>Ga0209380_10002410_pt1 | contig 12001 bp, 10 predicted proteins | sample HubBroMetageWFT6_FD_188347 | JGI IMG/M metagenome (GOLD analysis project Ga0209380, IMG submission 188347) | Warmed and freeze-thawed soil microbial communities from the Hubbard Brook experimental Forest, New Hampshire - Hubbard Brook CCASE Soil... | ecosystem: Environmental > Terrestrial >...
GCACCGGCCCCGCAATTCCAAAGCAGGCAACCTCGGGCCGCGTGCCAGTGTCTTTCAGGAATTCAGTGACAATCTCGCCCAGTTCGCTATGCTCGCGGCTGGGGTAGACACGCTCCGAGATCAATTGGAGATGGCCATCCTGCGGCTGAAAGTAGGCCAGTCGAGCGTTGGTTCCACCAATATCGCCGGCCAGGATCATCTTTCGAAGTTCCTCCAGTGCCGGCCGTCGCGCTCCAACAGTTCGTCGGCCTCTTTCGGCCCCCAGGTGCCCGAGGCGTAATTGGGGAAGCTCCGCGGAGGCAGAGCCTTCCACAGATCGAGCACCGGATTCACCACGCTCCAGCCCGCCTCCACCATGTCGGCGCGTTGAAACAGTGTCTGGTCGCCGATCATGCAGTCGTGTAGTAAGCGTTCGTAGCCGGTGCTGGGTTGTTTGCCGAAATATTCCTGATATTCGAAGTTCATGTCCACCGTGCCCAGGCGCATCACCGGGCCGGGCACCTTGGCCGCGAACTGCAGTGAGATGCCTTCTTCCGGCTGAATGTGCAGTACAAGTTGGTTCGGCATCAGATGTTCGACGGAAGTATCGCGGAACAGAACGAACGGAGCCTGGCGGAACTGGATCACGATGTGAGTATTGCGCGCCGGCATCCGCTTTCCAGTGCGCAGATAGAAGGGAACGTCGGCCCAGCGCCAGTTATCGATCAGCAGCTTCATGGCGACGAAGGTTTCCGTTCGCGAGTCCGGCGCGACGTCGCTCTCGGAACGGTATGCGGGAACCTGCTCCCCGCCTTCGACTCCCTCCCCATACTGCCCACGCACGGAGCGGGTGAGAACTTCTTCATCGCTGATGGGCTGGATGGCATGCAAAATCTTGGCCTGTTCGTCGCGTACGGCGTTGGCGTCAAACGATATGGGGGGCTCCATCGCAGTCAGGCTGATGAGTTGCATGATGTGGTTGGGTACCATATCGCGGAGTGAACCCGCATGTTCAAAATAGCTTCCGCGGCCTTCTACGCCCACGGTCTCGGCTACAGAGATTTGTACGTGATCGATGTAGCGCCGGTTCCAGATGGGCTCAAAGATTCCGTTGGCGAAGCGGAATGCCATGATGTTCTGCACCGTCTCTTTGCCCAGGTAATGGTCGATGCGGTAGATCTGCTTTTCGTCGGCCAGCTTGAGGAGTTGTTGGTTGAGGGCCTTGGCCGACTCCAGGTCGTGACCGAAGGGCTTTTCGATAATCACCCGGCGCCAGTGGTCGTTGCTCTGCTCCATTAATCCAGCGGCCGAGAGCTTTTCCACAATGGGGCCGAAGAAACTTGGAGCCGTCGCCATGTAAAAGAAGACATTTTGGTGCGTGGAATGATCACGATCGATCTGCGCCAGGCGATCTTTGATCTTGGGGTAAAGCTGGCCGTCGTTGAAATCGCCGGCGAAGTAGTAGAAACGGCGTGAGAAGCTCTCCCATGTGGCGTCGTTGATGCAATCACCGCAGTACTCTTTCACATCCTCGAGGATCTGCTTGCGGAAATCCTCGTCCGTCATCTGCCTCCGGGCCACACCCAGCACCGCGAACTCCTTGGAGAGCAAATCCGCACGGGCCAGGTTGTAGAGCGCGGGAATCAGCAGTCGAGCCGTCAAGTCGCCCGCTGCGCCGAAGATCACCATCACACAGGGATCTCCTTGTTTGCCGACACGAGGCAGATTCGCCGTTGGCTTTTCGGCCAATTGAGCCATGTTCAGATCCTCTGGATTCTTACTGGGTGAAACTGTGTCTATGCGCTCTTGCTTTTTTGCTGCGTGCTCTTTTCCACTGCAGCCAGCAGCTTATGGAACGCGTCGGCAAACAGCTTCACGCCGTCAGCGGTCAGCTTGGTGGTCACTTCCTTGATGGAGATCCCCGCCTTCGCCAGGTTGTCCATCACGCTCTGCGCACCGGCCACATCTTCGCTAAGGCTGTTGCGCAGCCGCCCATGATCGCGAAACGCATCGATCGTGGCCGGAGGCATGGTGTCGACCGTATCAGGTCCAATCAACTCTTCGACATACATAACGTCGCGATAGGCCGGATTCTTCGTGCTGGTGCTGGCCCATAAAACGCGCTGCGTCTGTGCTCCTTGAGCCGCCAGAGCCTGCCATCGCGGACCGCTGAAGATGCCTTCGTAGCGCTGGTAGGTCAGCTTTCCATTGGCAATCGCAACTTTGCCGAGCAAGCTCTTCAACAGCGCCTGCTGTTTGGGATCGGTCGAGCTCTTCAACTTATCCTCGATCAGCGAATCGACCAGCGTGTCAATACGGCTGATGAAGAAGCTGGCGACTCCGGCCATTTTCTTCAAATTGCCGCCGCGCTTGGTTAGATCTTCAAGTCCGGAGATGTAAGCTTCCGCAACCTGCTCGTACACTTCCTGGGCAAACAACAAAGTTACGTTGACGTTGATGCCGTCGCCAATCGCCTGGCGAATCGCGGGCAGCCCTTCGGTCGTGCCGGGAATTTTGATCATCACGTTTTCGCGATTCACGGCCTTCCACAAGCGCCGCGCCTCATCGATCGTTTCCTGGGTCTTCAGCGCAAGCAGCGGAGAAACTTCCAGGCTGACGTAGCCATCGCGAAACTTCGAACTCTCATACACCGGGCGCAGAATGTCGGCCGCGCCCTGAATGTCTCGAATTGCAATCTGTTCGTAGCGCGCTTTTGTGTCGAGGTCGTTGCGCGAAGCCAGCGACTTCAATATATCGTCGTAGAGTGAGCTCTCGGCGATCGCCTTTTCGAAGATCGACGGATTCGAAGTCATGCCTCGCAGTCCGTCATCTTCAATCATTTTCTTGAGGCTGCCGCTCGTGATCAGATCGCGCCGGATGTAGTCGAGCCACATTGACTGGCCGTAATCGAGCAATGCCTTCAAAGGATTTGTCGCTTTTGAGGTTTCCAGAACTCCAGTAGGCTGCATAAATGATTCCTCCTTTGTCATTTGGGGGACAGCCGCCCTCGCCTGCCCTGAGCGAGGCCGAAGGGGCTGTCCGTCGAGCGAAGCTCGATTATCCCTCGTGGATATCGCTATTTATCTGCCATCGCCTTACGCGCTTCCGTCACTACCGCATCGACCGTGAAACCGAAAAACTTCAACAGATCTTTCAACGGCGCCGAAGCGCCGAAGCGGTGCATGCCGATCTTTCGTCCCTTCAGCCCTACGTACCGCTCCCAGCCAAACGTAGCCGCCATCTCCACGGAAACCCGCGCCGTCACGGACGACGGCAGCACGCTTTCTTTATAGGCTGCGTCCTGTTGTTCAAAAATCTCCCACGAAGGCATGCTCACCACTCGCGCCGGAATGCCCTCCGCCTTCAGTTTTTCGTAGGCATCCACACACAGCGAAACCTCGCTGCCTGTGGCCATCAAAATGACGTCAGGTTTGCCGCCCGGTGCGTCGGCCAGAATGTAGGCTCCCTTCGCCGTACCTGAAGCCGCTCCATATTTCGTGCGATCGAAAGTTGGCAGCGCCTGCCTGGTAAGAACCAGCGCCGCCGGCCCGTGTTTCAAATGCGCAACGATCTTCCACGCCTCGACCACCTCATTCGCATCGCCGGGACGCAGCACAATCAGATTCGGCATCGCCCGCAGCGACGCCAGTTGCTCGATCGGCTGGTGCGTAGGCCCATCTTCCCCTAAGCCAATCGAATCATGGGTGAACACAAAGATTGAAGGAGCTTCCTCGAGCGCGGACAGGCGAATGCTGGCGCGCATGTAGTCGCTGAAATTAAAGAAGGTCGCGCCAAAGGCGCGAATCCCGGAAAGCGTAAGCCCATTCACGCTCGCGCCCATCACATGCTCGCGTATGCCGAAGTGCAGGTTGCGCCCGGCATAGTTGCCGGCCTCAAAGTCGCCTGCGCCGGTAAGGTTCGTCTTATTTGAGGTAGCTAAATCGGCCGACCCGCCCATCAGCCACGGAATATTCTGTGCCAGCGCATTCAGCACCTTCCCCGAACTTTCCCGCGTAGCCAATCCCTTCGCGTCCGCGGGGAATGTAGGCAGATTCTTATCCCAGCCATCCGGAAGTTCGCGACGTTGCATTCGATGCAACCGGTCGGCAAGTTCGGGATACTTTTGCGAGTATTCCGCAAACATCTTCTCCCACTGAGCTCGCGCATCGTGCCCCCGCTTTCCAATCCCATCCCGGAAGTTCTCCCGAACGCCCTCCGGCACCAGAAACTTGGCATCCTCCGGCCAGCCATAAAACTTCTTAGTCAGCCGGACTTCTTCTTCGCCCAGCGGTTCTCCATGCGCCGCATTCGTGTCGTGCTTATGAGGTGAACCGTAACCAATATGGCTGTCCACAATAATCAATGTCGGACGATCGGTCGTGTCCTGAAAGGTTTCAAAGGCCCGCGCCAGCATCACCAGATCGTTGGCGTCGGCGACTCGCGTCACATTCCAGCCATAACCAACGAAGCGCGTCGCCACATCTTCGCTGAATGACCAACTCGCCGGACCATCCAGCGTGATGTGATTGTTGTCATACATCCAACAAAGATTTGAAAGCTTCAAATGCCCTGCCAGCGAGGCCGCTTCGCCACCAATGCCTTCCATCAGATCGCCGTCCGAACACATGGAATAGACGTTGAAGTCGAAGACCTCAAAGCCCGGACGGTTGAAATTTGCCGCCAGCCACCGGCTGGCAATCGCCATTCCCAGGCTGTTTCCCACACCTTGACCGAGCGGTCCCGTCGTGGTCTCAACCCCGGTGGTGATGTGTGATTCGGGATGCCCCGGAGTCCGGCTTCCGAGCTGACGGAAGCGCTTGATCTCCTCCATGGGAACGGCCAGCTCTTTCAAAACTTCGCCGTTCTCGCCCACTTCCCGAACGCCTGCAAGATGAAGCATGGCATAGAGCAGCATCGACGCATGCCCGTTCGACAACACAAAGCGATCTCGGTTCAGCCATTTCGGATCTTCCGGGTCGTAACGCAGAAACTCCTGCCACAAGCAGTATGTTACCGGCGCCAGTCCCATCGGCGCGCCCGGATGCCCGCTGTTTGCCTGCTGTACCGCATCAATTGCCAGAGTCCGGATCGTATTAATGCATAGCGTATCTAATTGTTTTCCCGTCACCACTGCTTGTTCGCTGGCTACCATGCGAGGCCCTCCTTCCCAGGGACAACTTTATCCTTCTGAGAGTTGTCCATTGGCCTGCCCTGTTAGAGTCCGCGGGGCAGAGAAGCGTTTCACCTAACAGATCGAGTGTATCAATTTCCTGTCGGGCAATGTCGGTGGATTAGGTTAAAAACCGAATAAAACTTACGGAAAGGAAAGGCTAAGGAAAGGCCGGGGCCGGATGGGAATTCGAACTATTTTAGCAGTTGCAGATAACTGCTCTCGCTCTGCTTCGCTCGAGTGGTTTCTTGAACGTACTTAAGGAACTGGCGAAGATTCTCTTTTTCGGCAGGATCCATTCCAGCGAAGCGAATCCGAACTCCTCCAGCCGCACTGCGCGTGACTACACCATTCAACGCGAGACCCTTCACCCAGATCTTGCCACTCGCCACCCAGAGTCCAATTTCGACTTTGGCGCCCCCGGCGATAAGGGTTGCGGTCTCCACCTGGCATCCGCCCAGGCTGGTGTTCGAGAGATTGCCCCAAATGGGTGCTCCCGCGTCATTCACACGCAGCTCCACCGCTACAAAGCACTTGATTCTGGGATGCCGTCGCCTGTCTTGTCCCCAGTTCGGGCTGAAGATATCGGGCTCAAAGGGAGGTGTTGCCGAAACCGCTGCAGGAAGAGTTTGTCGAACAGGTTCAGGTGCGCTCCCGGTTGAGGTCGCGGCTGGTCTGCTGCCCGATGCCGCCTGTTTGATCTCGCGCATCGCTGCCAGCAAGGCTTGTTCCCTGCGTTCCGGTGGGGCATCGCGATAAGTCTGCAGCAACTTTCCCAGGTTCCGGGCAAGGTCTGGATCAGCCAGCAGTGCCGTCCAGTCCGTCCCCGCCGCCGTGTTTTGTTTGGAGTCACTCATCCCAGCGTGATCTTTTCGTTCGTCCTTGCAAACAGTCCCCTGGGTTCAGCTTGAACCGCAGGTCACACATTCACAAGATGACCGAAGTCATCTTCCAACCATTCGAAAACAGGTGGCATCCCTTACTTCGCGGCTCTCAATCGCTGAATCAGTCCATTGGTTCCAGGGTTGTCACGTAGTTTTTTAGCCATTGTTGCTGTTCGCTGGTGAGGGACAGGAATTCGAAGCCGTAATGGTATCCACGGCGGTAGCGGACCACGGCCCGAACTTCCCATGGATTGCTCGATCCTGGAGGCGAAAAGCTTAAGCCGGTTACCTCGCTGACGTTCAGTTCAGCCGCTAAGAGTATGCCGATTCCAGCTTCAGAGAGATCTCGGCAATGTCCCTCGATCTTCTGGTATTGGTTTCCCAGAAGATGGTTCACAGTGATCCGGAATTCGCTGCGGTAGCGCGTATGCCGCCTTCGCCGGCGGTCGACATAAGCCGGTGCGCGCTTTGGTCTGGAGGAGGTCATGATGAGATTTCGGGCTGCACGCGGTTCTTTAGCGCCTGGGGTGTCCCACCGGCCTCGAACTTGAAACCGCTTGAGCCGGGTAGAACGAAGAGCCCGACCCTTAGCCGGGCGCACATCATCTCCTTAACTCTAGCGGCCTCGCCTCTGACTGAAAAGTGTCCAAAGTAACGCAGATGTCGGCTGGTTCGTGGTTCAGATTGCAACCTGGAATCCGGTTGTTTTTCCTGGGGCGGTAAAGCTATCTCAGAGGTGACGGAGCCGTAAAGAGGCTCGGAACAGGGTTTTTGCATCGCCAGAAGCGCCAGGCGAATCAATAGAAGCGCGATAAACAATGAGCGAGGAATGCAGCGCTGGCCGCTTTCTCTTTTATAATGTGACCTTTCAGAATCGAAAATGCCTGGATCTTTAGCTCCTCAAAACAGATTTCTCGCATTCGTGTTGCTCCTCCTGTTCGCCGTCACCGGCGTTCTTGCTCAGAACTCCGCTCCTACGCCTTCGATTTCTCTGCCCGGGTCGCAAAGTCCATTCACGGGCAGCGAGCCTGAGAGCAAAGCTACGGCGGGAGTTCTACAACTCGGCTTCCAGGATGCGATTGATCGCGGCCTGCGCAACAACCTCGGTCTTCTGCTTTCCGGCGACCAGACCATAACGGCCCGCGGCGAGAGATGGAAGGAACTCAGCAACCTGCTACCCAATCTCTCGGCCCGAGTGCAGGAAAATGTTCAGACCCTCAGCCTTACTGCCTTCGGCTTCAATAGCAGTGTTTTTCACCTCCCGGTTCCCCGCGTGATCGGTCCCTTTAACTACTTCGACGCGCGTCTTTCTCTCAGCCAGTCGCTGTTCAACTTTCAGGACCTTGAGAAGGAGCGGGCCGCCTCCGAGAGCTTGAAATCTGCGCAATACACCTTCAAAGACGCGCGGGAACTGGTTGTGCTGGCCGTCGGCAACGGATACTTAATGGCCATCGCGGCCGCAGCTCGCATCGAAACCGCGGAAGCTCAGGTCACCAACGCCCAGGCCCTGTATAACAAGGCGGTCGATCAACAAACCGCAGGGTTGAGTCCGGCCATTGATACTCTCCGTGCCCACGTCGAATTGCAGACCCGACAACAGCAGCTCATCGCAGCGCGGGATGATTTTGCCCGGCAGAAGCTGTCTCTGGGTCGCGTCATCGGCCTGGCTTCAGGGCAGGAGTTTGTCCTCACCGAAAAGCTTCCCTACCAGACCATGACCCCGTTGCCGGTTGACGTTTATCTGCAGCGCGCCTACGCTTCCCGCTCCGATTACCAGGCGGCGGCGGCGCAGGTACGGGCTGCGGAGCTTTCCCGCCGTGGCGCCACCGCCGGGCACTATCCTTCGCTCGACATTGGCGCAAACTTCGGCGACATCGGCGTGAATCCCGGCCAGTCCAACGGCACCTGGCAGGTGGATGGCGGCCTCACCATCCCCATCTTCGCCGGAGGGAAGACTCACAGTGATGTTCTGGAAGCCGAGGCCCAGTTGAGACAAGCGCGTTCTCAGCTAAATGACCTGCGCGGGCGCATCGATTACGAAGTTCGCGCCTCATTACTCGACCTGAATTCCGCCGCCGAACAGGTCGAGGTTGCCCGCAGCTCGGTCGATCTGGCGGAACAGGCTCTTACCCAGTCCCGAGATCGTTTCACGGCCGGCGTTACCGACAACCTGGAAGTGGTCCAGGCACAGGAGTCCGTTGCCAGTGCTCACGAGAGTTACATCCAGAGCCTCTACGCGCATAATCTGGCTAAGATCGAACTGGCTCGAGCCATCGGCAACGCCGAACAGGGCGTCGAGAGCTATCTGAAAGGTCAACACTAACCGAAATCTATGGAACAGACGACGCAAAGCCCACCTGCTGCACCGCCGGCTCAGCCCGAAAGCCGCACCCCGCCCTTGCCGGCCACGGAACGAGACTTTCACACCCGGCCCGCGCGCACCGCCAGCCCGGGTTTTCGGATCGCTCTCATCGTTGGCGCGATCGTGTTGCTGGTCGCGGCGTTCTTTGTCTACCGCTACGTAACCAGCTATGAATCGACCGACGACGCAGAAGTCGACGGCCACATCAATTCCATCAGCGCCCGCATTTCCGGCCACGTCACCAAGCTGAATATTGTGGACAATCAATATGTGCAGGCAGGCACCGTACTCGTGGAAATCGATCCCACCGACTACCAGGTTGCCTACGAGCGCGCCAAAGCCGATTTCGAAAATGCGCAGGCCACAGCGGCCGCTGCCGGCGTCAACGTCCCCATTACTTCAGTCAATACCACCAGCCAGGTTTCGTCCGCAGAGGCCGACGTAGCCAGTGCCCGCGCTGGAATCGCCGCTGCCAAACAACAGTTTGACGCCGCGAAAGCGAATCTCGACCAGGCCGAAGCCAACAACGTCAAGGCCCAGAACGATCTGGTTCGTTACAAGCAACTCGTCGACAAGCAGGAGATTTCCGAACAGCAATACGATCAGGCTGTGGCTGCCGCCAAGGCCGATGCCGCTGCCGTCGCGGCTGCTCACGCCAACGCCGACGCCGCCCAATCGCAGGTGACTCAGGCTCAGGACAAACTCCTGGACGCGGAAGCCAACTGGCGAAACGCCCAGACCGGCCCCAAACAGTTAGAGGTGACACGCTCCCGCGCTGCTTCCGCGCTGGCCGATGCCAAGCAGAAGAAGGCCGCCCTCGATCAGGCTGAATTGAATCTGCAGTACACCAAAGTCATCGCGCCGGTGGACGGTGAAGTCAGCAATCGCACCGTCGAGGTAGGACAGAACGTTTCCCCGGGTCAGGAAATGATGAAGGTAATTCCGCTCAACGACATCTGGATCACCGCCAATTACAAAGAGACCCAGCTTCGCGACATGAAGGTCGGCCAGCCCGTCACTATCGAAGTGGATGCCAACGGAAGAAGTTACAAAGGCAAAGTCGATAGCATCGCCGGCGCCACGGGCGCGCTCTTCAGCTTGCTTCCTCCCGAGAATGCCACCGGAAACTACGTAAAGGTCGTACAGCGCGTTCCCGTGAAGATCGTTCTCAATCCCGGAGAGAACCAGGATCGATCTCTGCGGCCCGGAATGTCGGTTGAGCCCAAGGTCTGGCTCCGTCAATGAGCGCTGGTGCGGCCACGCTCGACCATGATGCCTGGCGTCCGGCCGTAAATCCTTGGATTATTGCCATCACGGTTACGCTGGCAACGTTCATGGAGGTGCTCGACACTTCCATCGCTAACGTCTCTCTGCCGCACATCGCTGGCAGCCTCTCCGCCGGGCAGGATGAGAGTACCTGGGTTCTTACCTCCTACCTCGTCTCCAACGCGATCGTGCTTCCGCTCAGCGGCTGGCTCTCTTCCATCGTTGGCCGCAAGAATTTCTATATGGGCTGCGTCGCCCTGTTTACGGTTAGTTCTTTCTTGTGTGGACTCGCGCCGAACCTGGCCACGCTCATCTTTTGCCGCGTATTGCAAGGCGCTGGCGGTGGCGGCTTGCAGCCCAGCGAGCAGGCCATTCTTGCCGATACCTTCCCCCCCGCCAAGCGCGGCATGGCCTTCGCAGTCTATGGCATCGCCGTGGTGAGCGCTCCCGCCATCGGCCCCACGCTCGGCGGCTGGATCACAGACAATTTCACCTGGCGCTGGATTTTTTTCATCAACATTCCCGTTGGGATCATTTCCCTCCTCCTCACCTCGCGGCTCATTCAGGACCCGCCTTACCTAAGGCGCCGCAAGCTCAGCGAAACCAAGATCGATTACATCGGCCTCGGCTTTGTTGCCCTCGGCCTGGGAACCCTGCAGGTTGTCCTCGACAAGGGGCAGCGTGACGATTGGTTTTCCTCTCACTTTATTCTGACGCTGTCGGTAATCGCCGCCGTCTCTCTGATCTTCGTGATTTTCTGGGAGTGGACGCACAAAGATCCCATCATCGATCTGCACCTGTTCCGCGATCGCACCTTCGCCGTCTCCAACCTGCTCATGTTCATGCTGGGATTTGCCCTGCTCGGCAGCACTCTCTTACTGCCACTCTTCATGCAGACCCTGCTCGGCTACACCGCGGAGCGGTCCGGTTTGGCGCTGATGCCCGGCGGTTTCACCATCATGCTCTTGCTGCCGCTGGTCGGATTTCTGCTCTCCCGTTACAGCCCGCGCTGGCTGCTGGTTTTCGGTCTCGTCGTGCTCTCGGGATCGCTGTTTCACATGTCGGGTTTTGACCTGTCGATCGATTTCCGCACTGCGGCTACGGCTCGCGTCTTCCAGGCTGCGGGCATGGCATTTCTCTTCGTACCGATTAACACCGCTGCCTACGCTTTCTTGCCGCGAGATAAGAACAACGCCGCGTCGGGTTTGATGAACCTGGCCCGCAACATCGGGGGTAGTGTCGGAATTTCCCTGGTCACCACCATGCTGGACCGCCGGGGCCAGGTCCATTTGCACGATCTGTCCCGTAATCTAAGCGCCGCCAACCCCACTTTCCGCTCGATGCTGCAAGGCGCTGAACAGACCATGCGCGCCCACGGCGCAAGCGCCGCATTCGCCACTCAGAAAGCCTATGCCCTGATCGAGGGCACGGTTCAGAGGCAAGCCACCATGCTCGCTTACATCGATGACTTCCGGCTCCTCGGTTTTGCCATCCTCGCCATGGTCCCCCTTGTATTCCTCATGAAAAAAAGTAAGCCCGGAGGCGGAATCGCGGTACACTAATCGGCGGTAAAATAGAACTGCCTATGTTTCGCCTGATTAGCATCGAGCGGGAATACGGCTGCGGCGCAGGCGCCATCGCCGCTCAACTCGCCAAACATCTAGGATGGAAACTCTGGGACCAGCTTCTCACCGAGGAAATCGCGCGCCTTGGCAATGTCGATTGTGCCGCCGTGCAGCGCTGCGACGAGCGCATCGACAGCCGCTTCTACCGCCTGGCGAAGACCTTCTGGCGCGGCAGCCATGAGAGCAGCTCTTCCCTCGGCAATCAGGCCTTCGATACCGATTGCATGGTTTCGCTGATGGAGCAGATCGCTCCCAGAATCGCGCAGGAAGGCAATGCGGTGGTCGTCGGCCGCGGCGCGCCTTTCTTTCTGCGCGAGCAACCCGACGCCTTCCACGTTTTTCTCTACGCCCCGCGCGCCGAAAAAATTCGCCGCCTGCTGCAGGATGGATTAACCGAGGCCGAAGCCGAAGAAAACGTCGATTCCGTCGACCGCGAGCGCATCGCCTTCGTCAAACACTACTTCGACGCCGATTGGCCCACCCGCTCCCTCTACCACGTGATGATCAACACGGCAGTAGGAAATGAAGCCGTGATTGAGACGATCCTCCACACCATGCACCGGGTCGAAGGCCGCCCCAAAGCCACCGACTACGAAGCCGCCAAAGTTCCCAGCTCTGTCTAGTCGTGACGTTAGCCGCGAAGCGGCGAAAGAACGCAGCCCACGGCGCAAGCCGTGGGTTCGGCGCGCAGGTTCTAACCAGCCCCAGAGGGGCG
>Ga0209380_10002411_pt1 | contig 11991 bp, 9 predicted proteins | sample HubBroMetageWFT6_FD_188347 | JGI IMG/M metagenome (GOLD analysis project Ga0209380, IMG submission 188347) | Warmed and freeze-thawed soil microbial communities from the Hubbard Brook experimental Forest, New Hampshire - Hubbard Brook CCASE Soil... | ecosystem: Environmental > Terrestrial > Soil...
ACCCAGTCTTCGCGGGAGCGCTTACTCGCCGTCAGTTCGGCGACGGCGGCGAAGGGATTCAACTCATCCGCGCCTCGGCGGAGCTTGAAGATTCCCGGCTGCACGGTGACCTCCCAGCCGTTTTCGATGAGAGCAACCGCCAGGGCTGCGGCGAAGAGCTGACCGGCCCGCTGAGTCCGCTGTTCGCGCGTAAGCAGCATCCCCTTGGGATCAGGGATACTCGATCCGATCTCGGGAAGCTTCGGAATCTGATCGCCGATCGATTCCGCCGTAATGCCTTTCAGAACTGCTGCATGCGTGGCAACCGCCTTTTGCCACGACGGAACCCTGACCCTGAAAGCGACCTCGTCCCACGAAACATACTTGAGCGTGCCCGGCTTAATGTCGGGAATTCGATTTTCGACGAATTTTAGTTCGATATCCGGCAAGTGATCGAGCAAGGTTGAGGCCGGCCGCGTGTCCTCCGGGGCGGCAAACGCGGGCAACGTTTCGGTGGCGGAGATGCGATCGCGCAAGGGTGGGTGAGTGTCGTAAGGATTGGTCTTGGCTTCCTGAAGGTTCTTCTGCAAATTCTTGTTGACCGTGTCGCTGATCTGGGGCGCGGTCATGAAGCGGGCAAAACCGTCGCCGAGGGCGGGCAATGTGCCATCGCCAAGCACGGGCGCGACCTCACTCTGCCAGTAGAACGGCCATGCCATGGCCGCGCCGTGGATGGAGCGAAGGCCGTCGACGAGCGGCTGGCGTCCAGCCACGAGGCAGGCGAGTTCGTCGGCGCGATACTCCTGGCGCCGGGAAACCAGATTAATGGCGCGAAGAAAAAGCTTGGAGTATGCATTCAGAACGGCGGCTATCGCGAGGTACATGGCGCGGATGATGGCAACGCGGGTGAACTGGCGGAGCGACCCAACGTTTTGAAAAATGCGGACGATCGCCGTCTTGGTGCGGTAGACCCAGGGGCCAAGGCTGGTATCTCCACCGTAGTAGTGGGCAAACTCGTGGGCGAGCACCGCGCGAAACTGGGAGACGGTGAGGACCGAGAACAACGGCAAACCCAGGCCCATGATGCGGCGGCTGCCAAATCCCATGACGCCGCCGCGGTCGGCCACGAAGGCATTTGCGTCGGGGATCAGGTAGACATCGCCCGGCAAGCGCTCGTTGAGCGAGGCGGCGATGTCATCGAGTTCGGCGAAGAGGCGGCGTTGATCCTGACGAAAGAGAGGCATTCCAGGGACAACGAATTTGTCGCGGCGCGGCACCAGTGACCACAACAGGGTGGCTGCGACGACGATTCCGAACAGAAAGAGGACCAGGGTCTGAAATCCTGGTGAGCCCAGGCTCATGAGCAGATACGGGAGATAAACGCAGGCGGCAGCCAGAATCAAAACGAAAAGATACGACGCGATAACCATCAGGATCGCCAGGACGGCGAAGAATGTCATGGAGCGGCGAGGACGGATATCGACATTCGTCAACGGCATAAAACGAGGCGGAATCATAGCACAGGGTTGCGCGGCTTGAGCTGGGATAATGCGGCAGGGATAAACGCAACTGGTGATGGTTTCGCGAGCGGCGCGCCGTGCCGTACACTCTCTGCATGAAAAATATTGTTGGTTTGGTTTGCCGAGTGGGAATCCTGTTGCTGGCGATATGCGGGATGTGCGCGGCGCAGAAGCTGGCGATCACGTTTGACGATCTGCCGGCGAATGGAGAACTGCCGCCGGGAGTTACGAAGACGGAGACGGCGAAGAATGTGCTGGAGATTCTGAAGACGTGGCGCATGCCTCCGACGTACGGATTTGTCAATGCGATAAGGCTGGAAGGAAACGACGATGGCGCCGAGGCGCTGAAGCTGTGGGCGGCGGCGGAACCGGTGGGGAATCATACTTATTCGCACATGGATCTGGAGAAGAACACTGCGGAGGCGTTCGAGCGGGACCTGGCCGAGGACGAGCCGGTGCTGGAGTTGTTGGATGCCAAGGGAAACTGGCGCTGGTTGCGGTATCCGTACCTGCATGAGGGAGACACGGTGGAGAAGCGGCGTGCGGTGCGGGACTACTTGAAGGCGCACGGCTACAGGATCGCGCAGGTGACGCTGGACTGGGAAGACTACTTGTGGAATTTTGCGTATGCGCGTTGCGCGGCGAAGAACGATGCGAAGTCGATCGAGTGGCTGCGGTCGAGCTACCTGAGCACGGCTTCGGAATTTCTCGACCTGGGGCGCGAACAGGCGAAGCTGATTTACGGCCACGAGATCAACTACGTGTTATTGATGCACCTGGGGGCATTCAGCAGCACGATTCTGCCGGAGGCTCTCGATCTGCTGGAGAAGAAGGGATTCAAGCTGGTGACGCTGGAGGAGGCGGAGAGCGATCCGGCATATGACGACGATCTGAACGCGGGGTTGAAAGATGCCGGGACGATGCTGGATCAGTGGATGCAGGTGAAGCAGATCAAATATCCCGAACACGCGGAGAAGCCTTATAAGGAACTGCAGAGCATTTGCCAGTAGCCACCTGGAGGGAACGAAGCGGTGACTGCAAGACTTTGCACACCCTCGACCCGCGAAGATTTTACATAAAAAGAGTCTTTGGACTCATTGTTATTCACACGGGAAGCCGCTAGTATTTCGGCACCTTGTGGAAGGTACTCCAACGTCCTGCGAAGTTTCGAGGTACTCGCGACGCAGGTGATGCTGGATTCAGTGATCGAGTGTGGAACCAGCCACTTACAGTGGGAACAAAGCCAGCCATGTGAATGCACATCGCGGGCTGCCATACGCGATCTTCACGGTTCGTTCAAACATCGCAACAATTCACCCCCCAGGAGGAAAGTAATGCGCCAGGAGAAAGCATCACCCTCAGCATTCGGCCCAGCAGGAACGATAGCACTGAGTCTTGTTGTGTTGACCCTAACCCTATGCGCGGCTTTGCCAGCCAATGCTGCGGACGGACAGTTCATTGCGCGAAACACACCGCGCTACGTTGTTTCGGCAAAGAACATCGGTACGGAAGATCCGTCGAAGACGATCGAGGTGAGCATCTGGCTGAACCCGCACAACCGTACAGATATGGATGCGCTGGCGAGAGATCTGTATGACCGCACATCCCCCAACTACCGTCACTTCCTGAACCGGGCACAGATTGCGGCGCGCTTTGCTCCGACAGCGGACGAGGCAAAGACGGTGCAGGATTTCTTCGAATCCCACAACCTGAAGGTCGTCAGCGTGGGTGGAAACAATTTCTTCGTGCGAGCACGAGGCACGGTGGCTGATGTGGAAAACGCATTCCACGTGCAGCTTAACCACTACCAGGTGGGAGACAAAATCATCCGGGCCAACAGCAGCGACCCGTATGTAGATGGAGCGGCTGGTCCGCTAGTGAGGGCGATTTCAGGACTGGATTCGGGAGAGTATTCGCATCCCGCGATTACAAGGCCGACTATTGCGGGCAAATCGGGAACATCGAGCCCGGCGGTGGCTCCGCAGCAGCCGATTGATTATTCTTCGGTCTGCTTCCCCGGACCGGTGAGGGAACAATTCTCCACCGACAACAACGGCACATTACCCATCGGGACCTACTCGGGCAATTTGTTGAATCTGCAGACCCTGACCACTCCGGGATGCGCTTATACGCCACCGCCTGTGGCGACTGCGTACAATCTGAATGGACTTTACAACGAAGGATTCAATGGAGCGGGACAGACCATCGTGATTCTCGACTGGTGCGGTTCCTCGACGATTCAGAGCGACGCGAACGCTTTCTCCGCCGCATATGGATTGCCGCCGGTGAATCTCGACATCATTTACACGCCGACCCCGAGCCTGTGCATTGGTCCGGATATGGTGGAAATCAACATCGATGTGGAATGGGCGCATGCCATCGCTCCCGGAGCCAACATCGACCTGGTAGTCCCGCCCTCGTCGAGCTTCCAGGATGTAAACCAGGGCGAGTTCTATGCAGTCGACTACGACCTGGGCAATACGGTGTCGGGAAGTTATGCTTCGCTGGAATCCTTTACCTCGCAGACGGAACTGGATACGGAAAACCTGATCTCCGAGATTGGAGCAATTTCGGGAATCTCGACCAACTTCTCGTCCGGTGACGACGGCGACTACTCGGCTTTCGGAATTCCCCCTACGGTGAGTGCTCCGGCGGATTCGCCGTATGCAACCGCGGTGGGGGGCGTGACCGTCGCGCTGAATTCGGATAACTCAATCGCATGGCAAGCCGGGTGGGGAAACAACGAATCCCTGCTGACGGAAGATGGCTTCATTGCCGATCCGCCAGAGGCCGACGGGTTCTATGCGGGATCGGGCGGCGGCGAGAGCAACTGCGCCGTGCAGGATAGCAGCGGCGACTGCCTCGCCGGCTTCCCGAAGCCCAGTTTCCAGTCGGGCTTGCACGGGAAATATCGGCAAGTTCCCGATATTTCATGGATCGCCGATCCGTTCACTGGAGTGGCGATTCTTATCACCGTTCCGGGCAGCGAGCCGGAACAGCAATGGGAAGTATGGGGAGGCACAAGCGTTGCGTGCCCGATGTTCTCCGGCCTCTGGGCGATCGCCAATCAGGAAGCGGGAGAAGCTCTAGGACAGGCGGCGCAGTATGTTTATACGCTGCCGGCGGGAGCGGTGACAGATGTGGTGCCAGTGACCTCATCGAGCAACGTGGTTGCCTCGATTCAAGAATCTACTGGAACCAACAAGTACAACGCGGATGAAGTGATCGGCGGAGCGGCGCCCGCGAAGTTCGTCACCGCGATATGGAACTATCCTTCCATATTGGATACGACGGTGGTGATCTCGTTTGACACCGACTGCGCAACCATCCCGCCCAGCGTGTTCGATGACGGAAGCGTATGCAACACTCCAGCAGCACTGCGCACTGCGGTGGGCTGGGACAACGAAACCGGCGTGGGAACTCCGAACGGACAAGCGTTCGCGGATGCCTTCGCGCCTTCTCCCGGCGTTAAGAAGTAGAAACGGCGGAGCGGCTTAAACTGGCCTCCACGCCCGCAAGGGCGTGGGGGCTTTTTTGTGCTTTCGGCGGGAAGGCGGGGCGGGAGCGCCTGTCCTCTATAATTGCGGGAGGTTGCATGAGTATCTCTCTCGATCAGATTGTTGCCGCCACCCGAAGGAAAGCCGCTGAAGCGAGCCTGGCGGCCGACTGGCGGGAACTGGACCGACTGGCGGAACTGCACGTGCCGCGCGGCTTCCGGCGGGCGATTGAGGAAAAGAGCCGCGCTGGCGTGGCGGTGATTGCGGAGCTGAAGAAGGCATCGCCCTCGAAGGGATTGATCCGGGCGGAGTTTTGTGCGGAGGAGTTGGCGCGGGAGTTAGAGGCGGCAGGAGCGACGGCGCTTTCGGTGCTGACGGATGAGGAATTTTTTCAGGGGTCGCTGGAGAATTTGCGGAAGGCTTCGGCGGCGGTGCAGGTTCCGTGTCTGCGCAAGGATTTTATTGTGGATGAATTTCAGTTGCTGGAAGCGCGGGCGAATTCGGCGGATGCGGCGTTGCTGATTGTGGCAGCTCTGACGCAGAGCGAGTTGGTGGAACTGGCGCAAGGCGCTCGGGCGCATGGGCTGGATGTTTTGTGCGAAGTGCATGATGCCGACGAGTTGCAACGCGCCGTGGATGCGGGATGCGATCTGATTGGGGTGAACACGCGCGATCTGCGGACGTTTAAGGTGGATGCGGAATCAGCGTTCCGGTTAGCGGAGAAACTTCCGAAGAACGTGGTGAAGGTGGCGGAGAGCGGGATTCGGTCGGGTGAAGACATTGCGCGATTGCGGGCGGCGGGATATCAGGCGTTTTTGGTTGGGGAATCGCTGATGCGGGCGGAGCGGCCGGGTGAGGCGCTGCGTGCTTTAGTTGCGAGTGACGAGGTGCGAGTACCGAGTGGGCAGTGAGCGGAGCCGTGTGCGACGATTTTACCGATAGCGGACAACTGTGAGCATGACTTGGGTGAAGATTTGTGGGATGACGAATTTGGAGGACGCGCTGACCGCGGTTGACGCGGGCGCGGATGCGGTGGGGTTTGTGTTCTACGAGAAAAGTCCGCGAAACATAAACGTTGAAGCGGCGCGGGAGATCGTCGGGAAGTTGCCGGTGGGCGTGGAGAAGGTGGGAGTGTTTGTGAATGAAGATGAGGACTCCATCTGCGCTGTTGCGGATGGCGCGCGGCTTACGGCGTTTCAGATGCATGGTGATGATGAGGACCCGCACGTGGCGGATCTCGTGGTTGAGCGCCGTCCGGGCCTGAAAGTTTTTCCGTTGATCTCGATGCGCCGCCCGAGTCCAGTGGGTTGGGCAAGCGTGTGGGGTCCGGATGTCGTGCATGCGTTCATCGTAGATTCTGGCTCGCCGTCGAGGCATGGTGGTACCGGCGAAGTGTTCGACTGGAGAGCCTCGGTTGGGACGCTGGATGAGATTAAGCGATTTGGACAACTGGTGTTAGCTGGAGGATTGACGCCGGTAAATGTCGGGGAGGCAATGCGAATTCTCGAGCCTTGGGGAGTGGATGTGGTTTCGGGAGTCGAGGCTCGGCCGGGGAAGAAAGATCCGGAGAAGATACGGGCGTTTGTGCGGGCGGTGCGGGACGCAGATCGGAAGGCGATTTAGACATGGCGACGCCAACGATCAGCAAGAATCGAGTTGGGATTAAGGAAGCCAAAATCCCCGCCCTGCGCAAAGAACGCGCAAGGGTGGGGCACCCTCGTCCTGATTCGCAACCGAAGAGTCCTGCAAATGAACCGGGGCGGTTTGGGGTTTATGGTGGCCGGTACGTGCCGGAGACTTTGATGGCGGCGCTGGATGAACTTGAGCGCGAGTATGAGAAGGCGAAGCACGATCCGGCATTTCAAAAACGGCTGGACGAGTTATTGCGGACTTATGCGGGGCGTCCTACGGCGCTGTCATTTGCGCGGCGGCTTACGCAGAAGTTGGGTGGGGCGAAGATTTATTTGAAGCGGGAAGATTTGCTGCACACCGGAGCGCACAAGATCAACAACTGCCTGGGGCAGGGGCTGCTGGTGGAGCGCATGGGCAAGCGGCGCGTGATCGCAGAGACTGGCGCGGGGCAGCATGGCGTGGCTACGGCGACAGTTTGCGCGCTGCTGGGATTCGAGTGCGTGGTGTACATGGGGACGGAGGACATGCGACGGCAGGAGTTGAATGTGTTCCGCATGCGGTTGCTGGGGGCGGAGGTGCGCGGGGTGGAATCGGGGTCGCGGACTTTGAAGGATGCGATCAATGAGGCGATGCGCGACTGGGTTACGAATGTTCGGACTACTCATTATTTGTTGGGGAGCGTTCTGGGCGCGCATCCGTATCCCACGATGGTTCGGGATTTTCATTGCGTGATTGGGTGCGAGGCGCGGGCGCAGATTCTAAAGGCCGAAGGGAAACTGCCGACGGCGGTGATCGCCTGCGTAGGCGGCGGGTCGAATGCGATCGGAATTTTTTCCGAATTCATAAAAGACAAGAAGGTTCGACTGATTGGCGTGGAGGCGGGCGGACGCGGCGAAGAGCTAGGTGAACATGCGGCGCGGTTTCGCGGAGGCTCGCCGGGGGTATTGCAGGGGACTTATTCTTACGTGCTACAGGATGCGGCGGGACAGATTGCGACTACGCATTCGGTTTCGGCGGGGCTGGATTATCCCTCGATTGGGCCGGAACACGCGGCTTTGCAGGATGCGGGGCGGGCGGAGTATGTTCCGGCGTCGGATGCGGAGGCGCTGGAGGCGACTACTTTGCTGGCGCGGACGGAGGGAATTATTCCGGCGCTTGAATCGGCGCACGCAGTGGCGGAGGTGGTGAAGCGCGCGCCGAAGATGAAGAAGTCGGATGTGGTGATTGTGAATGTTTCCGGGCGCGGAGATAAGGATATTGGGATTATGCGGGAATCACTTTCGCTGGAGTGAACAAGGCAAAATCTTTATCACAGGGGTCACGGAGGTTCACGGGGAAATCTCACGCTTGCTGATCGATTATGCCTTTATCTTTTTACAAGAAGCCGGGACTGGTGGTGTATGTGACTTGCGGCGATCCCGATTTGGCAACTACGCGGGCGGTCGTGCTGGCGGCGATTGAAGCTGGTGCGGATGTGATTGAGTTGGGTGTGCCGTTCAGCGATCCGGTGGCGGATGGTCCGGTGATTCAGCGGGCCAGCGAACGGGCGTTGAAGCACGGCACGTGCCTGGCGCAGGTGTTGACGCTGGCGGCGGAGGTGCGGCAGCAGGCGCAGTCGACGGGGCTGGTTGTGTTTTCATATTTGAATCCGATCCTGCGAATGGGGATGGGGAAATTCTGCATGATCGCGCGTCATGCGGGAGTGGATGGCGTGCTGGTGACCGACTTGCCCGTAGAAGAGGCTGGCGAATACCTGCGGGCGATGAAGGCCCACGATTTGGCGCCGGTGTTTCTGGCGGCGCCGACCAGTCCGGATGCGCGGCTGAAGCGGATTGTCGAGGCTTCGCGGGGATTTGTGTATGCAGTGTCGAGGACGGGGGTGACGGGGGCGCGGCAAAAGTTGGCGGACGATGCGAAGAAACTGGTGCGGCGGTTGCGGCGTGTGACTAAGTTGCCGATCGCGGTGGGGTTTGGGATTTCGAATGCAGAGCAGTTTGCCGAGGTTGGGACGTTTGCCGATGCGGTGGTAGTGGGCAGCGCGATTGTGGAGACAATTGAGCGGAATCGAGGGCGGGAAGCGGCGGCGGTGGGGGAGTTTGTTACTGGGCTGAGGGCTGGTAACTGAGAGCTGGTTTCATGGACATCGCGGATTGGCGCAAAAAGATCGACGAACTTGACCGGCGGCTGGTGGAACTGCTGAGCGAGCGGGCGCGGGCCGCGGTGGAGATTGGGCGGCTGAAGCGCAATACTTCTTTACCGATTTACGAGCCGGAGCGGGAGCGGATCGTGTTTGAGAATGTGCAGAGGATGAATCAGGGTCCGCTGCCGGGGCGGGAGCTGGTGCGGATTTTTGAACGGATCATGGATGTGATGCGGAATATTCAGAAAGAAGGAATTGGGGCTGCAGCGGATGGAGCGAAGACTGCGGGAACGGAGTTGGATGCAGAGGATTGACGGTGTCCCTGGGCTAGAGCCTGATCGAGCGTGAAGGCTTACGCGCCGCTGGAAACGCCGCTCTTCCACGGTACTGTGCGCTTCATGGGAAGCGGGCCCGCTCTTCGCCGCTGGATACGAAAGCGGATTCGTCGCTTTGCTCGGAATGACAAGGAGTAGCTAGGGGCTGGCAGCTAGAAGCCAAGAGCTAGAAGCTGAGATCTTTCTATGATTGTGGCGATGCAGGAAATTGCGGATGAGGGGCAGGTGCAGTCGGTGATTGAGCACCTGGTGAAGATGGGGTTCGAAGTGCACCGGTCGACGGGGGCGCGGCAAACCGTGCTGGGCGCGGTGGGAGCAGGGATTGATTTTGACATCCGCAACATCGAGCTGATGCCGGGGGTGCAGGAGGTGCATCGCATCAGTTCTCCGTACAAGCTGGCGGGGAAAAGTTTTCGTCCCGAAGGGACGATTGTCAAACTGGCGAATGATGTGGACATTGGCGGCAACGAAGTGGTGGTGATGGCGGGGCCGTGCTCGGTGGAATCGCGGGAACAATTGTTTGCTACTGCGGAGGCGGTTTCGAAAGCGGGAGCGCGGGTGTTGCGCGGCGGCGCATTCAAGCCGCGGAGCTCTCCTTATTCTTTTCAGGGGCATGGAGAAGATGCGCTGAAGTTGCTGCGCGAGGCGGGAGAAAAGTTTAAGCTGCTGGTGATCAGCGAGGTGATGGAGATCTCGCAAATTCCGCTGATGCTGCCGTATGTGGACATTTTGCAGTTGGGGGCCCGCAACATGCAGAACTTTAATCTGCTGCGCGAGCTGGGGAAGGTGCGCAAGCCTGTCCTGGTGAAGCGCGGCATCGCGGCGACGTTCGAGGAGCTGCTGCTATCGGCGGAATACATTATGGCGGGCGGGAATTACGAAGTGATTTTATGCGAACGCGGGATCAGAACGTTCGAGACTTACACGCGGAACACGATGGATATTTCGGCGATTCCGATCATTCATAAACTTTCGCATTTGCCGATGACGGCCGATCCGTCGCATGGAACGGGGCGGAGAGATAAAGTTGCGCCAATGGCGCGCGCGTCGGTGGCAGCGGGAGCGGATGCGCTGCTGATTGAGGTGCATTGCACGCCGGATAAGGCGTGGTCGGATGGGGCGCAGTCGCTGTTTCCCGAGCAGTTCGCGAAGCTGATGGATGAGTTGCGGATGATTGCGCCGGCGGTGGGGCGGAAGATCGGGTGATTTTGTGATCGGGTGATCGCACATCTCCGTCTGCTGCTCTTCAAGTCGCCTAATCAGAAATCGCTCAATCACAAATCGCTCCATCGCTCAATTCTTTTTCTATGCCGATTCGGCAAATCACGATTGTTGGGACGGGGCTGATTGGCGGGTCGTTTGCGCTGGCACTTCGGAAGCGGAAGTTTGCCGGGAAGATTGTGGGATGCGACCGCGAGTCGGCGTTGAAGAAGGCGAAGATGCGCGGCGTGATCGACGACGGCTTCGCCGAGCCTGGGGATGCAGTGCGGGGCAGCCAGTTGGTGATGCTGGCGACGCCGGTGCTGGCGATTGTAGATTTGATTGGGCGACTGGGTCCGGCGATGCCGGCGAGCACGCTGCTGACGGATGTGGGCAGCACGAAGGCGGCGGTGGTGGAGCGAGCGCTGCGCGTGTTTGGCAAGAATGCGGGGAAGCGGTTTCTGGGCGGGCACCCGATGGCAGGAAAAGAGAATAGCGGCGTGGATTATGCGGATGCCGATTTGTTCCAGAATGCGGTGTGGTTTTTGACGCCGTTGCCGGAACAGAACCTGAATCACGGAATTCTTGCCGAATTTGCGGGATGGATCGATCAGATTGGAGCGCGCATTGCGATGCTGCCGGCGGAGGATCACGACCGGCTGTGTGCGTGGATCAGCCACGTGCCGCAGATGATTTCGACGGCTCTGGCGGCCGCACTGGTGGAGGAGTTTGGCGAAGAAGCGCCATTGCTCCCCGCAGGCGGGCGCGCGCTGCGGGAGATGACGCGAATTGCGGCCAGTCCGTATTCGATGTGGCGGGATATAGCGATCAGCAACAAGAAGAACGTGGAAGATGCGCTGTTGAAGGTGGAGCAGCGACTGGCGCACATTCGGGAGAATCTGGCTTCGCGGGCGCTGGCGGAGGAATTTGATCTCGCGCATGGGTTGAAGAAGAGTGCTGGGAAGAAATAAACCCACCACGGAGACACGGAGAAGGTCAACTGGCAATTCTTCGTTGGAATGAAACTTTCCTTGTTGTCTTTCTCCGTGACTCTGTGTCTCCGTGGTGGGGTTGGTTTAGAATGCGGGCGCTATGAATAAAGTTGTGGGTAGTGCGGATGACGCGATTCGCGATGTTCGGGATGGCTCGGTCATTATGATCGGAGGATTTGGGCTGTGCGGGATTCCGGAGAATCTGATTCGGGCGCTGGTGCGGAAGGGATCGAAGGAGCTGACGACGATCAGCAATAACGTGGGTGTGGATGGCCTGGGCAACGGGCTGCTGCTGGCGGCGGGACAGATTCGGCGTCATATAGGAACTTACGTGGGCGAGAACAAACTGCTGGAATCGATGGTTCTGGCAGGCAAGGTGGAGCTTGATCTGGTGCCGCAGGGAACATTTTCGGAGCGGATTCGCGCGGCAGGAGCAGGGATTCCGGCATTTTTTACTCCGACGGGCGTGGGAACTGTAGTAGCTGAGGGAAAAGAAACGCGCGAGTTCGAGGGGCGGACTTATTTGATGGAGCGCTGGCTGAAGGCGGACTTTGCATTTGTGAAAGCGTGGAAGGGCGACCGGATGGGGAACCTGGTGTACCGGAAGACCGCGCGGAATTTTAATCCGATCATGGCGACGGCGGCGAAGGTGACGATTGCGGAGGTTGAGCAGTTGGTCGAGGCGGGTGAGCTTGA
>Ga0209380_10002412_pt1 | contig 11981 bp, 9 predicted proteins | sample HubBroMetageWFT6_FD_188347 | JGI IMG/M metagenome (GOLD analysis project Ga0209380, IMG submission 188347) | Warmed and freeze-thawed soil microbial communities from the Hubbard Brook experimental Forest, New Hampshire - Hubbard Brook CCASE Soil... | ecosystem: Environmental > Terrestrial > Soil...
GCGAATGGGAACTCCGAAGTTGGAGCCGCCAAAGCCCCTGACTACGGCGAAGGTCACGCCAATCACCTGACCGTCGCGGTTTATGAGCGGGCCGCCAGACCCGCCGGAGGTGGTTTGGGCGTCGTAGACAATTTTATCGGACAGGACGTCGCCGATATGTCCCTGCGTTACCAGGGGGCGGATCAGCTTGCGCTGCTGGAGTTCGTCCACAATTTTTCTTGGGTCCCCGCCGCTCAACCTGACAATGTCCTTGACGGTGTCTTCTCCCGCACGCGCCAGAATGGCGCTTATTCCAGTAGCGTAGCCCAGCGAAATTAAGGGCTGACCGCTGACGGCGGCTTCTTTGCGGCCGTCGAGTTTCAGAATGGGACGTTTCAAAGCGGTAAGATCGCCACGCAGAACAGCGAGGTCGGCTTCCTCCGAGATCTGGGAAATGTTCAGGGAAATGCCGGCGGCGGCCTCGGGGAAATAGGCGGTCATTTCGGCGATGGCTGGTTCCAAGCCTTGCTGCGAGGCGGCGCCTAGTTCTTCATTCTTCCACCAGGGTTGGGCGACATGATGGTTGGTGAGGACTTCATTTTGGCCGACGATGAAACCGGTGCCGAAGAAATCTTCGCGAACTTCCGGGGCGCGGCCTTCGAGGCTGTAGACCACATTACCGTCGCCGTCCTTGAGGGGCTGGCCATCGGGATTGATGGCGCCGTAACGCAAAGGCCGCCGTGTGCTCTGGTCGAGAAAGGAAACCGAAACGTGAAGCAGGCATACGCTGGGAGCGTTGGCGCGAATGACGCCTTCGGCGGCGTCGGATTGCGTTTCTACTTTTTTCAACCGGCTGGTGGTCTCATCCAACTGTTTGCGCAGGCCGGAGACTTCGCTGGCGTCCGCGGCGGAGAGTTTCTGGCGAAGATCGTCCGTTTGTTTTTGAAGCTGTCGTTTTTGTTCGGTGATGTCGGACTGCGCTAGCTCTTCGCGGGCTCGGTTAGCCTCGGCCACCAGGGCTTCTTCGGTGTGCACCCCGTGCTCGAGCTGCGCGATCACGGAATAGGCGTGGCGGTTCTCCTTATCGGCGCGGCGCGTGAAGAGCAGAAAAACGATGGAGATGAGTGCGGCGACCCCGAGGAGGGCAGAAACACCGATTTTCAGGGCGCGACCAGTCGAAAACGCGTCACGCGTCATTTTTTCCGTTACCGCAATGGCCTGGAACGCGGTGTGAGCGATTTCCTGGCCTTCTTCTGCGATGCGGGATTTCCGCTGTAATTCCTCGAGGGCATGCTTGTCGCGCAACTGCACGCGCACGCGGGCCAGCAGTTCCGCTGGTTCCCAGGGGGGCGTCATCACATCGTCGGCGCCGAGATCCAAAGCGCGCGCACGCATCGCGCCGCCGCCGTGCGCGAACAGAATCACGCGCGTGTTTGCCGTAGAGCCGAGGCCTTTGATTTCTGTGAGAGAGCTGCAACACAGGACATCGGCCAGATCGGCGGAAAGCAGAAACACATCGACCGTGCCGGTTTGGACGACGCGGAACCCTTCATCCTGCGAAGGAGCGGAGGAAACCTCATAGCCTGCGGAACGCAGCACGTCCTGGAGCTGCTGGCGCAGTGGCTCGTCAGGCTCGACAATCAGAATGTTTTCGCGGTTGGTGGTCAAGTTTTCCGGCTTCCTTCGCGGGAAAATGGGAGCTGGCCCCGCTTCCTATGTTTGACGCGTTTCGTTTCCAGATGGTCACAAGCATTCTACATAGTAACCGGAAATGGAAATGGACGCATGATGCCGGCTTGGGGGCACCTGTTTAGCTCGAACGGACAAAGATTGCCGGCTGAAACGAGTTAGAAGACGGCTACCCACAGCGGCGGGAGGAAACTTGCGTATTAAGGGTTCGAAACGCGACTGTTTGAAAGAGCTTTAGTATTTTCTGAGTACGCCGATGACGCGGCCCTGAATTTTGACGTCATTCGCCGCAACCATAATCGGCGCCATCTCTGAATTTGCGGGTTGCAGGCGGATCTTGCCGGCCGCTTCGCGGTAGAAGCGCTTGAGTGTGGCTTCCTCGCCCCCGATCAGCGCCACGACGATGTCGCCCGCATTGGCTACTTGCGTCTGTTCGCAGACCACGTAATCGCCGTCCATGATGTGATCTTCAATCATGGAGCTGCCCTTCACCTGAAGCACGAAGGAGTTGCCACGGGCAAAATCGCCGAGCGAGAGCGTCTCGCGCTCTTCTACGGCCTCCAGCGGGCGGCCCGCGGCGATGCGGCCTACGAGTGGCAGCTCCTGAATCTTCCGGTCGCTAATCTGCTCCTTGACAGGTTTTGGCAATTGCAGAATCTCGATGGAGCGACTCTGGTTGTAGCCGCGGCGGATGAATCCTTTTTTCTCCAGCGTGGTGATGTGCTTGTGAACGGTGGCCAGGGAAGTTAGCTTCAGGCCTTTGCCGATCTCTTCAAAGCTGGGGGCGTAACCGTGCTTGTTATCAAAAGAAACCAGGTAATCCAGAACTTCTTTTTGCCGTTTTGTCAGAGTCATCGCGCACCTCCGCACACACGAGTGAAGCATCACAACTTTAGGCGAAAAGAAAGCGAACGTCAAGCGCCAAGTTGCCTTGGCGCGTTACGTTCTGCGGATCCTGACGGCGTGATTCTGGGACCGGCGACAAGCGGTCGGCTCGCCTACTCGCACCTCCAAAGCGCGAAGCGATTCGGTTCCACCCAGCGTCCGGGAGTGTTATACACATAGTTGTGCTTCCCAGACGCGAGTCTCTTCCTGCCGTAACTGCCGCTGCCGTCGTTGCCATCAGTCTCGGCGCGATTGGTGTGCTGGGCGGATTGTTGATCGAACTCTCGATGCTGCTGATGCCTGAGGTTCAGACTGCCGCGGGCCGTCCAGCAATTCCGCCTGGAACCAGGACGATGGTAGGGATGGTGTGGCTCTTCTTGATCGCCGTAGCCGTGTTCGGCATTTTTGTGGGTGTCGGTATCGTTCGCCGCCGGAGTTGGGCGCGCATCAGTATTCTCGTTTGGGGCGGCATCATGGCTGTGGTCTCTCTAATCGCGATCCCGGTCTTATTCTTCATATTCAGCGCCATGCCGGGGATGATGCCGAACCAGGCTGACGCCGCCCCGCTCATTAGCGTCATGAAGTGGATTTCCGTTTTGTTCTACGGAATCCCACTGGGGGTCGGGATCTGGTGGCTGGTACTGTTCACGCGTCCGCGAATCGCGGCGGCTTTCTCGCGTCCGGCTGGGTTGACTCCCTACACGCCGACGATGGATGTCTCCGGATTCCCACTGCCTCAGCCTACAGCCACCGCTTCCCGGTCTCGGAAGCCCGCGTGCCCGCTGCCGCTCATGATTCTTGCGGGCTTTCTGATCTTCTCGGCTTTCTCCATGGTTTTGTTTGTACTTGTGCCGGTGCCGGGCGCCATGCCTTTCTTCTTTTTTGGCCACTTCTATAGCGGCCTCACCGCCAAGGTCATTCTGGGACTCCTGGGCCTCCTCTTTGGCGCCGCGGGCGTGGGGATGTTCAAGCTAAAGCCTTGGGCACTCGACACCATTCTGGTGCTGCAATGTGTGTTTCTTATAAACGGGATTATGTCGGTGCGAAATCCGCGTTTCCTGGTGGTGATGCAGGAGGCGATGGAGCGCGCGGATGCGGAAAACTCTGCCTTCGCTGGAGGGAATCTGTTTTTGACGGGGTCCTTTTTCCAGGCAATCATGATTTTTAGCTTGATCTTCAGCGCGGCCCTGATTGCGCTTTTGATTTTTTATCGTTCTCGCTTTCTGGAGGCCGCGTCGGCTGCCAAAACGTGAAGATGTGCAGGTGGCCGCCCGTAGCGGACCATCCTGGCCTTCTGTGTCTCGAACCACACACTTTTCGGGCCTCGGTCACTCTTCCCGCGTCACACGGGCCGGTGTGGTATTCTCTTGCTGTCGGCTCCGGGCGGCTGGATAGGGTATCCAACCTGGTTTTCGCACTGCCCATCTAACAAATCGAGCCACACTCCCTCTAGGGATTGGTCTGGGAGTTCAGTTACAGCGGAGCCTTGGTCACTATGTCAACTTTGATTGAAACACTGCCGGTAAAGCACAGACGCGAAGTGATTGAGCGCGCGGTCATCCGCTTTGCCGGCGATTCCGGCGACGGGATGCAGATTACCGGAAGCCAATTCACCAATACCGTCGCGCTTTACGGCAACGATATCGCTACGTTCCCGGATTTTCCGGCGGAAATACGCGCTCCTGCCGGAACGCTGCCGGGCGTCAGCGGATACCAGCTTCATTTTTCTTCAACCGACGTGTACACGCCTGGCGACTCTGTCGATGTTCTGATCGCCATGAACCCGGCGGCGCTGAAGATGAATGTCGCGGACCTTAAGGCCAACGGGATACTGATCGTAAATTCGGATGCGTTTACGGAAAACGACTTGCGCAAAGCACAGTCGAAAACGAATCCGCTCGAGGATCACTCGCTCGACAAATACCGGCTCTTTTCCGTGGAGCTGGAGCGGCTGACAAAAGTCGCGCTCGAGCATCTGGGCATCGACGCCAAGTCCATCAGCCGGTCGAAGAATTTTTTCGCGCTGGGCATGTGCTACTGGCTCTACAACCGCTCGATGGAACCGACGATACGGTGGATTGACGCGAAATTTAAGAACAAGCCGCTGCTCGTTGAAGCCAACAAGCTGGCGATGAAGGCTGGTTACTCGTATTGCGAAGCCACGGAAGCATTTCAGGTCAGTTACGAGATTCCGCCCGCGCAGCTCGCGCCGGGCTTTTACCGTAACCTTAGCGGAAACCAGGCGCTTGCGCTGGGCTTCGTCACCGCCTCGCAAAAATCGGGGCTGCGGCTGTTCCAGGGCAGCTATCCGATTACACCGGCGTCGGACATTCTTCACGAGCTGTCGCAATACAAAGATTTCGGCGTGATGACCTTCCAGGCCGAAGACGAAATCGCAGCGATCACCAGCGCGATCGGTGCGGCTTACGCGGGTGCGCTGGCCATCACCACAACGTCGGGGCCGGGCATGTCGCTGAAGACGGAAGCGCTGGGTCTCGCCGTCGCCGTGGAAATTCCGCTGGTGATTTGCGACATTCAGCGCGGCGGACCTTCGACGGGATTGCCGACAAAGACCGAGCAGGCGGATCTTTTGCAGGCGCTCTTTGGGCGCAACTCGGAAGCGCCGATTCCTATTATTGCCGCAGCAACACCGAGCGACTGCTTCTGGGCCGCGGTCGAAGCCAGCCGCATCGCTATCAAGTACATGGTTCCGGTGATCATTCTGTCTGACGGCTATCTTGCGAATGGGGCCGAGCCTTGGAAGATTCCCAACGTCGATGAAATTCCGGCGTTCCCCGTGAAGTTTGCGACGGAGATCAACTCTCCGAATGGCTATTTGCCTTACAAGCGTGACCCGTTGACGCTCGCGCGTCCGTGGGCCGTTCCTGGCACGCCGGGGCTTGAACACCGCGTCGGCGGACTCGAGAAGCAGGACGTTTCCGGCAACATCAATTACGAGCCGCTCAACCACGAAAACATGGTGCGCATCCGGGCGGCGAAAGTTGCCTCCATCGTGCAGGAGATTCCTGAGGTGGTCCCCGCCGGCGACGCCGAAGGCGATCTTCTGATCGTTGCCTGGGGCTCGACGCACGGCGCCATAACGGCCGCGCTGAAAGCGCAGCGCGCGCAGGGCCGCAAGATCGGCCACGTTCACCTGCGCTATCTCAATCCTCTGCCGGCTAACCTCGGCGAAGTGCTGCAGCGATACAAGACGGTTCTGGTGCCGGAGCTCAACATGGGCCAGCTTCTTTGGGTTTTGCGTGCCAAGTATCTGGTCGACGCCATTGGCCTCAACAAAATTCAGGGCCGGCCGTTCAAGCAGGTAGAAGTCGAACAAAAGATTGAAGAGATTCTTGGAGAGATTTCCCGATGAGCACTGCTACGCTGCCGCCAATCACGCCGCTTACCAAGCGAGACTTCCAGACCGACCAAGAAGTTCGCTGGTGCCCGGGTTGCGGGGACTACGCGATTCTTTCGGCCGTTCAGTCGGTTTTCCCGGAGCTCGGGATCAAGCGCGAAAATTTCGTCGTGGTTTCAGGGATCGGGTGCTCGAGCCGATTCCCTTATTACATGAACACGTTCGGGTTTCATACCATTCACGGCCGTGCGCCCGCAGTCGCTACCGGTATCAAGGCGATTCGCCCTGAACTCGAGGTTTGGGTCGCGACTGGGGATGGCGACGCGCTGTCGATTGGCGGCAATCACACCATTCATATGTTGCGCCGCAATGTCGGCCTGAAAGTTCTGCTCTTTAACAACCGCATCTACGGCTTGACGAAAGGCCAGTATTCGCCAACCTCGGAGTTCAACAAGAAGACCAAGTCCTCGCCTTTCGGTTCGCTGGATCGACCTTTCAATCCCATTTCTCTCGCGATCGGCGCCGAGGCCACCTTTGTGGCTCGCTCCGTCGATGTCTTCCAACAGCACCTCAAAGAGACGCTGAAGCATGCCGCCGCGCATAAAGGCTCCGCGTTTGTCGAGATTCTGCAGAATTGCAACATCTTCAATGATGGCGCGTGGTTCAATCTCACCGAGCGCGACGCGCGAAGCGAGCACATCATCCAGCTGGAACACGAAAAGCCCCTTGTTTTCGGTAAGAACCGTGACAAGGGCATCCGGCGCAGGCCCGACGGGGACATTGAAGTCGTCCAGCTCGGGAACGGCATTACGGAATCCGACTTGGTGGTTCACGACGCTCATCATCCCCGGCCGTCCTACGCCTTCCTGCTTTCGCATATGGAGCATCGCCCGGGCTTCCCCACACCGATCGGCGTGCTTCGCGCCTGGGACGATCATCCGCGCTATGAGGATGTCATGAACCAGCAGATCACCGACGTTATTGCGAAGCGTGGACCCGGTGACCTTGCGAAGCTGCTTCGCGCGGGCGACACCTGGGAAGTAAAATAGCGTCCAGCCTCCCAGTTACGGGTTTCTGCACCCGAAAAACAGAGCTGGGACTACTGTTTCTCGGGCCGCTTTGCCCGAAAATACGCGCACATGCCGCTGACCGGACATATCTCGCACTTCGGTTTCGTTCGCTTGCAAATCTCCGCGCCGTGACGCTTCAGCAGGAGATAGGCTCTCTGTCTCGCGTCGAACGTCTCGGGCAGTTCTGCCGACATGGCCTCCTGTGCCGCGCGGTAGCCCGCGCCGTAGTTCTTGTCTTCCGCGCCGAAGCGAATGCGCTGCGGCACGGCCACCGAAGCCGAAGGCACGGCTGCTACCCGCGCCATTCGTGCGAATAAGAGAATTCTGTCTGCGCCAGGCTGGCCAATGACCGGGAATTCTTTCAATGCGCTCTTTGCGCGGCGGATCCTTTTATCGGCCGGCATCTTTTGATCCTGCATCATCTTTCCCAGCGCCCACTCGAGGTCCCCGCCGAATAGCTCGTTGACCATCCGCGCGATGGTCTTCAGGCGCTCGGCGCGCAGCTCCGGGACGATTCCCCCGAGGCGCATCAGCTTTGCCAGTTTCTCTTTTGGCGCGGCTAGAATCTCTTCCGGCTTCGTTCCTACCTCGCGCTTTAGCGCTTGGTAGCCCTTCGTACAAGACGCGTCCGTCGCGGGATAGCCGCAATTTACAAACAGAATCCTCTGGTAAGGTGTGCTTGGCCCGACGGCTACCTGCTCGCCGTAGTGCTTCTCGAGCTGGTTCAGAATACCGGCAAGACTGGGCGCAGTTTTCTTCATCTCTGCCTCCGATGCGGGAATCAACTTCAGCAAGTAAAAAAGCGTATGATTGGGTCTCGGGATTCCAGCTACTAGGAGGGACATCCATGAGCCCCAAAAACAACAAGCGAGACAGTTCCTACAATCAACTCGAAGCAGGCACGAAACAAGCTAGACCGATTCAACACCAGCACGCTCCCGAAATCCAGCCTTACGGAAAAATCGCAAAACTGCCGATCGCTCTCGACGAGCAGGTCTGTCGAAGCAGCACAGAAAACCTCAATCAGCTTCTCGCCGATACGATGACGCTTCGCGATATGTACAAAAAGCATCATTGGCAGGTGTCGGGCGCCACCTTTTACCAGTTGCATCTGCTTTTTGACAAACATCATGGGGAACAGGACGAGCTCGTGGATGAGATTGCCGAACGCATTCAGGTCCTGGGCGGCATCAGCCTGGCGATGGCGGCCGATGTCGCTGAAACAACGATTATCCCGCGGCTGCCACGTGGGCGGGAGGAAGCGCCCGTACAAATCTCGCGGCTGCTCGAAGCCCACGAAGTCATCTTGAAGGAAGCGCGTACCATGGCCAAACAAGCCAGTGACGCGGGAGATGACGGAACCAACGATTTGATCGTCTCGAACGTGATACGGACAAACGAACTTCAAGTGTGGTTCCTGGCCGAGCACCTGGTGGATGTGCCCCTGGTTCGCGCGGATAAAGCGAAGGCTGCTACAGGCGGAGAATAGCTCGACCCCGTATTTGTGCGCATTCCATGAAAAGGGCGGGTGCCGTTCCTTCCGGCAAACCCGCCCTTTTCACACTGCTGTGCTCTCGGTTGAAATTCGCCGTCGTTTTCTCGAGATGCGCAATTAACCTCTCGATCCCTTCAAATCGTCCTTGGCTTGCTGCTCGGCTGTTTTCGCCGCGCTCTTCGCATCGGCGTCCGGCTTCATGGCGTGGATCGCTTTGCTCAAGCTGATCGACTTATCACCGGCCGGGCCTTTGCACGAAGACATATCCGCGCTCGTTTGCACACCCGTCAGATTTGACTTCAGGCAGTTGAAGTCCACTCCAACGTTCTTGCTTGCGTGGAGCGCTGCTACGCACTCGTCCAGTGCCTTGAAGTTTTCGCAGGCGCTCTTGGCGTCCGTATTGGCCGGCAAGACTCCTTGGGCCTGCAGGTTGGCTGTTAATTTCTTGTCTTGCTCATCCTTGGCCTCCAGCTGGTCGCTGGCGGACTTTGGATCTCGCCTCACCCACTTGATGGGATTCAGCGAATGCGTACCGCCCGAGCTGCCGGATGACGCCGAACCGGCACCTGCCCCTTGCGGTCCCTGCGCGGCGGCTCTGCCCGCACTGAACGAGACGCCCATTGCCGTCACTGCCACAACCAGGACTAGTTTTTTCATTTGCCCCTCTGATCACTCTCTCAGGCCCAACTGCAGGAACCCGGACGGGTCCCGACCATCAGTAGGCCATGCGGTTCTGACGGTAGCGAGGGAATGGAGGGACGGTACTCCCCGAATCCGTCACGCTGTCCCTTCGGACAGGGCCGCGCAGGGCCTTGCTGGTTCCACGCAGGTGGACGCTCCCGCCACAAGTTTCTCTCCGGAACGGGTTATGGTGAGGAAGCTTCGAGAATCCCAACCAATCCCCTCAACGCGTGGCACCGGCGGCCGCAGAATCGCAACGAGATCATCCCCGCGGCTCCAGAGCTGTGCTGCGGCATCGGTGGTCGATGACCTATTGGAATTGTTCCAGCTTCGGATTTACCGGGTTTTGCTCGAGATTCGGTAGCCGCGAGAATTTCCAGGTATTCCCACGGGGAAGCGCATTTTTTGACAGCTCGGGAATTTGCCGCCTTTACGATCGCATACGGAGAAAAACCCCGTAAAGACACATTCCCAGTCCGCCCAGAAACACCACCGGCGCCAGATAAGTGATCACCCACGGATTAAGCGTGACAGGCAGGCTCAGACCGCTATGCTCGCCACCGAAATAATAAATGACGGCGCCCAATAGCATGTATATCAGCCCGCGGCGAATCTCGCGACGGCCGTTCCTGCCAAGGGGGACGGATAAACGAACCTCGGTAACTTCCTCGCGGCAGTACGGACAGCGGTTCATCCGCGTAGGGACCGGCTTTCCGCAGTAGGCACAGGGACGCGAAGCCACGGACTGCCCTTGAGATGGAGGCATACATTCTCCGATTCTCCGTCGCTCTTAGCGTAAAGTTGCGGTGCATCTTCGTCAAGGGATTCCCATACACAAAGTTACGGGGAGACATGGCCCGGTTGGGGGGCACTTCGGGCTTTCTGAAACCAATTCGTTTGTGCTACATCTAATAAACCAGTTTCCGCGGCACTTTCAAAAATGGAAGATTTCCCCCAATTCGGCTCCTACGCCATTCTTGGCGATGTGGATCCCGTGCCTCAGAGCCTTCTGAGTGCCTTCCCCGAGCAGGCCAAGACGCTTACGCTGCTCTATGACGTAAGCCGCGAGCTGACCTCCATTCTGGATCGCGAGGAGTTGCTGCGCCGCGTCGCGCAGCGTGTCAAGCGCATCGTTAACTATGATGTTTTTAGCGTGATGCTGTGGCGTGAATCGACGCAGCTTCTCGAAGGCGTTTTCGGAATGCGTTACGAGGATTCCGTTCCGACATTTATGCGTTTACCTCTCCGCCAAGGTCTGACCGGAGCCGCCGCCGCCGAGCGGCGCTCCATCCGGGTGGACGACGTGCTGAGCGATGCGCGCTATATACGTTGCGAGACGAGCGTTGATACGCGGTCCGAACTCGTCATTCCGCTTCTCCTGCAGGACCGCCTGATCGGCGTGCTCGACCTTGAAAGCACGGAGCCGCACGCCTTCACGGCGGAAAACGAGCGCATGCTTGCGACTCTGGCGGCCTTCATTGCGGTGGCACTGGAAAACGCGCGGCTTTACGAGGAAGCGCGTGAGAATGAATTTCGTCTCCAGGATGATCTCAACACGGCTCGCGAAATCCAGCGCCAGCTCCTTCCCCATGGCGCGCGTGGTATTCCGGGCCTAGATCTCGCTGCCGCGTATGTTCCCGCACGAGAGCTAGGTGGCGACTTCTACGATTTTCTTCCCTATGGCCAGGGGAAGCTGGCCATGGCTCTGGGCGATGTTTCGGGCAAGGGAACTGCGGCGGCGCTGTATGGTTCGCTGGCAATCGGAACATTGCGCGAGCTTGTGGTAGGCAGCACGTGCAATCCGGCGAGCATGCTCGGGATGCTCAATCGCCGGATGCATGGCGCGCGCCTGGATGCGCGGTTCATCGCCATGCTCTTTGCCGTCTACGACGCGCCGGCGCACCGGCTCACTCTCTCCAATGCCGGCGGGCCCTATCCCTTGCTGGTCCGTGACGGAGGCATCCAGGAAATCCGCGTCGAAGGCGTTCCGCTGGGCCTGTTCCTCGACAGCGCATATGAGGAGACGACCATCGATCTCGAGGCCGGCGACGTCGTTTTGTTTGCCTCGGACGGTATTCTGGAGTCAGAAAACGTGCGCGAGGAGGAGTTTGGCTCGAAGCGTTTGCACGCACTGCTGGCTGATGCCGGGCCGGAGATCTCGGCGAATGAGCTTTCCGAGAAAATAATCGCCGCGACGGATGACCACAGCGGTCCCGGCGCGAGCCCGCACGACGATCGCACCCTACTCGTTCTCCGAGTCACGGGCGAAGGAGCGGCGGATTACTCCAAACTTCCCGTCATTTATTGAAGACTCGAGGTGGCACGAACGCACGAACGGGACGGAGAGTCTTTTTTTAACGCCCTGCGCCAACAGGCACGCCTGCCTGGAGCAGTTCGGGGTTTTTCAGCAGCGGGAGCCACCTCTCGCGAACGTCGGCAAATTCCGGAAGATTCTTCTTAGAGACTGGATCGGAAGGCGGCAAGCCGAGCTTCTCGAAGTTCTTGTATTGGCCCTTCTGCAAAATACGAAAATCCAGATGCGGTCCGGTGGACAGTCCGGTGCTGCCTACCAGGCCGATGGTCTTCCCGATTTCGACGTGCTCGCCCGCGCGAACGTACAAGCGCGACAAATGCAAATACATCGTTTCGTACCCGTTCGAATGGGCGATGTGCACCAGATTTCCTTCTCCGCCCTTTAGGCCGGCGAACAGCACCCGGCCGCTACCAATGGCCTGCACCGGCGTCCCGATGGGCGCGCCATAGTCCGTGCCCAGGTGCGGGCGAACGGTTTTCAGGATCGGGTGGAAACGTGCATTGCTGAAAT
>Ga0209380_10002413_pt1 | contig 11981 bp, 10 predicted proteins | sample HubBroMetageWFT6_FD_188347 | JGI IMG/M metagenome (GOLD analysis project Ga0209380, IMG submission 188347) | Warmed and freeze-thawed soil microbial communities from the Hubbard Brook experimental Forest, New Hampshire - Hubbard Brook CCASE Soil... | ecosystem: Environmental > Terrestrial >...
GGAGTCCTGCCGGACGTCCGTGCTCGCCGCGATCCAAGCCAATCAGCCCTCCAGCCACAACCGAGAGGGCGAGTCTGAGTGCGATTTCATGCCAGGTTAACGTTAAGGGCATCGCATCTATACCTCCGGCAGGAGGCAATGGAGTACGCTCCTGCGATATCGAGCCTAGACTGCGACACCCTCTGTGCCATGTGGCAGCGCGGCACCGGATTCAGCCTCGCCGAGTTTCCACGTTTCGTCGGGATTGGTGGAGAGCAGCGGCCAGCCCTTCGAAAGCACGAAGCGCAACCACGCTCCCGCCATCTGCGAAGTGACCACGGCGGTGATGACCAGTGTGGTGTAGAACGCTGCATTGATGATGCCTGCGTCATAGGCCACGCTCGCTAAGACGATGCCCGGGCCTCCGCGTGCGTTTGTGGTTATCGCGATGTTAAAGACATCAAGCCCGCGAAAGCCGCCGAGCCACGCTGCCAATCCTGCCGAAAACACCGAAATCAGCGACGAACCCACCAAGAATACCAACAGAATCGCGAAAGAGAACTGCCGTCCGAACACGAGCTTATAGCCGATTATTCCGAAGTAGATGGGCACGAAAACGCCAAAGGAGACTTTGGAGATGGCGTCGATTGGTGTGGAAAAGCGCTCGCGCTGGGTTCCATACAGTCCTCCAACAATGCCATATCCGGCGAGCAATGCGGCGAATTGCAGGTTTACCTCGAAGATCGCCGCGATGGCGCAGTACGACATCAGCACGGCCATCGCGTAACCGACGGGAGAGGCTTTATAGAGCACATTCCAATTCGCATTACTCAGCCGCTTCAGCAGCCCCGGCGCAATGAACAATCCGGTCAACGTATAGATCAGAGTGCCGATCACATGGGAGGAGACAATGCTGGTGACATGCTGTTGTGCCAGTGTCGCCGACGTGGCTAAGGCGGTAGCAAACGCCAGCACGACCCACAAAGCGAGGTCTTCCAGCAGCGCGTAACCGAGGATCAGGCTTACGAAGCGTGTCCGCATGATCCCCAGGTCCCAGAAGATGCGCGAAATCACAGGAATGGAGCAAACTGCCGTAGCAATCGCCACGATGAGCAGCGTCGCAATCGGCTGACCGGATGTTCCGGTCAGCAGGTGCAGCGGTATCAGGCCCGCGAAACCCAACCCCAGCACCAAGGCAAAACTGGCAAGATCGGAAACGGTGAGCAGCAAGAAGGTATTGCGCCGATTCTCCTTAGCCAACAGACGGCGAGTCTCAGCTCCAGAGCAGAACATTAGCAGGATCAAGCCCAGCTGATAGAGGAAGCCCATGACCATACTGGCACTGGGCGAAAACGAGAAAAGCTTGGCGAACGCTGGGGGCGCCAAGAGCTTCAGTACAAATGGTCCGAGCAGGATGCCGGCCAAGATTTCGCCTACGATGCGTGGCTGCTTTAGCCGTTCGGCTAGATAACCTAAGCCATGCACGGCAACAAGCAGTATGGCAATGGTGAGCACGAAGTGACCGAACTCGACGACCGACATGACTTACCCTCCAAAAAATAGAGCAATTAAGACGAGCGGGAGAGGTTTTTCGTTGCTCGGCAAAAGCTTCGCTTGGGCCCTTGCCTTTATATACCTTGACAAGTATATGCGATATGGGGTATATACAAGGAGTGGAATCTGTTTTCGAAATCATTGCGGAGCCGAACCGCCGCGCGATCTTGAGCCTCCTGGTCTCGTCGCAACAGTCAGTAGGAGAGATTGAGCGTCAGCTTCGTATGCCGCAGCCGACTGTGTCAAAGCACCTGCGCGTGCTGCGAGAGGGCGGTTTCGTAGAACGCATGGTGGACGCACAGCGCCGTCTCTACCGATTGAAGCCTGAACCATTTCAGGAGGTGGATGCCTGGCTGGCTCAGTTCCGCCGGTTCTGGAATGCTCACGTAGATGCTCTCGAACGCCACCTCGACCGCATGGATCATCAACAGCATCGAGCACTAACACCACCAAGAAAGAAAACCAAGGAGAAGACGACGCGGCCCAAACCGCGAACGTGACAAAGGAGAAACAAAATGAAAATAAAAGTGATCAGCCTATACGTGGACGATCAGGACAAGGCCCTGCGCTTCTATACGGAGGTACTCGGCTTTACCAAGAAGACCGATTTCAGTCAGGGTGCATATCGCTGGCTGACCGTCAGCTCGCCCGAGGAGCCGGACGGTACCGAGTTGCAACTGGCGCTGAACAGCAACCCCGCAGCCAAAGCGTATCAGCAGGCGATGTTTCAACAGAACCAGCCCGCGGCCATGTTCTTCACCGACGACATCAAGGGCGACTACGAACGGATCAAGGCCCGTGGCGCCGTGTTCACAATGCCGCCCACCGACGTGACCGCGTCGAGCATTACAATGCTGAACGACACTTGCGGCAACCTCATTCAGCTCACGCAGCTGAAGCGCTGGTAGCACGCGCGTCGAACAGGAGAAGAAGGTGACCGATCGCGAGCAGTACACACCGGGTCCGGCCCGCGGAGCGCGGATAGAAAAAGACCGCGGACAAAACGGTAATGATGAAGAGAAGTGGACGCTCATTCTCGTCAGAGAACTGCGCCACCCGCCGGAAAGAGTCTGGCAGGCGCTTACCGAACCGGCGCATCTGCGCGAGTGGGCCCCCTTCGACGCCGATGGGAGCCTGGATACGGTTGGAGCCACGGTGAAGCTCACCACGGTGGGAGCGCTCACGCCACGCGTTACCGAAACAACAGTGACGCGAGCCGACGCTCCCGAGGTGCTGGAGTACAACTGGGGTCACTTCGACATGCGGTGGCAACTCGAAGCCTTTGGTGGCGGCACGCGCCTGACACTGTGGACCAACATCGGTCACCGCTTCATCGCGATGGGCGCCGCGGGCTGGCACATCTGCTTCGATGTTCTGGATCACCTTCTCAGCGGAACTCCCATCGGCCGCATCGTTGGGCCCGATGCCATAAAGTTCGGCGGCTGGCAGCGATTGAACGCGGAGTACGCCAAGCAGTTCGGTATCGAAGCGCCCAACTGGCCGCCTCAGGCGGCTCAACGGTCATAAATCGAGAATCGAGCCGCTTCGGGCTCATCTTTAGTGTTAGAGGAGGTCCAATTGAACTGGAACAAATTGGTTCGGCAGACCCACCGCTGGCTGTCCATTGCCTTTACGGTGGTCGTCATCGTCAACGGCGTCGCCGTGGCACGGGGGAGGTATACCTCCAGGCTGGGCCTCTCGGCGGTGTTCGTGCTCGCCTTGCAGTTTTTCACCGGTCTGTACTTGTTCGTGCTGCCGTATGCCACTAGGTGGGGCAACGGGCGACGCACCGAGTGAATGGGTCATTGGTTTTGGATCAGCCTCCAACCTCCCCACCGTAAATTTCGCAAACAACGCGAAATTTAGAATGAGCCACCCGGCCAGCTTACACTTGCCGAGGTTGCAGGCTACGCTGAGCGCAGCTAAATTAGGTGCGAGAGTTGGAGGTGTACATGAAAAGGCCAGCCCCGATCGAATCTGCCTCTGAATTAATCGACGAGATGATCGCAGAGCTCACAGACTGGCGTGGCAAAACGCTCGCCAGCGTCCGCAAGAGCATCCTTGCGGCCGACCCTGAGATCATCGAGGAATGGAAGTGGATGGGAAGCCCAGTGTGGTCTCACGACGGAATGATTGCGGTCGGCAACGCCCACAAAGATAAGGTGAAGCTTACCTTTTCTCACGGGGCGAGCCTCCCAGATCCTGACCAGCTCTTCAACGCGGGCCTCGGAGGCAAGGCGTGGCGAGCGATCGATTTTTTCGAGGGCGATAAAATTGATGAGCGCGCTCTAAAGAATCTCATCCGTGCCGCCGTCGATTACAATCAGATCAAATTGAAGAGGAAAGCGCCTGCGAGTACTCGAGCGAGAGTAAATAAAAGTAAAAAGTGATCAGACTCCAGCTTTTTCTTACTAATTCTCTTTGCGGGACTCCCTGACAATTTCTCGAAATCAAAGGCCATGGTGCCGTCCGCAACTTCGACTGGGCTAAGCAACCTGGGCCCGTAACCAGCTATCAACATTTCTTTGGCAGCCGTGCGTACCCCCAGAAATTGATCTGAGCGCTGGATGCATAGAGTCGCGATCTCCTTGCCGGGCTTCGCCGAGTGCAGGCGGGAGCTTACCGTAGGCTCGGAATCAGAGGTAAACGTGGCGGCCACATTGGAAAAGCTTCAGTAATGATGGGGTCGCAGCACCGGAGATGCGGTCGCTGCATTGCGCAAATATAAGTTTCTGCAAAACGACGGACCGCTGTATGATATCGCGCGAAAGGAAGTCGTGGGTAGCGGCGTGTTCTGTGCTCCCGGTTGAGCCCGCGCCCGAACAAGGAGGACACCTTCAATGTTGAAGCTGAAGAGTTGGTTGTTTGCTGTGCTGGTGTTGGCCATAACGGCAGCCCCGGTTGTAGCGGAAAGCAACAACGCTAAGAAGTCCAATGACAATGCGGCGAACACTGCGAGCGCCGAAGGTAGCCCGGCTGCAAGCCCTAACCCGAGCCCAAGTCCTAGCCCCAGTCCGAGCATCAATCCCAGCGTAAGCCTGGCCGCGACCGATGCTAACGTCACGGCATTGCTGGGTGTGTTGGTGATGAAAGGTGTGCTGGCGCCAGCCGAGGCCAACGCCATTCAAAATGCCGCTCCCAGCGCTCAATTTCAAGTGCTGGTTGAAGCTCTCAGCCGCAAGGGCGTGCTGAACGCCGCTGATCTGTCGGCCACCGCGAAACCGGCCACTCCACCCGCTGTTGCGGCCGCTGCAGTTCCGGCACCGGAAAATGAGACCATGTCGTCCTCGCTGACCACGGCGGAAGCGTCGCCACAATCCCAAACCCAACCGCAGCCACCTTATCCGTCGCGAGTCGCGGGCGAAGTGGCCCCTCCTCCGACTGCGGTGGTAACGGCGGTGACTCCGATCCGCGTGTTCCCGGTCGATGCCCCCAAGCCCGGCGGCCTGGCCGGCATAAAGGCCGGCCCAATCACGCTCGCGCCTTATGGCTTCATTAAATCGACAATCGTCCATGACAGCAGCGACCCCGATGGCGACGACTTCCCGTTTCCTGGCATATGGCTGAATGCCGGGAATAACTCGACCTTCAACACCGGCCCAACCCAGGATCCCGAGGTACACGTCAAGGCACGCTCCACTCGCTTCGGTGTGAACTTCGAATGGCCGGACGTCTCGCCAAAGCTCACGATTACCGGCAAGATCGAGGGCGACTTCGAAGGTAACTTCACCGAAGTCGACAATGCCGACGTTACCTCGATCCGGAACAATCAACCGAGACTGCGTTTGGCCTTCGTTCGCCTGGATTACCATGCCAGCGAAAACACTGACCTCTTCTTCGTTGGTGGACAGGACTGGACACTTTTCGGATCCGGTGCGCTGATGAATATCGTGGAAACCACCTTCAATGGCGCATTTTGGGGCAACGTTTGGGAACGTTCTCCACAACTACGGGTGGGCTTCATCCAGACGCTGGAAAAGGAGCACCATGTCAACCTCGAGGGTCAGTTTGGGGTGATGATGCCGAGCACTGGTCAAATCCTTAAGCTTGGGAATGCGGCCAATAACGGGCTCGGCGCCCAGCTCGGGCAAGGCGAGCGCGAGGGCGCCGACGCCGACCGTCCGGAGTACGAGGGCCGAGTGGCCTTGAGTTATCAGATTGATCGAGCCCGGGGCGTCGCTCCCGCGCAGATTGCTTTTGCAGGATTCCATTCAAGGCGCACATCAATCGTTCCCAACAGCTCCTACCTATGCGACGGCGGCGAAGACATTCTGGCTTGCTCCTTAGAGTCTGCCTTCCCGAATGGCTTTCAGGCCTCCAGCACTCAATGGGGCGGCCAAGTCGTGGCGCAGGTGCCCACGCGATGGTTCACCTTGACGGCGACCGCCTATAAGGGAGGCGACTTGCGCTTCTTCCTCGGCGGCCAAATTAACGGCTACGTCACCGATACGGGCGACCTGACTGCCACATCCGGGCCCTACGTCACGGCGGATGGTGGTCCACTGGCGGCTGCTGGCGGGGCCGAACTCGGGTGCACGGTCGCGCTCGTGTCTGGCGCATGTCCGAGCGGGGACGCCGCGGTTGCTCCGCAGCGGCCCGTCCGGGCCTTTGGCGGATTCCTCCAGGTCGGTCTTCCGCTTTCCCGGTGGTTCAATGCCGACCCGAAAGGCCACAACGCGGGCTGGCAGCTTCATCTCCTCGTCGGTAAGGATCAGGTTGTGAATCGTGACCTGAATAATCCTGGCTTCAGTGGCAGCTTGCCCATGTTGATGGGCAAGAGCGCCATTGCAACCCTGTACTACAAGGTCAACAACTGGGCCACGTTCGGCTTCGAGCAATCGATCTACGCCACCCGTGCTGAAGACCACTCACTCTTGTACACAATTGCCGGCGTGCCATCCAACGAATGGCAAGATCACCGGACGGAGTTCGGACCGATCTTTACGTTCTAGACCTGTCCTCTACCTGAAACAGCCGGTGCAGATGGAGTGCACCGGCTCTCTGTTTTCAAGGGGACCGGCCGCGGTTGGCGATAGCCTGGAGCGGAGTCTGTCCTCTACCCTCCTGCGGTGGGCGATTGTGCGGAACGCGCCCTGGGAGCACAATGTACCGAATCTGCGAGACCGGCCTCAAGAGCTATTGGCAAACCGGGTTGGGCAGATGTATCGCCCGGCGTTTGGAGGAGTTGGTTCGATGAGTATCCGTAGAAAGGCGGCGCTTCAGGCAGGTCTCCTGCTGGTGGCTATGTTAGCGAACGCCGCTTCCTTGAAAAAATCGATCCAGATAACCGTGCTGGATTCCGAGACTCGAGCGGTAAACCTTAACGACAACGGCGTTCCGACAAACTGCGAGCAGCTCACCTTCGACGCATATTGCCGTTCCACGAGTACCGCGCCCCTGGTGAATACTTTGCTGGTTCAGATAGGCAACGAAGCGCCGTTCCGTGTGCAATGCGTCATGGACTCGAGATTTTCGAAGTGCACGCCTTTGCAAAAGGGCGAAAGCTTTGAGGCCAGAAGAGAGAAGAAGGGCGTCACGATTTATTACCTGGACGACAAAGGCAAGGTGCGAAGGCAGTTTTATACGCTGGTAAATGACAGTGGCAAGACGGGTCCGCCGCCGACTGCGGTCGCAGTCGCAACTCCGTCGAGTGCTGCACCCGCTGAGAATGTCGGGCGGCCAATCTCGAGTACGCCGGCGGTGATATCCGCGCCGGTGCAGAGTTCACCAGTACAGGCTCCCATGGTCGCTGCGTCGTCACCCGCGGCGAAGGTGAAGTGCGATTTCACCTCGACTCCTCCCGGCGCGGAAATCAGCGTTGATTGGCGATATGTCGGCAATACTCCATCTGAAATCGGGCTCAGCGCGGGCACGCACATCGTCGTGATCTCGATGCCGGGCTTTGCGGAGTGGAAGCGGGAGCTAACCGTGGGTTCCGATTCCCAGGTGAATGTGGCGGCCACGCTGGAGAAGGCTCCGTAATGATGGGGTCGCGCGGGCGATTGAGTCGCAGCACGCGATAAATATAAGTTTCTGCAATACGACGGACCGGCGTATGATATCGCGCGAACCAAGTCGTCGGTCGCGCCGTTATCCGACAGATTGGCAAAGCGGACGAGCTGAAGATTTCCACGATCGTTTCAAAACGATCATTCCAACGATTAAGAAAGCACAGCGAAGACACAAGAAAATTTAACCAACAAAGGGGACAAGATATGGCGAATGCCGTGCAGGTGGTGGAAACGAGCAAGGCTGAGTACAGTATCTGGCGAGTGATCATGGCTTCCTCTGTTGGCACCATGATCGAGTGGTACGACTTCTACATTTTTGGCAGTCTGACGTTAATCTTGGCCCTGAAGTTCTATCCCCAAGGCAACGACACATTTGCCTACCTCGCCTATCTCGCTACGTTTGCCGTCGGCTTCTTGGTGCGGCCTTTCGGCGCGCTGTTCTTCGGGCGCATCGGCGACCTAGTCGGACGCAAGTATGCCTTTATCGTGACCCTCTCCATCATGGGATTTTCGACCTTTCTCATCGGCCTGTTGCCAACCTTTAAGACGGCAGGATGGTTTGCGCCGATCGTGCTCCTGTTGATCCGCGTCCTGCAAGGACTAGCCTTGGGCGGAGAATACGGCGGAGCCGCGGTTTACGTGGGCGAACACGTTCCCGACAACAAGCGCGGCTTCTACACCAGCTTCATCCAGATCACGGCATCGTTGGGCTTCTTTCTCTCGCTCATCGCGATCTTGGGTACGCAATACTCGATGTCGAAGGAAGACTTCTCGAACTACGGATGGCGCATCCCCTTCCTTGTGTCCATCATCCTAGTGCTGATCTCACTCTACATCCGCTTGAAGATGAAGGAGTCGCCCATCTTCGCGCAGCTGAAGAGCACAGGGATGACTTCAGCGCAGCCGCTGAAGGATGCCTTCGGCAAATGGGCGAACTTGAAACTCGTTCTGATTTCGCTCTTTGGAGCCACCGCTGGCCAAGGCGTGGTCTGGTATACCGGGCAGTACTATGCGCTGTTCTATCTGGGAGGGATCCTGAAGATTAATCCCAAAACTGTAAATGAGGTGGTAGCCCTGGCCGTGCTGATTGGGATGCCCTTCTTCACCGTGGTGGGCGCACTCTCTGACAAAATCGGTCGGAAGAAGCTGATGATGGCGGGCTGCCTGCTCGCGGTTATAACCTATATACCGATCTACAAGGCGATGGAACACGCTGCGGGAAACAACATCGTCACGGTCACGTCCACGAAGGACAAGGTGACTGGTGCGACCAAACTGACCCCCATGACGACCGGCGCAAACGGCGCACTGGTGCCCGCCAAGGAAGCACCGGATCCGAATTTTCCCATGTTGGTATTGCTCGTGTTCATACAGGTTCTTTTTGTATGCCTGGTGTACGGGCCCATCGCCGCATATTTGATTGAGGCCTTTCCGGCGAAGATTCGCTATACGTCTGTTTCCCTCCCTTACCACATAGGAAACGGCGTGTTCGGCGGATTGCTGCCATTAATAGGCCTGTGGAGCGTAGCCGCCACGGGCAATATCTACGCCGGCCTCTATTACCCGATGATTGTGGCCGGCATCACTTTTGTCGTCGGAAGCCTGCTGCTGAAGGAAACCCACGGCGTGCGGATTTGGGATGAAACCGGAGGGACTGCGGCGGCGGACTAACAAGCCTGGCGGCGATGCCGATCAAGCTTTGTTTTACAACAATTGCTGAGCATAGCGCTTCCGGAACTCAGGCAGGCCGCCTGCATGGCCTAGCACTGACAATCCTTTCCCCCGGGTTCCGGAAGCGCCGCAGCGCCCGCGACTCCGCCGCTTTCTGGCGGGCACAGTTTGGGTACATAATAAATCCGGAAATATTCTAAGGAGTACTCGTATGGCAGAAATACGTCCGAAAGCACTGGTAGTCAGCGAGACCACCGAAGCGCAGATCTCTGTCCATTGGCGTGAAGAGGAATACTACTATCCGCCAGCGAAATTTGTTGGCCAGGCGAATCTTACCGACCCGGAGGTCATGGAGCGCTTCGCCGAAAAGAACTTCCCTGAGTGTTTCCGCGAATACGCCGACCTGCTCGATTGGGATCAGTATTGGCACACCACGCTCGACACGAGCGACCCGCCTTTCTGGAAGTGGTTCGTCGGCGGCAAAATCAATGCCTCCTATAACTGTGTCGACCGTCACCTTACCAAATATAAAAATAAAGCGGCGCTGATTTTTGTCCCCGAACCCGAATCCGAAGCGCCCGTCTCCGTCACTTACCGCGAACTTTACGTGAGGGTGAATGAATTCGCCGCGCTGCTGCGCGACTACTGCGGCTTAAAGAGCGGAGATCGCGTCACCATACACATGCCTATGGTTCCCGAGTTGCCCATCACCATGCTGGCCTGCGCTCGCCTCGGCGTGATTCACTCCGTGGTCTTCGGGGGCTTCAGCGGTGAGGCGTGCGGCCTGCGCGCTGCCGATTCCGGAAGCCGCGTTCTTATCACCATGGATGGTTATTACCGCAATGGCAAGCTGCTCGATCACAAATTGTCCGCCGACATCGCGCTTAATCTAGCCAAGCAAGAGGGACAAGTGGTAGACAAAGTCCTCGTCTGGCGGAGGCACGCCGGGCAGAATGCTTCTGCCTCGCCGTTTGTGAAAGGCCGCGACGTATTCGTTGACGAAATTCTCCCCAACTACGCCGGCCAGCTTGTGGCTCCCATCCCCATGGATGCCGAGGCCCCGCTCTTTCTCATGTACACCAGTGGAAGCACCGGGAAGCCGAAAGGCTGCCAGCATCGCACTGGCGGCTATCTCGCCTACGTTGCCGGCACTTCGAAATATATTCAGGACATTCACCCCACTGATGTTTACTGGTGCATGGCGGATATCGGGTGGATCACTGGCCACTCCTACATCGTCTATGGTCCGCTCGCATTAGCCGCTACCAGTGTCCTCTACGAAGGTGTGCCCACTTATCCTGACGCTGGCCGCGTATGGAGAGTCGCCGAGCGCCTCGACGTCAATATCTTCCACACTTCGCCCACGGCGATTCGCATGTTGCGAAAATCTGGTCCCGATGAGCCCATCAAATACAACTACCACTTCAAGCACATGACGACGGTCGGCGAACCGATCGAACCGGAGGTCTGGCGCTGGTATCACGACGTGGTCGGCAAGGGTGAGGCGGTAATTGTCGACACCTGGTGGCAAACCGAAAATGGAGGATTTCTCTGCAGCACTAAACCAGCGATCGATCCCATGAAGCCGGGTAGCGCGGGCCCAGGCATGCCGGGAATCTATCCGACCATCATCGACGAAAACAGCCAGGAAGTTTCCGCCGGATCAGGCAAGGCGGGCAACATTTGCATACGCAATCCGTGGCCCGGAATTATGCAAACCATCTGGGGCGATCGCGACCGCTTCGTCAGTCAGTATTATGCGAAGTACTGCAAAGATCGCAGCAGCAAGAAATGGCAGGATTGGCCTTACTTCGCTGCCGACGGAGCCGTGCTCGCCGCCGATGGTTATTTCCGCATCCTCGGACGAGTCGACGACGTCATCAACGTCGCTGGCCATCGCTTGGGCACGAAGGAAATCGAATCCGCGTGTCTGACCGTTTCCGAGGTCGCAGAAGCTGCGGTCGTGCCCGTTGTCGATGAGATTAAGGGTCGCGTGCCCGAGGTCTATATCGCACTCAAGCCCGGCATACAGGCGAGTGCGGAAATCGTGGAAAAGGTCAACAAAGCGATCGAAACCATGATCGGCAAAATCGCCCGTCCAAAGCACATCCACGTTGTCCCGGATATGCCGAAGACGCGCTCCGGCAAGCTCATGCGCCGCGTGCTCGCCGCCCTCTCGAACAACATGCATACCGGAGACATCACGACTTTGGCTAACCCTGACGTGGTGGAAAAAGTCCGGGAGTTGGTGCAAGGCAAGGCGCCCGTGGCGTTGACCGACGGACCCGAAGACTTGAAAAAATTCGGATCGGTAGACTAAGAAAATAGAAATTGAAGCCAAGCTCGGGCACGAAGCTGGATGAAGGTTTTTCAGGCCGCACGTTCTCCTCCGTGTACCTTTTTTGCCCTTATGGGGTTAGCGCTCTCCGAGCAATCCAGGCATGACTGCTGAACTCACCGCAAGCACCGCTCCAAAATTCCGTGTATCATGCCGCTACTTCCACCGTAAGCAGTAGAGTGCATTCGTAAGAAAATGATTGACACCGCTCGCTTCCAGTAGCAAGCCCAATGGGGAAAGGCAGAAATTAATGGTGTGGTATTTTCTATTTTTTTTCGTATCCGGATTTTGCAGCGTTTTGTGCGAACTCATCTGGTTGCGATTATCGATGGCGCAGTTTGGCGTAACCACCGCGCTCACCTCTATCGTCCTCTCCGTCTTCATGGCCGGACTGGGCGTGGGCTCCTGGCTGGCGGGCGCGCTGGTCG
>Ga0209380_10002415_pt1 | contig 11974 bp, 12 predicted proteins | sample HubBroMetageWFT6_FD_188347 | JGI IMG/M metagenome (GOLD analysis project Ga0209380, IMG submission 188347) | Warmed and freeze-thawed soil microbial communities from the Hubbard Brook experimental Forest, New Hampshire - Hubbard Brook CCASE Soil... | ecosystem: Environmental > Terrestrial >...
GAGCCAGATCATGTAAATCGAGCCGGCGATCCGCATGATGGGCAGGATTTGCGGAAAGCGGTGGAACAGAATGTCGAGTCCGAGGCCGACCACGGCGATCATCAGCCCAAAGCCCAGGATCACCCCAGCCATATGAGGCAGGGTCGGTCTCAAGCCATATTTCACGCCCGATGTCATCAACATCAGGTTGTTCGGGCCGGGCGTGACTCCGGCGACGAAGGCGAATGTCGCCAGCGCCCAAAAAATTTCAGGATGAACGGTCAGCGTGGATCTCCGCCGAAAATGCGCTTTCCGCTCAGAGGGCGGTCACGTCTTCGTCACCAGGTTCGTCCTTACGCGCCGGGCGACTCCCGCCTCGCCGCACTCTGCGGCCGGCGTCGAAGGCCGCTTTCGCCATCGCGCTAAACGGACTTGTCAGCGCGCTGACCCGATCGAGGCCAGCGACCGCGCGTTCGCCGCGCGTCAGGACGCGGTCGAGTTCCGCCATGGTCTTGGACAGAGTGGGTTCGTCATCGTCGAGCCAAGTCCGAAGAACGCGCGCCCAGGCGATCGCCAAGCCCTGGAGCTTGATGGCTCCGGACGCGCCCTCCGCTTCGATGCCGGCCGCCTCGAGCATGAAGCGCATTGAGGACATCGCCGTCTGATTCATCGCCAACGCCGCGGCGGGCTCGCGCCGGAGCCACGCGGTAACTTCGCGCAGGCCTTCGCGATAGGGAGCCATGGCTTCCAAACGGCGCATCAGGACGTCGAACAGCCGCTCGCGCGAATTTTCTTCAGAAAGCTCGCCATCATCCTGCGCGAGAACGATGCGGTCGATGCGGCGGGTGAAACCGGCGAGCACGGCCCCCTTGGAAGGAAACACGTCCCGGAAGTCGGCGAGAGAAACGCCGGCGGCCTTGGAAATGTCGCGTACCGAGATGTCCTCGAAGCGCCGTTCCGCTGCAAGCTCCATCAGAGCGTCGACGATCTTGCTCCGGGTGTCGGTTGGCGCCGATTTGTTCTCGCTTTTAGGTTTCGTCGCCATGGCGTTCCTCCGTGCTGGTCTCGCCTCAATGTAGGCGCTCAGCCGCCTGTCGCCAAGGAAGCCCGCTAACCCGCCATCTCGGCGGCGCGGGCGCGGGCGGCGGCCGTCGCCCGCGCCATCAAGTCGTCGAGCCCTCCGGGTCCCTGAAGCACGGCCAGGGCGGCGGCCGTGGTGCCGGCCGGCGAGGTGACATTGCGGCGCAGCGTCGCTGGCGAGGTCGCGCTTTCGCGGCGCATCAGCTCGGCGGCGCCTTCGACCGTGCCGCGCGCCAGGTTCATGGACAGTTCCGCCGGGAGACCCAGTCTCTCGGCCGCGGCGGCGAGCGCTTCGGTCAGGGCGAATACATAGGCCGGTCCTGACCCGGAAATCGCCGTCACCGCATCGATCGCGTCCTCATCGCCAAGCCAGAAGAACGCCCCGACCGCGCCAAGCAGGCGCTCGCACCAGCGCCGTTGCTCCGCGTTGACGTCCCGGTTAGCGAAGGCGGCGGTGACGCCCCGGCCGATCGCAGCCGGTGTGTTGGGCATCGCGCGCACGACGGCGCGAGCGTGCGGGAAGCGGGCGAGAACATTGGCGATGGTCTTGCCCGCAATGATGGAGAGCAGGAGCGTGCGCTCTGCGGCGAACTGGCTGATCTGGGGGGCGACCTGGTCTAGGCTCTGCGGCTTGACCGCTAGCACCAGCATCTCGGGGGGCGCGTCTACGGTGCTAGGGTTGAGCGCAACGCCCCGGTCCGCCGCGAGCGACGCGATCTCGGATGAAGGATAGGGCTCGAGCATCGTCAGCGAGGACGGAGCGAGCCCGGCGTCGAGCCAGCCCTGCGCCATCGCTCCCCCCATCTTCCCCGCTCCGACCAGGACGAGGCGCGCCGGCCATTCGGTCATCTGTCACTTCCGTTAGGGTTAGAAGAGTCTCTGGAACATTTGCGCAACTGTCGCATTTTTGCCTCGGTCGGTAGCTTTCAGCAAACGACCTTGCAACTATCGCTTGGACTCAACCGGCGGGTTTCGCTAAAGGGTTTGTGGCGAAAGCTGGACGAGGGACCTCCAGGCGGCGCTCGCGATTTTGTGAACAGATCCTAAGCTGACGCTTGGTAACTTTCGTGAAACCGTTGCGTTTTATGGTAAGGAAATCATTAGCAACGTGGTCGGGTGGGGCGGCGATGAAAACGAATGTGGTCATAGTGGGGCTGGTGCTGGGCGTGGCGGCTTTGGCGAGCGGGTGCACGCCGGTCATTCAATCCGGGCTTCCAGATCCGCAGCTCAGCGCGCGTGACAAGCAGATGATGGCGCTGGCGGAACCAGACGAGTGGACGATTCCCACCCGCCGCAGCATCGTCCAGTATCAAACGCCCGAGAAGCCGGGCACCATCATCGTCGACACCACCAACAACTATCTCTATTACATTCTGCCCCATGGCCAGGCGGTCCAATACAGGATCGCAAGCGGCGCCGAATATATGGGCTGGACGGGCCGCGCTGAGGTTGGGGCGATGAAGGAATGGCCGACCTGGATGCCGACGGCGTCGATCATGGAGCGCTGGCCGCAGTTCCAGGTCTATAAGCAGCATGGGCCCCTCGAAGGCCGGTGGGACAATCCGCTCGGCGCTCGCGCCCTTTATCTTTTCCAAAACGATCGTGACACGCTCATCCGCATCCACGGCACCAACGAGCCGTCGGAAATCGGGGGGCACGTCTCCTCGGGCTGTATCCGCATGCGCGACATGGACGCGATCGACCTCTATGGTCGGGTGCACGTCGGCACTCCGGTGGTGGTGATCAGCTAGATTCTCACCGGAACGGCGGTTCGTCGAAGCTCCTGAGCTTGCGTGAGTGCAGAGTATCATCCTGACTCTGCAACAGGCCAATCGCCGCGATGCCAATCTGCAGGTGCTCGCCAATGGCTCGCTCGTAAAAGGCGTTGGCGGCGCCCGGCAGCTTGATCTCGCCATGTAGCGGTTTGTCAGAGACGCAGAGCAACGTCCCATAGGGCACGCGCATTCGGAAGCCCTGGGTGGCGACGGTCGCTGATTCCATGTCGACGGCGATGGCGCGCGATATGTTGATAATCCGCCGCTCCTTCGACCAGCGCAATTCCCAATTCCGGTCGTCATCGGTGACGACCGTCCCGGTGCGCAAGCGGCGCTTGAGCGCTTCGCCACGATCACCCGTGACCTTGGCCACCGCCTCCTGCAGCGCGACTTGCACTTCAGCCAGCGCTGGGATCGGCGTCTCCAGCGGCACCGCCTGGTCGAGGATATTGTCGCGCCGAAGATAGGCGTGGGCCAGGACATAGTCGCCGATGACCTGCGACTGCCGAAGCCCGGCGCAATGGCCGACCATCAGCCAGCAATGCGGCCGTAAGACCGCGATATGGTCGGTGATGGTCTTGGCGTTCGAGGGCCCGACGCCGATGTTGACCAGGCTGATCCCCCGCCCGTCGGCTCGCACGCAGTGATAGGCGGGCATCTGGAAGCGATGCCAGGCGACGGCCCCCACGCGGGCTTCCGCCTCGGCCGGCGAAATCGACGAGTCGATGACCAGGTTGCCGGGCAAAATGACCTTCTCCACGCCCGCCCCCGCGTGCAGCTGCTTCAGGCCCCATTGCACGAACTGGTCGACATAGCGGTGGTAGTTGGTCAGCAGCACCCAGGGCTGCATCGCTCGCCAGTCGGAGCCCGTATAGTGCACGAGGCGGCGGAGCGAGTAATCGACGCGCGGCGCGTCGAACAAGGCGAGCGGCCGCTCGGGGCCGAAGTCGAACTCGCCGTCCGCGGTCTCGTCGCCAATCGTGGCCAGCGACGGCACGGGAAAGAATCGCGCGAGCTCCGCGGCGTCAGCGCCGCCGCGGGTAAGCTCGTCGCCGCTCTCGATCACATAAGGGTAGGGAATCTCCTGGACGCCAACACCGACCTCGATCGCGGCGCCGTATTCCGTCACGAGCGGCTCTAGCTGTTCAAGCAGATAGGCGCGAAAGTCCGCCGGCTGGGTGACCGTCGTCGTGTAGACGCCAGCCTCGCTGAACTTGGCGAAGGCGCGCGCGTTCGAGAGCGCCGGGCCGTTGGGCGTATAGGTCAGGCGCAATTCGGGGTAGCGGAACAAAGCGCGGGTCGCCGCCGAGGGCGGCTCGCCCTCTTTGAGAAAACGCTCGACGGCGCCGTGCAGAGCCTGCGTCGCCTCATCGTACAGGCGAACGAGCCGGTCGACCGCCTCGCTGGGGGTCGCCACGCGCTCGAACGGGCCTTTCATGCTGTCGATCGACGGGCCAAGCACCGAAACGGTCTCCTCGAAGAGCGGCGTCAGGCCGGCGCAGAGACCTGACGCAGCGTGGCGGCCTAACTTTTGGCGGCGATGCAGGCGATCTCGACGGTGTAAGGCGCCGCCGCGAGCTTGGCCTCGACCGTCGCGCGGGCGGGCGCGTGGCCGGCGGGGACCCACGCGTCCCACACTGCGTTCATTTCCGCGAATGCGCCTATGTCGGCAAGATAAATCGTGGTCGACAGAAGCCTGGTTTTGTCGGATCCCGCTTCGCCGAGCAGACGGTCGATCGTGGCGAGGATCTCCTTGGTTTGATCGCCGACGCTCTTGCCTTTCGCCTGATCAGCGACCTGGCCGGCGAGATAGACGGTCGAGCCGTGAATCACGGCCTGCGACATGCGCGGACCGGCGTGCAATCTGGTGATGGTCATGGGTGATGCTCCCGAAGCCGAATCTCAAACACGAACAAGGTTCGGGACCGCGCCCATGAAGTTGCGCTTGCCGATCTCGACGCCGCTCCCGCGCAGGATGTCGTAGGCCGTCGTCAGATGAAAATAGAAATTTGGCATGGCGAAATGAAGCAGATAGTCGGCGCCAGGAAGCTTCAGTTTGTTCTGGCCGGCGGGGATCACGATCTCGCGGGTCTCCGCACCGTCCATCGCCTTGGCGTCGATCGATTTCAGCATGTCGAGGGTTGCCTGGATGCGGTCGCGCAATTCCGCCACTGTGGCCTCCTTGTCCTCCTTGACCGGCGGATTCTTGCCAGCCAGCCGGAATGACGAGTTCTTGGCATGATCGCAGAAGCTCTGCACCTGGCGGACGAGCGGGAACATGTCCGGGCTTAATCGCATGGCGAGATAGCTGTTCGGATCGAACTTGCGCGCCTGCGCATGCTCCTCCGCCTTATCGAGAATGGCGAGGAACGCGTTGAGGCCGCGCTCGTAGACGGGGACGCTGCTCTCATAGAGCGAAAGAGACATCGGCTTCCATTTCCTCCCGAATTCGGCCGCGCGCCGACGCGGCGGGCCATGGATGCACCCAAAGCGTGACGTTATCAACTTCCCGCAGCCGCCGCCTCCGGCTTATCGAGATAGGGCTCGACGACCCCCCGGGTCTCTGCGCTCGTGACGACGGGCACGATTTCGAAAGTCACGCCGCACCCGCGCCACTCGAGAATCCAGGCCTGGATGAGTTTCAGATCGTCACAGCGCATCAATTGGAAACAGCGGGAAAAGTTGGCCTCGACCCAGCTGTCGATATATTCGAGCCCCTCCGGCAGCGACCGGCCGCCTTCGCGCAGGCGCTGATAGACCGGGACCATGTCGTTGTCGCGGAAGCTCTCGATCACCATGAACAGCATTGTCGTGGTCCTGGCGCCCCTCCCGGCCGCACGTAAACCGGCGCCCGGCCTAGACTTTCAGCGGAGGCGGATGTTTTTCAATCTTAGGCAGAGCGGGGTTGAAGCACGCCCATTTCGGCGCTGATTTCGTCCAAATGGTCGCCGTGGGCGCCGCCAGATCGGGATCGTCGAGCGTCCCCGCGCGAATGAAAGTGAGCGTCGGCCGTTCTTCCGCTTCGCTGAAAACCTGGGTGCCGCATTGGCTGCAGAAGCGCCGATGCATGGTCGCCCCGCTGTCGGCCTGGCAAACATAGTCGCTTAGCGGACCGGACACGGTGACATCTTCCTTGCGGAAGAGAGCGCCGACGGCGCCGGTTCCGCAGCCGAGATATTGGCACACCCGGCACCAGCAATAGCGCGCGCCGAGCGGCGCCTCCGCCTTGACCTCGTACCGAACCGCCTCGCACAGACATCCGCCCGTGATCGCCAAGAAAAACCCTTCTTAACCGTTTCCGACCACACATATGAGAAATCAGGACCGCCCGCCAGCGAACGGACGACCGTCAGGACTTGGCCTCGAGACCCGTCCGCCAAGTTGAGGTTGCAGATAAGTTCGAGGCGGATTACAAAGGTCGATCAAGTTTACAATTCGCCGGCGAAGATGGTCCTGGCCGTCAGCCAGCGGCATGCGATGTCAATGGAAACGAAGAGCGCACCGAACCCTGATGTCTGCTACGGCGTGCTGCTCCGAAAGCTCGCTGCCGCGGGCGTGCGGCCGACTCGGCAAAGGCTCGATCTTGCGCGCGCGATCTTCGGCGCTGGGAACCGGCACTTCACCGCCGAAATGATCTATCACGAGACGCGGTCGATTCAGTTCGCCCCGACCCTGGGCACCATATACAATACGCTCAACGAATTTTCGCGCTCGGGTCTGCTCAGGGAGATCGCGATCTACGACGCCAAGCTCTGGTATGACACCAAGACCGGGCCGCACTACCACTTCTACCGCGAGGACACCGAAGAGCTGTCCGATATTCCCGAGGAATTTCTGCCGAAATTCGACATTCCCGCCCCCGACGGCATGCGCGTCGCGGCGATCGACGTGATTGTCCGGCTGAAGAAAGACTGACGGATCGAATCGCAGCCGTTGCGACTCGCTTTGCGAGACGCCTCCGATCTTTCTTCCATCAAAGGCCGGTCGAGCGATTTGCTCCGATTGCTCAATCCAAGGCCTTCTAACTCGATGTGGCGATGCCCAGATGAAGGGTTGGCGCAGTCGAGCGTGCGCGCCCTCCATCCGAGCCTCTCATGACCCCCCTGTCCATTCTCGAGCTCGTTCGCGTCACGCAGGAGACCGATGCGCGCGGCGCGCTCAACAACGCTCGCGACCTCGCCGCTCACGCCGAGAAATTGGGCTATGAGCGTGTCTGGGTGGCGGAGCATCATAACATGGCCGGCATCGCCAGCGCCGCGACATCCGTCGTGCTTGCTCACATCGCCGAGGGGACGACGACCATTCGGGTCGGGGCAGGCGGCATCATGCTTCCGAACCATGCGCCCTACGTCATCGCCGAGCAGTTCGGAACGCTGGCGCGGCTCTTTCCCGGCCGTATCGATCTCGGGCTCGGCCGTGCGCCAGGCACGGATCAGCTCACGCTGCACGCCTTGCGTCGATCGCCGGAGGCCGCGGAGACCTTTCCCCAAGACGTTATGGAGCTCCAGGCGTTCCTGGCGCCGGCCGTTCCGAATCAGCGCATCCAGGCGGTCCCGGCGGCGGGAACCGAAGTGCCGCTCTATATCCTCGGATCGAGCCATTTCGGCGCGATGCTGGCTGCCGAACTGGGGCTCCCTTATGCTTTCGCGTCGCATTTCGCGCCCGATCATCTGATCACGGCGCTTGAGATTTACCGCAGCCGGTTCAAGCCGTCCGAGCAACTCGACCGGCCCTATGCGATCGTCGGCGTCAACATCGTCGCCGCCGAAAGCGACGACAAGGCGCGGCGGCTCGCCACGACCCAGCAGATGTCATTCACCAACATCTTCCGTGGCGCGCGCGGGTTGAGTCAGCCGCCAATCGACGACATCGAAAGCTATTGGTCGCCGATGGAGAAGGCGCAAGCGACGCGGATGCTGGCGCGTTCCATCATCGGCTCTGCTGACACCGTCTGCAAAGGCATGGGCGCGCTGGTTAAGGAAACCGGAGCCGATGAGCTCATCGTCGTCTCTGACGTCTACGAGCATTCGGAACGCCTGCGCTCGATCCAGCTGATCGCCGAGGCTGGCGGCCTCCCTGGAGCGGCCTAGCGTCGTGATGGGCTAAGCGGCCGCCTTGCTCCGCTCGGCGATCGCGTCGACGATCGCCAGCGTCCGACGCGCCATGTCGGCGTGCAACAGCTCCACCATGCGGCCGTTGAGCTGGATGACGCCCTTGCCGGCGTTCTCCGGCAGCCCGAACGCCTCGATGATCGCGGCGGCGCCTTCGACCTCGGCAGGGGTGGGGGCGAACACTTCGTTGCAGATGTCGATCTGGCTGGGGTGGATCAGCGTCTTGCCGTCGAGCCCCATGTCTCGGCCCTGCAGGCATTCGAGGCGGAAGCCGTCGAGATCCTTGATGTCATTGTAGACGCCGTCGAGGATGTCGACGCCGTGGGCGCGCGCGGCGACAACGCAGCCGGCAAGCCATGCGGTCATCGTCGGACGACCTGGAGTGAGCCTCGCTCGCGTTTCCTTGGCGAGATCATTCAAACCCATCACCATCACAGAAAAGCGTGAACTCGGGTCGGCGGCGACGGAGGCGATCGAGCCCGCATTCAAAATCGCGTTCGGCGTCTCCATCATCGCCCAGATGCGAGTCCCCTCGGGGGCCTCGGTCTCGCGCAGCACCCGAGCGGCGACCATAATCGCCCCCGGGCCATCGACCTTCGGCAAGAGAATCGCGTCCGGCTTCGCCGCCGCGGCGGCGGCGAGGTCGTCCTCTCCCCACGGCGTGTGCGGCCCATTGATGCGGATGACAACCTCACGCCGGCCAAAGCCGCCTGCGCGTACGGCCTGAACGACTTGTTCGCGAGCGGCGACCTTCTGGTCGGGAGCGACAGAATCCTCAAGATCAAGGATCAGCGCGTCGGCCGGCAGCGTCGAGGCTTTGGCCAGGGCTTTGGCGTTGGAGCCGGGCATGTAGAGGACGCTTCGACGCGGGCGGACAAGCATGAACATCTTCCAAAGATTAGCTCCTCGCATTTAACGAGAACTCTGCTGCGGCGCCAGAGGGCTGTTCGCCAGGGCAGCATCGTGATTGGGCGGCTCGAAGTCGGCGACTTGAACGGAAACGTGAAGCCCGCGTCGTCGTCAAAGGGCAATGAATTTGCCGAGAGCATCGACGTCGACCGTGCATATGTGCTGTTAATGGAAGCGGGTCAGCCAAGCGAACAAGGGGGAGGAAATGGCGATATCGGAGGCGTTGAAGGCGACGCCGCGGGTCAAATCGATCCAGCGGACTGCGCTTGCAATGCTGGTCGTGGCCGGCGTGATCAATTACGTCGACCGGGCCACTCTGGCGGTCGCCAATCCGCTGATCCGCGACGATCTGCATTTGTCGATCGCGGACATGGGCTTCCTGCTGTCCGCCTTCTTATGGGCGTATGCGTTCGCGCAACTGCCCACGGGCGCCATGGTCGACAAGCTTGGGCCGCGGTTGCTGTTGACTTGCGGCCTCAGCCTTTGGTCGTTCGCGCAGCTTCTCGGCGGCCTGGTCCAGGGCTTCGGCCAATTCTTCAGCGCCCGCCTTCTGTTGGGCGTGGGCGAGGCGCCGCAATTTCCAACCGGCGCTCGCGTCGTCCGGGATTGGTTCAATCCGCGCGACCGCGGCCTTGCGACCGGCATCTTCAACTGCGCCTCATCGCTGGGCACGGCGATTGCCGTGCCGCTCCTCACCTTCCTAATGCTAAGCTTCGGCTGGCGCGTGATGTTCATGATCATGGGCATTGCCGGACTTGCAATGGCGGCGGTCTGGTATGTCTTCTACCGCAATCCGACCGAAGTGCCGCTCAATGCGGACGAGACAGCCTATCGCACGCACGGCGATCCGCCGGGTCAGCGGACCGTTGTGACCTTCAGGGAATGGAAACAGTTGTTCCGCTTCCGAACCACCTGGGGCATGATTCTCGGCTATTTCGGCTGCATTTACCTCACATGGATCTACACCGCCTGGCTCCCCGGCTATCTCGAGATTGAGCGGCACACGAGCGTCAAGTTCACAGGGTTCGCCGCAGCCATTCCCTTCGCCTTTGGTGTGGTCGGCGGGGTCTTGGGCGGCTATCTCTCGGACATTCTCGTCCGCCGCGGCGTGGCGCCGGTAAAAAGCCGCAGATATCCGGCCACGATCGCTCTATGCGGGACTGCGGCATGCACCCTCGCGGCGGCCTTTGTCACGAGCAACGCGCTGGCGATCGCATTCATTTCAGCCTCCCTCTTTCTTCTCTATGTCACGAGCACCTGCGCCTGGGCGCTTAGCTCGGTCGCGGCCCCCACAAACTGCACCGCTTCCATCGGCGCGATGCAGAACTTCGGCGGCTATCTCGGCGGGGCGCTCGCGCCCACGGTCACCGGGCTGATCGTGCAGCACACCGGCTCGTTCGTTCCGGCGCTGGTCGTGGGCGCCCTGATCGGCCTTGCTTCGGCGGCGTCGTACTTCTTCATTGTCGATCAACCGATCACCGCCGCCGACATTGACGCCATTTCGCAACACGGCGCCGCGCCCCTGCCCGCGCGCGGGGCCTGAAGCGCGCTGCGACGAACGTGTGGGGGTCGCGACCCTGGTCCGCTCGGCTCGGTCCGTTTGGATTTTCTTGGCGCGTGGCGGTTTCGCTGCGAAGAGCCCCGATTAAGAGGGTTGCGTTTCCTTGGATTTCCTTGGATTCTCTCGTCAACTCCAACACGAAACTTAAGAGATTGATAATGCTCCTGTTTCAGCCACGGCTCCCTCACCCAAAATCGCGGTGAGGGAATAAACGTTCTCGGTTTCGTTCCTGACAAGGCCGCCGATCGCCTCGGCCGCCATGTGCTTCTTGCTCGCCTCGCGGGTATATTTGATCGCCATATCCGGCCGCGTCCAGCCGAAGATCGCCATCAACTGATTGACCGTCGCGCCAGCCTCGGCGAGCCGGCGAGCGGCGGCCTTGCGAATGCCGTGCGCCGTGCAGTCGAACAGGCCGGCTCGCTCGGCGGCTTCGCTGAACCACGCCCCTAAGTGCTCTTTGCCGACGTTGGTGCCGCGCCTGAGGGTGATGAAGGTCAATTGCTCGGGACGCCCCTTGGGGCCGGCGGCGAGCGCCTGGCGGAGCGGCGCGAGGACCGGCAGATAGACGACAGCGCCCGTCTTCTCATTCCGAAGCTGGATCGTGCCATCCTTCTGGATGTGCTGACGGCCGAGCCGCGCCGCATCGCCGATCCTGAGGCCCGTGTAGAGCAGGATCGAATAGACAAGCCGCTCGTACGAGCCGAGCGGATAGGCCCGCTCGAATTGCGCGAGTTCTTGCTCGCTCCATGTCTTGTGGCCGTCCTCTTCGTCGACGCCGGGCTTCCCGCCGACGTCATCAACTTCGTCACCGGTTCGGGCGGGAAGATAGGCGACGAGCTCGTCAAGCATCCCCGCGCGCGGTTCATCGCGTTCACGGGCAGCAAAGACGTCGGCCTTCACGTCAACGAGCTCGCGTCGAAGACGATGCCCGGCCAGATATGGATCAAGCGCGTCGTCGCGGAGATGGGCGGCAAGGACGGCATCGTCGTCGGCGCCGACGCCGATCTGGATGCGGCCGTCGACGGCGTCGCGGCCGCGGCGTTCGGCTATCAGGGGCAGAAGTGCTCGGCCTGCTCGCGGGCGATCGTCGAAGCGCCGGTGTACGACGACTTCGTCAAGCGCATCGTCGAGCGCACCGATAAGATCACCGTGGGCGATCCAGCCGATCCCAAGCATCAGATGGGGCCGGTGATCAACGAAGCATCGCTCGCGAAAGTGCGTGAGTACATCGAGATCGGCAAGGCGGAAGGCAGGCTCGTCTACGGCGGCGAGCGCGTCGCCGGCGACGGCTACTTCGTGGAGCCCACCATCTTCGCGGACATCCCGCCGGACGGCAGGCTCGCGCAGGACGAGATCTTCGGACCGGTGCTCGCCGTCATCAAAGCGAAGGACTTCGACGACGCGCTCGCGATCGCGAACAACACGGAATTCGGATTGACGGGCGCCGTGTACTCGCGCGATGAGGCCAAGCTGGCGCGCGCGCGGACCGAGTTCCATGTCGGCAACCTCTACCTCAATCGCAAGTGCACCGGCGCGATGGTCGGCGCACATCCGTTCGG
>Ga0209380_10002416_pt1 | contig 11971 bp, 10 predicted proteins | sample HubBroMetageWFT6_FD_188347 | JGI IMG/M metagenome (GOLD analysis project Ga0209380, IMG submission 188347) | Warmed and freeze-thawed soil microbial communities from the Hubbard Brook experimental Forest, New Hampshire - Hubbard Brook CCASE Soil... | ecosystem: Environmental > Terrestrial >...
GGTTCACCAGCAGTTCGATCATCCGTTCCATGTGGAACTGCTCTGGGTAAAGTTGGTGCAGTGCCGATGCCAGTTCTATCCCCAGTTCCGGCGCATCGAAGGCGTTGCGCTCGATCAGAATAATATTGACTCCCTGGCACTTCTGCCCGGCGTACGTGCTGGCATTCGGAGTAAAACTGACTGGCACGAAGCGCACCCCGGAAATGCTGCGCGCATTCAGAGTTTGGGCCAGATCTCCGGCATTGATCCAAGGCGCGCCCAGCAATTCAAACGGCGTATCCGTGCCTCGCCCGACGGAAACATTCGTCCCTTCGACCAGCGCCACACCGGGATAGAGCGTCGCTTCGGTAAGGCTGCGAAGATTTGGCGAGGGATTGATCCACGCCAACCGGGTCGAATCGTACCAGTCGCCCCGCATCCATCCAGCCAGGGGGACGACCTGCAGACGAGCGTTAATGTTGCGCTCGCCATTAAACATTTTCGCCAGCTCGCCCATGGTCATGCCATGACGCACGGGCAACGAATCGTAATTGGTAAAACTCTCATGCCCGGGATCGGGAATCGGCCCCTGCACAAATGACCCGGTAATCGGATTGGGCCGGTCAAGCACAATGATTTCGATTCCCGCCTTGGCCGCTCCTTCCAGAAAATATCCCAGCGTGGTTTCGTAGGTGTAGAAGCGCGCTCCAACATCCTGAATATCGATCACCACCGCATCCAGCGTCTTCAATACGTCGAGCGACGGCCGCCGCGCCGCGCCGGTTCCGCCGTAGACGCTGTAAACGGGAACACCCGTGGCCGCGTCCTTCGAATCGCCAATCTCGGTCGTGTCCAGAGAGCCGGTCACCCCATGCTCGGGGCTGAAGATGGCATCGAGCGAAACTCCCGGCGCCTCCGATAACACGTCAATGGTGCGGCGTCCCTGCGAATTTGCTCCAGTCTGGTTGGTGAGTAGGCCAATCTTTTTCTTCCCTGCCGCGCCTCGAATCAGGTCAAAACCATGAGCCTCGAGCACATCGATTCCCGTCTGCACCATTCCGTTGCGAACTGCCAATCGATGCGCCGCCGTCTCTGCCTCGTTGTAACCAGTGATGCTCTTCCATCGCAGTTCGTCACTTTCAGTGACCGTTAGCGGTAACGCCACCGCCACGGCGGTTGCGATCTTCGATCGCAAAGCGATCGCGCTTCCCTTCCCCCGAGGATGAACTGCATTGGACAGGATGATGATATAAGTCCGCGTTGTGGGATCGATCCACAACGAAGTCCCGGTAAATCCCGTATGGCCAAATGAACCCACCGGCAGCAGATCGCCGCGAGGGCTGGAGAACGGAGAATCGATGTCCCAGCCGAATCCGCGCAGCACTTGCGATGTCGGCGGCTGCTGCGGCGTGGTCATTTTCTCGATCATCAACGGAGACAGAATCGAACTTCCGTCCAGCAAAGCCTCGGCCAACGTCGCCAGGTCGTCCGCCGTCGAGAACAGCCCGGCATGTCCAGCCATTCCACCCATTCGTCGAGCCGTGGGATCATGCACAATTCCGCGGAGCATCTTGTCGTGTTCGTCATACTGCGTGGGCGCAATCTTTGGCGCCCACGATGGCGGCGGCAGAAAGCGCGTGTGCGCCATCTTCAGCGGAACAAAAATATTCTTCTGGCAGTATTCTTCGAGCGACATTCCTGACACCCGCTCGACTAACGCACCCAGCACAATGAAATTGACGTCGCTGTACAGGAACTGCGATCCGGGCACATAGATCGGCCTCTCCGCATAAGCCATGCGCAATGCAGTTTCGCGTCCCTCCCACGGTGGCGACAGATCCAAATCTTTCGGCAGACCGGAGTAATGCGTGAGCAATTCGCGAACTGTGATTTCCTCTTTGCCATTCTCCGCGAACTCTGGAATGTACTTCGCTACCGGCTCGTTGACGCGAACCTGGCCCTTCTGTACCAGTTGCATCGCCGCCGTGGTGGTCGCGACCACCTTGGTCAGCGAAGCTATATCAAAGACTGTATCCACCGTCATCGGCTCGCGGTGCGGTTCGAGCGAGCGCTCGCCGAATGCCTTGCGGTAAATCACCTGGCCGTCGTGCCCGACCAGCACCACCGCCCCTGGAACCTGCTCATCGCGAATGGCCTCTTGCACAATATCATCGAGCACACCAAGACGGCCGGCTGAGGTAACGGTCTTCTGCGTCGCAGCCAGCGCAGATGGGGACAGCACGCCGAGGACAAACACAATCGACAGAAAGCCTGAGACCCTTCGTCCGAGGCCCAAATTCAGGTTAATCATGCGGATACTTCGACTCTACACAAGCCCAGCGAGCCGCTCAACAAACCGAAGTAAGCAGGTGCCATCTTTGCCAAATGGAAGCCGGGCACCCCCGCCCGTCGAGTCGAAACCATCACAGTTAGGGACAATACTGAGGAGGGCTTCCGCCTAGGGCTTCTTGGCTGTCACACGCCTCTTACCGTGCTTCTTCGCACCTTTGGTCTTTTCAAGCGTCGGGATGCGGGTCGCGTACTCGACCGCAACCCCACTGCGCGATCATATCCCGCAGGAGGTCCGCAACCCGTTGGCCGGTCAACTTGTTGTAATACCGCAGGTACTCCATTTACTCGGCGTCAATCCGAACCGTGGACCTCGATTTGCTGATCGCCTTTTTCTTCGTATGCGCCACCGATAGAAATCTATGGCAACCCATAAAACCGGTCAACAGCCAGATGGTCACCCGATTACGGGTTACTAATTTATTGATTGTCGGGAAAAAGGCGTATCTAAGTACAGGGTGATTAGTCATCTTTACCCGGATGCGGAACTTTGTTATAAACCGAACATCGAACCCACGACCTTTTCTCCGAAAAGTTTTCCTGGAACGAACTCCGCCGCGGGGAACGGAACTCCCTTCCCCGCTCCGGCCCACGAGCAACAAGACGCTGTCTTCGTTCCGGCTTTTGAATTAATCCAACAAGCCATTGCGGATCGCGTCTTTCCCGCGGCTTCGGTCGCCATCACGCACCAGGGCAAGCTTGTCGGACTCCAGGCCTTCGGCCGTTTCACCGGCGAACCCGACTCGCCAGCAGCAACCGCCGCCACCATTTTTGATCTCGCATCCGTGACCAAAGTCGTCGCCACAACCAGCATGGCCATGATGCTCTACGAACGCGGACTCCTCGACCTCGACCTGCCCGTTGTGGCTGTGGTAGCAGAGTTCGCCGGAGAAGATCCCCGGCGGGACGCAGTCACGTTGCGCATGTTGCTCGCGCACTCCTCAGGATTGCCCGCATATGAAAGGCTTTTTCTGCGAGCGAAGACGCGAGATGCACTTCTTTCCGCCGCCTTCGCAACTCCGCTTACCGCCAATCCTGGCGCCAGAGCCGAATACAGCGATATCGGTTTCATCATCCTGGGAGCAGCTCTCGAGCGCGTCGCCGAAGAGTCTCTCGACCGCTTCTGCCAACACGAAGTCTTCGGCCCCTTGGCCATGACGCACACCGCGTTCAATCCTCCGCCAGCATGGCAAGCTTCCATCGCGCCGACCGCGAACGATCAATCGTTCCGTCATCGCATCATTCAGGCAGAAGTACAAGACGAAAATGCCAGCGTGATGGGCGGAGTCGCAGGCCACGCCGGCGTGTTCGCCAGCGCCGAGGATCTCGCTACCTTTGCCCACGCCATGCTCTCTGGCGGACGCCCCATCCTTCGCCCGGAAACGTTGGCGGCGTTCACCCGCCGCGAATCTTCCCCGCCGACGACCTCGCGCGCCCTGGGGTGGGACACGCCGTCATCCCCGTCGCAATCCGGAAAATACTTCTCAAGCCATTCATTCGGACATCTCGGCTACACCGGAACCTCATTGTGGATCGACCCAGGCCGCCAGCTGTCCATAACCCTGCTCACCAACCGCACCTGGCCCGACTGCAGCAATCAAGCCATTAAGCAACTGCGCCCCAAATTTCACGACGCAGTCATTGAGTCACTGACAGGCGCCTGACGCAGAAGGCTGAACGGCGAAAAACCGCATAAAGTTGTATTGTTCGCTACGCGCCCTGCTAGAATCAATCCACTTCTTGCCGGAATGGGGTGTAGTACGTCATGACTTGTAGATCGTGCGGATCGAACCACCGGGCAGAGTACGGGGCGGAAATCAACATCCACCTTCCCAAAGATCAGGACAAGGCCGCCGTGTTGGTATTTCCCAAGCTCGTTGTCTGCCTGGATTGCGGCGTTGCGGAGTTCACTATTCCTGAAGCTGAGTTACGCCAGCTGGGGAAAAGGGGCGCAGCATCTACTGCTGCGTAATAGCTCGTTCATTTCTGGCGAAGACAGTCGGCGGCTCGAGCGACGCTCCACTGCCGACAAACTGTCTGCCCTCGCGCACCGCTTCCATAGCAACTAGCAGTTCACTTCCTGCATGCGCCTTTATGACATAGCCCATCGCCCCTAAGCTCAGAGCCTCTTCGATTACATCAGCAGAGGATTCCTGGCTGACGAACAGTATCTTGGATTGGGGTGAGAGCTTGCGAATTCGGCGAGCGGCCTCGATGCCGTTCAGGTTTGGAAGGCCAATGTCCAGAAGGATCAAGTCCGGGTGCAGTTCTTCTGCCTTCTGGACAGCTTCGAGTCCGTCGGACACTTCGCAGATGACTTGCAATTCCGAACTGTCTCCCACCCTCGAACAGACGAATCGACGGAAGGGTTCGAAATCCTCTACCACGAGAACACGGACGGATGACATGTTGCTACCCAGCTCTCTGTTATATCACAATTGGTATGATCACCGTACCAGTTGTTTCATGACCGTTGTGGCGTGCTCACGGCATTCGGCTCATTTCGTATGCGCTGGCTGCAAGTGCGCCGGAAGTGGGAGCGCTGGCAGACCGTGCAGATCGTTTACGTGCCAGAGTGATATAGATTAGTCGCCCCGCCATTAGGTGCCGTTGAAGGACTTGTAATCTACGTACTCGGCGGCTGGCGTATAGCGCTGTCGCCCGCAGTATTCCACACGATCAGTGCGTTCGCGCCACTGGCCTCTGTCAGCGGGCAAGTCCACACCGTGCCACTATTCGTACAAGATGCAGTAAACGTCGCGCCGGTCAGCCACTGCATCATCGGGTAGTAATACGTATCCTAGCCCCGGTGCTGATGGTTTCCCATTTAAACCAGCCTCCGTTGAATGCGCCGCCAGCGCCTCCCTGCTATGCATATTGCAGGACGTGCCATTTCACGAACTGACCCCGACAGTCTTCGAGTGTGAACTGGGTGGAGCAGGTAAACATGATGTGGTCATAATTCGTCTCGGTATTCGTCCACGGGGTTGTAGTCCATCCATTGGCATTTTTGGTTTTCAACCTGCTCTGAAGCACCCTCAGGCGCTGCACGGGCGCATTATCCATGTAGTTGTGGATACCGAAGTAGTCGGAGAGTCTGCCGTTGGCATTCTCCAGAGCCATCCAGTTCATCATCCAGGTGGCATCGCCGCCAGACACGGGAGGAGTCGAGATCATAGACCCCGGAATGTTGTTGCGGATGATCGGAATCACGGGCTTAAACATGTCATACAACTGCGTTTCTGTGCCGGTCAAGAAAGCTGTAAGATTGCCCTCGTTCCACATCTCCCAGTACTTTATATAGTCCTTCACGCAGTGGCCGGCAGGTGAGCAATGTTGCACCAGCGCCTCAACAAAGGCATTAAACGAAGGGCTGCCGCTAGAGGTAAGGTGGCTTGGCGGGCTCGGCGAATAATTGTGCCCGCTACCCTAACCTTTGCCATCGCAACTAGCGGTGGAGATCCAGCAAGGAACAAGGCCGAACGTGTACATGAACACGGTCGGCTGACGTTGCGCAATCAGATCAAGCCAGGTATTCAAATAGGCCCAGTCGTAGCGGTTATCGCCAGTGCTAAGCAGGCCCCATTCGGTTCCTGACTGCCACAGGCGCACGGTCCCGGCTGCGACTTGGTAGGAACCCACGAGCCGTTCAAGCCGCAGTCGTCGCTCCAAGAGATACACTCAAAGCTCCAATTTGCAGGCTCTATGGGATGACTACCCATTGGCAAAACCGTGTTGTTCGGAGGCGCCGGCGGCGGCGTAGTCGTGGTCTGCTTCGAGGCTGCGCTGATACCTTGACAACCTGCCAGCCCAATCAGGGCCACCAGAACCAGCAACCGTTCCCAACCCACACAAGCTCTCACTCGACGGTCACAACTCGTCCCAGGCCACGCGTTCAGAGTCAGCTCCAGCCAATTCCGCCCGCGGAACCAGAGAAAAGGATTGTCTATGGTGTTTTGGTGTCTTCAGAGGTGAAGAACGGGAAGTTCTCCAAGGGTCATTTCGGGAGAGGTGCAAAAGCGAACTCGGCCTTGCGACCTTAGTGCATTGCATTTAACACAACCGCAAACCCGCACTAGGAAAGTGTCTTATGACCTCGTACGCGAACGACAACCGTTAAGATTTCGAGGTGGAAACGGATTACGGCGAGGAATTCCGGTCTATTGCCCTTTCGAAGCTGGGGCTTCAATTGGCTGGGGCTTCAATTGCAAAGATTAGTTGTGACCGAACCTCCTTAGCCACTAAAGTGGAGTGCTCGCCCCATGGAGACACACCGTTGACACGACCACCCAAGAAGGCCGCCGCGAGACTCAGCCATCTCCCCACCGAGCAGCCGAATGCGGTCGCCGGGAATCTCGACCTGAAGTCCTCCCTGGAAATCGCCAGTATCATCAACGCGCAGGACGCCAGAGTCGCCGCCGCCGTGAAACCCGCCTTGCCGCAGATTGCTCGCGGAATTGACCTGATCGCAAAAGCCCTTCAGCGAGGAGGGCGCCTCATCTACGTCGGCGCCGGAACCAGCGGCCGTCTGGGCGCACTCGACGCTTCCGAGTGTCCACCCACCTTCAACACCGATCCAAAGACCGTACAGTTCATAATCGCCGGCGGCATCAAAGCGCTGCACAGCGCCACCGAAGCCAGCGAGGACTCCCGCGAACTCGGCCAGCGTGAGATGGCGAAGAAAAAACCTGGCAAGAACGATGTGGTGGTTGGAATCGCCGCCAGCGGACGCACTCCCTTCACCATCGCCGCCGTCGAGTACGCCCGAAGTCGAGGCGCCAAGACCATCGCGGTTACCTGCAACGCAGGCTCTCCCCTGGAAAAAGCCGCGCACTTCGCTATCGTTGCCGAAGTCGGCCCCGAAGTCATCGCCGGATCCAGCCGCATGAAAGCCGGCACGGCCCAAAAAATGATCCTGAATATGCTTTCGAGCGGCGCCATGACTCGCCTGGGCTACGCCTACGGCAACCTGATGATCAACGTCCACGTGAAGAACTACAAGCTGCGCGAACGTGGTCTAACCATTTTGCAACAAGCCGCCGGAATCACCCGTGAATCCGCAGAGCAAGCCCTGCAGGCGGCAGGAAACGATGTCCCGATAGCACTGGTAATGTTGCGAGCGAATGTAACCCGTCAGCAAGCAACCACGGCCCTTAAATCCAGCCACGGCCACGTCCGCCAAGCCATCGCCGTCGCGACAAAAACGTAACCGTCAAATTCTTAGAGGAGACGCTTATGACAAACCCAACCTCGCGAAGAAGTTTTCTCGGAATTTCCGCTCTGGGATTGGCGGCAGCGATCGTTCCTGAAGTGGTCCGGCCAGCAGCCGCGGCAACAGCAAATCTCGCGTCCGGCAACGAGAGGTCGAATAGCAGCCCGCAGATTTCCATTTGGGTTACATCTGGCGACGAACGTTTTGCCGTCGCTCCTCGAGCGACTTGGCGTCCTGCGGTGGGAACATCCGCAAGCGATCAGCTCGAGCTGAACCCCGCATAAAGTTCCAGGAGATCCTGGGATTTGGCGGCGCCTTCCACCGACGCGACCTGCTACATGTTCAATCAACTTGAGCCTTCAGCGCGAGAGCAACTGTTCCATGAGCTGTTCCATCCCTCAGAAATGGGGCTAACTAAGCACGGGACGCGTCTGCCTCGGATCGAGCGATTATTCGACCAAGGTTATAGCTACGACGACGGCGAGGCAGATCCGGAACTGACACGATTCTCCATTGATCACGATCGCGAATACGTTCTTCCGAAGCTCCGCCAGGCGCGGCAGGTAAATCCGACCTGTTTCTTTTCTCGACTCCCTGGAGCCCGCCCGGATGGATGAAGTTCAACAACTCAATGCTGGGTGGCTCCATGAGAAATCAGTATTTCGCGGTTTACGCGAAATATTACCTGAAGTTTCTGCAAGCGTAGGCCGCCGAGGGCGTGCCGGTGCAGGCGCTAATATCGCAGAGTGAAGTGGGCACCGATCAGGATGGCAGAATGCCCCAGCTCTCGCACTTTTCGAGAGCAACGATACTCGGTGGCAGGCCCAGGCCTTCACTGAGCGCGTCCCCTCGCTTCACACCACCGTTGGTTGCCTCACTTCCTGTAAGGCTGCTGCGAATGCGTCCATCGCCTGATCGATCTGCTGGCGGGTCAGCGGGGGTTGGAAGCGGATCGCGTTGCCGTAGATGCCTCCTACACCGACTAGGACGCCGTTGCGCAGCAGGGGCGTCGCGGATGGCTTCGGCTTTGGTGGAGGCTAGAGTTAGCTTTTCGTCTTTTACCAGCTCTTTGCCGGTCATCAGGACCAGGCCGCGGACGTCTCCTATGAGTGGGGGGGTGCTTTTGCAGGGCGCGGAGTTTGGTCATGGCGTAGTTGCCGGTTTCGGCGGCGCGGGCTGGGAGATTTTCTTTCTCCATGAAGTTGATGTTGGTCAGCGCGGCGGCGCAGGAGATGAGATTGCGCCCGAAGGTGGAGAGATGGTCGCCGGGTTGAAGGCGGCGGCGATTTCGGGGCGCGTGGCTGGCCTACCTTTGTGCTTTTTTCAACGTGGGGGACTAAGCCCCGGCTCTCGCTCGCTCCCCACAGGCCGTGCCCTTCCGATTAACCAATTCCCACTCACCACAAACCCGTTTCGCCTTTACAATATCTCAGCGCCACAGATTGGACGGGACCCCATGAGCCTCGCCGTTGCTCACGGTCTGCCAGCGTACGATATTCATATGGATAAATTCGTAATTCGCGGCGGCAATCCGCTGCTGGGAACAATTCGCGTCAGCGGCGCCAAGAACGCCGCTCTCCCTGCCATGGCCGCCGCCCTGCTAACCGACGAGCCGGTGATCCTCGAAAATATTCCCCAGGTGCGCGACATCGAGACCACGCGTAAGCTGCTCGCCGCCATGGGCGCCGAAGTCGAACTGGGATACGGCCGCGCCCAGCATCGCACCACGATCTCCTGCCGCAATCTGACTTCGCCCGAAGCCTCCTACGAACTGGTCAAGACCATGCGCGCCTCGACGCTCGTTCTCGGCCCACTTGTAGCCCGTTGTGGCCGCGCCCGCGTTTCCCTCCCAGGTGGCTGCGCCATTGGGGGAAGGCCGATTGATCTTCATATCAAGGGACTCGAGCTTCTCGGCGCCACCATCACGCAGGATCACGGATACGTCGAGGCCGTGGCAAAACGGCTGCACGGCGGAGAAATTCTTTTCGACAAGATCACCGTAACCGGCACTGAAGATCTGCTGATGGCAGCGACTCTCGCCGAGGGTGAAACTGTGATGCTGAACTGCGCCCGCGAGCCTGAGGTCGCCGACCTCGCTGACTTGCTGAACAAGATGGGCGGTCGCATCGAAGGCGCGGGCACTTCGACCATTCGAGTGAAGGGTGTTACTAAATTGCATGGAGCCCGGCACCGCATCATTCCCGACCGCATCGAAGCCGCCACGTTCATCATCGCTGGTGCGCTGACGGGCGGAGACCTCAACGTTGCCGGATGCGATCCGCATCATCTGGGCGCATTGCTTGAGAAGCTGAACGAAGTAGGAGTAAAAACAGCACGCACTGGCGACTCAGTTCGGGTGATGGGCGACAATCCTCCGAAAGCAGCCGACATGGTCACCGAGGAATATCCCGGCTTCCCCACCGATGTACAGGCGCAGTACATGGCGCTGGCGACTCAGGCGGACGGCACCTCGATCATCACAGAAAACATTTTCGAGAACCGTTTCATGCACGCCCAGGAACTGGTGCGCATGGGCGCCAACATCAAGATTGAAGGACGCCGCGCATTGGTTCGAGGCCAAACTCCCTTGAGCGCCGCGGCGGTTCTGGCTTCCGATTTGCGCGCATCGGCGTCGCTGGTGCTGGCAGCTCTGGTCGCGGATGGAGAAACGATCATCGACCGCGTCTATCACATCGACCGCGGCTACGAACATATCGAAGAAAAGCTGCGCGGCGTGGGAGCCCAGATCCGCCGCATCGGCGAAATTCTGCCCAAAAAGGCTGCTGCGCCCGCCCCCCGAGGATGACTCCTCATGACGGAAGACGCAACTTCAAGGGGACCTGACAAGCGATCGGGGAAGGTTTGAACTTTGGGGGGGCGATCATGAGGCCCGAAAGTCAGCTTCGCTGAACACTGGCCCATGACCGCCCAATGTACGCCGTCGAACATAACAAACGTAGCCGATCGACAGAGCACAGCCAATACAGTGAACACTGTATTCCGTCCCTGGAAAAAGGGTACGGCCAGAGAAAATTCAAAAACCGCGATCGAAATCGCGGCTTCTTAGTTTTCTGTGAATTGTTCTTGTCGCGATTACGCAGCCTGCCGGGTGGCCAATTCCTGGGCATAGTGCCGCGCTTCGGACGGCGAGCCGATGACCCTCATCTCTTTCCAGTCGTAGGGCAACTCCTTGCCGCAATCCAGGCACACCACGTACATCCCGGTCAGCGAGGCCGCTGTGGAGGGCCGCGAACCCTTGCCGGACGCGTACTTCATAGTGATAGGAAAACTATAACGATTATGCCAGCAACCGAAGAAAGCATCGACCAACTTTGCGATCATGTGTGACCTCCACAGCCAACTACTTCACTGCCCTTACCTGAGAAAGCAGAAGTTTATAGAGTCCGTCGAATTGTCTTCTACAGCTACCGTCTTAGATTCCATCTGGAAGGAAAAGGTTTCGCCAACTGTCAATAGTGAGAAACCCAATGAAGACGTTACAGTCGCGGCTGCGAAGAGGCGCGCGGAGAAACCAAGCGCCAGCGCAGGGTTCAGACGGGCTCCGGACCAGCCTTCTTGTGGGCATGACACTTGGAGACGATGGCTGTGCGAAGGCGGGTGCGAAGGTCTTCCGGGAGTTCGTAGAGTTGAGAGTCGCGATAAATCTCGATGGTCTTCTTGGTCGTATCGCAGACCACGTAGCAGTTGTGGCACCAGGCCAGATGATCTTCCAATTCAGCTTTTGTGCGCGCATCAATCACGCCATCAAGGTAGTTGGTTAACTCACTCAAAAAATCTGCGCACTTCACTGGTTGGTGTCTCCAATTTCGGGTTTTTCTTTGCCGTTCTCGCGTCGCTGGAAGAAACGGCTGAGGCGCTCGCGTAATTGCAGGCGAGCCCGCAACAGCCTTGACTTCACCGCCGGGATGCTGAGATCCAGCGCCTCGGCGGTTTCTTCCGTCGACAATCCTTCTACGTCGCGCAGGACGAATACTGTTCTAAAGCTCGCGGGCAGCCCCTGGATGGTGCGGGTCAGAATCTCCCGCAACTCCGCCTGGTTGTACTGCTGCTCGGGATTCGGACTCCAATCCGCGACTTCGCGCGGCAGTGAGTCTTCCTCGGTCTTAACTTCTTCGTCGAGCGAAACCATGCGCTCGGGGCGACGGCGGCGCAACCGCATGAGCGCCTCATTCACCGCGATGCGCACGAGCCAGGTATAAAACTTCGACTGGCCCTGAAACTGATGAAGATTACTGTAAGCTTTCAGGAACGCGTCCTGCACCACATCTTCCGCGTCTTCGCGGTTCTGCGTGATGTGTTGCGCAATCCGAAATACGTTCCGGTCGTACCGCCGAACCAGTTCTTCGAAAGCACCGACGTCACCGCCCTTGGCGGCTTGTACGAGCGCTAACTCATCGGAAACTGGCTCAT
>Ga0209380_10002417_pt1 | contig 11964 bp, 9 predicted proteins | sample HubBroMetageWFT6_FD_188347 | JGI IMG/M metagenome (GOLD analysis project Ga0209380, IMG submission 188347) | Warmed and freeze-thawed soil microbial communities from the Hubbard Brook experimental Forest, New Hampshire - Hubbard Brook CCASE Soil... | ecosystem: Environmental > Terrestrial > Soil...
CGGTATGATCGTGAAAGCGGGTGACAAGTATGTGTTGCAGGATTCCGCGAGCAACACCACTTACGATATCGATCACCAGGACGAAGTGAAGCAGTACGAAGGCAAGAAAGTCCGCGTGCATGGCACCCTGGATGCCAACGGCAAAATGATCCATGTTCAATAGGCAGTCTCAAGTCAGATACGAGTACTTGGAAATAACAAAGGGCCAGAGTATCGGCCCTTTTGCATGGGGAACTGCATGGGCATCCTTGTATCCGCAAGATGCTGTGGTACACGGGAGAAGAACGTTCTAGCGGCCGACTACGGGGTTAATTCCAGACAAATAGGGTATGCGCTCGATCAAACGAGTGCGAAACCTTCGCTAGACTTCATGTTGACTTTGCGCTCCTTCGCCCAGAACCCCGACCGCCCCTGCGTCGGCGGCACCAAATGAGAGACGATAGTGTCGAGCAACTCCGGACGGAATTAGTCAACCTGCTTCAAAGGCAAGTCGAAGCTCTGGAACTGGAAACCTATGTCGGCTTGACGGACGCAGAACTCCGCGAATTCTACAAGAGGCAAGAGCGCATCCGGGACCTGAAAGCAGGTTTAGGTCCGCCGTCGCTTAGACTGCCCTGCGATTAATAAGCGAAATCGCTGATCTAAACGAGGCGATAGGGGCAGCAGCTACCAATGGGGGCATGGGAACGGAGAGGATCGTTTCTTCTTACCGCACGATCGCCAACCTTCGTGGTCAGAATGTTCAAACGAACCTAATGATGTCGCTGGGAAACTGCCGCCCAACTACAGAGCGAGAAGAGCGTTCATCCATTCATATCATACGGAACGTGGCGATGACACTTGTGTTTGGCAAAAAGTTGCTCAATTAGAACATTCTTGTTATAGATTGTTATAGCATTGATGTTACTTCGTCATAGCGCGCCTGGCCTTTTCTGAGTCGCTTGTAGATTTCCCAAAGCGAGGGTAAGACTGTGACGACTAAGGCTTCGCTATCCACCCGAATCTCAAAGAAAATTGTGGTACGTTACGCGATCGCGCTGTTGGCGACGGCAGCGGCTTTACTGGTCCGCTTGGCGCTAAATCCATTCTTGGGAGATTACGTACCGTACATCACGCTTTTTCCGGCAGCCGCTTTCTGTGCGTGGTACTGCGGCGTTGGCCCATCCATCCTGAGCGGGATTCTTGCCCTCATCGCAGTGCGGTACTGGCTCATCCTGCCGGTACACTCGTTTCGTGTCCCCGCCACACCGCAGGCCCTTGGCATCCTGGCCTTCTTGTTGGTTTCCGGCGCCCTGGTTGCGATGGGAGAGGCACGCCGCCGCCGTGAAGAAGCACTGTGGGCAGCGCAAGGAGAACTGGAAGAAGCAGTAAAGCAGCGCACGGTCGAACTCGATAGGACCAATCAAAATCTGCGTGAGCTCTCGGCGCGTCTGCTGCAATTGCAGGATGATGAGAGACGGCGCATCGCCCGCGAGTTGCACGACAGCGTGGGACAGATGCTGGCGGCGCTGGGAATGAACCTTGCCGCCGTCGGAACCGACATCGAACGCCTCACCAACATTTCGAATACGGTCAACGACAGTGCGGCTCTGGTGAAGGAACTCAGTAAAGAGGTTCGCACGATCTCTCACCTACTGCATCCGCCTCTGCTGGATGAAGCAGGACTTGCTTCAGCCCTTCGCTGGTACGTGGAGGGATTCGCGCAACGCAGTAAGATTGAAGTCGATTTGAAGTTCCCTAAGGATTTTGGGCGGCTTCCACGCGAAGCAGAAACAGCTATTTTTCGAACCGTGCAGGAATGTCTGACCAATATTCATCGCCATTCGGAAAGCCCGACAGCCACGATTCGAATTGCTGCCTCTGACAATCACGTTCGCGTAGAGGTTGAGGATCGCGGCAAGGGCATACCCCCAGAAAAGCAATTTGAAATGACTTCGACGGGCACGCCTGGGGTTGGAATCCGGGGTATGCGAGAAAGACTACGGCAACTGGGCGGCAGCCTCGACATCCATTCGAATGGCAAGGGTACGCTCATAGTAGCTGGGCTACCGGTTGCAGCCACTTCCTCGTCGAGCAGAGTCGTAGCGTTAGAAGCCTCTTCGTAGTTGCGATGGGGAATGGTGATGCCGGAGTTGCAAAGTCACGTCCTGATGCTGAGCAAACGCATAGGTTTGGTCTGATAACCATACCATTCGTCGGTACTAAATCTTTCTAACTTGCACGTTAAACCATTCGCGCTATACTGTCGCGCAGAAACCGCTACTGTACGCGGTACGTTATCGAAATCAGGACCGAGTGAGAAACAACGGCGACTGGCAAACGCTGTACTACGATACTGTGGTCGAGTTGGATCCAATCAAGCTACTGGACAAAATTGAAGCCGCCCAGAAAGCAATCGCTGATCGACTGAAAAATGCCATGAATCCGATCAACGCTAATGAGCAGCAAGTCATCGAAAACGCCCGGCGCAATCTTTGCTTCCTCAAGAAACACCCAGCGGCATGGCACTCTGTTAAGTGGGTGCGCCGGAAATCGACTTCATCGCTGCTCAGGCCGTTGTGGACACAGAAACGCCGAAGTCATCGCTGACCACATGCGCAGACGTGGCGAAGCCGAAGGACAGTTCCGGCTCAATCGTTCCACCCAACCGGCCCTCGCTATTATAATGACCTCGCAGTTGGCACACAAAAAACTGCTTTTTGAAGAGGGACCAGATTAGTTAGTTAGTACTCAGCCACACTTGAGCAGTCATGTTTGTCGCTCCTCCGTATGGGTTCAATCAAATCGACCTGGGGTGATTGCTTAGGCATTGGATGAGAGCGCCTGCGGAGATGAAATACAGCGAAGCCAGCGAACCCAGCAAATCCAGGCAGCTAGAACAACGACGAATAATGTCGGCCGAAGGTGCTTATTCTCAGCAATTCCGCAGCACCGGAGTGCTCGACGCTCGAACGTCATTCTCCCCATCGCAAACCCATCGCCGTCCTAGAGTCACCACGAGATCTGCCACGCCGCCACCGCCCACAGTGCGGGCGCCACTCAAATTCTCTGAACGTCTCTGGACTTAGTCGATTATGCACGTTACAACGAGAATTTTGTTCTCGTTGTAACGTCAAGTTGCTGCATCTGTTGGAATTCAACGGGATATCAAGGGCGAAGCCCTTGGCTAGTTAGTCGCATGCCCTGCGTGCTCTGACCGAAGGCGCTTGTTAATGGGCAAACGTCAGTATTAAATTGCCGTGTTGGTAGCTGTGCGGTGCTTTCTCTTGGGCGCGCGCGTTGAGGGTAATTCGATACGCGCCCGGCGAAATGACCGTGAAAATGGCGCCTTGCGCATCCTTAATTGCCCAGGGCGTTCGAACTTCGAAACTCGAGGCCGCTGAGGGCACATAGTCGAAATCCACTGTGTAAGTCCGGCCTTTCATATTCGTTCCGGTAATCTTGATGGTTTTGCTGGGCGCTCCAATCATGAGTTGCGGAGGGTCAAGAACAATCGCAACTCCGCCCGAGTAACCGATTGTGAGCAATGTACTTCCGTGAGGCAGATTGAATTCCACTTTCGCATGAGTATCTTGCGGATGCTGCTCCAGCGTTGCGGCGATGGATCGGTTCCCCACCTGCGCCCGAAGCAGCTTCGCGCCGAAAGGGATTTCGGGATCAAACAGGATCTCCACCGGTGCGCCTTCATTTTGCATGCGGAGCTGTACTTCATTGGCGGATTTTAGCATTTCGATGCTGATTTCAGAGCCGCCCACTTGCACGTTTCGAAGTGTAACCTCATTCCAGTTTGGTGGCAGGTGGGGCGCAAAGGTGGCGTGATTCGACACGCCGTCTACTTTAAGTCCCAGCAATCCATTTACCGCTGCGGTGAAGAACGCCGCCGACGACCAGGTTTGTTCGGGCACCGACTCCACTTCTTCGTGATAGTAGTCCCCAGCGAGTGCCTCATGCATGTGTCCCAGGGAATCGAGAGAACTCCATTGGACGAGGGAACTCCAAATAGGGAACGCGATGGCGGGTCGGTGCTCGGTCCAGAATGCGGCGGCAATGCCGGAAGTGCCCGTCGCCCAGACACTCCCGCTGGAATAGGAATTTGGGTCGTAGGTATTGGCGCTCACGGGGTTACCTCGCGTACCCCAATCGGTCTGAAAATCGGAAGACGCGAGTTGGTCAAGAAGCGAGTCACGCTGCACTTGAGAAAAGAAGCGCTTCTCCAAAACGCTCACGGGACCTATATCACGATCGAGCAATGGCGCGCCGCCGCGAGTGTAGCCGGAGATCCAAAAATGCTGCTGTTCGTCCCAGTACCGTTGGCGGATTTCGCGGTTGGCTTGTTGGCTGGCCGTGGCAGCCTCCTGTACCGCTGCTCTGTGACCCGTCGCCTCAGCCAGATCGGCAAAGGACTGTGCCGCCTCTGCCCAATTTGCGGACAACGTCAGATCATCGCTGAGCGCATCCTGCTCTCTGCGGCCTTCCTTGTCTGGAGGAATGCGAGGCAGCCCGTCCGCACTATCCAAGAGGGAACGACAATACTCGTAAGCAGACTGAATAGAAGGCCAATGAGCCTTCACGAAATCAAGATCATCAGTTGCAAACAAATAGTCGCCAACCGTGTTCAGAAACTGAAACGTCAAGTCCACGTGGACGTACATGTACGGATATCTGCTCCAGTCCAGCCACCTAGCGCTCTGCGACAGCTCGTGCCAGATCATGCCGGTTTTGTGATCTTGATACTCGAGAATGAATTCGAGTTCCTGGCGAGCCCGGTCGTACTGCCCCGCAGCCAGGAGGGCGCGAATGGCGAGCATTCCGTCCCCGGAGAAAAACCAGTCATACTGCGGACGTCGAGCCCTGCGGGAGGGGCCATATCCGGCGACCAGGCCGCATCCTAAGTCGGGATTGCAGACCCAGGCTTGGTCGAGGGCGATTTCAGCCCAGGCTAACGCGCGATTGGTGTCAGCATTCGGCGTTTCGATTTGCAAAAAATGGCTCCGTAAACCGGAGTAATGATCTACGGCACGTCGCTCAAGGGAATCGCCCTCCTCCAGAAGTCTCTTGGCAATCAGGCTTGCATCTTGCCCAGGCCCACTCGCTGCCATGACGATTCGCGCTCTGTTGTGGACGCCGCCTACGCGAATCGTCAAGGCTAACCCTGGCGGGCGACCTACATGTTGACTCTCGTTTGGCGTTTCGTCATGCGCTACGATATCGGGCGAACCTACACTGGCCGTGCATCGGTGCGTGGGCTCAGAGATCAAGTATGCCGAAGCCGCGGAGCTCCACACCGCTTCTTGGCCCCCGATTGAAGCCGGCCACATCAGATCCAGCACCGGGATAAACCGGAACTCAATATCAATGGAACGGGCACCCTCCACTTCGTACTGAATGATCCCGCCCGGCTCCTCGAGTGGAACGAAGAGTTTTTCGCGCACTATGAAATCAGTTCCGACGTAGATACGGGTCACAGCCTCGGGACTGTAGGTGATGTGCCGCAGTAGAGCCTGGCCGTCGATCCCGGTGGTTGCACCTTGTTGGCGAAAGGTTACTCTGAACGAGCTGAGGATTTGGAAGGGATAGGCCCAAACCTCCAGACCGTCCTCCGAATAGCCGAAGATAGCGGCACGACGTCCATGAACGGAAATAAATCGTCTGGGCCCGGTGGAATCGGTACTCCAAGCAAGCTGAGTGTAGGCGCTTTCGATGTTCGCCTGGATCTGAGCTTCGAGGTGGCTCGAGTAGGTGATCAGCACATAGAACGAGAAAAGCGCAACTCTTGCGCTGCGATGGAGACAGAGTTTCCTCGGTTGCGACATTGGGTCAGCGGCTTCTCTAAGTCACATGCAAATAAGTCGAGTATTGTTCTTCATCGATCACGACATAAGGCAGCATTTTCATTGGTCCGGGTGCGGCACTGGCCTCCCACGCTTGCTTTCCGGTTTGACTGGCAGCCAACAATTGCGCCCGCGTCAACGAGGGTCGCCCATCGTTGCCGGTGATCGCGAACAACACCAGTGGGCCGCAGAGCAGTGCGACGGTCTCAGGATGTTGCGGATCGATCGGTTCCAGGCGCATCTTCCGTGGCAGTTGCAGGTCGACGTGGTCGCCACTGCGCCAACGGCGGGAAATGGCTGAGAAGGTTCCGGGCGCCGGCGAGTCAGGCCACCGCCTGCCGTTGACTTCAATGCGAGCGCCCAGCGCCCACTCCGGAATGCGGAAGTTCAGTGCGAACTCTTTCGGACTCGATGTGGTTAACTCAAAAAACGAGGAGTCGTCGAAAGGATAAGCGCCATTCTGGCTGAGTGAGACATTCACCTCGTCCTGAACCCAGCGGACGGTCGAAGGCACATAAAGATTTACGTATACGCCGTGGGGATCGCGAAAATAAGCATTGATGCGATAGTCCGCCGCGACCTGCGGCAGAGTGCCCGAGCAGCAGGGGAAAATGTGGTTCGAGTACACCTTCTTGCCGGCAAAATTGTAATCCGCATAGTAGAACGCCCGGCCCTCGGAGTGCATGGGTTTCGCGCCCAGGACGGTGTTGTACATCACTCGCTCCATGCTATCGCCGTAGCGGGAGTCGCGGGTCACCCGCACGAGATAGCGCGTAACCTTGAAGTGGGCGTAGGAGCCGCACGGCGTCTCAAAGCTGTTGTGCGTCTTGGTGAGACTTGCGTTCAAGTCGCCGCTAGTTGGCGAACGCAACATTTCGTCGGGCCCCCAGCCCCCGGTTGCGAAGCTCTGCGCCGTGAGCATGGCGAAAGCATTCTTGGTCGCGCGCAAATGTTTCTCGCTGCCCAAAGTGAGGTATGCCTGCATCGAGGAACTGAGTGAGTTGACATAGCTGTAAGCGTGCTTTCCGCCGAGAACGTTTTCGCCTCGGGCTAGAGGGTCGAACCACGTGGAGTCGTCGAGATACTGAATCGCGAGCTCACGGTAACGATCTCCCGCGCCGCGTTGGTACGCGAGAAACAAATTCTCGGGATTGGTGTAGGACTCATCCCAGCGGAACGACTGATCTTTGCCGGGGCGCCACGCCAGCTCGCGATCGATCGCCTTTCCCGGCAGATGCGGTACGGCTGCCTTCGTGGTGCGCGCCAGAATGGCAAACGCATGGGGGTCTTCCACGAATTGGTGCGAGTCAATCAGGCCCAGTAACAGCTTGTCATAGCAGTAGGCGGGAAAACGATTTTTCTCATAGAAATCTTCAGAGATGGTCTGCGCATACAACCGGTTCAGGCGCAGCACTTTTTCACGAGCCTCCTGCGAGCCAGTAATTGCGTAATATCGCGCCAGAGCCGAAACCCACTGCCCGAACGTTGCGCCGGGGGCGAAGCCCGCATCGTCCTTCCGCCAGTCATAATTCGGGTCGCAGTTATACCAGCCCCCCAAATCTGCGCCCGGAGCTGATTGTCCGGCCATTTGGCGAAATGGCTTGAGCAGACTGTCTTCGCTCAAGTTCATCAACACGTCGTGGGTCTCCTGGAGCTGCGCCTCGTGGAGAGCACTGGTGATGGTGACGTCACGATAACCGAATTCAGCCAACGGAGGAGGGGAGGTGGGCTCTCCAGCAACTGCGTGCGGTAGCCAAAGGCATCGGCTCGCGAGTGCGCCTGTAACTGCCGCGGATAACTTCGCAAACTTGCGACGCGAGATTTTGGACGCTTCCACGGTTTTTCTACTTAGTCTAATCTCATTACTGTCATGGAGATCAGGCGCTGCATCACGGACGCTTTGGGTTCTCTCCTCGACCTTCGATCAAGGTAACGAAACCATTGGCACTTCCGCCCGGAAAACTTTCAGTATTACCGTTGGGCCACCGGATCTCGACGCGTTCGACCTCTGTGCTGCTGCCCAGCCCGAAATGCAATCGCATATCGTTGTTGGAGATATAACTGGAGCCGCTCCGCACTTCTTGCACCAACTTGCGACCTCCGGCAAGAACCGTAACTTTGGCGCCGATGCCATCGCGATTTGACTTTGTGCCCTTCAAGATAACGCCGATCCAATTGTTCTTGTTGGCGGCTTGGTTCACCAGGAGCATCGGCTCGCCGCTCATGTCATTCACCACCGCGGACATGCGGCCGTCATTCCACAGATCACCAATTGCCAGACCGCGACTTGCTTGCGGTTGCGTGCAACCTGGTCCGCATTGCTGGCTGATGTCTTTGAACTTTCCATCTCCGGCGTTCCAATACAAAAGCCTGGGCTCTCTGTACGTGGATCCGAGATGAGCCGTATCGACTTCCGGGTAAACGTGGCCATTGACGGAGAGAATATCAGGGCGACCATCGTTGTCGACGTCGATGAACATCGTTCCCCAGCCTAAGAAATGTGTGTTGAGGCTCAAGCCCGCGTCAAAAATCGTCGAGGAAAATGTTCCATTCCCATTGTTGCGATAAAGAGAGGATGAATCGTCGGAAAAGTTTGTCTTGAAAATATCGGGCCACCCGTCATTGTCATAGTCGGCAACGGTGGAACCCATGCCGGCTTGCTCACGGCCATTTTCATCGAAGGCTACACCCACTTCCGCAGCGACGTCTGTGAAGGTGCCATTTCTCTGGTTGTGATAGAGAATGCTCGGCGTGCTGTCGCAGGCCACATAGATGTCGGGCCAGCCGTCGCCGTCGTAGTCAAGAGTGGAGACGCTGAAGCAGTAGTGCCCGTAAGTCTTTTCGATCCCACTGACCTTGCTTACGTCCGCGAACTTTCCGCCGCCGAGATTGTGATAGAGGATGTTAGGCGAGGACTCGAGGCCGCGTGGTCCGCACATTACCGGTGTGCCCTTCCACACGCACATCAATCCCTGTCCCGGCTTCGGCGAGGTCTTCACATCGAAGAGCACATAGTTGGCAACTAGAAGATCGAGTTTCCCGTCGCGGTCGTAGTCGACAAAGGCGCAACCCGTACCCCACGCGGTGCCGCCACCTGCGACTCCGGCCGCGGTGGCGACTTCCTTGAAGGTGCCGTTGCCTTCATTGTGGTACAGACGGTTCTTACCGTAGTAGGTGACGAAAAGGTCGTCGAAGCCGTCATTGTCGTAGTCGCCGACGCACACGCCCTGTCCCCAGCCGGTGAATTCCAGTCCCGCTGCCTGGGTGACGTCGGAGAAGGTTCCGTCATGGTTGTTGTGGTACAGGTGGCTAGTTGGCTTGGGACTTCCCTGTTGCGCCTGGTCCATGGTCGTGCCGTTCACGAGAAATATGTCGGGCCAGCCGTCGTTGTCGTAATCAAGAATGGCTACGCCACTACCTGTGGTTTCGATAATGAACTTCTTGGTGTCGGCTCCTCCGTTTACGTTTTCCATGTCGAGTCCGGCCTGCTGGGCCACGTCAATGAACCAGGCGGGTCCGGGGTGGAGGTCGCTGGCGGGATAAGGAGAGGTTGGGGTTTTCTTGGTTGAAGTCGGAATCGGTCTCTCGGTTTGGGTGGAGGTCAGCGCGAACAAAAGGCAGCCTAGCAGGCATGTGCAGCCACTAAGAGATTGCCGCCGCCACCGCATAAACGAATCCTATCAGCGTGCTGCACGAATGCAAGTGGCGAGCACTATGGTTAGAATTTAGACATGCGAATCGTATTCACAATCACGTTGCTGTTCCTGATTAGCGGTGTTGTCACCGGGCAGTCACCCAAGCCCGAGCCGCCCTCGGGGGCAAATCATGACGGAGTTTCGCCAGCCGCTGCAGATCATGCTCAGACTACTTCTCTTGCGAAGCGAAGCGTGCAAGATATTCTCGCCGAGGCGCACCAAAAGCTCGAGCATGGCGAGGCGCAAGAGGCGATTACGATGCTGGAACAGTTGACGGCAACTAGCGGGGAACCCGTCAAGGGAGTTCAGCACGAGTTGGGAATCGCTTATTATCGCACTGGCAAATTGCTCTCCGCCGAACGAGCCTTTGCTCGCGCCACCGAGGAAGACCCGAATGACATGGAATCGGTGCAGATGCGGGGACTGTCGCTCTACCGTTTAGGGCGTCCAGCGGCGGCTATTCCGTTTCTCGAACGGGTTCGACAGTGGACTCCCAACGCGAATGCGGATGCCAACTACGTTCTTGGACTCTGCTACGTTAATTCACAGCGTCTTGACGATGCCCGCCAAGCTTTCGCCAACCAGTTCTCCGTGCCTCCCAACTCGGGGTCGGCTTACCTCCTCTTAAGCAAGATGTTGATGCAAGCCAACTTGCCCGAAGCTGCCGCCGACGCCGCGAAAAAGGGCCTTGACCTCACGCCGAAACTCCCGCTTGCGCATTTCATGCTGGGTGAATTCTATCTGTTCAAGTCTGATCCGGAGCGGGCGTTGCGGGAGTTCGAGCAGGAGCGGGAAATCAATCCGGCCAACTTCGCCGTCTATGACCGCTTGGGCGATGTCTATACGCGGTCCGGACAATATCAACAAGCTCAGGAAGCCCTCACCAAGGCGATTTCGCTCGATACATCAAGCACCGGACCATTCATACTGATGGGAAAGGTCCTACTGCGGCGTAATGACCCTCAAACCTCGCTGCTATATTTGCAGCATGCCGAAAAAATGGACCCGGGAAACTATATAACGCACACGCTCCTGGGACAGGCGTACCGCAGTCTCGGGCGAGAGGAAGAAGCCAAGAAGGAGATCGACGCGGCGTCGGAAATCCATGCTGCCAGCCAGCTTAAGCTGCAGCCCGAGCCGTAATTGCTTCGTCCTTAATAATTTACATTTGCCTGCCGTTGCGGACCGCTACCAACTGAACGCTAACCGGAACGCCGTGAGTTACCTTGACCCGTAACAGCGCTTCAAACGGCTTTAGGTCGTCCCCCGCTCGCAGGGCGAGTCGGCGCAGCAATTCTTCCACTGAATCCTTCGCGCAAACGTATTCGACGGCGGCCTGCGTTCCAATGGTTGTGGTTCCCGCTAAAATCATCACATGGCGAGCTGAATTCAATCCCCGCACGAGAGCAACAATCGCATAATCCTCCACCAGCGGCTGCGAGGAGTCGCTGGGATAAAAAATGGCCGGTTGCCCGGGCTCGGGATGGGCATTGATGAGGCCCAAATCACCTTTACGCGGGCCGGAATCGAAGCGCTTAAAGACGAACTCCTGACTGCCCGGGAGATCTAACAATGTGAGGTTCTCGGCTGGGGACCCCACGAAAATGAGGTCGTTCCGCTTGGCATCGTCAAGGGAGAAGAGACTGCCGCGCTTGACCCGGAGCGGGTGGTTCAACCAGTTAAAGACGCGGTCGAGTTCGTGTACCGCGAGAACCTCGCCTACGCCAGTGTAATGGTCCAGAATGAAGTCGTGGGAGTCGCGGGCCGGATCCAAGTAGCGCATTCCAGTCTCCGGCCGCCCCACAAATGCGGCATTGCTAAAAATTACCCAAGGCACTTCTGAACCCGAAGCGAACGGACTCCAGAAGGTGCGCAACGCCGCCGGAGCCGGCGATTCATTCGGCTTTCCTGCCCCGGCTGAATTGCGGGCTACCAAGAGCATTGCAACGACCCCTGAAGCCGCGGCAAGCGCCAAACAGAGCGCCGCAACCACGATGATCCACGCGCGCGCGCTCTTGCCCGGCCAGTCAGCCTCAACCGGCAATGGCAACTTTGGTGGACTGGGTAGGATGATCGGAGCCGGCGGTTCCCGATGGTGGAAATTGAGAGCATAGGACCCGCTCGGCATCTCCGCAACGACAGTGTCGGCTAAACCTTCGTGGCTGTAGTATTCGTGCAACTTGAGGCGCAATCGACCAGCCTGCACACGAATTGCCGAATCGACCTGTGGATCGAAGTCGTCAGGCCGCCCGAAAACCTCGGTGGCAATCTGGTATTCCTTCAGTGGTACGCCCGGCTGAGAGAGTGCGTTGTCGGCTAAGTAGCGAAGGAGTTTACAGAGCGATTCAGCCTTACGAAGGGTATGGCTATGAGTTAATTTTTCGATCTGGTCGAGATAAGGCTCGTTGTCCGCGAACTGGGGTGATGTAACGGACATG
>Ga0209380_10002418_pt1 | contig 11964 bp, 11 predicted proteins | sample HubBroMetageWFT6_FD_188347 | JGI IMG/M metagenome (GOLD analysis project Ga0209380, IMG submission 188347) | Warmed and freeze-thawed soil microbial communities from the Hubbard Brook experimental Forest, New Hampshire - Hubbard Brook CCASE Soil... | ecosystem: Environmental > Terrestrial >...
TTCCCCTCAGCCCCATGCCCCACAGGCACCGACGCGTGCGGAATGTTAGGAACCGTCAACATAAACTCGCGCAGCCCTTCATCCAGCTCGGAAACCCGCAAATCCGCTCGCTTAATCTCCTCAGACACGTCCTTCATCCGCGATAGCAAAGAAGCAGCATCCCCGCCAGAAGTCTTAAGCCGCGCAATCTCGCCACTGGCCGTATTCCGCTCAGCCTTAAGCCGCTCCACAGAAGTAATCAGCGCCCGCCGCTCAGAATCAATCTCGCGAAACCGCCCAAGGTCCAGCGCGACGCCACGATTCCGCGCCATCAACTCAATGTCATCCAGATGCGAACGAAAAAATCCCAGATCAATCATAGGCGCAACAGAATACCTCAATTCGATATCGATTGGACTTCTTTGCCCGTTCGTGTCCAGCCATCGCTCCCATACCGAACGCTGTTAGCAGATATGCCGACACCCCCGCATTCGCCGTGGCAGCGCAGCAACGGAGGGATTAAGCTGATAAGCGAATCCCGGAGCCAAAAATGTCGCAGCCATTAGCCGCAACGAAAGATAAATCCGACCATCTCCTCGGCGCGGTCGGCGCGCTTACCCCGCCCAAGCCCGAAGAATTCCAGTTCGTCCGCTACCACATCGAAGGCCCGGTAGCCCGCCTGACTCTCGATCGCCCCGAACACAATCTCCTGAACGAGCGCATGCTGATCGAAATCGCCGCAGGCATAAATTCCATCGGCGAAAAACGCGAAATCAAACTAATCGTGATCGACTCAGCCGCAAAATCCTTCTGCGGCGGCATCGAGCTAGGCGAATACACGCAGCGCCGCGTCTTTCAATTGCTGGATGCGTTTCACAATGCGTTTTCCGCGATGATGGACACTTCGAAGCCACTGCTGGTGGTGATCAATGGCCCGGCCTTCGGAGGCGGCTCGGAACTTGCCGCGTTGGCCGATCTGGTGGTGGCCACACCGAAAGCAAGATTCGCGCAACCGGAAATCAAACTCGGTGTTTTCCCGCCACTCTCGGCCGTGATTTTGCCCTACGTCCTTGGCCCGAAAGTTGCGCTCGAACTTGTGTTGACCGGCGAAGCCATGACCGCCGAACGCGCCTACGATCTCGGCCTGGTCAATCGCCTGGTGCCGGAAGCGCAACTCGAAAAAACGGTCGAAGATTTAATCGCCAGAGTGACCGCGCAGTCCGGGCCGGTCCTAACCATGGCGAAAAAAGCAATTCTCGGCAGCATCGGTGTCCCGCTACGCGAAGGCGTCCGCAACTCCATGAAAATTTTCCTAAACGAACTCTCCGACCTGGAAGATTCACAAGAAGGCCTGCGCGCCCTGGTAGAAAAGCGCGCCCCAAAATGGAAGAACCGCTAAATCCCTCGCGGAAAAATATTTTCCCGCGCCGCGCCACAATACTTTTCGCAGCAACTTTCGCGGCATTTTCCTTCACCACCTGGCTGCTAACGCGAACTCAAATCGGCAACAACGTATCGCACGACGCCAACACCCCCGAAGGCGTAATCCGATTGCAACTCGACGCCCTAGCCCAAGGCGAACTCCAAATCGCTTACGCGCAATTCTCGCCGCAATACCGCGACGATGTCCCCTACGCCACGTTTCAGCAAATAACCACAACGCACGGCCAAATGTTTCGAGCCAACACAATCGCGATCGAGGATATCGAGAAATCCCCATTGCGCGACGAAATGCGAGTGCGCATCACCTCGGCGGACGGCCAGCACTACGTGGCACGTTACGCCACCGTGCTGATCGACGGCCGCTGGTGGATCGACGCGATGCGCTGGCGCACGGATGAAACGCCGCCCGAACGAGTGTTCACGAATTCCGTAGGGGAGCGGGTTCATCTCGCTCCCGGGTTGGCACTGGGTGTTGGTTTGGATCTCAACTTTGCACGCACCTTCGTTCCGCCGCGCGCACACCCAATTGACACCGCGCGCCGCGCCGCATAGACTGCGATTGAAAATTGAGCTGGCCGGGGGAACGGGAAGGCCGTGAAATTCGGCCACGGTCCCGCCACTGTGATCGGCCTGCGCTGCGGATGCAAGTCGTCCACTGGGACGCGTCGCTGGATTCGAGCGATGCGAGCCGGGAAGGGCCGCCCCGAGACTTTATCCGGGACGAGCAGCGCCACAATTTCCGCCGTAAGCGTGCCACAAGCAACAAACGCCGCGCGGAAAGCCGAGAGTCAGGAAACCTACCCCGGCAGCAAGAGCCATGGCCCTTCGCGAGAAAGGGCGCGGCCAGCAAGCCCCATTTGTCTCGTGGGGCTTTTTTATTTGAGGCGAATTTTTTGCGGTACAAGATGCGAGCAAGAAAAACAATCGGACGCGCACTGACAATCGCCGCTCTGGCAAGCGCATCGCTCTGCGCCGTCCCGCGCACCGCCGCGAACGATTCCCCGCGCGTCGTGGTGGACGAAACCGGGCGCCGCGTAACGCTGCCCGCCGAAGTTCATCGCATCGTCTCGCTCGCGCCAAATTTGACGGAAACGATCTACGCCCTCGGCGCAGGCGCCCGCCTCGCCGGCGATTCCGATTATTGCGACGTCCCCGAAGAAGCCAAATCCAAGCCGCATATCGGCGCGCCAGTAAATCCCAATCTCGAAGCGATCATCGCGCTGAAGCCCGACGTCGTGCTGGCCTCCGCCGCGATCAATTGGCCGGCCACCGCCGACGCTCTGCTCAAACTGGGCGTCCCGGTCTACACCACCGAGCCCCACACCGTCGACGACATGCTCGTAGGCATCACGCACATCGGCGCGGTAATCGGCGCCGAAGCCGAGGCCAACTCTCTCACCACCTCACTACGAGCCCGCCTCGACGCCCTCGCCCAAGCGCTAGCCGGCCGCGCTCCGCGCCGAGTCCTATTCATCGTCTGGGATGATCCGCTGATTTCGATCGGCCCGCACACTTTCATCGCCGATGCTTTGCGCCTCTCAGGCGGAGTCTCGGTCCTCGATGTCGAGCAAAGCTGGCCGCACGTAAGTCTCGAGCACGTAGTCAAGCTGCAACCGGAATTTTTAGTTTTCACCGGCGATCATGGCGACGGCGAAACCTCGAAGCTCGAAGAACTGCGCGAGCGCAAAGTTTGGCGCGAGCTCGACGCCGTGAAGGCCGGCCGCGTCGCATTCATCAGCGGCGAAGTCGATCGACCCGCGCCCAAATTGATTGATGCCATCGAAGACCTCGCCAAGCAATTGCATCCGGAAGCCTTCGCGAAGCCAGCAGAACCGGGAGGCGCCCGCTAATGCAACCGATGACGCCCCGTCGAATCCTTGGAATTTGCGCTCTGCTCGGCGCCGTGCTCTTCATCGCCGTGGTGATTTCCTTGCGCCTCGGCGCGTATCCCATGTCGTTCCGCGCCATCATCGAATCGCTCTACCAAAACGCAACGGGCCGCGGCGATCAAATTCCCACCGACTATCAGATGGTCATTTTCGGCTTGCGCCTGCCGCGCATCGCATTTGGAATTATCGTGGGCGCCGCGCTGGCCGTTTCCGGCGCCGGATTTCAAGCGTTATTGCGAAATCCGCTCGCGGATCCCTACGTACTCGGAGTTTCCAGCGGCGCCGCACTCGGCGCCATCGTCAGCCTGATTTTCGCGCCGCATGTGCCGCTGGCGATGCAAGGCGCAGCGTTCGCCGGAGCTGGCATCACCATTCTCGGTGTTTATTTTCTCGGCCGTCGCGGCGGGCAAATCGATAGCTCCACGCTACTGCTCGCGGGAATTATTTCCGCGTCGTTTCTGTCCGCCATCATCATGTTCCTGATGACCACCCTCAGCGGCCGCGATTTGCGCGGCATGGCCTTCTGGCTCATGGGCGATCTGGCCACGCCGCCGCAGATGCCTCTCGGCTTGCTATCGTTCGTAACGCTCGCAGCCATCGGCGCGATTTACACCACCGCCTCAGACCTGAATCTAATTCTGACGGGCGAGCAAGAGGCGAAGCATCTCGGCGTCAATGTTGCCCGCGTGAAGCTCGTCGTTTATATCTCCGCGTCGCTGCTCACCGGCCTTGCAGTTTCAGTGAGCGGTGCAATCGGTTACGTGGGGCTACTCGTGCCGCACGTAATGCGCATGTTGTTCGGCTCCGATTATCGCATTCTGATTCCGGCCTCGGCGCTGGGCGGCGCGATTGCAATCGTGGCAGCCGACACTCTGGCGCGAACAGTCGCCTCGCCGACGGAATTGCCCGTCGGCGCAATGACCGCGATTGTCGGCGCGCCGGTATTCATCTACTTGCTGCGGCGGAGGGTCGGATGAGCGCACGCGGCGCGGCGCTCGACAGCGCGGGACGCGGCGGCAGCGCACCGCCGGAATCGACCGACGTCCGCCTGCACGTCGAGCAAGCCAGCTACGCCTACCAAGTCACCGAGCGCGGCGCGCCGAAATTTGCACTTGGGCCGGTGAGCTTTAAGGCCAGCCGCCACGAAATTATTTCCATTCTCGGCCCGAATGCCAGCGGCAAATCCACTTTGCTAAAACTTCTTGCCGGAGTTCTGAAACCGATTTCCGGGTTCGTGCGCGTCGATAGTTTCGATGCCAGCGAACTCGAGCCGCGCGCCCGCGCGCAAAAAATCGCCCTGGTGCAGCAGGAAAGCGCGCTGCTGTTCCCCCTGCGCGTTTGGGAATTCGTGCTGCAAGGCCGCTATCCGCACGGAAAGCGCCTGCGCTTCGAATCCGAAGAAGATTTGCTGATGGCCGGCAACGCGCTCGCGCAGGTCGGCGCAACGGATTTGCGCGAGCGTTGGATGGATAAACTTTCCGGCGGCGAAAAGCAGCGCGTCATCCTGGCGCGCGCACTCGCGCAGCAGCCGTCTCTGCTGCTGCTCGACGAACCCACGCAGCATTTGGACATCGGCGGAAAATTGGAATTGCTACGACGCCTGCGCCGCCTGGCGGACGAAAATCGCTACACCGTGGTAGTCGTAACGCACGAATTAAATCTGGCCTCCGAATTTTCGGATCGCATCGTTCTGCTGCATCGCGGAAAAGCGCTGGCCTACGGCCCGCCGCAGGAAGTTTACAAGCGGGAACTTCTGGAGCCGGTATTCGATGCGCCTCTCGATGTGGAAATTGCGCCCAGTGGCCGCCCGCGAGTGATGCTGCGAGACGCAAATAGCGGGACATGGCCGCAGCGCAATTCCAATTGATTTTAGTTTTCGTTGGCAATGATGTTTCCGCGGCGCGCCGAGCCGGCTGAACTCTCCGGCCCGCAGCGCTGCTCCACTCAACCCGAGACTCCGTGCACGGGAAGACGGTGAAAAGCCGTCGCCGCCGCGCGACTGTAAGGCGGGATTTTTCGGGCGCGGGCCACTGTTCCGTTCGTTGACTCTCGATCCGCGAGAGTTGGCGACAGAATGGGAAGGCCGCGCCGCAGATACCGCCAAGCCAGGAGACCGACGGAGCCTCAATCCCGAAAGCTGCCGCGGCGAAATCCGCCCGCGCGCGGCAACGGGACAACCTTCAACTCCCGCGCGAGAGGGAGAGGGGGAAACCATGAAAATTCGATTGCTTTGGATTTTGCCGTTTGCAGTTGTGTGTCTGCTGTTTCCCGGGAAAACACTCCACGCACAATCAACGGATACTTCGATCGCAAAACTAACTGGCGTTCTCACGGATCCGAGCGGTGCCGTAGTCATCGGCGCGGTAATCCGCGCGACTTCGTCGAACGGCGTCGCAATCTCCGAAAAAACAGACGCAGATGGCCGCTTCACCCTGAAGCTAAATCCCGGACGCTACCGCGTAGCGATCCTGGCGAGTTCATTCACGCGCGTCGAGCAGGAATTTTCACTGTCAGCGGGAGAAACGCGCGAGTGGAATGTTCGACTCACCCTCGAGCGTCTCTCGGCCAACGTAGTAGTAAGCGCGACGGCCGCGCCGACTCCTTCCACTGAGTCCACTTCCCCAGTCGACACGCTCACGCGCGAAGACATCGAAGAGCGCCAGGCAATTAGGCTCACTCCGTTGATCGCCAGTCAGCCGGGCGGCGCGTTTTCACAACTTGGCCCGGAAGGAGGCGCCACCAGCTTCTTCCTCGATGGCGGCGATTCCGACTTCACGAAATTCCTAATCGATGGCGTCCCCATGAATCAACCCGGCGGCGCAGTCGAAATCGAGAATTTCGATCTCGAAGGCGTCGACAAAATCGAAATCGTGCACGGCGCATCGAGCGCGCTTTTCGGTTCCGACGCCGTCAGCGGCGTGGTGCAAATTCTTTCGCACCGCGGCACGACCACAACTCCGCAACTAGTTCTCGAAGGGGACGGCGGCACATTTGAAACCGGCCGTGGAAGCGCGCAACTCAGCGGCATCGCCGGAAAATTCGATTATTCCGCCACGGCCGGATATTTCGCCACCTCAGGCCAAGGCCCGAACGACTACATGCGCGACAATTCGATTGCGGGCAACTTTGGCTATAAATTCTCGGATACAAATTTGCTGCGGCTCACCGTGCGCGATTCCACGTTTGACGGTGGTGTTCCAGGGCAAGAGCTTCTGCTGCCGCCGAGCCTCACCGATCACGACGATTTGCACACTTTCACCACCGGCCTCACGTGGGATTTTCAACCGAGCGACCACTGGCACAATCGCATCATCGGTTGGGACACGCGCATTCAACAAGCGTTCATCAATACTTTCGGAAATTCCTACAATCTATTCAATCGCGCGGGCTTCGATGAACAGGCCAGCTACATCGTTCCCCACGGCGGCATCACCGCCGGTTACACCTACGAAGTGGAAAATGGATCGGAAGGCGGGCCGCACGCGCGCAGAAATAATCAAGCCGGATATCTCGAAGGCCGCTACCAATTCATGCAACGCGTAACGGTAACCGCCGGCGTGCGTGCCGAAGCAAACACCAGTTTTGGCACGCGCGTCGTTCCACGTGCTGGCGTCGCGTACGCGTTGCGTTATGGCCACGATTTTTGGGGCGCGACGCGTCTACGCGCTTCCTACGGCGAAGGAATCAAGGAACCGGATTTCTTCGATTCCTTTTCCCAGGATCCTTGCGATCCCGGAAATCCGAATCTGTCGCCGGAGCGCAGCAAAACATTTGATGCCGGCGCGGATCAAATGCTAGCGTCCGATCGCTTGCGCTTTTCGGTCGATTACTTTCACAACGATTACTACGACATCGTGAGCTTCGCCTCGTTTCCGCCGACAACAGCGTGCCCGTTCGGCACCGGCACATTTTTCAACACCGACAAAGCGCGCGCCTACGGCGCACGGACATCCTTCGAAGCGAAGCCCGCGCACTGGCTGCGCATCACCGGCAATTACACGTACGATGACTCACGCGTTCTGGTCTCGCCCAATTTCTTCGATCCCACGCTGGCGCCGGGAAATCGCCTGGCGAAACGCCCGCTTCATTCCGCAACACTGGTCGCCAACGCACACTTCCATCGCATGAATTGGAACGCCGCGGGCTACTACGTCGGCCGCCGTACCGACAGCGATTTTCTCGGATTCGGAATCACCAGCAATCCGAGCTACGTCCGCTGGGATCTGGGCACGAGCTACGAATTCACGCGGAAACTCTCGGCCCTCGCCCGCGTTGAGAATTTATTCGACCGCCGTTATCAGGATGCGATCGGCTATCCGGCGCTGGGATTGAATTACCGGCTGGGTATGAGATTTGTGTGGGGCGGGGATTGATAATCGAAGACGGGCCGAAAAACGGGAGGGCTAAAGACCCTCCCTTACAAAACCCAAATCGTGCGCGGCGGCTGTTATAATTCTTCGCTTGTTATGGCGAAGACTACCGAAGAAACGGGCCGCATCGCGCCGGAAGTGATGGCGCGCTACGAAGCTGTAATTGGCCTTGAGGTGCACGCGCAACTTTTGACGCAGACGAAGGCGTTCTGTGCCTGCTCGCGCCGCTTCGGCGATGCGCCGAATTCGAATACTTGCCCGGTGTGCCTGGGCTTGCCGGGGGCGCTGCCGGTTTTGAATCGCAAAGCACTCGAATTGGCTATGCGCGCATCGCTGGCGCTACATTGCACGGTGCAAGAACGCTCGCGATTCGCGCGCAAGAATTATTTCTATCCCGATCTGCCCAAGGGCTACCAAATTTCGCAATACGAACTGCCGCTAGCAACAGAAGGATGGCTCGAAATCGAGCACGGCGGCGCGACAAAGCGCATCGGCATCACCCGCGTCCACATGGAAGAAGACGCGGCGAAGAATATTCACGAAGGGATGCCGGAATCCGATCGCTACAGCTACATCGATTTCAATCGCGGCGGCGTGCCCCTAATCGAAATTGTTTCCGAGCCGGATTTGCGCGCGCCGGCGGAGGCGCATGCGTACCTGACGGCGCTGAAACAAATTCTGCTCTACACCGAAGTGAGCGATTGCAACATGGAAGAAGGCTCGCTGCGCTGCGATGCCAACGTGAGCGTTCGCCCTCGCGGCGCGGACAAATTCGGCACAAAGGTCGAAGTCAAGAATCTGAATTCCTTCCGCTTCCTGCAACGAGCGCTAGAACATGAAATCGAGCGGCAAATCGGCGCAATCGAAACAGGCGGCACGATCGTGCAGGAAACGCGCCTCTATAACGTAGCCGCGAGCCGCACCGAGTCGATGCGCTCGAAAGAATTCGCTCACGATTATCGCTACTTCCCCGATCCCGATTTGTTGCCGGTGGTCGTGGATGCCGCTCTGCAAAAGCAAGTAAAAGACTCGATGCCGGAATTACCGGAAGCAAAGCGTGCCCGCTTCGTTCGCGATTACGGAATCACCCCATACGACGCCGATGTGCTGTCAGCAACGCGCGCACTCGCGGATTATTTCGAAGCCGCGGTAAAAGCCGGCGCCCCCGGCAAGACGGCAGCAAATTGGATTTCCACTGAACTACTTGCCCGCTTAAACGATAGTGGAAAAGAAGTTTCGGGCTCGCCCGTAACGCCGGACGAACTCGCCGAATTGATCGGCAAAATTGAGTCGGGAGAAATCACCGCCGCAACGGGAAAGAAGGTTTTCGCGCGCATGTTTGAAACCGGGAAGACACCGGCAGAAGTAATCGCCGCGGAAGGCTACGCACAGATCACCGATACCGGCGAGATCGAACGCATCGCACGTGCAATCGTCGCAAACAATGCCAACAACGTGGCGAAATATCGCAGCGGGAATGAAGGCGTGTTCAAGTTTTTTGTGGGCCAAGTAATGCGCGAGACGCGCGGGCAGGCGAATCCGCAAGCGGTGAACGACATTCTCAAGCGCATTCTCAGCGAAAGTTAGAGGCAGCGTGCCAACTCTGAAGGTAGGAGACAAAGCGCCGGCTTTTCATCTGCACGCGGATGATGGAAGCGAAGTGTCGCTCAAGGACTATCACGGCCGCAATGTGGTGTTTTATTTTTTCCCCAAAGCGCTGACTCCCGGTTGAACCAACGAAGCGACCGAGTTTCGGGACGCCATGAAGAAATTCGAGAAGGTCGACGCCACCATAATCGGCTGCAGCGCCGATACCGTCGAACTGCAGGCGAAATTCAAAGCGCGGCACAAATTGAATTTTCCGCTGCTCTCTGATCCCGACTTCAAAGCCATCGAAGCGTACGGCGCGCGCCGCATGAAGCAATTCCTCGGCAAATCATTTCTAGGCATCGTGCGCATGACGTTCTGGATCGGCAAAGACGGTCTCATCAAGCGCATCTGGGACAACGTTTCGATTCAAGGTCACGCGGCAGCCGTTCTGAAAGCGATCGAAGAGGGCTAACCGGCGCATGCAGGGAATCGTATCGTTGCTCGATGGCGAGGCGCGCGAACGCATCGAGCAATTGTGGGAAGAGTTGCGGCGGGATTTTGGCGTTCGCGGGATTCACACCAAGCGATTTCCTCATTTTTCCTATCACGTTGCCGATGAATACGACCTGGCGCAGTTGCTGCCGGCACTCAAGCAACTCGCCGGCGCGACGCGCAAATTTTCAGCTCGAGCCAGTGGAATCGGAATTTTCACCCGCAAGGAACCTGTAATTTATCTGCCCGTTGTGCGTTCCGCCGATCTGCAACGCATCCACGGCGACGTCGCGCGGCTGGCGGGACCTTCGGCCACTGGAATTAACGAGTATTACGCCACGGACGTTTGGATTCCGCATGCCACAATTGCTGAAGGCGATGTGGATATTTTGATTTTGCCGGAAATCGTGCGGCGGCTGGGTGAGAGAAATTTGCGATGGGACTTTCCGGTGACGAATTTGGCGGTGATTCGGGCTTCCGAAAGTGTGCAGGAAATTTGTTTTCGATGCGAGTTTGGCGGATGACGGAATACGAGCAGGAAAATAAAAAACGGGGCCGAACGGCGGGAGGGTCTAAACAACCCTCCCCTACAAAGTCACCGAAACCGTTTCTTCCGTAGTTTCGATCTGCGCGTTATCGATTAGGCGCGTTTTTCCTACGAACGCTGCTACTAGTGCCAGGCAGGATTTCCGCACGCGTAGCACGGGTTCCAGCGTTTCGACATCCACGATTTCGACGTAATCGAGTGTGGCGGATGGCACTGCATTGAACACGCGGCGCATCGATTCGATCAGCCGCGCCGATTCAAGCTCGCCTGCTTCGATTTCTTTTTTTGCGGCGCTCAGCGCGCGATAGAGAACTGTCGCGGCAGTTCGATCGTTTCCCTGCAGGTATGCGTTGCGCGACGACATTGCCAATCCATCTGCCTCGCGCACGATCGGGCAGGCGACGATTTGCGCGTCGAGATTGAGATCCGCGACCATCTGGCGAATGATGCGAAGCTGTTGCGCATCTTTGCGCCCGAAATACGCGCGCTGCGGCTGCACAATTTCGAATAGCTTCAGCACCACGGTCGTCACACCGCGAAAATGGCCCGGACGCGAACGGCCTTCGAGCCGGTCACTGAGTCCTTCGACGGAAACATGCGTGCGAAATCCGCTGGGATACATTTCGCTCGCTTCGGGCGCGAAAAGATAATTCACTCCAAGTTTTTCAAGCTCCTCAGCATCTCGTTCGAACCGCCGCGGATACTTTTGCAAATCTTCGCCCGCGCCAAATTGATGGGGATTCACGAAAATCGATGCGACCACCGGCGAGCATTCTTGCTTGGCCGCGCGTACCAAAGAAAAATGCCCCTCATGCAGCGCGCCCATCGTAGGAACAAATCCCAGGACGTGCTCTTTGGCGCGCGAGTCGCGTGCAATCTGTTTCATCCACTCAATTGTTCGAATGATTTCCATCGGAAGCGAGAAGCGAAGCTAGCGCGCGCAACAAACCGCAGAACGTACTCGCGACCGAGCGACTACGCTCACGCCGACGCGCGTGCCGCGCGATCGCGATAGAAGACGATCATGTCCGTGCCCTGGCCCTTGGCGCCCAGTTGCCGCAACATCGTCGCAATCTGCCCGCGATGATACGTGCCGTGGTTCGCCAGATGCTGCAGCATCTGCCAGCCCGGCTGCGCTTGCGCCGCCCCGCTCATCGTCTTGAATTCGTACACGCGCGCAAGATCCGCATCCGTAAGCGCGGCGATAAAATCCGTCAAATCGCGTTCAACGTCTTCCCAGTGCGCGCGCAGGGCCGCGAGATCCGCATAAGTCGTGGCCGGCGGCATTGCTGAGTGCGAGCGTCCGTGAAAACGTTCGAGCCACAGCCATTCGACGTCGCAATTGTGCGCCAGCGTGTCGCGAACAGATTTAAAACTCGAGCCGAGATCGCGCGTGAATTGCTCGTCGCTCAGCGCCGCACAAGATTCCAGCGCCCGACGATTGGCCCAGGAGTTGTATTCAAAGAGATTGCGAATATCTTCGGCGGTCATGGCAGCCTCCACTCAATTCGCAGGCGCGGACGAAGCCAAACTAGAAAAACCTCTCGAAGGAACATCGACCCAAGATCGCAAAGAGCCCGCGCCCGAATCCTCAGATGCTATCAGACTCGTTGCCGCGCCAGAAAGCGGCTGCGCGCCTCGGCCGAGAGATGAT
>Ga0209380_10002422_pt1 | contig 11956 bp, 10 predicted proteins | sample HubBroMetageWFT6_FD_188347 | JGI IMG/M metagenome (GOLD analysis project Ga0209380, IMG submission 188347) | Warmed and freeze-thawed soil microbial communities from the Hubbard Brook experimental Forest, New Hampshire - Hubbard Brook CCASE Soil... | ecosystem: Environmental > Terrestrial >...
TCTCGATCACCATCCCCATCAATGTCGCCAAAGTAAAAACTGTCTACACCCTTATGAATACCTATTGGGGATCGACGCAACCGGGCCTCCTTAGCCTTACGTTCACGGGAAGCGCCGGAGCCACTTGGACCGTCAGTCTCGTCGGTGGCACCAATATCCGCGACTACAACCAAAACGGCAGCACCACGGATACCATCCTGTGCCAACTCCCCGGAGCCGTCGGTAAAACCGCCACCGTCAACGCTTGGGTAAACGGCCAGGGCCAGCGGCTCGACGAGCAAGTTTTCGAACTGCCGGCAGCATTCAGAACACAAACGCTCGTCAGCGTCACCATCACCGACAGCGGAAATTCAGGCGAGCAACGCAGCTTTCTAGCGGCGGTGACGGTTTCCACCGCGCTCCCGTAGAAGCGAACGGCTAAACATTGGTGCGAGCAAAAATCCAGAGCGAGTAAAAGTTCAATAGGGAGAAAAAGTGAAAACTACATTGCAAGTGATGTTGGCGCTAGCTTTGTTCATCGCTACGGTTTCGCTAGTCGAAGCCCAGGTTCCCGCCGTCACTCACAACACCTGGACTCTGGGCGCGCCCATGCCAGTCGCCGTCAACTGGCCAGCTGTAGGAGTGATCAGCGGCAAAATGTATGTGGTCAGCGGATACACCGGTGGCGCTCCGGCTATAACCGACAACCAGGTCTATAACCCGACCACCAACGCCTGGAGCAGCGCGGCTCCGATCCCTGCGGCAACGGCCCAGGCCGCGAGCGCCGTGGTGAAAAATGTCTTATACCTCTTCGGCGGAACCAGCACGGGTGCTCTGCCGGTATTCGACACGGTCTGGGCCTACAGCCCGAAAACCAACACCTGGACAGCGAAAGCAACCATGCCCACCGCGAGATGCAGCGCTGCCGCGCTGGTGGTGAACGACATCGTCTATGTCATCGGAGGCTACAATGGCGGTCGCCTCAACACTGTCGAAGCCTACGATCCCGCGACCAACACCTGGACCGAAGAAGCCAATCTGATTCTCGGCAAGAGCGAAGTTTCGGTCGGAGTCTTCGGCACGGCAAAAACCGGCTACACGATCGTAGCCGCCGACGGATTCAGCGGCAGCGACACCGGCGACAATGAAGCCTACGACGTCGCCACCAATACCTGGACCTCTCTTCTGTCCGACCCCAACCCGAGGAACGGCTCATGCTTCGGCGAAATCGCACAGAAGCTCTACGTCTCTGACGGTAACGCATCCGGCAATAACCCCATCGCCGTCATGGAAGCGTTCAACCTGAAGAAAAACGTTTGGACGTCGCTTGCCGCCATGCCGGATACCCTGACCGATCCTGGCTCCGCTGTCTATAAAGGCAAGCTCTACTGTTTCGGCGGCGGCAATAACGCAGTCCCGCCCGACGACACCGTCTACAACTATGTGCAGATATATCAGCCATAAATAACTAGCGGTGGGCGAGCAAAGCATTGGTAAAGGAGAAAAGAGTGAAGCCTATATTTCGCCAGGTTCTGCTATCGGAAACAATCTCGCTGTTAACGAATCCTATGACCCAAAAACGAAGTCGTGGACGACCCTTGCCCCCATGCCCGAGGGAGTCTACCAAGCTGCTGCTTCCGCGATAGCGGGAGGGCGCCTGTATTGCTTTGGCGGCGGCCTCTATCCGAACACCGTCTACAACAACGTGCAGATTTATCAGCCGTAGTGCCAGGCGCCTGCCATTACGCGGCCAAACTTTTCTACAGGAGAAAAAATGAAGACTGCATTTCGACTGATGTTGGTATGCCTTTTGTTCCTCGGCACGGCTTTGCTCGTGAGGGCCGAGAGCCCCGAGGTCACGCACAACACGTGGACGAGCGGCGCGCCGCTACCAGTGGCCCTGCAATACCCGATGGCTGGAGCGATCAAAACCGAAATCTACGTCGTCGGCGGCGTGACCCATAGCGCGGTCGTCGCCAACAACCAAATTTATAATCCGGCCACCAATACCTGGAGCACCGGCGCGGCCATTCCAACGACGACCATGGACGGAGCTGTCGCGGTAGTGAAGAACGTCTTATACATCTTCGGCGGAAGCAACGACGGCGTGACGGCGACCAATGCGGTATGGGCGTACAACCCGAAGACAAACACGTGGACCGCGAAAGCAGCCATGCCCACCGCAAGATTCAGCGCTGACGCTGCAGTCTACAAGAACATCGTCTACGTCATCGGTGGGAACGGGAACAATGGCGATCTGAGGCTCAACACGGTCGAAAGCTACAATCCTGCGACCAATACGTGGACGGAAGAGGCCCCCCTATTAGTCGGGAAGTCCGAGCCTTCGGTCGGACTGCTCGGAACCACGATTGTGGCCGCCGGTGGCTACACCCTGTCTGGGGACACGGGGGATAACGAGGGCTACGACGTGTCCACAAATTCGTGGAAGGCTCTTGCGACCGAGCTTAACCCAACCAACGCGGCCTGCACCGGTTCGATCAGCGGGCAGCTCTACGTCGCAGGCGGAGTAACGACGAGCAATACGGAATCGTTCAAAGAAGCGAAGAATAAGTGGACGGAGCAGAGTCCGATGCCGCAGGGCGTCATCTCTGCGGGCTCCGCCGTCTATGACAAAGTGCTCTATTGCTTCGGCGGCAGCGACAGCGGGGTAGCGTTTCAAGGTACGGTTTACGACTATCTGCAGATTTATCAGCCGTAAGGACAGGGAACTGCTATTACGCGACACAAACTTTTCTATCGGAGAAAAAATGAAGACTACATTTCGATTGATCTCGCTATCGCTTCTGTTCATCGGCACGGCTGCGCTAGTGCAGGCGCAGATCCCCGCCGTCACTCACAACACTTGGACGAGTGGCGCGCCGCTGCCGACGCCGGTAGTATTCGCGACCTCAGCTGTCCTCGAGAATCAGATCTATGTGGTCGGCGGGGAAAACGCCGGTAACACCATCGTTGCCGACGTACAGGTCTACAATCCCGCCGCCAAAACGTGGAGCGCCGGTGCCTCTTATCCGACGGCAATCGAAGCCGCAAGCGCTGCAGTAGTGAAAAATATCTTATACGTCTTTGGCGGCACGAGCGACGGAGCAAGCCCGACGAACGCCGTTTGGGAATACAACCCTAAAACCAAGACTTGGACTGGCAAGGCGGCGATGCCGACCGCGAGGTGGGCTGCCGCGGCTGTGGTCGAGAACAACATCATTTACGTCATCGGTGGGGTCGTCAACGGCAGCGGAAACGGCGCCATCGCCACCGTCGAAAGCTACAGTCCTGCAACCAATACTTGGACCGAAGAAGCGCCGATGCTGGTGGCCAAGGGGCAGCCGGCAGCCGGTTTGCTGGGAAGCCTAAAAGCTGGGTACACGATTGTGGTCGCTGATGGAGCGGTCGTTGGCTCAGGGGACACCGGCGACAACGAAGGCTACGACGCGACAACCAATACCTGGAAGTCGCTCGCCTCCGACCCCGCGTCCCGGTACGCATCTTGCTTCGGATCCATTGGTCCAAAGCTCTATGACGTGGGCGGAGCGTCGGCGCCAACTCTCACCAGTGCCTTCCAGTTGACGAAGGACAAATGGACAACGCTCGCTTCCGTCCCGCAATCCACCATATTCCCCGCGTCCGCTGTCTACAAAGGACAACTCTACTGCATCGGCGGCTGGGCCACGTGGGAGGGGACGATCATCAACAACGTTCAGAGTTATCAGCCGTAAGCGCAGGGAACGGCCGTTTTAGACGACCAAACTTTTCTATCGGAGAGAATAATGAAAACCGCATTTCGATTGATCCTGGCAACACTTTTGCTCACCTTCGCGGCATCGCTACTGCATGCCCAGACTCCCGAAGTTACCCAAAACACGTGGACCACCGGCGCCCCGATGCCCACCGCTCGCATGTCTGCTGCCGCCGTAGTCGTAGGGACGAACATCCATGTCATCGATGGATACAATCCCGGCGGGTTCACTGGTGTCCATGAAATCTACAACACAAAGAAGAACACCTGGACGACAGGCACTTCCGACCCGAATCCGCGTGGGTTCGTCGCCTATGCCGTGGTCGATAAAATTCTCTACATTTTCGGAGGCAGTAACGGGTCCGAGTATCTGAGCCTTACCGAGTCCTACAATCCCGCCACCGATACCTGGACCACATTGGCCCCCATGCCCTACGCCGCCCAGACCGCCGCCGCGGTCGCAGACAAGGACACTATCTATGTCATTGGCGGCAATGGCAGCGACGGCTTCTTGCCCAACGTCGTGAGCTACAACATCACCACCAACACATGGACGGAAGAAGCGCCGTTGTCGGTCCCAACCGCATGGGAGGCAGTCGGTCTGCTGGGGGCGACAGTGCTTGCGGTCGACGGGGGCAATGCCACCGAGTCCCTCGACAACAACGAAGCTTACAACGTGAAGAAGAACACATGGACTGAACTGACCGCCGACCCCACCGCGCGCAATCCGGGATGCTACGCGGTCATCCGTGGGGAGTTGTACGTCGCTGGCGGCAATAGTAACGGAAGCAATATCACGGTTAACGAATCCTATAGCCCAAAAACGAAATCGTGGACGACCCTTGCTCCCATGCCCGAGGGTGTCTACCAAGCTGCTGCTTCGGCGGTAGCCGGAGGGCGCCTGTATTGCTTCGGCGGCGGACTGTTTCCAAACAATGTCTACAACAACGTCCAGATTTATCAGCCGTAACTCGAGACTGTTGTTGCGCACCCGTATAGGAGAAAAATATGAAAACTGCATTTCGATTGCTGTTGGTATCACTTTTGTTGGTCGGCACGGTTTCGCGAATGAAGGCCCAGAATCAAGCCGTCACCCACAACACCTGGACCAGCGGCGCGTCCATGATCACCCCTCGCGTCGGAGCGGCTTTCGGCGTAATCAAAGGCAAGGTCTACGTGGTCAGCGGAGCCACCACCAGCGCCATCGTCACCAACAATGAAATCTACAATGTCGCCAAGAACACATGGACGACCGGCGCTCCCATCCCCACCGCCCGTTACGTGCCCGCTTCTGCCGTGGTCGAGAATATTCTCTACGTGATTGGCGGCTGTAACAGCGCATGTGCCAGTGGCGGCGGCGCGACGACAGTTGTAGAGGCCTACGACGCCGCAACCAACACGTGGTCCGAGAAGTCTCCGATCCCTGTAGCGATCGACAGCGTCTACGCGGTCGAATCGAAAAACATCATCTACGTAGTCGGTGGTTATGTTCAGGGCTCGGGAAGAGTGACGACCTTGTACAGCTACAATCCCGCGACCGACACCTGGGCGCAACTGGCTTCGATGAATGTCGGCAGGTCGAATCCGGCGACGGGCTACCTCGGAGGCATCATCGTCGCAGGCGGCCTCGGAAACGGCGGCGTAACCAACGACAACGAGGTCTATAACACAACCACGAACAAATGGAAGACTCTCACGGCGGTGCCCACGGCTCTGAGCGCGTCGTGCTTCGGCGCCATTTCGGGCAAGTTCTACGTTGCCAGCGGTTCCGATAACAGCGGACCCAATCCGACGGTTGAAGCCTATACCGGAGGCGCGACGAAATCGTGGACCACCGATCTCGCCACCATCCCGCAGGCAACGGTCGCTCCCGCCTCGGCGGTAGTGAAAAATCAGCTCTACTGCATCGGCGGCGCCAACACCGGAGCCCTCTTCGCGAGCGACGTCTACGGCAACGTGCAGATTTATCAGCCATAGATTTTGCAAGAGCGTGTCTGTTTTAGAGGGCGGAACAGCCAAAAAGCAGGAGTGGCCGGGCCGGAAATGGTTCCGATTGCGGCGCAGATTTCCAATCGCCCGGCCCGACTTTCGGAGAGGCGACCACAATCACCATCCCTTGACGTTGAACGATGGAACGATTTTGGCGCTTTTCCGTGAAGGGAAAAAGGTCCCAATGTCGTTGTCTATAGTGTTGAATGGGTGCGGCGGTCCCGGACACTCGGGGGAGGGACGGTAGACCAGCCAAGACCGCACCCTTTTTCTCCCGCCTTTGCTGTGCTGCCCGGTCATGCTGTCTCAATATGACACCTTGGTGACATGTCTCACTAGGAGATGATTCTAAAGAACCGACCTATCATTTTTTTCTCGCCAGCGGCATGCACAAGTGGCGAGATCCCAGCCCTCGAACGCCAGAATGCGGATGCTAAAATTAGCCGTGCCCGCCGATTCTCTTCGCCTCATTGCCATCGATATTGACGGCACGCTGCTCAGCCCGGAATTCAAGATTTCAGAAACCGATCTCGCCACCCTCCGGCGCGCCCGTGCCGACGGCATCGAGGTCATTCTCGTCACCGGACGCCGCCACACCTTCGCTCTGCCCATCGCCCAGCAGCTGGGATTTGACCTCTGGCTGATCAGTTCTAACGGCGCCATCACGCGCTCGCTCGGCGGAGAGACTTTTCATCGCGACCTGCTGCCCGAGCCCACCTGCCGCCAACTCGTCCAAGTGATGCAAGAATTTCGCGGCCAGACCGTTCTCACTTTTGACAGTAACGGGCCGGGCACGATCGTGATTGAGCGCCTCGAGTATCTCGAAGGCAGCATCCAGCGCTGGCTGGAAAAAAATATGCAGTACATAAAATTCGTGGTCCCGATCGAGAACGCGCTCACCACCGATCCAGTGCAGGCGATGTTCTGCGGGCCGATCGCCGACATGCAGCGCGTCTTGCAAGTCCTCGGAAGCTGCGGCCTGCCCATCACCGTTCTCCGCACCGAGTATCCCGGCCGCGACCTTTCGATTGTCGATGTGCTCAACGCCGACTGCTCCAAGGGGCACGCGCTCGAGCGCTGGGCCAATTACCGGCAGATTACCCGCGATCAGGTCATGGCCATTGGTGATAACTACAATGATATTGAGATGCTGGCCTTTGCCGGCCATCCGTTTATCATGGGGAATGCATCCGAAGAGCTGCGTGGCAGGGGTTGGACGCTGACTCGCACCAACGCCGAAAGCGGCGTATCGGCCGCCGTCGAGCATGTGCTGAACGGCAAGGCGATTGAACCGGAAGGACTTGACGAAGCTTGCGGATCGGCAGTCGGCGTTAGCCTGTAAATTTTAAGAAGATGATTCCGAAAACATCATTAACGAGGGAGAGAGCTTCAAGAATGGCGGCGAACGCCATCGCACTTTCTTGTGTCGTGACTTTAGTTCTGCTGGCTCGTCCCGCGAGCGCCGCCGATCTCGCTGTCTTGCGCAACGGCTTCTCCATACGCCACGAACATCGCCAGGTAATTGGAGCAACCACGCGCCTGTTTTTCTCCGCCGACGATTCCAGCTTTACCGACGTGCCGACCGAAGAGATCGCCAGCTTCGAAAAAGATCTTTCTGCGCCGCCGCCCGGGCCATCCGCTGCCTCGGTCTCACCCGCGCTCCAAAAATCGGCATCCGTACTCCCTATTAACGAGGTAGTGAACACAGCCAGCGCCACCTTCCATCTTGATCCCGATCTCGTCAACAGCGTCATCCACGCCGAAAGCGGATTCAACGCCCACGCCGTTTCTCCCAAGGGCGCTCGCGGGCTGATGCAGCTGATGCCCGGCACGGCTAATCAACTAGGCGTCAACGACGCCTTCGATCCCGAAGCCAACGTTACCGGCGGAAGCCGCTATCTGCGCGAACTGCTTGAGCGCTACAATTTCGATCTAGTCAAAGCCCTCGCCGCCTACAACGCCGGCCCCGAGCGCGTCGAGCAGTATCAGGGAGTTCCACCCTTCCGCGAAACCCGCGCCTACGTAGCGCGCATCGTGCACGAGTACAACTCCAAAAAGATCGCGCAAGAAAAAGCGGCGGCCAAACAAAAACAGCTCTCAGCCCATGCAGCCACCAAGCCTCCGAGCAAAACGCCAGCCCACGCTCAACCCGCCACGAAGCCAGTCGTGACTACGGTCGCTGCCCAATCGCAGCCTTGATGGTTTTGGATCTGACCGCCTTGACTTTACTCGCCCCGACGTTGACCCTCGCTCGGTCCTCATTTACCTTCAACTGGGGCCGTGCACACCACAGCTGCGCCTCTCTGCCGTTTCGCAGCGCATGAACAAGAAAAAATACCTGGCTTACGCCGTCGTTTTTCTGGTGCTGGCTGGATTGGTCTATCTCCAGTTCCGCACCTGGAAGAACTTCGACTGGGCGCGCCTCTTTCAATTCGGACTAAGCTGGCGCCACATCCTGCACGGCGTCGCCTACATCTATATCGCCTACTTTCTGCGCGCTCTACGCTGGAAGATTTTTCTCCGCCCGGTGCGCAAGGAAGCATCCATCCTCGGCTTAGTCCCGCCCACCATGATCGGATTCACCGGGCTCGCCCTTCTCGGCCGCGCCGGCGAACTGATTCGCCCCTACTTGATCGCCCGCCGCAACAACCTGCCCTTCGCCTCGCAAGTCGCGGTCTGGGCAGTCGAGCGCATTTTTGATGTCGGCGGTTTTACGGTATTGATGGTGGCAGCGATCTTTCTGCCTTCAAAGCTGCGCGCCTTCATGCTCGCCGCTCCGCCCGAAGTCAGCCACTGGATTCATCTCACTGGCTACGCCCTGATCGCCCTCGTATTCGGACTGTTTGTGGGAGCGCTGCTGATCGCCTACCGCGGAAATCGTCTTGCCCAATTCGTCGAAGATCGGTTTGCGCATCTTGCCGAAAATCTCGGGCATCGCATCGCGCAAAAAATTCGCGAGTTCACGATCGGACTCAATACCATTCACGGCCCCGTCGCATTTCTCGAATTATCCGCTGTGTCGGTTCTGATGTGGTGGATCATCGCGCTGGCTTACAAAGAAGTGACGCACGCCTATGGCGCTCCCATGGCCGCGATGAGCGTCACGAAAGTTCTGCTGCTCATGGGAGCGAGCATGATCGGCTCCATGGTCCAGTTGCCCGGAGTCGGCGGCGGCTCGCAACTCGCCACCATCAGCGCGCTCGACCACATCTTCCACATCGTCCCCAAAGAACTCGCCGTCAGTTGCGGCATCATGCTGTGGCTGGTGACATTTTTCGCAATCGTTCCCGTAGGGTTGCTGCTCTCCCATCATGAGCGCTTGTCGCTGCGCAAGCTCTCGGAAGCAACCGAGCACGCGGAAGAGGTCGCTGCAGTTGAAGAAGCGACCTGAGTCGCTCGTGGCGGCGCAATTTCCGAATTACCGACCGGACTTGCTCTTGACCATTGTTTTCAGCGGATCCTGGAGGCTATTCCTGGGGCTCACAAGTGAGGGCCGGCGCTATAATCCTCCGCATATGTTGCCAGCCGCTTCGCCTCGAGCGGTGGAGATTAACGGTCAGCCAGCGCAGGCGGATCGATCGCCAAAATTGCAACGGCCTCCCGTCACTCCGCCGGGGCCAAAGTCAGCTCTCCACACGGTGCTGCTGACGGCCGCGCTCCTTTTCGCCGCTGCGACCGTCGTCTATAGCTGCGTATGGATGTATTACGTTCGGCTTCATCCGAACGTAGAACTAGGGATGGATACAACGCTTTTTTCTTCAACCGAGGTAAGCGAGATTACCAAGGTGGAGAAAGGCAGTCCGGCGGACGAAGCGGGTCTGCGAACTAATGATCGTATTATCGGAGTTGATGGGAAAAAACTCGACGCTTACGCGACTGCGCTGAGTTCTGCGTGGTCCAACGGGCGACCGGGCGATGTGGTTACGCTGACGATTCAAAGGCCGGGCGTCGAACAACCCCTTGTCATAAAAGCGACGTTCCGAGCCGCCTCTAGTCCAACTCTGCCGCTGGCGCGAAGCCTAGCCCTCCAGATCATGGGAAGTTACCCGGTCGTCTTCCTGATCGTCGGTTTGTCCGTGTTGTTTATGCGGTTGGAGGATCCGAGCGCATGGCTTTTAGCGCTTCTCTTTGCCGGATTTATCGCCGTCTCGGACCTTCCCAGTTCGTTCATGGCGTTACACGGAATCGTTCTGCCATTCATGTTGGGCTACCGAGCTTTGTTCGTGGGTGCCATTACTCCATTGTTTTACTATTTTTTTGCGGTCTTTCCGGCGCGATCTCCCCTCGATCGTCGTCTTCCGTGGCTGAAATGGGTGCTGCTCGGCGCCGGTGTCTCTTTCGGCGTTTTTGGCTTGGATAAAGGAGGACCTGAGCCCTGGCCGGCGCTAGTCAGCTTCATGGGACAGCGGGTGGCCGATCGTGCCGTCTTGGCTTTCATCTACGGCTGCCTTGTTTTAGGCTTGCTCTCACTGACCTGGAACGCGTTCGTTCTACCTACCAGAGAGGCACGGCGAAAGATCCGGGTGATTTTTTGGGGAACTGTGGTTGGTGTCACGCCGGCGGCGATCGCGCGCGGCGCTGCGGATTTCCTGCAATTTCATGTGCCGTTTTGGTTGGACTTCTTCGACATCATCGTGCTTTTTATTTTCCCGACGTCGTTTGCGTACGCGGTGGTGAAGCATCGTGTGCTTGCGATTCCAGTCTTGCTCCGTCGCAGCGCCCGCTATCTTCTGGTCAGCCGGGGACTGATCGTCTTCGTGCTGCTCATGGCGGTCTCGATAACCGTGCTGTTCACGCTTTCCTTTTCGAGATTCTTTGCCTTGGGGTCGACAGCTGCAATGGCAGTCGGTGTGGGTTTCGGGGTGATGCTCGCGTGGGTCTCGACTCCAGGCCTGAAGCAGATTACGGGGCGAATTGACCGGGCGTTCTTCCGTGGCGCCTATGATGCTCGCCGAATTCTCCAGGACTTAGCCGAGAAGGCGCGCACCGTCAAAGCACGCCAGGAATTGGCTCTGGAAATGGGTCCGAGCGTCGGCGAAGCGCTTCACCCCAGTTGGTCGGCTGCGTATGTGGAGGCCGGAGCTGATTATCTGGAGAGCGACGACGCCATACTGCCGCTCGCGTTAAAGAGGATCCGCAAAGACTCGCCTGGACTGGAGCACCTGGGTGCTGACGGCGAGCCCTGGGATGCATCGCTCAGTCCGAGTGCCTATGCGATATTTTCCCTGTTCGCTCCGCTTCTGCCGGAGTGCATCGTTCCTTTCCCAAGCCGCTCCGGCGATCTGCTGGGATTGTTTGTCCTCGGCCCCAGGCTCTCCGATGAGCCTTATTCAAGCGAAGACAAAATGCTTCTGCGCTCGGTTGCCAGCCAGGCGGGGGTGACGCTCGAAAATCTAAATTTGGCGGAAACCATCGCCGAACGTCTGCAGGCGGAAAGAGCCGTTTCGCAGGAAATGGAAATCGCCCGGCAAGTACAGCGCAAGCTGTTTCCTCAAAGGCTTCCGAACTTGAAGACGCTGGAATACGCGGGCGGCTGTCATCAGGCGCGCGCCGTGGGCGGAGACTATTACGACTTCCTGGAATTGGGTGCGGGTCGGGTCGGCTTCGTGCTTGCCGACGTGGCGGGCAAGGGAATGTCAGCCGCTCTGCTGATGGCCAATTTGCAGGCGAGTATCCGCAGCCAATACTCAGTGGCATCGGAAAACCTTCCCCAAATATTAGAGTCGGTCAACCGCCTCTTCTATGAGAACTCGGAGCCCAACCGATACACGACTTTATTCGCCGGCTCTTACGACGACGCCGCCCGCAGTCTGCGTTACGTGAATTGCGGCCACAATCCCCCTCTGGTCCTTCGCCCGGATGGAAGGGTTGAAAGGCTTTCGGCGACGGCAACGGTGTTGGGCCTGTTTGAACAATGGCAATGTTCGACGAACGAAGTGCAACTACAACCCGGAGATCTCCTGGTCCTATACAGTGACGGTGTAACCGAAGCCTACGATGACCACGAAGAAGAATTTGGCGAGACGCGGCTCGTTCAAGTCCTGGAAGCGAACAGAAATCTGGAGATTTCAGCTTTGCTGACAAAATTGCTGGAAGACGTAAATCAGTTCAGCTCGGGAAAGCAGTCCGATGACGTGACCGCAATCGTGGCTCGGGTTCGCTAAGGATGCATCGGCTGGGTTACACGCGCTCCGTTGGCCATCTCTCGCCGATAAATCCTTCGTCCAGGACAAAGAA
>Ga0209380_10002426_pt1 | contig 11947 bp, 12 predicted proteins | sample HubBroMetageWFT6_FD_188347 | JGI IMG/M metagenome (GOLD analysis project Ga0209380, IMG submission 188347) | Warmed and freeze-thawed soil microbial communities from the Hubbard Brook experimental Forest, New Hampshire - Hubbard Brook CCASE Soil... | ecosystem: Environmental > Terrestrial >...
CCGGACGACCCCGGCCCGCTGGCCACGGATCTTTCTCCAGCATTGACGCACGCCGCCATACGCAAGGCCGCGCAGAAAGTTGCCGACTGGCAACTTGCTCGTGCTGAACCGATCTTCAACCAGCAATGGACATACGCCGCTCTTTACGACGGGCTGCTGGCGGCATCGAAGACCACTGCCGATCCCCGCTATCACGATGCGATGGTGAAGATGGCAGCTCACTTCGATTGGAAACTGGTTGATGCGCGATTTCCCAACGCGGACGATATGGCGTTGGGTCGATCCTATATGGACTTGTATCTTGAGACGCGCGACCCGATCAGGATCGCCAATACCAAAGCGATTCTGGACCGCCTGATCGTTCGGCTCGACGAAGCGGAGAAGTTGCTTTGGTGGTGGTGCGATGCACTTTTCATGGCCCCGCCGGTGCTGGCGAAAATGTCTGCCGCAACCGGCGACCGGCGCTATCTGGACTACATGGATCGCGAGTGGTGGCAGACTTCCGCCACTTTGTATGACCCTGCGGAGCACCTCTATTTCCGCGACCAACGTTACTTCACGCAGAAAGAGAAGAACGGCCAGAAGATCTTTTGGTCGCGAGGCAACGGTTGGGTCATGGGCGCGTTTGCGAAGGTGCTCGAGTTGATGCCTAAGGACTACCCGAGCCGAGGAAACTACATCTCTCAATATAAAGAGATGGCCAACCGGATCGCCGCGCTTCAAGGCGCGGACGGACTCTGGCGCAGCGGCCTGCTCGATCCTGAAGCCTATGATTTGCCCGAGGTTTCTGGCACTGCGTTCTTCGCTTATTCGCTGGCCTGGGGTATCAACCACGGCATTCTCGACCGAGCGAAGTTCGAGCCAGTGGTAACGCGTGCGTGGGCCGGAATGCTGGCGCACATCTATGCGGATGGCCGCCTGGGGTCGATCCAGCCCATCGATGGTCAGCCGGGCAAGTTCAAACTCTCCGCGAGTTCCGTGTACGGAGTCGGCGGCTTTCTGTTGGCTGCATCCGAACTCGACGTGCTCGTGCAGGATGCGCCAATGCACCCCAAAACCTCTTCGCCAAGATGAAACGTCCAAAAGCGAAAAGGCGGGGTACACCGCCCACGATTATCGATGTCGCAAAACAAGCGAAGGTCGGGGTGATGTCGGTCTCGCGCGTAATTAACAATCATCCCAGCGTAAAGCTATCGACGCGCTCCAAAGTCTTGAGAGCGATCGCCAGGATTGGCTACTCGCCTAATGATGCGGCGCGGATGCTGAAGGGCCGCAGGAGCCGCACCATCGGCCTGGTCGTCCCGGATTTGTCGGATTTCTTTTCAAGTTGTTTTCACGCAGTTCAGGAAGTCGCTATCCGCCACGATTATCAGACTCTGGTGGTAGCCACCGGAAGAAGCGTGGCAGTCGAGGACCAGCAGCTTGAATCCATCCGGAACCATCGCATTGCCGGTCTGCTCATTGTGACTTCAGGCAGCGATGGAAGTCGATTGAAGATGATTCAGGAAAACGGCATACCAGTCGTCGCTCTCGACCGGCCGGTGATGGGAGTGCAAGCGGATGCCGTGCTTGTCGAAAACCGGGAAGGCGCGGAACAAGGCGTTCGGCACTTGATCGAACATGGCCACAAGAAGATTGCCTGCGTGGGCTTTGACTCCGCCAGCTATACCGTCCGTGAACGGATCGAGGGCTACAACACCGCGATGCGCAGCGCCGGTCTTCAGCCCATTCTGTTTAGCCAAGTCAACAGCCTTGAGGCAATGCAGGCTCTGGTGCTGCGCTGGTCGGTTGCAAAGGACCGGCCGACTGCGGCATTCACCTTGAAGCGAATCTCCTCGGTGTATCTCATCCAGGCGCTCCACCGTCACAAGCTGCGAGTACCCGACGATATCGCGGTGGTAGGGTTCGACGATTTTGAACTCGCTGAGGTGCTGGGGACCCCGCTCACGGTGGTGCGACAAACTCCAACCGGGATGGCGCGCGCTGCCGCTGAGCTGCTCTTCAAGAAAATCGCCAATCTGCAGGGGAGTACAGTCGCGGAGGAGCGAACCGCAAAGATGCTGTTTCCCACCGACTTGATCATTCGCCGGTCCTGCGGCTGTCCGGCAACAGAATAGGCGCCAGCCAGAGTTAAGTGGCTGCAATATGCAACCCTATGCACGGACATATTAAGAAGACGGCAGCCGTTTTCATTTTTCTTTGACCTTAATAACGAAGTAAAGGAAGGTCTCACCCTCCGGCAGGAGAAGCTGGTGGGGCACGGCTGCGGGAATGTGGACGATGTCGCCTTGATTCAGGCTGGTTTCAACTCCGTTGAGTACGGATTTGCCTCGGATCTCTCCCGGGTCCACTGTCTTGGCATCCTGCACGGTGCCGCCTGTCAAGAGCTTCGCGCGTCCGCGTACGACGAAGAAAAAGTCGGCATAGTTCTCATGAATCTCCGCGCCGCCATTCTTGCTGCGAAGCGCAATCATCGTGAAGTGGTTGGGATACTCATTCAGCTTGCTGCTCGCTAAGCCTTCGGGACCCCGCGCCTTTCGGTTGAGCTCCTTAGCTTTTTCGACCAATTGACTCTGCGTCGTGTGATCCACCGTGATTGTTTGTGCGGCGGCGAAAGGAGCCACGGACGCGGCAAGCACCAGGGATGCAATCTTCAGTTTCATGAAATCACCTCGAAAACACGCGGCGTTCTCAGTTTCGAAATCACCGGATCAACCAGCCACTATTCAACGGTCAACACCTGGCCATGCCCATAGTCGCTGGCGCTCGATGCAAGAAACACGACTGATCCACTCCGGCTAAAGCAGATCCGCAATCGCCAAGGCATCCATATCGCTATAAACCTGATTCTCTCCCCCCATGCCCCAGCAGAATGTATAGTTCTTCGTTCCGACTCCGGCATGAATCGACCAACCGGGAGAGATCACAACTTGTTTGTTGGCGATCACGATGCTGCGCGTCTCTTGGCCGGGGCCCATCAGGTGAACTACACGTTGGTCGGTTCCAAGGTCGAAGTAACAGTAAACCTCTGATCGCCGCATGTGAGTGTGCGGCGGCATTGTGTTCCAGACGCTTCCGGAAGCGAGCCGTGTAAAACCCATCACCAGCTGGCAACTCCTGGTTCCCTCGAGGTGAATGAGTTTCGTTATCTCCCGCAAGTTCGCGGTTTCAGAGGCGCCAAGGGTAACCTTTGCCTGTTCGGCAGACCGAATCAGGGTGGTCGGATGCGTCGCGTGAGCCGGATAACTCAGCAGATAGAACTCCGCCGAGTGCGCCGGATCGGAGCTAGAGAATACAACCTCTTCATTTCCACGTCCAACATACAGAGCATCCAGCTTCTTAAGCTCAAATGGGATACCGTTGACTTCGACCACGCCGACGCCGCCGATGTTCAGAACGCCAAGTTCCCGCCGCTCCGTGAAGTACGATGCCTTGAGAGCATCGCCGGCGGGCAAGAAGAGAGGCTCGCCAGTGGGTACCGCCGAGCCGATCACAGTGCGGTCCAGATCGACATAGATCAATCCGATCTGTCCCGGATGAAAGACATCGTCGATGAGAAACGTGTCCCGCAATTCTTCCGTGGTCATCGTTCGATAGCGAATTGCGTCCGCCATTTGCAGTATTCTCACGGGCCCATACTCTCTTTCTGGCAAGCGCTGCAGGCGTCGTCATCGCTCGCGCGACCACCGAGCCAGGCGAATAAACAATAACGATACCATAGCGATTCCACGTCGCAGAGTGGACTCTGGAATCGACCATGTGCCCGATTCAAGGTGGTCGCGAATGAACAATGATAGTTGTGGCGCTTCCGTTCCAGACAACATCACGGTGCACAATAAACAAATAACGTTATAATGACTTCCATTTCGACAGAATGACATTTTGTAAGAGGGAAGTCGTCGCCCGCAGCAGCACCCGCAGGACCGGCCAAGCAGGCTGGGAGGCTACGCAATGAGTGCGAACAGTGCGGGCGGGCGGCTGCGTTGGTCCATCTGCGCGATGTTGTTCTACGCCACGACCGTCAACTACATGGACCGGCAAGTGCTTGGAATCCTGTCCCCTACTTTGCAACACTCCATCGGGTGGACCGAGGCCCAGTACGGCTACATCATCGCCGCGTTCCAGACCGCGTATGCCGTTGGCCTGTTGGTGGCGGGTAGAGTGATCGACAGGGTTGGCACCCGCGTGGGTTACGCCATGGTAATGGCCGTCTGGAGCGTTGCCGCAGCATCGCATGCGCTGGCTCGCACTCCCTTGGGTTTTGGAATCGCGCGCTTTTTTCTTGGACTTGGCGAATCCGGAAACTTTCCCGCCGCCCTGAAGACAATCGCAGAGTGGTTCCCGCGCAAGGAGCGCTCACTGGCCGCTGGAATATTCAACTCCGGCGCCAACCTTGGCGCCATTGTCGCTCCGCTGCTCATTCCCTTCATCACGGTGCGATTCGGATGGCCCTACGCGTTCCTTGCGGCAAGTGCAGTCAGCCTTCCTTGGCTCATCATTTGGCTGACCTTTTACCGCAAGCCATCGGAACACCCCCGCCTGACTCCAGCCGAGTTGAACTACATTCAAAGCGATCCCATCGAATCGTCGCGCCCCATACCGCTTGGCCGGCTCCTGCGCTATCGCCAGTTGTGGGCTTTTCCGGTGGCGAAGTTCCTGACGGACCCAGTCTGGTGGTTCTACCTCTATTGGTTGCCCAAGTTTTTCGACGCCCGCTATCACGTCTCTCTGCTGCAACTGGGGTTGCCCCTGGTGATTGTGTATAACGCTTCGGCCATTGGCAGCATCGGGGGAGGATGGCTTCCTGGCCTGCTTCATCGCCATGGCTTTTCCATGGCAAAGGCGCGCTTCTCAGCCATGCTGTTGTGTGCTTGTCTCGCGGTGCCCGTGCTGTTGGCCAATCGACTGCCGTCGCTGTGGTCCGCCGTCGCGCTGCTGAGTGTCGCGGCGGCGGCGCATCAGGGATTTTCCGCGAATCTCTTTACTATTCCTTCCGATCTTTTCCCCAAGACAGCAGTGGCGTCGGTTGTGGGCATCGGCGGAACGGCGGGCTCGGTTGGAGGAGTGCTGTTTTCAGTCGCGACGGGATGGATCCTCCAAGCCACCCACAGCTACACGCTGCTGTTTTCGCTTGCGGCGGGCGCCTATCTTGTTGCGCTGCTGCTTCTGTTTCTGATCGTGCCGAAGCTCACTCGCATTGAGGACCCTGCTTGATGGTTATCGGATGGCACGGGGAGTGGAGAGAGGGTCGTTGATATATGGCTGAGCATTCCGATGGGCACCATTTGTCTTCGCATCACCGGGGTCGGCGACCTGGACGATCCATTTACGTTTGCGGAGCCGTCCTCTCGATTCTGTTCGCCGCTGTTCCGGCTGGCGCCTGGGCGCAACAGTTGCACCTTAGCAATCCAATTAACCTCGACCGCACAGAAGAAGTCGTCGAGATCCCGCTCGACCAGATCGCCAGCCACCTGCATTTCCCCCTCGCACAACTGCAGTCGCTCATCGCCACTGACGCTCGAACCAAGCAGCGAGTTCCAAGCCAGCTTTACAGCAACCGGCCGGGCGCCGATCCAGACGCTCTGCTCCTGCTGGTGAAGTTGCCGGCGAAAGGGGCAATTGATGTCGCGTTCACTCTAGATCCTGCCGCGCCCCCGCAGGAATCCTTGGTCTTCGGCCGCGCGATTCCCGAGCGCAAAGACGATTTTGCCTGGGAGAATAAAGTTGTAGCCTATCGAATCTACGGCCCGGCATTAGAAACGACCGGCGAGATTTCTTCGGGAATCGACGTTTGGTCGAAGCGCATACCGAATTTTGTGGTAAACAGCTTCTACAAACAAGACCACGAAGCTGCGGCAACGCACAACCCAGCCTTGTCGTACCACAACGACAACGGAATCGGACTCGATTCCTATGATGTGGGGCCATCCCGAGGCTGCGGCGGGACGGCCGTCTGGGCTGACGGCAAGCTGACCGTCTCAAAAAACTATACGGTCGCCAAAATCCTGGCTGCGGGGCCAATCCGTTTTGAATTCGAGGTGTCCTACGCACCGTGGCTTGCCGGCGGAAGAATGGTTGCTGAAACCAAGCGCATCACTCTGGATGCGGGCTCTCATTTGAACAAGATTGTGTCGACCTTCACCTTCGACGGAGGATCGCCTCTCGATTTGGCGGCAGGTATCGCGATTCACGAGGGCGGCATTGCCACCTTGCCCAGCGGAGGAAGCATTGCCGCCGTTTGGGACACACCGCAGAAGCCAGCCGCGGGGAGGATTGCCACGGGCCTGGTGTCACAGCATGCCGAACACGCGACGACAACGACCGCGGCGAATCATGCGCTGATGATTTTCAGCCGGCATTCGGGTGAATCCTTCACGTACTTCGCCGGCTCGGGCTGGTCTAAAGCGGATATGCCAACGCAGGAAGATTGGAACGCCTATCTGATCGGTTTCGAGGAATTGCAGAAACACCCAGTTGCAGTTACTTGGATAAAACGATGAGCGCCCGCACGACCGCCTCGATTTGAGGCGGGCGGAGCTTTCTTGCATAGTGATACCTGGCGTGACGGTTGAAAAACTCCTTCGCTCGAAATTCGCAAAAATAAAATTGCGCCAGGATGCCCTGCACACGGCTTTCTCAATTTTCTGGACATGATTGTCTCCCCCAAATTTTGGCCGTTTGGGAGGAAAATGGGCTTTTTCAACAGCCACAGGCCTTATCGCTCACTGACCGCGAAGTTAGGCGCCAGTCGGCAACGACACAAGTCCGCAGGTGAGAAGGGACCCGTCGAACCGCTTCCATTTCATTCGTGGACCGGCTTGAAGTCGAAATAAGCCAAATTCATGTTGCCGAGAGTCAATATGTGGACGGTGAGAACGTTTTTCCCTTTGCTCAAGTGGAGCTTGAAAAGTTGCGGCGCCAGGTTCCAGTGATGCCATTGACGCCAGGCCACCGGGTCTGCAGGATCATTTGTCGTTGTGATCTGCAATGGTCCTGTTGCGTCCTTACCGTTCACATCGACTGATATTGTGCCCCCGCGATTCGATGTGTAAAGGAAATCAGCCGCGTAAGTTCCCGACTTTGCCACATCTATCGTTAGGTTGAACCACTCGCCGGGTTCGGTCCAGCCAACATAGAGCAGGTCTGCTGGAGGCACGATCTTGTCGAAGGGGTTGTCGTCAACTGGATCTGGTTTCCGGTTGAATTTCGTGTACGAAGTATCCACTCCCTCATGGATACGAAATTCATTGAGATAGGTCCCATCGGACGGATTCAACTCTCCGCTGCCGTGATTCTTGGGATCGGTGTCGTGATACGCGACTCCCTCGCCTCCCAGGTCATAGTAAGCGCACAATACCTTACCAGGTATTTTTTGTGGACCGCCATAACGGGTATCGTGATAAGGCGACCCTTTATATTGGCTTACGAACGATTGGGAAAACGCAATTGCCGATGACATCAACGCGGCCACGAAGCAAAAGGAAAACACTCGACGACTCATTCTTCATCCCTCCTGAGCACCGGTATCGGTACCATGCATCAAGGTTGCATTGTCTAATAGATTGTGAGCCTAACTCCCAAACGCAACCAGTGTACAACTAGCTCAGTACCGCAACGTAAGGCCTCCCGCCAAGTGCGAACCTCAATGAATCACTATTGTAATGAGGTAGTCCGACCCTCCCCGACATCCGAGGCGCCGATTTGGTCGATTCCGTGAAGGACGACATCCGGCCGATCCATCATGACCGCGCGGCCGCCAGCCAGTTCTGCGGGATACGGATCCACATGTTGGCGTGCCTAGAACCGAGCCACCGTTGCCACCCTCGCCGGAAACAGATTCGTAAACCATTTCTCGAGTTCCTTTGGGGGCTGCCGCGATCAGGTGCTGCGATGGTTTTTGTCATGGGTAGAGTCTCTTCCGATTCCGAAGGACCTTGAATCACCAAAAGGACCTGAATCACTGGTCGATTCGTCTACATGATTTACCCGAGTTTCATGGACGGCGAAGACGCGTATCTTGCGAAGTATAGGGAGAATCTGCCACCTCGTGTCGAAATGCAAATCCCACGGGCCGAGCGCTTCACTTCGCCTCGAGTCTCGCCAGATCGAACTCTGCAGCTCTCGAAATCGCCGACGGTGTTGACGCACATCCCATACATGGAGCCTTCGACATGGCAATGAACACAGCAGCCGCTTACGGGATTTATTCCCAGGAGGTCGTCTTAGCCGACATCGTGGGCAATCTAAACCAGGCCGGGTTTGAGAACGAGAGTATCTGCATGATGCTGTCTCCTGAGCATCCCATTGCATCGATCATCCGGGACGCGAGCCTTTTTAATGCCGAAAAAGAATCCAGTGCCATGACCACCAAGCTGATTGGCTGGCTCTCCGAATTCGGAGCGGTAATGATTCCGACCGTCGGTTTTTTCATCCGGTCGCAGGCATTCTTTCACGCTCTCATGGTCGCGGGAGATGCCCCTGCACTTTGCGGGAATGCCAGAACGCTGGTGGGCCTCGGTTTTACAAAGGAAGAAGCGGAAAGATACGAGGATCAGCTTGATCAGCTTGGAGTCTTTGTATATATCTCCTGCACAGACGTCGCGAAAATGCACTGGGCACGAGAAGTGCTGCGGCATACCGGAGCACAGGAAGCCGCTACGCTGGAAGAGAGCATGAGTGTCGCAGCCTCGGCCTGATCAGGGATGCAAGGACTACCACTTTGCGTCGAACGCTTGGCATCTCACACCCAAGGTTCGCGCATGGACTGTTTTCCACACATTCCGGAATGTCTTGGTGCTCCACTCGAGCGGATCCGGTTCGCCGGATCCGCGTTTTTTTTGACTTACCAGTCCGTCGGTCCGTCTATGCTTCCGTTGAAAGTTGTTGGGGTGCGCGTAATCTGATGGAAGCGCTGTATAGACGACTATCGGGGATGCCCCCTCTAATGCTCCAATGGCGATTGCGCAAGTTTCCCCGAAACGAACTCCGAAGAAAGCCGGCCGCACGGTGCCCTGGAACTGGATCGGCATCGTCGCTCTGATCCCACTGGCCAGCGCAGCAATCGCCGCACGATTGGTGATTGATCGCGCTGAACCCATTCTTCGAGCTCGGGTGATCGAGACTCTATCCAATCGCTTCGACGGCAAAGCGGAGCTGGCGAGTTTTGCTGTTTCGGTAAGGAATGGAATTGAAGTGTCCGGCACTGGACTGAAGATTTTTGGGGCGAGGGATCCTAATCCGTACGCGCCTGGAGTCCAAGCCTTGATCGGAGTGCAGGAATTCCGTTTTCACACGTTGCTGCGAAGCCTGTTTCGTTCTCCGATGCACATAGACACCGTATATGTAAAAGGCCTGGAGCTGAACATCCCTCCCAAGGAAGATCGACAAGAAATGACAATGACGAAGATGGGTTCAAGAACGGGGAAGATGACGATCGTCGTCGACCAGTTCGCTTGTGAAAATACCCGGCTGATCATCAACACTTCAAAGCCCGGCAAAGCGCCACTGGAATTTGCCATCAGTGACTTGAAAATGAAAGACCTTGGTCGTGGCGAGCCGTTCCAGTTTGATGCCACTCTGGTCAATCCGAAGCCGGTGGGAAACATTCACTCCATTGGTCTGTTCGGACCATGGCAGAAAGACCGTCCTCGGGATACGCCGGTCGAAGGAGGCTATTCCTTCACCGACGCCGATCTCAGCACGATCAAAGGCCTTGGAGGTACGCTTTCCTCCACCGGCCAATATTCGGGAACTTTGGGCAATATCGTTGTACATGGAAAAACCGATACGCCGGATTTTCGCATTGCAACAAGTGGGCATGCGGTGCCGCTGCACACCGAGTTCCACGCCATGGTTGACGGAACGAGTGGGGACACATATCTCCGGCCGGTGAATGCGACATTTCTTCAATCTTCCTTCACGGCGAGCGGATCCGTGGTCCGCGTGAGCGTTCCAAAGGGCCACGATATAGAACTCGACATCGTCCTGGACCACGCGCAGATTGAAGATCTACTGAAGCTGGGCGTGCGCACTGACCCGCCGATCATGAACGGTCCCGTTGAAATGAAGACGCGGTTGAGTCTCGCCCCCGGTGACGCGAGTGTGGCTGACCGACTGCAATTAGCGGGCACCTTTCAGGTGGCGCGTGCGCACTTTTCCAATGAGAAGGTGCAGGGCCGCCTCGACTCCTTAAGTTTGCGCAGTCAGGGCAAGGCCAGGCAGGCACAGGAGCACGCCGTAGAAAATGTGCCGGTAGATTTGCAAGGAGCGTTTGCTCTAAAAGACGGATCGCTGTCCTTTTCTTACCTTCATTTCCTTATTCCGGGAACGCACCTGGATATGATAGGGTCCTACAGTTTAGATGGACAAACCTTCGACTTTCGTGGGAAGGCCTGGCTGGATGCGAAGGTTTCCCAAATGACCACGGGGTGGAAGTCGATTCTCTTGAAGCCGGTCGATCCGTTTTTCAGCAAGAACGGAGCGGGCACGGAAGTTCCGATCAAAATCAGCGGTACGCAGTCGGCCCCACGCTTTGGATTGGATTTCGGCCACAAAGACGAGCCTGCGGGGATCGGGAAGCACAGCGATACCGCGCCAAAACGCGAATAAGCTTGGAAGGGCGGGAGGGTAGTGCGAGTTTCGAGGAACATGCCGCAACGACTGTTACCCTCCGATTTCGGATGAGACCGTTGAGGTCAGGAGCCAACGATGAGCGAAAAACCAAGCACCACTATGCCGGCAGTTGTCGAAAAAATCATTAAACCGATATACCCGAGTGAGCCTGAAAAGGCCCAGATCGCCGTGGCAGGGGCCGATCACCTCTACCGAGAGCTTCGTATCGATAACACTCTGATGGACGAGAACGGAGACAGGGTCCGCCTCAAGCAGGGTGCTGAGGTGGAAGTCACCATCGAAGCGGAACCAGACGACACAACAAAGAGCGACGGGAAAGCAGCTGACGGGAAAGGCCGTGAGTCGAGACCCTAGCTTGGTGCGTCTCGGTTGGAAGGCGAATGTGCAACAGCACTCGGGAAGTCCAACCGCGACGGTTCGCATCAGCGGGTGTCATTGTTACTCAGTACGTTACTCACTACCCATTACGTTACTTAGTACACATAGCTGCGAGGTGGGGGCACTCTTCGACCTAACTCATGGCAGCCTCCTCCGCTGCGACGAAAAAACGGCGGGCGTTCGGATGACAAATCCCGAAACTTCGGCCCGGATATTACGCCACAGTGGTCTCCGAAGGTACAGGGTTGTGGTGGCATCTGGATCTGGATGATGTTGTTCTTGATGGCGTAAACCACCAGGTCGCGAATGGAATGCAGCTGAGCTTGCGCATGATATTGCTGCGATTAGGTTCCACGGTCTTGGTGCTCAAGTTCAGGACTACGGCCACTCCTTTCGAACTTTTGCCTTCGGCAAGAAGCTGCGTAACTTCGCGTTCGCGCGCGGTCAGCGTCGGCAAATCCGGCGGCTCATTCCGGGATATGGCATGCCCCTTCTCGAGGAAGCCGGCCAGCACCAAGTCGTTTACCCGCGGAGTGAAGAACATTCGTTTGCTCTGCAAGGCTTCGACTGCAGCCACGAGATCGCGCGCGGCGTCTGACTTGAGCACAAAGCCGCGAGCGCCGGCATCCAGGGCCTCACGAATCACCTGATCGGAGTCGGTGATGGTCAGAACGATAACTTTGAAGTTAGGGTCGAGCTGCAGCAACTGGCGCGTGGTGTCCAGGCCGTTGAGGTATGGCATGCCGATGTCTACGATGACCACATCGGGTTTCAATTGCTTGGCCATATCGACCGCTTCGCGGCCATCGGATGCCTCGCCGCACACTTCCCATCCCTCGCGTTTCTGGAGAAGGGAACACAGCCCGCGGCGCACAATTTCGTGATCGTCAGCCAACAAGATACGCAGTTTCATGGCATCCTCCCGGGGTACGGCCTT
>Ga0209380_10002427_pt1 | contig 11947 bp, 9 predicted proteins | sample HubBroMetageWFT6_FD_188347 | JGI IMG/M metagenome (GOLD analysis project Ga0209380, IMG submission 188347) | Warmed and freeze-thawed soil microbial communities from the Hubbard Brook experimental Forest, New Hampshire - Hubbard Brook CCASE Soil... | ecosystem: Environmental > Terrestrial > Soil...
GGTCGTTGATGGGATCGAGGACGGTCTGGACGTTCATGGCTTACCTCTTGTCAGCGGACCGCGGGCCTCCGGCCCGCATGCATGATGCGGGCCGGAGGCCCGCGGTCCCGGAAGACTCACTCGATGGGCACGAAGATCGAATGGCGCATCTGGCCCGAGATGGCCTTGGAGAAATGGCCCTTGCCGGACGTGTCCTCGACCAGCAGCACCTCGCCCGCGCCGATGATGCGCGTCTCGCCGTCGCTCGCCTGGATGCTGACGCCGCCGTCGAGGTTGATGATGTATTGCCGGCGCGGCGCGGGATGCCATTCGTAGTCGTAGCTGCCGGGCGTCTCGCGGAAGATGATGCCGGTCGCCGGGAAGGTGTCCGAGGTCTTGCCGCCCCGGCCCTCGTGCTTCCATTCGACCTGGACGTCGCGGAAATGCGTCTCGCCCTTGTCGTCGACATAAAGATTGTGGATGCGCATGAATTTTTCTCCCGCCCGTGTTTGTGATTGGCCGTTTCCGGGACCGAGCTTAGAACGAAAACATGCTGAAGAAACCCGTCGAAGCCGTTCTTTTCGACATGGACGGTCTGCTGATCGACACCGAAGCCGCAGCTGTAGCATCGTCTTGCCGGAGCGCGGACCTCCTCAGGTCGGGGGTTACCCCGACCGAGTCCGCTCATGATCATGATGCGGGCCTGGAGGCCCGCGGTCCGGCAAGACTAAAACTTCTCCACCCAGGGCCTGACCTCGATCTCCCAGCTCCAGGCGCTGCGGTGCTGCTGGAGCGTCGCCCAGTAGCTTTCGGCGATGGCGTCGGGATCGAGCAGGCTGTCGGGGCTGTTGTCGGGCACCGGCCGCGCGGCGCTGCGGATGCCGCCGTCGATCACGAAATGCGCGACATGGATGCCCTTGGGTGAAAGCTCGCGCGTCATCGATTGCGCCAGCCCGCGCAGCGCGAACTTGCCCATGGCGAAGGTGGCCGACAGCGCGAAGCCTTTTACGCCCGCCGTGGCTCCGGTCAGGAAGATGGCGCCATGGGACTTGGGCAGCATGCGGCGCGCCGCCTGCTGGGACACCAGGAAGCCGCCGAAGGCGCTGATCTCGATCGCCCGTTTGACGTCGTCGGGCGGCAGGTCGATCAGCGCGCCGCGCACGCGAGCACTGGCGTTGTAGACCACGACGTCGGGCGTGCGCCCCTTGGCATCGAGGGCGGCAAACAGGTCGGCAACTTCCTTCTGATCGGCGGCGTTGCAGGCATGAACCTCCGCGCCGGTCTCCTTCGCAAGGGCGGCCAGCTTATCGGTCTGGCGGGCGGCCAGCGTGACGGCGAGTCCGTTTTTGGCCAGCAACCGGGCCAGCGACGCGCTGAGCCCGGGGCCGGTGCCGACGATCAGCGCAGAGCGGTATTTTGGCTTTTCCATAAGGGTCTCCTCGTTGCCGGCGATTCGACGCGGGTATAGGCTGTTGCGCAATAGGGAAGGAAGCCGCCATGGATCAGGCCCAGCCTGTCGGCCGTATCGACGTCATCTCCGACGTGATCTGCCCTTGGTGCTATGTCGGCAAGCGCCAGCTCGAGCGCGCGCACGACCTGCTGGAGAAGCAGCACCTGCGCTTCACCGTCGCCTGGCATCCCTTCCAGCTCAATCCCGACATGCCGCGCGAGGGCGTCGACCGCGCGCAATACCGCATCGCCAAGTTCGGCAGCCTCGAGCGCTCGCAGCAGCTCGACGAGCGCATCACCGAGACCGCCGCCACGGTGGGGCTGGAATTCCACCTCGATCGGCTGACCCGCACGCCCAATACGCTCAATGCCCACCGCCTGATCCGTTTCGCCGGCCAAAGGGGCCTGCAGGACGGCGTCGTCGAGGCGCTGTTCGAAGGCTATTTCTGCAACGGCGCCGACATCGGCGACGACACGGTACTGGCCAAGCTCGGTGAAGAGGGCGGCCTGGACCGCGACGAGGTGGAGACGCTGCTATCGAGCGAGGCCGGTCTCAAGGAAGTCGCGGCGGCCGACCGCATGGCGCGCAACGCCGGCATCCAGGGCGTGCCGAGCTTCGCCTTGCAGGGCCATGTGCTGTTCTCCGGCGCCGTGCCGGCCGAGGAGATGACGCAGGCCTTCCGCCACGCTTGGGACATCCTGAAGAACCGCGCGGCGTAGTTCGCGTCAAGCGGACCGCGGGCCTCCAGGCCCGCGGTCCGATGACAGCATCAGTTGCTGCCGCCGCGCGTGCTCATGGTCGGCGAGGCGATCGGTCCCTTCACCGTCACGACATAGTCGGCAGGGCCGCCCTTGCCGGCATTGAGCGAGATCGTCGTGTCCGTCGTGGCGGCGATCACGCTGTTCTGGCTGGTGATCAGCGCGACCGCGTTCTGGCCCTGCACCGAATGGTTTTGCAGGGTCACCAGGTTGCCCGCCAGCACGAGCTGGCCGGTGACGGGACTCTGGCGGTTGATGAAGCCCGCCAGCATCGCCGAAGCCATGCCCATCTCCGTGCTGAACAGGCTGCCCACGCCGGTGGCGAACGATGCCAGACCCAGCGAGCCGCCGGTGACGGCCGGGTAGAGATAGCCGCTGACCTGCCCGCTGCCGCTCAGCGAATTGCGGATCTGCTCCGGCGACGTGCCCGCTCCCTTGAGCTCGATGCTCATGACGCTGATCTTGCCGTCGACCGAAATCATCAGGTTCTGATTGCCGAACGTATTGGTGCCGGCCGTTCCGCGCAGCATCTCGCCGAGATAGATGCCCTGCAGGCTGCCCAGGAGGTCGAGCGTCAGCGCGTCCTTGGTGGCATCGATGGTGCCGTTGAAATCGACGGCGCCGCCGTAGAATTGGCCGGTGAGCTTGGCGATCTTGAACAGGCCGTTCTGCAGGCTCGCCTGCATATCGGCGTAGGTGACCTTGAGCGAGGCCACGGCCACGGCACTGGTCTCGAGGGTCAAGGTGGCGTCGAAGGCGCGCAACGCCGAAAGATCGATCGGCTTGCCGGTCGCCGCGCGCGGCGGCGCGACCGGCACGGGCAGCGCTGCCGGCGCCGCCGCAGCGGGTGCCGCTGCAGCGGCCGTCTGCACCGGTGCCGGCGGCGGCGGGCCCTCGGCAACGCCCAGCCAGTGGTCGAAGTCGAGCGTGCCCGGGATTCGCAGATTGGCCGTGATGTTGGGACGCTTGCCCAGGGTGGCATCGATGTGGCCCGTCATCGCGGTGCCGACCGCCGTGAGATTGCCGTCGAAGATCACGTGCTGCGCGTCGCCCTTGAAAGCACCTGAAGCGGCGATCGCGCCGGTACTGGCGCCCGGACGGCCCGTCGCCACCGCGAGCAACCGGCTGGCATCCTGCGTCTGCAACGCGAAGCTCGAGAAGTCGAAGCGGAAATTCTGGCCGAGCGCCAGTGCACCGGTAGCCCGCATCGTGCCGCCCAGCAGGGTCGCGGTGGCGTCGCGCAGCGTGATCGCATCCAGCGTGCCGGCCACGCCGCCGCCAGCCGATGCCGCACCGATCTTGCCGTTCGCAAATTTCGGCAGGCCGGCGTAGTCGATCACCTTGTCGGCGTCCGGCAGCGTGGCGTTGAAGGTGATGTCGAACCGCGGCGCAGTGCCGAAATCGCTGACCGAACCCTGGACGTCCATCTTGGCGCCCAGCAGGTCGGCGACCTTGACGGTGTTGAGCTTCAACAGGTTGCCCTGCACCGCTATGTCGCCCTCGACGCCACTGAGCGTCTCCTTGCGGAACACGAGCTTGGCCACCTTGGCCTTGAGCCCGAAGACGGGCAGCGTCTTGTCGGGCGGCGGTGGCGCGGGCGGAACGAGCGTCGCCGGCTTGGTCGCTGCCGGCGCGGTGGTGACGGCGGCCGTCGCGTCCGCGGTCGGTGCGATCGGCACGGCGGGTTGCTCGATCGGCATGTAGGCGTCGAGGTCGAAGCGGTCGAGTTGCAGCGTGGTCACAGCCGTCAGGGGCACCGCGAAGGTGACCGCACCGCTGCCCTTGGCCGGCTGGCCGTCGAGATCGATCGCAAGATCGGCGATCTGCAGGCCGTTGGCCGCCGAGGCGAGCTTGCCCTTGAGGTCGAGTTTCTGCAGCTTGTCCGCCGGCACACCCGACGTATCGATGCCGAGCCAGGCAAGCGTGTCGCGGAGCTTCGGCCCGGCCACGCTGATCTCGCCGCTGGCTTGCACGACGCCAGGCGGGGGCGCGGGCGCGGCCGTCGCGGTCTTGGCTGCCGGCGCAGTGGCGGGCGCCAGCGGCGCAGTTGCGTTGGCCTGCAGCACCATATCGCCCGGCAGCACGGCCTTGAGCTGCGGCACGGTGATCACGCCCTTGTGGATGTCGACTGCCAGCACAAGGTCGCGGACCGTGCCCTTGCGGTAGAGGACTTCGGTGATGGCGAGCGACAGCGCGACGTCCATCTCCACGGGAAATGGCGAGAGCGACGTGGACTTGGCCGGTGCTGCGGGCTTGGCGGCGGCCTGCGCCGCCGGGTTGGGTTTGGCGGCCTGCGCCGCCGGGTTGGGATTGGCGGCCTGCGCCGCCGGGTTGGGATTGGCGGCCTGCGCCGCCGGGGCGGGTTTGGCCGACGATGGCGCCGAGGCCGCAGTCGGGGTCGCGGTTTGTGGCGTCGAAGGCTGGAAGGCTCCGGGCACGGCAAGCAACGCCAGCCATTTCTCGGCGTCGATCTTGGCCAGGCTCACATGGCCGGTGAGCGATGGCGCCTTGCCCTCCTCCAGGGCCAGCGTGCCCGTCGCCGTCTCGCCGCCCATCGACATCTTGAAGTCGGTGACGGCGAGTCGGGTCGGCGTGTATTCAATGCCGCCGTCGAAGATGAAATTGCCCACGACCGAGGCGTCGAAAATGGGTTGCGCCTGGCCGATGGCGCGCACGACCGCGGCGATGAAGTCGGTCAACGCCCCGGTCGACACCGCGAGGTGTCCCTTCACATCGGCGTTGGCGCTGACCTCGCTCACGGTACCCTTGAAGTCGAGCGTGCCGCTCAGCACCTTCAGGCTGAACTCCGTCGCATGGCCGTCCGCCTGGGCCGCGCCCAGGCTGAAGTCGAGCGACAGCGGCACGCCGTTCACGGTGGCGCTGCCGGAGATCGAGAACGGGCCCGCCAGCGAGCCGACCGACGCCGTGGCTGCGACCTCCTCGGCTTTGAACGTCTGGCCGCTTTGCGGATTTGTGTAGCTGATCGTGCCCTGCACGATGCGAAGCTCGCCGACCGCCAGATGGAAACCGGCGGCGGGCGCGCCTGCCGGCTGGGCGGCGCCGGCGCCTGGCTGGAACTGCCAGTTGGGCACGCCGTTGGCGTCGGTCTCCAGCACGATGGTCGGCTGGTAAAGCGTCACCGATCCGACCTCGACCCGGCCCATGAGCAGCGCCAGCCAGGACGGCGAGGCACCGATCCAGCGCACGTCGATCATCTGCGCGCCCGTGGCGCCCACGGCATTGGCGAAATGAACCTGCTGGGCGCTGACGCGCGGCACCGGGAAGACCGAGAGCTTCATCGGCCCGTCGATCACCAGCTCGCGGCCCGTCGCGGCCTTGACGGCCTCGATCAGCGACGGCTTGTAGGATTCGACATCGACCAGATAGGGCGTCGCCGCGACGGCAACCACCAGCGGACCGAAAAGCGCGGCGACCAACCAACCGATTCTTCTGCGCACGGACATGGCCATAACCTGTGGTAACGCACCAGGGCGCCAGAGGATGCCACCCAGACGAGCGCGCGACAGCAAGTGGTCGGGTCTGCTAGCCTTGGGCAAGAAACGACCACGAGGACGCGCCGAATGAACGATCTAGCCTTCGGCTTCCAGGCCGCGCCGGCCAGCGACATCCACAAGCCCGACCAGGCGCTCTACCGCGAAGTCATGGAGGATTGCGCGTTGGGCTGCAAGCTGGGCTTCGACGCCGCCTGGCTGCTCGAGCACCATTTCAGCGACTACTACCCGACCCCGAGCCCGCTGCTTTTCATGGCCCACATCGCGGCGGCCTTTCCCGACCTCTCGCTCGGCACCTCGGTGCTGGTGCTGCCGTGGTACCATCCGCTGCGGCTGGCCGAGGAGATCGCCATGCTGAACAGCATGACGCGGGGCACGCTCCATCTCGGCATCGGGCGCGGCACCGCCAGGATGGAGTACGACGCCTACAACGTCGACATGAACGAGGCCCGGTCACGCTTCGCGGAGTGCTACCGCATCGTCGAGAAGGGACTTTTGGGCGCGCCCTTCACCCACGACGGAACATTCTGGAAGATCGACCGGCCGATTCGCCTCAGGCCTGAGCCGGTGGCGAAGAAGGTGCGCTTCTACGGCGCCATCGGCAGCCCGGGCAGCGCCGAGGTGATGGGCGATCTCGGCGTGGCGCCGATCTGCCTCTCGACCTTTCCCGACAAGATGCTGGTGCGGATCCTCGAGCGTTGGCGGGCGCGAGCAGGAGCCGCGGCCAAGGACGCGATCCTGCCGATCTCGGTAAAAATGTTCATCGCCGACACCGACGAGGAGGCGCGCGCGCTCGGCCGCCGCTATTACCCGCCCTACTTCGACCTGCAATGCACCCACTACGAGTCCGACGCCAATCCGTGGGCCGATATCCCGGAGTACCAGGATTTCAGCCGCATGTTCGCCAACCTGCGCAAGCTCACCGACCCGGCCGAGCTCGGCCCGTTCATGGACTCCAACCTGGTCGGCAACCCGACCACGATCTGCCGGCGCATCGACCAGCTGGCGGCGCTGGGCTTCAACTACTTCATGGTGTCGTCGGCCACGCCGGGCACGCCAATCGAGCTGCGCCAGCGCATGATGACCCGCTTCGCCGAGGAAGTATGCCCACGCTACTCGCGGGCGATGCGACAGAGGCAGGCGGCGTAATCAATCTTCCCTTTCCTCCCCTCGCTTGCGAGGGGAGGTGTCCGCGCAGCGGACGGAGGGGTCATGAGCCACGGCATGTCTCATGACCCCTCCGTCGCCGTATGACGGCGACACCTCCCCACTGCGTGGGGAGGGAAATGATTTCGGCGCTCCGGAATCTGCATTAGGCTAGCGCACGACGCTGCGGCTCGACATGCGGCGCGGGTGGGAAGGGAACGACAATGCGTCCGATCGTGTTGCTGGGCGGCCTCGCGGCTGCCTTAGTGTGTTGGAGTGGCCTGGCGCTCGCCCAGAAGAGCGGCGGCGTCCTGAAGATGTATCACCGCGACAACCCGCCCAGCGCCTCGATCCATGAGGAGGCGACCAATTCGACGGTCGTCCCCTTCATGTCGGTGTTCAACAACCTCGTCCTCTACGATCAGAGCAAGCCGCAGAACAGTCCGCAGGATATCGTTCCCGATCTCGCCAAGTCGTGGCGCTGGAGCAACGGCGGCAAGGACCTGACCTTCAAACTGCAGGAAGGCGTGAAGTGGCATGACGGCCAGCCGTTCACGGCCAAGGACGTCGTCTGCACCTTCGACCTGCTGACCGGCAAGGGCGAGGACAAGCTGCGCCGCAATCCACGCCGCCCGTGGTACGGCAATGTCGACACCGTCACCACCGACGGCGACCTCGAGGTCACGGTCCATCTCAAGCGGCCGCAGCCCTGGCTTCTCTCGCTACTGGCCTCGGGCTACTCGCCGATCTACCCCTGCCATATACCCGCGGCGCAGATGCGCACCAAGCCGATCGGCACCGGGCCGTTCAAGTTCGTCGAGTTCAAGCAGAACGAAGGCATCAAGCTCACGAAGAACACCGGCTACTGGAAAAAGGGGCGGCCCTACCTCGACGGCATCGAATTCACCATCGTGCCCAACCGGGCGACAGCGATCCTGAGCTTCGTTTCCGGCCGTTTCGACATCACCTTCCCGTGGGAGGTGACGATACCGCTCCTGAAGGACATCAAGAGCCAGATGCCCAGCGCGATGTGCCAGATGACATCGCTGAACAACACCACCAACCTGATCCTCAATCGCGACGCGGCCCCCTTCGACAATCCAGACCTGCGCAAGGCGCTGCAGCTCGCCCTCGACCGCAAGGCCTTCGTCGACATCATCAACCAGGGCGACGCCGAGCTTGGCGGCACCATGCAGCCGCCGCCGGACGGCGTGTGGGGCCTGCCCAAGGAGATCTTTGAGGCCGTGCCGGGCTACGGCCCCGACGTGCAGAAGAACCGCGAGGAGGCCCGTGCGATCATGAAGAAGCTGGGCTACGGGCCCGACAAGCACCTGGCGCTCAAGATCGCGACCCGCGGCATCTCGCTCTACAAGGACCCGGCGGTCATCCTTGCCAGCCAGCTCAAGGAGATCTGGATCGACGCCGATGTCGACATCGTCGAGACCTCGCAGTGGTTCCCCAGGATCGCGCGCAAAAACTACCAGATCGGCCTCAACACCACCGGCAACGGCGTCGACGATCCCGACCAGAACTACTTCGAGAACTTCGCCTGCAAGTCGGAGCGCAACTACACCGGCTACTGCAATCCCGAGATCGAGAAGCTGTTCGACGTGCAGTCGGCCGAGGCCGACATGGAAAAGCGCAAGAAGATCGTGTGGGAGATCGACCGCAAGCTGCTCGAGGACGGCGCGCGGCCGGTGATCATGTGGAACCGCGCGGCGATCTGCATGCAGCCCTACGTCAAGGGCTATGTGGCGCAGGTCAACAGCGTCTACAACGGCTTCCGCTTCGAGGACGTGTGGCTCGACAAGTAGATCAGGAGCCCCGGCGCCGCAGTTTTTGCACGGCCTCGTCGAGCGCCGACAAGAAACGCGAGCGGTCGCGCGGGCTCATCGGCTTGGGGCCGCCGGTGATCTCGCCCATGGCGCGCAAGTTGGACATCAGCTCGCGGCTGGCCATCGCCATGCCGATCGAGGCGTTGGTGAACGGCACGCCGGTATTGCCAATGACGGCGGCGCCCATCTTCAGGCTACGATCGGCGAGCGGGATGTCGGCAGTGATCACGATATCGCCCGGCCCGGCGCGCTCGGCGATCCAGTTGTCGGCCGCGTCGAAGCCGTCGCTCACGACCACCAGTTCGATGCGCGGGTCGCGTGGCACGCCGAGGTAGGAATTGCTCACGACATGGACTTTCAGGCCGTAGCGTTCGGCGACCCGATAGATCTCGGCTTTGACCGGGCAGGCATCGGCATCGACGTAGATCGAGGTCATTGCGGACAAGCTCTCATTACCCTCGCGCAGGAACAAGACCGCGCAAGCGAAACGCCGGCGGCCCTTGCGGACCGCCGGCGCTCTTCAAAATGCTCAGTCGAAGTCGACCGCCGCCTTAACGGGCATGCACCGGAATGATGTTGCCGCGGCTGTCCACGCGGTTGCCCTGGGCGTCGTAGAGATGGCCGTACTCATCCCTGAACGTGCCCTGATGCGGGCCGCTCTGCATCGCGGGCGCCTGGGCCATATCCGAGTTCATCCTGTAAGAACGAACCGGCGGCGCGGCACCGGCGTTGGTCCGGTCGCCCGGCTGGGCCACCCAGTCGTTACGACCGATCAGCGGATGGCCGTAGGGGTCGAGCGGTTCATTGCTCGGCCTGGTCTGTGGCGGCATGGGCTGGGGCTGAGCATAGGTCTGCGCCTGCGCGTAGGAAACGGAAGCGCCGGCGGAAGCAATCAGAGCGAGGGCGAGCAATGTGCGCTGCATAGGAATCCTCCTTGCATGAAGTGGTGCTCGTTAAACGCCTCATCATCGCGGACGGTTGCCGATTAAATTCGCTCCTGCCCCTAGCTTAGTACGGCAATCTTCTTGCGTTCGATCAGCTTGAAATCGATGGCGGCGCCCAGGCCCGGTCCGTTAGGCACATGCACCAGCCCGTCACGGCCGACCACAATGTCCTGTTCCAGGCCGTATTTTTGCGCCGCGTCGGGCAGCAGGACCTCGAAGAACTCGGTGTTTCTGAGCGCGGCGATGACATGCAGGTTGGCGACGTTGTTCAGTGAATTGCCGCCATGGTGCACTTCATAGTTCATGCGAAACGACTCGGCGAGATGGGCGCCCTTCACCAAGGTCGTAATCCCGCCTTTGACCGCGACATCGCCACGGAGAAAGTCGGTGGCCTGCAGCATGATCCAGGGCTGGTAAGCATCGAGGCCGGTAATGGGATATTCCGTGGCAAGAATGGGGATCGAAAGAAGCTGCTTCAGCTTCACATAATTGTAGATGTCCTGGTCGGCGAGCGGATCTTCGTACCAGTGGAAATCCATCTCCTCGGCGGCGCGGCCTACGCGCACCGCCGTCGGGTAGTCGTATGACCAGGTCGAGTCGAGCATGATGGTGTAATCGCCGACCGCCTTGCGCACCGCCTCGCAGACCTTGATGTCTTCCTTCCAGCGCGTCGGCGGATGGATCTTGTAGGCGGCCCAGCCGTGCTCCTTGAAGCTCATCGCCTCCTCGGCATAGGCGGCGGGCGAGGCGAGCACGGCGGAGCTGGCATAGGCCGGCACCGCTTCGCGATAGGTGCCGAGCAGGCGATGGATCGGCTGGCCGACCGCCTTGCCCAAAAGGTCCCACAGTGCCACGTCGACCGCGCCGATGGCGCGCACGCCCGCGGCGCGCTGCTTCTTCCAAAGGTCGACGACGAGCGCTTCGCGATGCAGCGGATTCCGCCCCATCAGCACGGGCTTCAGGTGCGTGATCAGCCCCTGCCCGTCGGTGGTCGCCGAATTCGACGCCGAACCGAGGAAGGCACAGCCCTCGACGCCCTCATCGGTGGCGATGCGCAACAGGCCGAGCGCGCTCGAGCCCGCGAACCTGCTGTGCTGGCCATATTGCGTCGGCGGGATGTCGTCCCAGGCAAACAGCGTGAGCGTGACGTCGGTGATCTTCATGGCGTTGTCTCCCAAATCCGCGCGTTTTGCTCCTCCAGAAGATCAGTATAGACTGGCGCCATGTCCGACAAAGCCCGAGCTGAACTCGCCCCGACCGGCGTCCTGCGCGCCGGCATAAACCTCTCCAACTTCCTGCTGGTCACGGGCCGCAGTGAGAAATCCGAACCGGTCGGCGTCGCACCCGACATGGCCAAGGAGATCGCCGCCTCGCTCGGCGTGCCCGTCACCTATGTGCCTTTCAAATCGCCGGGCGAGCTGGCCGACCAGGCGGGCAAGAACGTCTGGGATATCGGCCTGATCGGCGCCGAGCCGCAGCGCGCGGCCGTGATGACCTTCACGGCGGCCTATGTCGAGATCGAGGCGACCTACATGGTGCCGCCGGGCTCGCCGCTGAAGTCGATCGCCGACGTCGACAAGAAGGGCGTGCGCATCGCCGTCTCGGCGCGCTCGGCCTATGGGCTGTGGCTGGAGAACAACATCAAGAATGCGACCCTGATGCCGATCAGCGGGCTCGACGGCGCGTTCAACAAGTTCATGGAAGACAAGCTCGACGCCCTGGCCGGTCTGCGCCCCGGCCTGTTGAAGGACCTCGCGAAGCACCCGGAACTCAAGATCCTCGACGGCCAGTTCACCGCCGTGCAGCAAGCGGCTGTCATCTACCGCAAAATCGAATCAGCTAAAGGCCGCGGAAACTTCATCACCGAAGTCTCGATGGATGAAACCGAATCTCCGCAAACGCCGGTTGAATTGCTCGTGATCCTCGCCGCCGCCAGCATGTTCGCTTCCGCCATCGCCACCATCCTGGCGCAGCGCACCGGTTACCCCTACGCCGTACCGCTCACCGTCGCGCTGCTCACCATCGTGGTGATCGTGTTCTGCGAGCTCGCGCCCAAGGTCTATGCGGCCTCAAACCCCGAAGGCGTGGCGCTGCACGCCGCGGGCATCTATCGCGTGCTGGTGCTGGTGACGCGCCCGGCGCTGTGGCTCACCAGTACGCTCGCTTACGGCTTCCTGCGCCTGTTCGGCGTGGTGCGCGCCGCCAACACGACTCAACCCCTGAGTGCCGAAGAGCTGCGCACCGTAGTGACGGAAGCCGCTCCGGTCATTCCCGCGCGTCACCGGCAGATGCTGCTGTCGATCCTCGACCTGGGGCACATCAC
>Ga0209380_10002428_pt1 | contig 11947 bp, 13 predicted proteins | sample HubBroMetageWFT6_FD_188347 | JGI IMG/M metagenome (GOLD analysis project Ga0209380, IMG submission 188347) | Warmed and freeze-thawed soil microbial communities from the Hubbard Brook experimental Forest, New Hampshire - Hubbard Brook CCASE Soil... | ecosystem: Environmental > Terrestrial >...
CTATTCGTATCCCGAATCCTACATCAAGAATTTCGGCGCCGATTACCGACCCGACCCTTACATCGAGGAAGAGTATAAGCGGGCCCGCGACCACAAATGGTACATGACCGCGCGGATGATCACGGTCCACGATATCTACTCGTTCGACCCGGACGTGGTCGTGGAGCTGGAAGAATTCACCGATATCATCGGCCGCAACTTCAAGCAGCCTAACGAAGGGCTCGGCTGGGACAGCAGCCCGTCGGCGCATATGTGGCGCACCCTGATCCGGCCGACGCGATACCTTTGAGAGCGTAAGCGGGAAGCCGCGCGACCGAACGCCCTTTCGGATGGCGCGCGCCGACCTCGATGATTTTGTGACTACTTAAAATTTAGATTGTAGTCCGCGGCCGGCGTCTCACTCGAAGAAAGGCGGGGGAGCGGCCGGTGGTACGCGCCTTTGCCTCGTAACGGGTCGGCGGCCAATCGGGCGGGCGTTCGCGCCAGTCCATGGGACGGCGGGCCAACCATTCGAAGTCAGGGTGAGCGGTGACGCGTTCGAGGATCCAAGAGAGACAGTCGCCGTCATCGGTCGCCAGACGCAATTCGGCATCGTCGGACATGATTTCAGCCAAGCCGCCGAGGGTTGCGCGCGACACGATCCGGCGTTTGTGCTGCCGGCGTTTTGGCCAAGGATCCGGAAACAGGATGAAAACGCGGCCGATCGAGGCCGGCGGCAGCGCCGCGATCATCAATCGCGCGTCATCGGCAAAGATCCGAATATTGTCGAGCCGCCGCCGCTCGATCTGGAAAAGCAGCTTGACTATCCCGTTCTCGAACACCTCGCACCCGATAAAACCGGTTTGCGGATGCTGCTCGGCCAATTGAGCGAGATGCTCGCCACCGCCGAAACCGATCTCGAGCCAAATCGCGGATCGCGCGGTACCGAATAGAGCATCCGTATCGAGGTGACCCGATGCCGGGACGTTTATCGCCAGCCTCGGCAGCAACTCGTTGATTAGGGTCTTTTGTCCGGGACGCAGAGTCCGTCCGCGACGGCGGCCGAAGACCTGATGGCGCCGCTCCGCCTCGGAGCCAGGTATCCTCAGAAGGCGCGCCGCAGTTCGTCTACCAGGTCCAGCCTCTCCCAGGAGAAACCGCCATCGGGTTCGGGCCGGCGGCCAAAATGGCCGTAGGCGGAAGTACGCGTGTAGATCGGCTTGTTCAGATCGAGATGCGTGCGGATGCCGCGCGGCGACAGATCCACCAGCTCCTGCAGGACCGCGGCAAGTTTCTGCTCGTCCGCCGTTCCCGCCGTGTCCACATAGAACGACAGCGGCTTGGCGACGCCGATCGCATAGGCGATCTGGATCGTGCAACGTTCGGCGAGCCCGGCGGCGACGACGTTCTTGGCGAGATAGCGTGCGGCGTAAGCGCCCGATCGGTCGACCTTGGTCGGGTCCTTGCCGGAGAATGCGCCGCCGCCATGCGGCGCGGCGCCGCCATAGGTGTCGACGATGATCTTACGGCCGGTAACGCCGGCGTCTCCGTCGGGGCCGCCGATCACAAAGCGGCCGGTCGGGTTGACGAGAAAATGCTCTTCTTCGCACATCCAGCCTTCGGGCAGGGTCGCGACAACATATGGCCGCACGATGTCGCGCACCTCGTCTGTCTCGATCTGCTCGGAATGCTGGATCGACACGACAACCTTCGTCGCCCGTACCGGCTTGCCGTCGACGTATTGCAAGGTCACCTGGCTTTTTGCATCCGGGCCCAACAGCGGTGTCTTCCCGGCGTGGCGCGCCTCGGACAGGGAGTGCAGGACGGCATGCGCATAAAAGATCGGCGCCGGCATGAATTCGGGCGTCTCGCGGCAGGCATAGCCGAACATCATGCCCTGGTCGCCGGCGCCCTCGTCCTTATTGCCGGACGCATCGACGCCCTGCGCGATGTCGGACGACTGGCCGTGGATCAGACATTTGATCGCCGCCGATCGCCAATGAAAGTTCTCCTGCTCGTAGCCGATCTGGCGTATCGCATTCCGTGCGACCTCGATCAGCCTCTCGCTGGTGATCGACGCGGGACCGCGGACTTCTCCGGCAAGCACCACGCGATTGGTCGTGACCAAGGCCTCGACGCCGCAGCGCGCCTCGGGTTCGGCTGCCAAAAAGGTATCGACGATCGCGTCGGAAATGCGGTCGCAAATTTTGTCCGGATGCCCCTCCGACACAGATTCGCTCGTGAACACGTAATCCCGGTTGGCCAAAGGACTGCCTTTCGCGAAAGCTTCAACAATTGGAGGGTAGCACTTCGGCGTTGATGCAACCTTGCTCGATGAGCGTCAACCCCGATTTTCCGTCCGGGCCGCGGAGAAAACGCTATTGCCCCGACAGCCGTTCCGTGCCGCCGGCCAGCGCCCTGGCGAGCTCAAACAGGCGGCGGCGCAGAGCCGTATCGTCGATGCGGTAATAGGCGCTGACCAGCTCGACGGTTTCACGCCGGCGCAGCGGATCGGAATCGAACGCTTCGGCCGCGGGCTCGGCAAACCCTGCCGGGATCGCCGGCGCGCGCACCGGGTCCATGTCGTCAAAGAAGAAGGAGACCGGAACGTCCAGCACCCGACTGAGATCATGCAACCGGCTGGCGCCGATCCGGTTGGCGCCTCGCTCGTATTTCTGGACCTGTTGAAAGGTCAGTCCGATCGCCTCTCCGAGCTTTTCTTGGCTGAGGCCCAGCATGTTTCGGCGGAGCCGGACGCGGGAGCCGACGTGGATATCGATCGGGTTCGGTTTGTCACCCTTCCGGCGACCGGGGCGCCGGGCCTGTTGTTGCATCACCATCGATGGAGCACCAGCGCAAAGCAGCGGGAATGATTTGATAAGGCACGCGATCAGTGGCGGTCAACAAGGAGTATTAACGGGAGATTGAGAGTTGCGCTTCCGGGAAGCCGTCAACGCAGCCGAAACGCAACCGGAAGAAGGCCGAGGCCGAGGAGCGCCAGCAATATCCAATCGCCGCCGCGGGAGTAGAGCGTTGGCGGCGGATTGTGCGCGGGCAGCGGGAGATCGGCATAACCGACAGTATCCAAATCGATCCGTGCGACGACCCGGCCCGCCTCATCGACGATCCCGCTGATGCCGTTGTTCGCGACCCTTACCAGCGGCAGTCCTTCTTCCACCGCGCGGGTGCGGGCGATCGCAAAATGCTGATACGGACCGGAGCTGCGCCCGTACCAGGCATCGTTCGTGACATTCAGCATCCATGCCGGGCGGTCGTGTTCGTCGACAATTGCGCCTGGAAATATGACCTCGTAGCAGATCAGCGGGGCGAAGGGGGGAAGTCCCGGCAGCTCGATCGTTCTCGGCCCGGGCCCGGCGGTGTAGTCGAGGCTTCCGGGCGTAATCTTTTGCAGAGGTAATATCTCGCGAAGCGGGACGTACTCGCCGAACGGAACCAGGTGTGCTTTGTCATAGCGAGCGACGATCTCACCATTGCCGTCCACTGCCTCTATGCTGTTCCAGACCTGATTGACCGGGCTCGGTGGAGGGTTTGTCCGCACCGCGCCGGTAATGACGTAACCGCGACCTGCCGCGACGGCGGCGATCTCGCGGCGGTGATACTCATCGCGCCCGAGCAGAAACGGGGTGGCGGCCTCCGGCCACACCACCGCGGCAAGTTTCCGCGTCCCCGGGACGCCGCTGAGGTCGCGCAGGAGGCGGAAATTACGTTGCGCGGCAGCCGGCTCCCACTTCATCGTCTGCGGGATCGACGGCTGGACGATGCGCAGAAAATATCCGGATTCAACAGTCGGCATCACCATCAGCCGGAGCGCGCCCAAGAGGCCCGGTACAAAGATCAGGAGGCCCGCTGCGATCGCCGGGGCGAGGCGCCGGCCCGGCGAAAGCGGGTGCGGCGAGGTTGTTCCGAAAAGGGCGGGTAGCGAGGCGGCGAGTACCGTCAGGAAGCTCAGCCCGTAAATGCCGATAAACGCGACGCTCTGCAGCATCAGAATTGCCCCGGGAAATCCGCCCGACCAGGCATAGCCGATCAGGTTCCAGGGAAGCCCGGTGAAGGCGTGCCCGCGCACCCATTCGGCTACAGTCCACGCAACGGCAAAGACGAATATTCGAGCCGTGTCCGGCAAACGCAGATGCCCGACGGCAAGATTGGTGGCCAACAGTGCCAATCCGACATAAAGCGCGAACGCTGCCGGGAGCCCGGCAGCGGCGACCGGCACCAGCCACCAGAAACTGGCGATATCGACAAACAGCGCGGCGGCGATCCAATAGAGACCGCTTATGAAGAAACCGAAACCAAAGGCGTAACCCAAGCGAAAGGACGCCCACGGACCGGCGCTTCCATCGTCGAGCCACAAGAGGCCGGTAAAGGACACCAGCAGCAGCGGCGTCAAATCGACCGGCGGCAGCGTCGCGGTGGCACAGACACCCAGCAAAAAGGCGAGCCCGTAGCGGCGCCAGCCGGATGTGACGGCGAGTCGATGGGCCAGGCGGCAGAGCGGCGTCTCGACCCGGGAGCCGGGCCGGATCCGCAACACCGATGCCTCAGGCACCGGCTTCGTCTCCTCGCCCGGTTGGTGCCCGCGCTCGGCGGACGCGCAGGCGTTTGATCCGCCGCGGATCGGCATCGAGCACTTCGAATTCGATGCCCAATGGGTGAGCGATGATCTCGCCGCGCTTCGGCACACGTCCGGCAAGGCTGGAGACCAGTCCACCCAGCGTATCCACCTCTTCCTGGTCTCCATCCGGGCGCAACCGAGCGCCTTCATGCTCCTCGAGCAGCTCTATCGGGGTGCGGGCATCGGCGATCAAGCTTCCATCGCTGCGCTCGACGAGGCTGGGGGCACCGGCCACATCATGCTCGTCCTCGATCTCACCGACAATTTCTTCGATCAGGTCTTCGATGGTGACCAGCCCGTCGATCCCGCCGAACTCATCGACCACGACAGCGATATGGGTTCGCGCCTGACGCATTTGGACGAGGAGATCGAGGATCGGCGCCGACGGCGCGACGAACAGCACCTTGCGCAGCAGCGGCGCCAACTTCGTCTCACGGCGCTCAGCGACCGGGCCGAGCACATCTTTTATGTGCACGAAGCCGATCACGTCGTCGAGCGTCTCGCGATATACGGGAACCCGCGAATGACCCTGCTCGACCATGCATTTGACGACCTCGGGAAACGGCGTATCGGCATCGAGCGCCACGATATCCACCCGCGGCACCATCACGTCCGCAGCAGTCTGGTCATGGATTTTGAGGACATTGCCGATCAGCAGCCGCTCGTGGCCGCTCAGAGAATGGACGTCGTCCGCGGCCGGCTCCTCGATCATCTCGTCGATGGTTTCGCGCAGGCTCTCGCCGTTGCGCGGCCGGCGGATCAGACGGAGAAAGTTGCGTAGACGGGAAAAGGACCGATCTTGCCCGGATTGGCCGCTACTTCCTGGGGGCTCGGCGGCGCTCATGGCTGAACTGCCGCCAGTTCGACTGGCGACATCGGGTCGCTATAGGGGTCCGGGACCCCTAGCTCGGCCAAAATCAACCTCTCGAGGGACTCCATGGCCGCTGCCTCGGCCTGCATCAGATGATCGTAGCCGAGGAGATGAAGCACACCATGCACGGTAAGATGGACGAGGTGGTCGGCAAGCGGCTTCTTCTGCTCGGCTGCTTCCCGCGCCACCGTTTCCAAGGCGAGCACGACATCGCCGAGTAGAACCGGCGCGCCTGGAGGGAGCCGGGTTGCTGGCTCCCAAACCGGAAAGGCCAGCACATTGGTGGGCGCATCCAGCCGGCGATAGTCGCGGTTGAGCTGCTGTTGGTTGGCAGCGTCGCCGAGGGTAATGCCGAGCTCGACAGCGCCCTGCCATGCCAGTCCCAAGGCCGTCGTGCCGCGCGCCAGAGCAAGTTCGGCGGCGCCCCGCGCGAGACTCTCGGCGAGGGGACATAGCCGGGTCCAGCGGGCGCAGGCCAATGCGACGTCGATCGTGCAGGCCAAATTCATCAGGACTTGCCCGGCCCCGCGTCGCTCTCGCGCGCCTCGTAGGCGCGGACGATGCGGGCGACAAGTTCGTGCCGCACCACATCCCGGTCGGTCAGCCGCACCGTGCCAATCCCGTCGACGCCGCTCAGGGTTTCGAGCGCCTCGGCCAGACCCGAGCGTGCTCCCGCGGGCAGATCCACCTGGGTCGGATCGCCGGTCACAACCATGCGCGATCCCTCCCCGAGCCGTGTCAGGAACATCTTCATTTGCACGGGCGACGTGTTTTGCGCCTCGTCGAGAATGACAAAGGCATGCGACAGCGTGCGCCCGCGCATAAAGGCGATCGGCGCCACCTCGATCTCGCCGGTACCGAGGCGCCTCGCCAGTTGATCAGCTGGCAACATATCGTTAAGCGCGTCGAATATCGGCCGCAAATATGGGTCGACCTTTTCGCGCAAGTCGCCCGGCAGGAAACCGAGCCGTTCGCCGGCCTCGACCGCGGGGCGAGAAAGGATAATCCGCTCGACCCGGCCGGTCATCAGCAGATCGACTGCGGCAGCAACCGCAAGATACGTCTTGCCGGTGCCGGCAGGTCCCAAACCGAAGACCAGCTCGTTGTCACGCATCGACTTGATATAGGCCGCCTGGCCCGGTGAGCGCGCCGTGATGCGGCGCTTGCGGGTACGGAACGCCGCGTCTTCCCGCCAAAGGTCGAGGCTCTTGTCGCCGAGCTCGGCCTCGGCAAGCCGGATAGCCGCCTCTACCGCCGGCAAATCCACCTCCTGTCCCCGCTTCAGACGCTCATACAGCTGAGACAGGGCGAGCTGGGCTGCCTCGGTGGCCGAGGCCGAGCCCGAGATTGCAAGACGGTTGCCGCGCGTGACAACCGAAACGCCGAGCTGCCTCTCGATGCGATCGAGATGCTGATCTCGCTCGCCATAGAGCAACGGCAGGAGCAAGTTGTCGTCGAACTCGAGCTGCGTGCGTCCTTCGGCAATCCCGTCGGTGCTGGGTGCGGGCGAGAGCGCGGTCATGCCATAATCACGTCTCGTACCGAGGCCGACAGGCTGTTGGCGCTCGCCGCCGTGATCAGCGCCGGAACGATCTCACCGATCCGTTCCGCAGTCGTCGCGACATGTACGCTCTGGAGGTAGGGGCTGCGCCCGATGAGTTGTCCGTCGTATCGGCCGGGCTTCTCCAAAAGAACCGGCAGAGTGCGACCGATGCATGCCGCGTTGAAGTCGCGCTGTTGGTTGGCCAAAAGCAGCTGCAGCTCGCCGAGCCGCTGCGACTTGACCTCGTCAGGGACTTGGCATCCGGCTGAAGCCGCGGGCGTGCCCGGCCGCGGTGAGTATTTGAACGAGAAAGCCTGAGCAAAGCGCACCTCCTCGACGAGATCGAGTGTGGCCCGATGATCTATATCGCTCTCGCCCGGATGCCCGACGATCAGATCCGTGGAAAGGGCAAGATCGGAGCGGGCGGAGCGAAGCCGTTCGGCGATCCGACGATAGTCGGCGACCGTGTGGCGACGGTTCATCGCGGCAAGGATGCGGTCGGAGCCGCTCTGCACCGGAAGATGCAGAAACGGCATCAGCTGCGGTACGTCGCGATGGACCGCAATCAGTTCATCATCGACATTCCGCGGGTGCGAGGTCGTATACCGGATGCGATCGAGACCGGGGAGGTCAGCCAGCCGTCGGATCAGTTCGCCCAACCGCCATTCTCGGCCATCGGGACCTTCGCCGTGGTAGGCATTGACGTTTTGCCCCAGCAAGGTGATCTCGCGCGCTCCACCGCGCACGAAACGGCGCGCCTCGGCCACCACTTGCATTACCGGACGAGAGTATTCCGCGCCGCGGGTATAAGGGACCACGCAAAAGCTGCAAAACTTATTGCAGCCCTCCTGCACGGTAAGAAAAGCAGCGACCCCCCGCGGGCCGGTGGTCTCGGGCAGAAAATCGAACTTCGGTTCCGCGGGAAAGCTCGTATCGAGCACGTCTGTGCCGTTGGCCCGCAGGACGCGGGTGATCAATTCGGGCAGCCGGTGATAGCTCTGCGGGCCGAAGACGAGATCGACGCAGGGCGCACGACGCATTATTTCGACACCCTCGGCTTGCGCCACGCAGCCGGCCACAGCCACGATCATCCGGCCGCCGCGCTCGGCTTTCGCCGCTTTCGCATGACGAATTTTACCAAGCTCCGAGTAAACCTTTTCAGCCGCCTTTTCCCGAATGTGGCAAGTGTTAAGGATCACCAGATCCGCGTCCTTTGCCGTCGGCGTCACCGTAAAGCCGAGCGGCGCCAGAAGCTCGGCCATGCGCGATGAGTCATAGACGTTCATCTGGCAACCATAGGTCTTGATGTACACGCTCTTTGCCACCTTCGGTGCTGTCCCCGTGTTGATTGCGGTTTGCATCACCCGGTCACCGCCCGGGGGATCGCTCCAGGGAGCTTCCCCCGAAATGAGGAGCCGGCGCCGGGGTCCGGCGGTTCCGGCATCGGCTGCGGTCGATCGAAAAGGGCCCCAGCGACGCCTCCGGCGATCCGCGCATGACAATAGGCCGCCAGCGCCTTTCGTGATCCGCAGTCACGGAGAAAGGTCGGCGGATGAAACTCGACTACGACCTCGACGGTCCCGAGACCCACCATACTCCAAAGGTGGGGCGCTAGATCGACCGCGCCGTACCATGCGAAGCACGGCCGGTAAAGCCGCCCGATCGGCATTCCGTCGAGGCGCGTGTAGGCGAGGGAAACCGGCTGAACGACTACCGGGGGGATGCCCTCGCCCTGCTCAGCGGCCCCGAACAATGCGCTCTTGAATGGGCGCACACGATTGCCGTCTCCGCTCGTGCCTTCGGGAAACAGAATCAGAGCATCGCCATCAGCTAATCGCTTGCCGATCGCGTCCCGCTGGGCAACGGTGCTGCGCATTCGGCGGTCGACAAAAACACTGCGCTGCAACTTGGCGAGCCAGCCGAAGAACGGCCACCGAGCCACCTCGGATTTGGCGATGAAGGAGCCGGGGATCACCGAGCCGAGGACCGTAATATCGGTGTAGGAGATGTGATTGGCCGCGTATAAAACCGGGCGCTCGCTGGTCGGTGTGCCGATCACTTGAATTCGAAATCCGAGGATCCGACAGCACCAGCGGTGATAGAAGACTGGCAGAGTGCTCGTCCAACGTCGGCGCAAGACCAAACCGGCCAGCTGAACCGGCATCAGGCCGGCGGTCCAAGCGCAATAGAGCGCGAGGCGAGCAAGCCTCAGCGTGGGCGAACCCATGTCCTCAAGCGGTCCATGTATATTTGGACTGCCGTTCGTAGTGGCGGGAGTACTTCTCGGTCACGAGATCGGTTTTGACAACGATGCAGACGTCGATAGTGTTGAACTGCTCGTCGACGACGGCGCCATCGCCGACAAAGCCGCCCAGTCGCAGGTAGCCTTTGATCAACGGCGGCAGGGCCGCCATTCCCCGAGACGCATCGATGGCGCACGGTCTGAGGCGGCACATCTCGACATAGCGATCGGCGAGAGCGCGCGGCCGCAGCGCCGGGGGTGCGAGATGATATCGATGCAGGTATGAAAGCGGCATGGATAGAGCATCGGCGTTGGTGCCCGGCAGGCTCGCGCAGCCGAACATCAGGACGACATCGTAATGAAAGACATAGGCAGCAATGCCGCTCCACAGTAGCTGCATAGCTGACCGATTGCGATACGCGGGATCGACGCAGGAGCGGCCCAATTCGAGAATCTCTCCGGGATGCAGCACGACAGGAGAAATGTCGAATTCCTTGGCCGAATAGAAACCACCTAGCCGAGCAGCCATATCCCGCCGAATCAGCCGGTAGGTTCCGACGACGCTGTCGGTGCCGCGGCCATGGTCGAGAACGAGGAGGTGATCGCAATCGGTATCAAATTGGTCGACATCGCGCCGTCGCCATGCCATCTCCGGCAACGGCCGGGCGCCGAGCCGCTCATAAAAGATGCGATAGCGCAGCGCCTGCGCGGCCTCGATATCCGCGGTTGTCTCCGCTAGCCGCACCTGCAGCGGGCCGGACCGGATGTCGACGATCGTTGGATGTAATCGCGCTGTGGCCGGCAGTGCTGTTTCCACCGGCGGGATGGATTGCTGCTGGACCATGTTGCCGGCAATCACCCGGCTTTGTCCGGTTTGGGGAAATAGCCGGTCCCCGGCAACTTAGCCAGAGACGGCCCGAATGGACGCCGCTCAGACGACAACGAAACGGTCATTCCGTATCGGATCTCGGCTTGCCGCCACGCGGAACCGCATACAACTCGAGGCGATGTCCGACCAGTTCATAGCCAAGTTCATCGGCGACGATCTGCTGCAGACGTTCGATATCCTCGTTGCGAAACTCGATCACGCGACCAGAGTGCAGGTCGATGAGATGGTCGTGATGCGCGCTCGGCATTTCCTCGTAGCGGGATCGGCCATCGCCGAAATCGTGCCGGGCGATGATGCTCGCCTCTTCGAACAGCCGTACCGTCCGGTAAACCGTGGCAATGCTGATGCGCGAATCAATCGCGGTTGCTCGTCGGTAGACCTGTTCGACATCAGGGTGATCGGCGGATTCCGACAGCACCCGCGCAATCACCCTTCTCTGCTCGGTCATCTTTAGACCCTTGTCGAGACAGAGCTGCTCCAACCGTGAGGTCATCGCGTCTCCGTGATCGCGCGGCTCGTCGACCGATACTATATCCGAAAGCATCGGATGCGCCTACTTACCCGATGAAGGCGCATCGGACGTCGACCACACGCGCGAAACACTCAGGCCCGAGACCGCCTTGCGCGGGTCCCCAGACCGATTTCCTTGGCGAGGCGCGAGCGCTGCCGAGCGTAGTTGGGCGCTACCATCGGGTAATCGGCACTCAATCCCCACCGCTCACGATAAGCCTCGGGCGTCATGTTGTAAGCAGTCTTGAGATGCCGCTTTAACATCTTGAGTTTCTTGCCATCTTCGAGGCAGATGATGTAATCCGGGTTGACGGATTTCTTGACCGGAACGGCAGGCTGCGGACGTTCTGCCGGCATTGCCGGCACACTGCCGATATTGGCTAGGGAACTATATACTTGGTTGATCAGCTGGGGCAGATCACCAACCGCGACGGTATTGTTGGAAACGTGCGCGGCAACGATCTCCGTCGTCAACGTCAGCAAATCGTTGCCCTGATCCGAGTTGTTCATCACAATGATCCCGCCGTGAGTCTGATTTCGTATATAATTAACAATCGGCAGCGAAGCAATCGGTCTATGAACGATTTCTTCAAACTCGCACATCTTCAAGAACATCCGTGGTTAAACCCAAGAAACTGACAGGCAAGATAGGGTGAAGCCAAACTCAAGTCGGCAACGACGCTGTTGGCAGTTGCACTCGCAATATGAGCGCATCCACCAACCGTTCTGCTCGACGGTAGTAATTGCGACGGCGCCCGACGACAGTAAAACCTCGCCCGGCGTATAAGGCGCGCGCAGCTTCGTTGTCCAACGCCACTTCGAGCACGACGCGCTCGGCGCCCCGCAATCGGGCCTCGCCGCATACCGCGTCGAGTATAGCCGAGCCAATTCCGCGCCGCCGATGGTTCGGCAGGACGCCGAGCGACACGATTTCGGCTTCCTCGCCAAGCGCAAGCGCTAAGGCGAACCCGACCGGGACGGTGTTCGTCCACCCGATTCGGCCAAAAAATCCCGGCATGTTCATTATCTGCTCGATCGCTCCGGCGTCCCACGGGTCTTCGGTAAAGCACGCGCGGTGGAGCAGGGATATCGGGCCGGCCGCTCCGCGCGGCAGCGGCTCGATGCGCGAGGTCATGTTGTGCCGCGGCTCGACTTTTGCGGTATGTCAGAAAGCGTGACGTCGGGGAAACGAAGATAGAGCGGGCGGGGAGCTTCCGGCGCCGTGCCGAGCCGCAGCAGGCGAAGCCCGGCTCGTAAAGCCCCCACCGCGCCGGGCG
>Ga0209380_10002429_pt1 | contig 11946 bp, 8 predicted proteins | sample HubBroMetageWFT6_FD_188347 | JGI IMG/M metagenome (GOLD analysis project Ga0209380, IMG submission 188347) | Warmed and freeze-thawed soil microbial communities from the Hubbard Brook experimental Forest, New Hampshire - Hubbard Brook CCASE Soil... | ecosystem: Environmental > Terrestrial > Soil...
GATGTTCGCCTGCTCATCGACCGATAGCCCTCCAAATTTCAGACATTGATCGCACGCGAAATGGGCCGTATCCAGCAGTGCCTGGTCGCCCCGCGAGTGCTTGGTCTTCGCAATGGCGCCGCCAACCAGCTGCGGGAGATTGGCGCGATCCTTCCGGAGAACGGCAGTGACGCGTTCAAGGTCGGACGCATCGGCCATACCGAGCATCTCAGGGATTGCCGGTGCAAGCGGTGAGCCGTCGCTTTCCGCATCGCCGGCGATTTCACCGATCTCCTCGTTTGCCAAGCAGCTCAGGAAGTCACAAAGTTCCGTGATGATCGCCTGCAGTCGCGCCGGCTGCGACGACTGGTCGCTCTCGATGGCCGCTTCGAGTTCCAGAGCGTCCCTCAACCAGTCGAGCTCAGCACTCAAGCGAGCGATCTGACCGACATCGCGCAGAGCTTTCGTCATAGAAGCCCGTGATGCCTTGTCGAGATCTTTGGCGGAGGATGGGCCTTCTGTGCCGATTTTCTTTTTCCAGGCAGCGATGAAGTCCTCACGGACACTTTTCGAGACCACTGTTTCATCATTAGCCGTGCTCGCCCCTGCGGCGGCGGTCGCGCGCGGGTCTCCTGCCAGTCCGGCGACGAGCTCGAGGCATTTGAGCGCATCCGCTTTGGCCAGATGACGGTGATCGGGAACAGTACAGGCCCAGATCTGGATTGGAGCGTCGAAGGGTTGCCGTCCCGACGGGACCCGTTCGGTGTCGACGGGTTCGCCTTTCACGACTGGCTCTGCGACATCGAGAGGGGCATCCGACGGCATTGCTGCTTTCCAGCAGTCAAAAATGGCTTCTGGGTTCGCGGGTCGATCGACCAAAGAAATCTCGTTTAAGACGAGACCGGTGACAGTGTTCGGGTTGCCGGCCTCGCGCCGTGTGACGCGCCCGCCAATGGAGAAGCCTCGATAGACCTGATTTCTTACTTTGGCCACCGCGATCGGATCGACGACATGGGCGACAATGCGGGTGGTGCCGTCCTCGCAAACCTCGGCTTCGAGCGTCGTGCCCGCGGCAGAGAGTTGATGCATCTCGCGAAGAGCAGGAAAACGCATGTAGTCGGGGATCGCCGCGCGGATGGCATCCGCCCGCACAATCTCTCCCTGTTCGTCTAAAGCCTCGGATGTCGCGATCCCGTACACGCGCACGGTCCCGTCGTCCTGAGGCTCGACCTTCTGGATTGCGCCGTAAAGCCGCATAATTGGAAATCCCAGTCAGTGTGGATTTAGTTTGATAGCGCGTACGGGACACCCGGCTGCCGGAAGAGTTAGGGTCCCGGCAGCTTGCATTGCACCGTCGAATTGAGCTTCAGCACACGTCCGTCGCTCAAATTGGCGGTGGCCTCGAGAACGTAATTGCCGCCGGCTGCCGAGGCCGGCATACCCCCGATTAAGGCGACGGAAAACGCCCCCGTCCGCGTCTGCAGCGATCCGTCCGTCGGCGAACGCACTTGAATAGCAGTCTGCCGAGAAACCGAGAAAACCCGTGACTGCGGCGTCGGATCGATCGCTGTCTCGTACGGGCCCAGCGCGCAGTTCCAGCTCGTCGATACGATCGTCGCTGCACCCACATCCGCCATGAAATCAAAGGCAAAATAATCGGCTTCACCAATCTCGATCGGGGCGAAAGGCGTTGCAATGCGCATTGTGAAAACCTCAATCACCTCTGAGCGGATGAATACTGTCGGGCCCCGCAAGTAAGCGGATCCTGCCAGGTGAGCGCAACAGCCGTTCCGGTGCAACCATCAGCAGGGACGGAGGGTCAGCCCATTCCAAGCAGAGCGGGCCGTCAGCTGAAATGCGTGTGCTATTCGTCAATGATTCTGCAGGAAGGAGCGCCTCACTGCCCGGAATAGTGAGAAGCTCAAGGCGAAATTGTACGTTGCTCGAGATAACGCAGGCAAATTCGACGAAGCCCAGCGTATCTCGGTGTAACACCGCGGCGGCTTCGAACGGCATGAACGCGTCCGTATAGAAGGCCAAGGAACCCGCCCATTGGATCGGTATTAGCGAACTGCGAAGAGCAGCACTAGAAGCTTCAACCGGTGTTTCGTCCTCGCAACGAATTTCTCGGCGTCCTTCGGTTGCCACCGCGACATTGCTCGGGACAGATAGGCCAAACTCAACCGCCGCAGAAGCATCTATGCGGCCGACCGCTTGATGCTCCATTGCATTTCGAGACTCCGCCAATATCGTGGCGCTGATTACGGGCGTGTAGGTGATGACGATGATGCCGTTCCCGCCATTGCCTCCGAGACCGGGGTTCGTGACGCCATTCCAGCCGCCGCCGCCGCCACCGCCGCCATAACCGCCGCCGGCGCCGCCGGCACCGCTCCCGGTGGCGTTCCCAGACTGAGAGCCGCCGCCTCCGCCACCGCCACCGCCGGAGCCGTGCGACGCATCCCATTCCTGCCCGGAGCCGCCACTACCGCCGGATGAAACGTTGTCGGACGATGCTCCGGCGCCGCCGCCTGCGCCACCAGCTCCATTGGAGTCACCAGTGCCGTTCGACCCAGGCGCTGCGCTCGATGACGACCCGGCGCCGCCAACCTGCGAGGCGGTGAAATTCGCCCCACCACTGCCGCCGGTATTGCTTGTCGCGTTTGAACCCGGGGCACCGCCGCCGGAACCGCCGCCGCCGCCACCGCCGTTGATGCTCGTTGAATTGGCATTTGCCGCACTACCGGCCGCGCCATCACCGTTGGGGCCGCCGGCGCCGCCGCCGCCAGCACCAGTCGCAGGATTGGGACCAGGGTTCGACCCGCCGCTGCCGCCCTTGTTTTTCGTCGTACCGACGCCGCCGGTATTGCCGGCCTGCTCGCCGCCGCTGCCACCGATTCCAGCGCCACCGTTGCCGGGCGCGCCAGCGGCTCCGCCCTTGGAACCAACCGAAGATGCGCCGAGCGTCGAGCCGTTGAACCAAGTATCGCCGCCGGCCGTGCCGGGTGTGCCTGCCGTGCTGGAACCCGGACCGCCGCCGCCGACTTGAATCGTGACGGTTCCGGAAAGGCCGGCGAGGTTCGTGATCTTCGAGTAACCCCCGCCGCCGCCGCCGGCGGCCAATTGCCCGTTGCTCGCCCCGGAACCGCCGCCGCCGCCGCCGATCGTCTCGATCGTGTTGGTGTTGGACCAATCCGACGGCACCGTCCATGAGGTGCCGGAGATGATATAAATTTGCGTCACATCAGGACCACGAGGCTGTTGGGCAGCCGGGTTCTGCCGCCGAGCCTATGAAGCCCGGGCAGGTGACGGCAACAGGCTCGGCGTATCGAAGAGGCGGAGTGTTTACGCGTTTGTCTTTTAGCGGAGCCGAGACACTCATACAGTCTTACTCTTTACGGGGCGCCATAACGACGATGGCGAGCCGGGGTCTCGATGATGCGAAATTGGGGATCGAGGTGATCATCGCTCATATGGACGCGAAAACGCTTCGCTAATATAACGGTCGCCGGGCACCGCGATGTCATCTGCGATGAGCTGCCCATCCGGATGTAAATCGAGCGCGGGGTCGGCATTACAGACTGCAACTACGTTGCCTGATTTGTCGACGACGCAGCATCGCCCGCTGGGTGGCTTGCAACCCGTCGCTTCAGCAATTGCAGCTCGGCAGGCCGCGTCATCATAGGAACGGGTGAGCGGAAGCAGAAGCACGCTCTCGCCCGGTTCAGCGCGTAGCTGCGCAACGGCCATATCGTCATCAGGGATGACCTTTCGACGAAGAATTTTGCTCTTCGTTGCGTAGAAGACCGCAAGGTGGGTAGCTATCGTCACGACCCGGTTCCACTGTTATTTAGTTGCAAGCGGATAAAATGAGAATGGCCGAAGAACTTGGGTGTTGTCGATGCTAAGATTTGGTCGGGCTAAGACTTGGTCGGACTGAGTAGTAAGACCGTTACGTCGTGGTCCCTTGAGTCCGCAGGTCGGCCCAGCCCTTATAGGTCGCGGTGCCGGCGGGTAAGGTCAACCGCAACCACACGCCTTGAGCGCCGGAGGTGTTGGGCGCTGCGCCCGAAGGCAGGTTGCCTGGGCCAGGCACGCTGACGAAGGCGGGTTGCGAGATGAACGAGCCTATGCCCGAAGGAGGCGCAGCTTGACGGTTAGCGGCAGTGCCGGTGTCGTTCAGAGCCGTGGTCAACGCCAGATCCAACAGAGCGCCCAAGGGTAGGCTCGGCGTCTCGCTCGCGACCTCGATCTGTGTACCGGTCAGTGCGGTGCCAGTGTTGTTACTGACAACGAAAACTTTTTCGTAATAGGTGCGCTGCGCGCCGGCCGATCCATCTGCTGCTGTATTTGAAAACATTCGGATAATGGCGGTGACGGGATTGGGCAAAATTTCAAAGAGCATTCCTTGGAGAATTTTGTAAGTGGTTGTATTGTCCGGGATCGTCGCCCAGTCGCGGCTGACGGCCACCACATCGGTGCCATAACCTGACGTGACGATGATTTGACGCAGCTGGTTTGCTCCGGTGCCGCTCCTGATCCAGATCACCTGTCCGAGGGAGACGCTGGGTCCGTCACCCGCCTGCAACTTGAACAAGGCCGGGGTCGTCCCCGTGTGATTGGCGGAGCCGCTCTGTGCGGTTCGAACCGTTGCGTCAGTGGTGACTGAACCGGTCGGCAATACACAGCTGTGCGCTGCCAGCGCCACGTCGCCAACCGGAGCCGTGCCACCCGGATTGGCAGCGGGACCGTTTGCGGTGGCTCCCGACAAAGCGGCGTACAGGAGTCGCTCCAGCGACTGAGAACCGGTTACCCAAGTCTGTCCATTCAAGCTTAACGTCTGGTTCTGGATCACGCCCGTCGCGTCACGACCGTAGAAGGTAATCTTGGTCTCCGTGTCACTGGCAGAGCTCGATATTACGTCTAGGTTGCCAGCCGGGGCGATATCGTAGAATGCGACACGACGACTAAAATCAACGGGGCCGCCGTTGATCGCGCCATCCGCCTCAGGCATATTGGCCGAACCATACACGACGATGTCGGAGGGCAGTACACTCATTAAGGGCTCCTAGCGTGCGTATTCATTGTGCTCCAGCGAATAATCTACCGGCGCGCGGTTGAGAGGTGGCCGCAGCGTCCCTCACCAGCGATCAAAATCACTGCACGCACAGGATCCAGGCGGAGCGAAGTATGCGCGATGACGGCGCGCGCCTTGCCAGTTGGCGGCGGGCGGCGGCTCTCCTGGGGATAGATTTCGACGACGAATGCGGTAGGCGAACCTAGTTACCTGCTTGCGCACTCCGGTTTTTTCTATCGGCTTCGCTCAGCAGCACAGGTCCTTGTGCGGTCAAAAACATCGGTTGGTCCCCGCCTGCGACCGGGGCCATTCCCAGAATGTCGCGCGCCTCATTGAGCGCAAAAATCCCGTCCTTCACATAACCGCTGAGGATCGTTGCCTGATCCTTTGGATCTGTCGGCCGGCTATTCGACCAGGCGAATTCAAGATCGACATGGCCCATCCTGGTCTGAATGACGCCGTCGACCAACCGCTTGAGCCACCCGAGCAAGGGCGCGAGCCCTTCTTCCAGGGCTGCTTCCTGCGCAGTCTGCGCCGTGGCCCGATTGACCTGCGGGGTAAAGGCGGTGGGCGGCAATGAGAATGCATAACAGACGATCCTCGCCAGCCACTCGTCGAAATCGTCCTTATACGGCGCCTCCTTGAAGGCCTGGTATTTGGCGCCACTGGGACCCCAGACAAGGCGAGTGCGATTACCCGTATTTCCCGCTAGAATCGAGTCGAACCACTCCTGGAATTGGCGGATCTGCTCGGGGCTCCACCCGTCCGGTGCGTTAAGCAGGCCAGGCGGAACATTGCCCTCGGTGAAATGTTGCAACTGCATCGCCTGGCGGCGTAGCGCGATATTGACCGTCGTCACGATCTGCTCGACGGGGCTGAAACCGTACGCCTTGTGCGGCCGCGGGTTCCGCGGTAGGTACATCAGCTCGTCGCTGGTCAGGAGGCGCCAAGGTCGCCCGTGAATGATCTGTTCGTAGGCCGGGGCCGGTGGCCGTGGCCGCCGGCCGGTATCATCGAGCAAGACTTTGACCGTCGAGCCGTCGACGACGTCGAGCCCGATGATTTTGCCGCCGCGGTTACGGCGTAATTCGAATGCCGCCGCGTCGAGCACAAGGACGTCTTCGAGCGCTTCGCGAAGCCAAGTTGCGAAGGGTCGTTCGCCGTCGGGGCTTCGCCAGAAATCGGTCAGCTGGTCAATCCGCCCGGCGGCGTCCTCGTCAGGCGTTTTTTCGTTGCGAGACTTGATCGTCCAGTCGAGTTTTTCGATCTGGTCCTTCCGCGTCTCAATCGCGAGCCGAGTGATATCGTGACTTTCGGCTAGCGCTCTCAGTTCGTCGAACCCGATCGCTTCGTAGGAGCGCGGCGTATAGATCGCATTGTAGCCGACTGGATAATCCCAGAGGCGTACTTGCTCGCGCTCAGGCGGAACCAGCGGATAGCTGGGCGAAAAGCTTCCTCTGTCCGGCTGAAAAACATCGCGAAATCGAGTGATGTCGTTCTGACTGCCCCAGCCGCCCCAAGTATATGACGCTAACGAGGTCCGCTTGCCGTCAGGATCAGGCATTAGAGGAACTCCATGGTGTCGCGATTGGCCGGCCGCAGGGACGTCTCTGCTTCAACCCAACGCCCTCGGTTGTGAGGATCCTGATCATTGAAACCCGACACAGCTGTAGGCAAGAACGTCGCCGTCAGAGAAGGCACCGGTAAGCACCATGCTGGCCGTCGAGGCGGCCGTCGGACGTACGAGAGTCCCCCTGGTTTCGTCGAAAACCGAGCAAATCGGAGGGTTCGGCCAAGGCGATACGAATGTGATCGTACAGATGCCACCATTGGCAGACCCGACGGTAACCCGGCCGGCACTGTCATTGCCGCCGATGGAAGGCAAAGTGCCACAATCGCTGGCCCCCGAACCGACCGCCGGGGTTGCCCCCGTCGTAATCTGATGACCGAGCATGCCAAGCGCCGAGGCGCTGCGTGGTGTAATCGATACTATTCGGAAATTGCCGCCGTCGAATTGCAACGCCATAAATTCATAGTTAATTGGCGCGAGTGTTACCGAGTTGCCGGCAGAGCCGGTCGCCCCGGCCGGATAAAGGATGTGTGCACCGGCGGCGCCGTTGACTTGAACAGTCATGGTCTTGCCGTTGTCGGTCGCAAAGCCCATCGTCCAGCCGGCACTGATCGCAGTCGTCGGCGGCAGGGTCACGGTTAGGGAGCTGACCGGGGTGTTGTAACTGGACAATGCGTTGCCGATGTCGCTTTGGGAGGCGGCATATGTGCCGACCGCCGGAAAGCTCCAACGATTGATTCCCGGGGCGTTGCCGCTAATCCCCATCAATGTGGCGGTTGCCGGTGTCGCTTGGATAACTCGGAAATTTCCGCCGTCGAACTGCAGAACGAGGAGTTCGTAGTTTGCTCCCGCGAGCGAGGCCGAAGTAGTCGTTGCGCCGCTGCCCGGATAGAGAATGCGCCCGCCAGAGGTGGAGTTGGTTTGCACCGCGGCGGTCTTGTTGCCGTCGGTCGCTATCCCAATCGTCCATCCCATCGGCACGGCCGTCGTCGACGGCAACGTTACCGCCAAATAGGACGCCGGGCTGTTGAGGCTGGATATTACATTGCCGTTGTCGGTAACCGTCGCGGAGTAAGAACTGACCGTGGGGAAACTCCAGCGGCTGATCCCCGCAGCGCCGACCATGCCGATCGCCTGCGCGGTCGCTGGTGTCGCTTCGAGCACCCGGAAACTGCCGTTGCCGTCGTACTGCAGCACCATGAACTCGTAGGCACCCTGGCTGGTGTTCGCCATGGCCAATGATGTCTGCGATCCGCCGGAACCCGGCCATACGATGTGGCCACCAGTGGTGCTGTTCACCTGGACCATCAGGCCCTTGTTGTTGTCGGTCGCGAAGCCCAGAGACCAGCCGTCGGGAAGCCCGTTTGTCGAAGGCAGCGTAACCGTCAGACCTGCGGCGCTATTGTAGCTCGATAGGACGTTGCCGTTGTCGCTGAGGTTGGCGGCATAGCCGGAACCGGCGGGGAACAGCCAGTTGCTCGGCCAAGGCGGCGGTTCGAAGCCGTTCGCCAAGCGTGTGTTTCGGGTCGACGAGACAATACGGAAGTTGTTCCCATCCGATTGCAACCGAACATATTCATAATTTCCGGCGCCCATTGTGATCGATCCGACGCTCTTGCCGCCTGAGATGACCGAACCACTGGTCGCCGTGATCGTCATGCCCTTGCCGTTATCGGAAGCAAATCCCATGCTCCACCCCACATTGACGGTGGAAACCGCCGGCAGGGTCACCGACATTGATGCGCCCGTGGTATTATAGTTCGAGACGGTGAGCCCATCATCGATCGGCTTTGCTACATAAGATCCGGCCACCGGAAACAGCCAATTGTCTCGCGATCCTGTGCCGATCACCGATATTCCGGTGGAGAGCGGTCCGTAATTGACCGTTGCGCCGCCATAGTTGGGGTTGATCAGCACATTGCCGTCGCTCGCGGTCGCATTCACTGCCGTGACACAGTTGAAATAGGGGGATACAAAAGTGTTGAGACCATTGTGACTGAAAGTTATCGACAGGCAGGTCGGGGACACTTCGAGATCGAGAGCGAAGAAGGTGTTGCTGAAGTTGTAACCGTTCTCCAGAACGGCTCCGCGGCCGCCTGTGCCCTCTGCCGTACCCGCACCGGATATCCGGGAAAACTGGACCTGCTCGAATGCGAGGCCGGCCGCCCCGCCGGCCGCCACACAAACCGCATAAACGTCACTGTCCAGCACATAATTGAACTGGCAGCCGCCTCCTGCTGGCGCAGTGTTGGTATTATTGACGATCAGGTGATCGAATTTTACCGAATTATGCGCATCGGAGAAATCAGTTTTGCCGACTACGACCACATAAGCCGGAGTATTGCCGTTGACAAATAGGGTGCCCTCTTCTCTAAAATAGAAGCACCCGGTCGGGCTGCTGCTGGTACCGTTGCCGCATTGGATCTGCAGCACCGGGCCGGACGCGATCGTTCGACCGTCAATGACGGCGCCGTCCGAGATCAGGCGAAACCCTTGGCCGGCCTGAGTGGCGTAGTCGATGATTATCGGTGATGTGACCTTGTAGGTCCCTGCGGTCAAGCGCACCGGCCTGTTATTCGCGATGGCAGCTGAAATCGTACTGTTTATTGCGATCGTATCGTCGTGATTTCCGTCGCCCACGGCGCCATTGCAGCGAACATCGATCCACGGGTGTCCGGAGCACGTGACCACGTCACCCTGCAGGGTGGACTGGCCCGTGATGTTGAGTGAGGAGCCGCTGATCGTCTGTGCCAGGGTGGGGAGCGCCACGCCGAGCCCAAAAGCAAACGCCGCAATTCGCAGAAGAATACGGCTGATTTGAAATCCGCTGGCTCGCTGCCGGTCAGCCGGGCGGGCTCCCCTTCTCTGTCTGGGAGTCACGCGCTGTTGCTCCAGCCGTAGGGCAGCCCGAACCTCGGTGACGGGGAACGCTTGCCACGTGCTGAATAACCGGAATTTAGCGATGCGGCGCGCCAGTCCGGTCTCAGCGAGTAATATGGCGGTCGTCGTGGCGAACCAAATTCCGAGAGCGGCGGCGAAGCCCGTCGGTATCGTCATGGCCAGATCCGGCACAAATGCTGACACCGGCAGAGACATCACCATCTCCGAGCCGCAAAGGACTGGCCGGTCGAACTGGCATAGAGGCTGATAGCGCCCGCCGGCTTATAACCGGACGGCGTGATGAACACTGCGCCCGGTGCGATCGGGATCGACGCCCCGCCGGCGCTTGCCGCACCTACATCGGAAACATAGAGGGTGGCCAAAGAGTTGTTCGCGACGAGAAAACCGTTGACCGGAACTACGGCGGCAAACAAAGGCTGTGCCATGCCTCCGGTCACGATGGTGCCGCTGCCGTCGATCGCCGCGGAGCCAGCAGCATTGATAACCGGAAGAGGGGCCGTCGGACCGACCGGAGTCGCTACGCCGCCTGCGATTGCTGCCGGCGCATGAACCGGGACGAGGTTGCCCGCAACGTCACTCTGCGTCGAAATTGATTGTGTCGTAGTATTGGCGTCCTTGACGAGCAGCGTCAATGATCCACTCCTTCCCGGTAATGATTGGCGTAGCGCCTTTAAGAATCGGGTTTCCCATTACCAGCCAGTTGACCACTAAGCTGGCGATACATCTCGTAGATCCCTTCTGCGGGCATCGCTTCGACCAGGAGATCGGTCAGTGCCCAAACCAGTGCATCCACCCGATCAGGAGAGTGGCTGGCCGAACGGGTCGCGCGGTTGCCGTGCGCGTCGGCGGTGAAGGCGCACATCTGATCCTCGAGTTCCGGAAACACGCCGAGGTGGTGCACGCGGCCTTGCTCGTAGAGCGCCGCAATCGGTTCTGCGCGAGTTACCTTTCCGCGGGAAGCATGCACGGCAGAGAAGGGCGCGTTTGGCTCGATCACTCGCAGCGTCGCCTCGACCATATCGCCACCATTGTTCACCTCGGCTACGATCCGGTCGGCCCTGTGCGCGCGATAAACTGAAACAGCCGTCTTGGCCCATTCCGTCGGCTGATAGCGACCCGAGGCGTCGGCGAGCACCCAACCTCGTCCGCCGGCATCTTTGCCGGCAACAATAATGCCGGTCTCGTCAGCTCGCTCAGTCGAACTCGCCGCTGGGTCGATGGCGACGACCACTCTTATCAGCGGCGGCGCTGCGCGGACTCGTGATCCCTCCAACATGCCGCGGTTCCACAAGGCACCGGGAACATCTGCAAGGAGTTCTGCCTCAAGCTCCTGGCGGCCGAGGCGCGTCCCCTGATACTTTTGAATTATCTGTCCGAAGAACGCCGAGGCGAGATTGGCGCGGTTCTCGTAAGTGGTCCCCCGCGTCACAATGACCGTCGGATCGTCGATCAGCCCACGAATGAGCGATGTCGTCCGGGGCGTCGTCGTCACCACGACGCGTGGATCAGTGCCTAAACGCAGGCCGAACATAAGCATGTCCCAAGCCTCCGGATGGCGCCAGCTGGCAAGCTCGTCGCACCACGCTGCGTCGTGCTGCGGTCCGCGAAGGCGCTCGGGTTCGTCGGCACTGAATAGCGTGGCAACAGCGCCATTCGGCCAAGTCAGACGCCGCTTCGACGGCTCATACCGCGGCCGCTCCCAAGGTGGCGAGATAGCCAGGATGCCGCTTTCTCCTTCGACCATGATATCGCGGGCATCGCCGGCCGTCGGCGCTACGAGCGCAAGTCGATGTGCGGTTCGCGCAGTGACCCGAGCGCGGATCATTTCTGCGCCCGTTCGCGTCTTGCCGAAGCCACGGCCTGCGAGCACGAGCCATACCCGCCACTCCCCATTGGGCGGCAACTGATTGGGCCGGGCCCAGAAGGCCCACTCGTAAAGCAGGGCCCGCGCTTCTGCGGGGGTCAGAGCGGCGATGAGCTCGTTTCTGGGCACCTCCGCTCCCGAGCCAAGCGAAGTGGCGTGCAAGCGCCTCGCGCGCATCCTTTAAAAAATCCCTTTTGTATTTCGCCTTCAAGGCGTCCCGCTGGTGGCGGACGCCGGAATGCCGGCGATCGCCCGAGGACTGATCTCTTGTATGGCTCTGTTACGGGACAGTGCCGGTTCTGGGCGCCGGAAGCGGTCTAATCCGGATGGCGCCGGAGTTCCCGGGCAACACCAGTGCCTGCACACCGACCCACCGGGGGCGCGGTCATCCTAAGAAGCCAACATGGTCCCGTTCCCCACCATTGCCAGCGTAAGACAACTATATCACTTCGATCCGGAATTGTCAATATGCAAATACGTTTCTAGCAAGCAAGAGAATGAGCGAAATGTGCTTCGAGCGTACCCAATGAGGCAATCAGGATGCCGGAGGCCGCTTCC
>Ga0209380_10002430_pt1 | contig 11944 bp, 12 predicted proteins | sample HubBroMetageWFT6_FD_188347 | JGI IMG/M metagenome (GOLD analysis project Ga0209380, IMG submission 188347) | Warmed and freeze-thawed soil microbial communities from the Hubbard Brook experimental Forest, New Hampshire - Hubbard Brook CCASE Soil... | ecosystem: Environmental > Terrestrial >...
GTATTTTCGATCGCCAGCAGCAAGATCATTCCGGCGAAGACCGGGGCGGGGGAAAGCGATCTTCAGGCACGCTATCTCAGCTTTGACGACTATACGTTCCTGAAGGCCGGCGAGGAGGCCAACGCCTACAAGGTCCGGCTGTGGCGGACTGGTCCAGGCAGCCAGCTCGCGCTGTACCCGAACCTCAATGTCGATGACGAGGTCTGGCGCGGCCTGTTGCGCGACGTGCGGTTCCGGCGCGCGCTGTCGCTCGCCACCGACCGGCACGAGATCAATCAGGTGATCTATTTCGGGTTGGCGCTCGAAGGGCAGAACACCGTGCTGCCGGAAAGCCCGCTCTACCGCCCCGAGTACCGATCGGCCTGGGCCGGCTACGACATTGACGAGGCCAACCGCCTTCTCGACTTGATCGGTCTCAAATTAGGCAGCGACGGCGTCCGGCAGCTGCCGGACGGACGCCCGGCCGATATCGTCGTCGAAGATTCCGGAGAGTCGACCGAAAAGTCGGATGTCCTCGAACTGGTCCGAGATTCCTGGCGCAAGATCGGCATACGTCTGTTTTCCCGCCCGATGCAGCTTACCTTGTTTCGCCGTCGGGTGTTTTCCGGTCAAACGCTGATGTCGATCGACAAGGGCATCGAGAACGGTCTCGCCACCGCCGACATGTCGCCCTCGGAGTTCGCACCGACGGCCCAGGAGCAGCTCGAATGGCCGAAATGGGGCCAGTATATGGAGACCAAGGGTAAGGCCGGCGAAGCTCCCGATCTGCCCCAGGCAACCCAGCTCAAGCACCTTTATAAGGAGTGGCTGGCTGATTCCGGCAGCGACGATCATGCGCGGATCTGGCACCAGATGCTGCGGATCTGGGCGGAGGAGGTATATTCGATTGGCACCGTCGCCGGCGTGCAGCAACCGGTCGTCGTCAGCGCGCGGCTTCGCAACGTGCCGAGCGACGGGGTTTACAATTGGGACCCCGGTGCTCATTTCGGGATCTACAAGCCGGACGGGTTCTGGTTCGATCAAACCGCCGCACCGGCCGCGTCCGCCGAGCTGGCGAGCCCGGCACAGTAATGGACGAATGCACGATATTCTCGTGTCAGACGCGACGAAATTCGGATACTTCAATCACCGCCCGGCTTGGCCATGGCGGCGACCTACGCAACCTCTAGCCCTTGTTCGCTTCGATGCTTGGCTACCTCGTTCACCGCATCCTGATCATGATCCCGACGCTGATCGCCATCAGCATCGTGATCTTCATCATCATTCACCTGCCGCCGGGCGATTATTTCTCGACCTACATCGCCGAGCTGCAAAGTTCCGGCGAGAAAGCAGACCTCGCCAAGATCGCCTTCCTGAGGGCGCAATACGGCTTCGACCGACCACTGTGGCAGCAATATATCTATTGGGCCGTCGGGCTGCTGCATGGCGATATGGGCTATTCCTTTCTGTATGACCTGCCGGTCAATAAGGTTGTCGGCGACCGCCTGCTGCTGACCTTCGTCGTCTCGTTCACGACGATCCTGTTCACGTACATCGTCGCGTTCCCGATCGGGGTTTATTCGGCGACGCACCAGTACAGCCTCTCCGACTACCTGTTGACGTTTGTCGGGTTTCTCGGCTTGGCGACGCCGAGCTTTCTGCTGGCGCTGCTCCTCGTATACTTGGCGCATGTCTATTTCGGCATCTCGGTCGGCGGCTTGATGGACCCCCAATACGTCGATGCCCCATGGTCGTGGGGCAAGGTGATGTCCGTCTTCGCGCATATCTGGATACCGGTCATCGTCATCGGCTTGGCCGGGACCGCCAGCATGATCCGCCGGCTGCGGGCCAATTTGCTCGACGAGCTGCAGAAGCAATACGTGGTGACGGCCCGCGCCAAAGGCCTGCACCCGATGAAGGTGCTGTTCAAATATCCGCTGCGGCTGGCGCTCAACCCGTTCGTATCGGATATCGGCTCGCTGCTGCCGCATGTAATCTCGGGGGCGGCGGTGGTGTCGGTGGTGATGTCGTTGCCGACCACCGGGCCGATGCTGCTCGACGCGCTGCGCAGTCAGGACATGTACCTCGCCGGCTCTTTCCTGATGTTCATGGCGTTTCTGACCGTGATCGGCGTGTTTCTGTCGGATCTGGCGCTCGCCGCGCTCGACCCGCGGATCCGCCTGCAAGGCGGGCGCCGCTTATGAGTGAACTCGACATCAGCGCCGGACCGGCAGCGCCCGAGAAAGCGCGCGCCGCTCGCGGCCGATTAGGCGATGTCGCAACCCATTACGTGTCGCCGGCGCCGTTCGATCCCTATTCGGTCGACGTCATGACCCCGGCGCAGGAGCGTTTCTACCGCGCCTCGCCTACTCGCCTGATGTGGTGGCGACTGCGCCGGCACCGGGTTGCCGTCGCCTCGGGCGCGCTGCTGCTCGCGATGTACGCCATTACGCTATTCTGCGAATTTCTTGCCCCTTACGGGCTGGACAGTCGGCATACCGATTTCATCTATGCGCCGCCGCAGCGGGTGCATTTTATCGACCAAGGCAGACTGACAGCGCCATTCGTCGACGGCGACGATTACCGGCTCGACATGACCAACCTCCGCCGCGTCTACACGCCCAACGCCGCGAAGCACGAGCCGATCCGCTTTTTCTGCCACGGCGACCAGTATCTGTTCTGGGGCCTCGTCCCGGGCGATCTGCACCTCGTCTGCCCGGCTCATGGCGGCCAGCTGTTTCTTCTCGGCACCGATCGGCTCGGCCGCGACCTGCTTTCGCGCATCATCTATGGCGCGCGGATCTCGCTGACGGTCGGCCTTCTGGGCGTCACGGTCAGCTTTACCCTCGGCATCCTGATCGGCGGCATCGCCGGCTATTACGGCGGCTGGACCGACATGCTGACCCAGCGTGGCATCGAGGTCGTTCAGTCCTTCCCGCACTTGCCGCTGTGGATGGCGCTCTCAGCGATCCTGCCGGTGACCTGGAGCCCGATCCTGGTCTATTTCGGCATCACGCTGATCCTCGGCATGATCGAGTGGACCCATCTGGCTCGCGCCGTGCGCTCGAAACTATTGTCTTTGCGCGAGGAGGATTTCTGCACCGCCGCGGTACTGATGGGCGCGAGCCCGGGGCGGATCATCGGCCGCCACCTGCTGCCGAGCTTTATGAGCCACCTGATCGCCTCGGCGACCCTGATTATCCCCGGCATGATCCTCGGCGAAACGGCGCTGTCGTTCCTTGGCCTCGGCCTGCGTCCGCCGATCACCAGTTGGGGCGTCCTGTTGAACGAGGCGCAGAACATCAACGTCGTGGCGCTTTACCCGTGGCTGATGCTGCCGGTGGTGCCGGTAATTCTGACCGTGCTGGCGTTCAACTTCCTCGGTGACGGGCTGCGCGACGCGGCCGACCCCTATCACTGACCCGGTCGGAAAATCGTAGGACGGGTGGAGCGTAGCGAAACCGGGACTTCTCACGCGAGCCGGGCCGTGGCGGGTTATACTTCGCTCACCCGCCCCACCATCGCGATCCGAAACTAGGGACGCAGCACCAGCCCTTCATGGGCGACGATTGTGCCAGGTCGGATCTTGGCCGCGTCGGCGGCGACCTTGTCCATGAAAATATCGTCGTGGTCCGGATCGTGGTGGAACACGACCAATGTCCCGACCCGGGCCGCATCGGCGAGGCGCACCCCTTCCTGCCAAGTCGAATGCCCCCAATGCTGGTGCGCCGGGTATTCCTCGTCAGTATAGGTGCAGTCGTAAATCATCACATCGGCGTGATCGACGAGCCGCAGCACGTTGGGGTCGAGCCGGCCGGGCTCATGCTCGGTATCGGTGATGTAGGCAACCGCCTTGCCGTTGTATTCGATGCGGTAGCCGGTGGCCCCGTTCGGGTGGTTGAGGGGCGCCGTGCGCAGAGCGATCCTGGGATGGGTCACCAGCGACTCGCCAGCTGAGAAATCGTGAAAGGCGAGCTTCGCCGTGAAGATGTCTAGCGGCACCGGGAATAGGGGCGGCGCCATCATCTTGCCGAGGACCTCCTCGATCCCGGAATAGGGCTTTAGATGACCGGCCCAGATGCGGATGTTGTTGCGCGCATCGTAACAGGGGGCAAAAAAAGGCAGGCCGTGGACATGATCCAGATGGGTGTGCGTGTAAAAAAGGTCGAAATCGCGCGGATACCCACCCCTGAGCAGCTCTTCGCCAAGTTTGCGCAGGCCCGAGCCGCCATCGAAGACCAATAGGTGCTCGCCGCAGCGAACTTCGATGCAGGCGGTGTTGCCGCCGTAGCGCGCGGTCGCATGACCGGGGCAGGCGATACTGCCGCGCACGCCCCAGAAGCGAACCGTGAAATCCGGCTTCACCAACGCCAAGGCCATCCCCGTCCACGCGCCCCCGGTTTCACTAAATAATAATTACAAACAATCTGCAAAAGCGCGACTGCGCAGCCTCGTCTTGGTACCTCGCTTTTGACTTTTTTTTTGCTCTAACCCGTCGTTAACCAGTTGGGCGTTAGAAAGGGCCTCAGTGCTCAGCCAGAACGGGAGCCTGAGATGGCCCAGACAGATACCGAGTATGCGGCGGCGGTTGCCGATTTTCTCCGTAAAAAGAGCATAACCCGTTGTCCGACCGTATGTGTCGTCGCGACCCGCGGCAGCGTACCCGAGGCGGATCGGGCTGCGCTGCGCAATTACAACGAGGCCCGGGAAGCGGCCCGGATGGAAAAGCTCAGAAGCTACCAGCAGATGCTCGCTTCCTGATGCCTCAGCGGCCCTCGTACCGCGGTTTGCGCCTCTCCTTGAAGGCGCGCACGCCCTCGGCGGCATCGGCGCTGTTGCGCACCGCCGCGAGTTCGGCACCGAATCGGGCCGCCAGTTCCGCCGGTCCCTTCGGCAGGACATGCTCGTTGACGAACCGTTTCATCGTCGCCAGCGCCAGCGGCGCCAGGTCGACGATCTTGTGAGCGACGGCTAGCGCCTCCTCGATCTCCTTTCCGTTAGCAACGACTTTATTAACCAGCCCCGCCTGATAGGCGCGCTCCGCGTCGAGCGGCTCGCCGACCAGCATCATCTGCATCGCGATCTTGTGCGGAATGCGCGCGGCAAGCCCGGCGATCATCCCGCCGGTGATGCCGACCTTGCCCTCCGGGTAGGAGAATTTGGCGTCCTCGGTCGCGACCAAGAGATCGCACATCATCGCCATGACGAGCCCCCCGCCGATGCACCAGCCGGCGACGGCCGCGATGATCGGCTTGTCGGTGGTGATCCCGACCGTCGGAACGCAGCGCCACAGCTCCGGCAGGTCGGTGACGTCGGCGCCGGCGGAAAAGGCGCGGCCGCCGGCGCCGGTCAGGATTGCGACCCGCTGCCCAGAGTGGTCGAACTCGGCGAAAGCCTGTTGCAGCTCGATCGCGACCGCTTTGTTGATCGCGTTCAGCTTCTCGGGCCGGTTTATGCTGACGATCGTGACCGGGCCGCGTTCCTCGACGCTGACGACACTCATTTGCTTCTCCTTGCGAGGCGGCAACTGGAACCGCACGGACTCGCCGGTTTATAGTCCCCTGCGAGCAACCCGGAGAGGGCGATGAATCTGTTCCAGGAGAGGGGGGTCAGGGATTACGCCGAAGCCGCGGCAAAGATTCCGGTCATCGATTTCGGCCCGCTATTCGCCGGAGAGCCGGGCGCGCTCGCGCGCGTGGCGCGCGAGGTCGGGTATGCCTGCGAGAATATCGGCTTCTTCTATGCCCTCAATCACGGCGTCCCCGAGGCACTGATCGACCGCGCCTTTGCTGCCTCGCGCCACTTCCACGCCCTGCCGCTCGAAGAAAAGCTCGAGCTGCGGCTCAACGAGAACAACATCGGTTATCTGCCGATCAACGCCTCGGTGCAGGGTGCCTCGACCGTGCACAAGGCGACCCGGCCGAACCAGAACGAAAGCTTCTTCATCAGCCACGACCGCGGCGCCGACCACCCCGATGTGATCGCTGGAATGCCGCTGCGCGGCCGCAATCAATGGCCCGCCTTGTTACCGGACATTCGCGAGCCGATGACGACGTATTTCCATGCGCTGGGAGCGATGTGCGACCGCATGCTGCCGGTTTTCGCCGTCGCGCTCGGCATGCCGGCCGATTTTTTCGCGCGGTTCTTCACAAATGAAGGCCACGCCAATCTGCGCTTCCTGCACTACCCACCGCAGGATCCGGGCGAGGACAATCTGTTCGGCCAGGCGCCGCACACCGACAACAGCTTTATGACCGCGCTGGCCCGTACCGATGTGCCCGGCCTCGCGGTACGGCTGCCGTCCGGAGAGTGGTTTCCGCCGCCGGTCATTCCCGGCACCTTCCTGATCAATCTCGGCAACATCATGCGGCGCTGGTCGAACGACCGATTTCTGTCGACCCCGCACGGCGTGCTGAACGATTCGGGCGCCGATCGCTATTCGATCGCCTATTTCCACAGCCCGAACCCGGACGCCGTGATCGAATGCCTGCCGAGCTGCGTCTCGGCCGACAACCCGGCGAAGTACCCGCCGGCGGTTTATCGCGACCTGATCCTTGCATTCTATCGCGCCAATTATTTCCATCAAAAAGGCCACAAATCCTCGGCGGCCGAGATGGTTCAGGCAGCCGAATAGGCCGGGAGGCAAAACCATGTTCGATCTCGATCGCTTCATCGAGGAGTGCCGCGTCGCGCTCAGCGCCGATCCGACGCATAAGTCGGTGCGAGAGGTCGTCGCCCGTGCGGTTTCCGATCCCGCCGCGGTACTAGCCGGTCTAGGCGAGCCGACGCGCGCCGAGGTGCAGAAGCTCCATCACAAGCCAGACCTGACAATCCTCAATGTCGTCTGGGGCCCGCGCATGACGATCATGCCGCACGACCACCTGATGTGGGCGGTGATCGGCATCTATACCGGCCGCGAGAACAACATCTTCTGGCGACGGTTGCCGGACGGGACCGGCGGGAAGATCGAGGCCGCCGGCGCCAAATCACTGGGCGAACGCGACGCGGAGCCGCTAGGCCGCGATATCATCCACACGGTGACCAACCCGTTGGCGCGGTTGACCGGCGCCATCCATGTCTATGGTGGCGATTTCTTCGCCGTGCAGCGCAGCGAATGGGATCCGGAAACGCTGCTCGAAGGATGCTACGACGTCGCGAAGAATATGCGGCTGTTCGAGGAAGCGAACGCTGCATGAGCCTCCAGGTCTATGCGCTGACCTGCGGCCACCTGACCGGCGAGCTCGGCCATTTGATGGAAGGCGGCGAGGGCCGCGTCCGGCTGCCGATCCCGGCCTATCTGATCGAGCACCCGAAGGGGACGGCGCTGTTCGACACCGGCATGCATCCGGATTGTCAGCATGACCCGGCGGCAAGGGTCGGGGAGCGCCTCGCCGGCCTCTTCGAATTCGACTACCATCCCGGCGAGGAGATCGGCACTCAGCTTGAAGCGCTCGGCCGCGACCCGGGCCGGATCGACCTGATCGTCAACTCGCATTTCCATTTCGACCATGTCGGCGGCAACGCCCTCATTCCTAACGCGACGATGCTGGTGCAGCGCCGCGAATGGGACGCCGGCATGGACCCCGACAGCGCCGCAAAGCGCGGCTTCAACCCGCGCGATTTCGATCTCGGCCATAAATTGCGCCTCGTCGACGGCGAGCACGACGTGTTCGGCGACGGCTCGGTCGTCTGCCTGCCAACCCATGGCCATACGCCCGGACACCAATCGTTGAAGCTGCACCTGCCGGGTGGCGAGGTCGTGCTCGCCGCCGACAGCTGCTATTTCTGCCGCACCCTGCGCGAGCGCCGCCTGCCCCGCTTCGCCTACGATAAGGAGGCGATGCTGGCGTCACTTGACCGGCTCGCGGCGCTTGAAGCGGGCGGCGCGCGGATCTTTTTCGGCCACGATCCGGAATTCTGGCAGACGGTGCCGCAGGCACCGCAAGCGATCGCCTGAGCCGCATGAACCAATTGCCCAAGGCTATCCTGTTCGACCTCGACGACACGATCCTCAGCGCCTTTGGCCAGGGCGAGGATCAGTGGAACCGGGTCATCGCCTCCTTCGCCGAACAGCTGGCGCCGCACCAGCCGCCCGATATCGTCGCTGCGATCCAGGCCTATTCGCGCTACCTCTGGGCCGACCAGGCGCGCCACAAGGATTGGCGCCACCGCATCGGCGAGGCGCGCCGCCACATCGTCGCCAATGCCTTTGCGGAGCTGGAGAGGAACGCGGGTCATCCAGTGCCGCCGCCGGAACTGCTCGACGCGGTCGCCGACCGCTTCAACCAGGTCCAGGAAGCCGAATTGCGCATGTTTCCCGGCGCGCACGAGACGTTGGACCGGCTGAAGGGACTCGGAGTCAAGCTCGCGCTCGTCACCAACGGCGCCGCCGAGCCGCAGCGCAAGAAGGTCGTGCGTTTCGCATTGGAGCACCGCTTCGACCACATCCAGATCGAGGGTGAGCACGGCTTCGGCAAGCCGGAGGAGCAGGCCTATCGTCACGCGCTCGCCGCGCTTGGGGTCACGGCGAACGACGCCTGGATGGTTGGCGACAATCTCGAATGGGAGGTGGTCGCGCCGCAGCGGCTCGGCATCTATGCGATCTGGTATGACGGCTATGGCGTCGGCCTGCCGCCGGATTCGCCAATCCGCCCCGACCGGATCGTCCGCTCCCTGCCGGAACTGCTCCCGTAATACAATTGTACCCCAGCGTTGCGTTTTTCGATCGGGCTGAATAGATCCTGAGCGCGGCCTCCTTTTTGCTTGGGCGGCCGCGCTTTCGTTTCCGACCGCCGCAGCGATGCCCAACGATTTCCCTGCCCATAGTCCTGCCATCGCGACGCCCGCTGCCGAAGGCGGCGAGCTGGGGCCGGCCGAGCTGTATCGCGAGCGGTCCGAGACAGGCCTGATCCGGTCGGATCCGGCACAGCGGCGCGTGGTCGCCCGCCTGCAACAGCTGCACGAAGAGCTGCGCCAATACAGCGCCGATGCCGGGCGGCGCGGCTGGCTGGCGCGTCTCTTAAGTGCCGGGCAGGGCATGACGGCGCCGCGGGGCCTTTACATTTGGGGCCCTGTCGGGCGCGGCAAATCGATGCTGGTGGATCTGTTCTTTGCGTCGACGCCGGTCGAGAACAAACGGCGGGTGCACTTTCACGCCTTCATGCTCGAGGTACATGACCGTATCGAGCGCGAGCGTCGGGCGAAGACGCACGAGCCGGTCGGCAAGGTCGCCGCCGACCTCGCGGCCGAGGCAAAGCTTTTGTGTTTCGACGAGTTCCAGGTCAATGACATCGCCGACGCAATGATCCTGGAGCGGCTGTTTCGCGCCCTATTCGCGGCCGGCACGGTCGTGGTCGCGACCTCGAACCGCGCGCCGGATCGGCTCTACGAGAACGGGCTGCAGCGCGACCGCTTCCTGCCGTTCATCGCCTTGCTGCAAGGGCAACTCGATCTGATCGAGCTGGACAGCGGCCGCGACTACCGCCTGGCGCGGATGCGCGGAAAGAAGGTGTATCATTGGCCGAACGACGCGGCGGCGCGAGCCGCGCTCGATGCTGCCTTCGCCGATCTGACCGACCATGCCGCCGGCGCCAGCGTGACACTGACGGTCCTGGCGCGGCCGCTGGTGGTGCCGCGCGCCGGCCGCAACGTCGCCTGGTTCTCGTTCGAGGAATTGTGCGCGCGCCCGCTGGCGGCCGCGGATTACCTGGCGGTCGCCGAGCGGTTCGCGGCGATTGTCCTGGAGGGAATCCCGCGGCTGTCGCCAAAGCAACGCAACGAGGCGCAGCGCTTTCACATTCTGATCGACGCGCTCTACGAGGCGCGCACCCTGCTCGTCGCGTCGGCCGAGGTGCCTCCCGAGCAGATTTATGTGGCGGGCGACGGCAGCTGGGAATTCCAGCGCACCGTGTCGCGGCTGATAGAAATGCAAAGCGAGGACTATCTCGCGAACCGCCGGGTTTGAGGCCGCATGGTTGGCTACTCGATCGACGATGGCTATGTCGTCCCGGTGCTCGCCGCCTTGCCGATCACAGCGGATTCGCGCTAAGACGCGCGCCGCTACGCTCCCCTCGCCGGAGATGAGGATTTCCCCATGGCACGCAACAAGATCGCGCTGATCGGCGCCGGCCAGATCGGCGGCACGCTGGCTCTGCTCGCCGGCTTGAAAGAGCTGGGCGATGTCGTGCTGTTCGACATCGTCGACGGGGTGCCGCAAGGGAAGGCGCTGGACATCGTCCAGGGCAGCTCGATCGAGGGCTACGACGCGGCGATCATCGGCACCAATGATTACGCGGACCTCAAGCGCGCCGATGTCGTCATTGTCACCGCCGGGGTGCCGCGTAAGCCGGGAATGAGCCGCGACGATCTGATCGGCATCAACACCAAGGTCGTCGGCGAGGTTGGCGCCGCGATCAAGCAGTATTGCCCGAAGGCCTTCGTCATCACGATCACCAACCCGCTCGATGCGATGGTCTGGGTCATGAAGGAGGCTACCGGCCTCCCGGCGAACCAGGTCGTCGGCATGGCCGGGGTGCTCGACAGTGCCCGCCTGCGCTACTTCCTCGCCGCCGAGTTCAAGGTTTCGGTCGAGGACGTGACCGCCTTCGTGCTTGGCGGTCACGGCGACACGATGGTACCGCTGATCCGCTATGCGACGGTCGCCGGCATCGCGCTGCCCGATTTGATCAAGATGGGCTGGACGACGCGGGGGCGGGTGGAGGAGATCTTTCAGCGCACCCGCGACGGCGGCGCCGAGATCGTCAATTTCCTGAAGACCGGCTCGGCCTTTTATGCGCCGGCCAGCGCCGCGATCGCGATGGCCGAAGCCTATTTGCGCGACAAGAAGCGGGTGCTGCCCTGCGCCGCTTGGCTTACCGGGCAATACGGGGTCAAGGACCTCTATGTCGGCGTGCCGGTCGTGATCGGCGCCGGCGGCGTCGAGCGCATTGTCGAGTTGCAGCTCGACCGCGACGAGAAGACCGCCTTCGACAAATCGGTCGAGGCGGTGCGCGGCCTGATCGATGTCGCGCGCAAGATGCGGGAGACCGCAAAGGCCGGCTGAGGCGTCGTGCCGCCGGCGCTAGCGCAACACGTCGATTGTCTTTGGCCGATGTTCTCGTCACGGTGGCGCGCCACCAGCGATAGCGGGGCTACATGCCCGATCTGACGATCTATCTCGGCAACAAGAACTACTCCTCCTGGTCGCTGCGGCCGTGGTTGGTGCTGAAGCACACGACCGTCGCCTTCAACGAGGTGGTGATCCCCCTCTATCAGCCGACCAGTAAGGCGACGGTGCTGAAATATTCGCCGTCGGGGCGGGTGCCGGCGCTTCAGCACGGCTCGCTGAAAGTTTGGGAAAGCCTGGCGATCTGCGAATACCTCGCCGACGCCTTCCCGGCCTTCGAGCTGTGGCCGAAAGACCCCACCGCGCGCGCGGTCGCGCGCGCCGTCAGCGCCGAGATGCATTCCGGATTTCATGCACTGCGTCAGCATCTGCCGATGAATGTCCGATCAAGCTTCCCTGGGCGGGAAATCACCACCGACATCCAGGCCGACATCAACCGGGTCATGGCGATCTGGCGCGACTGCCGCACCCGGTTCGGCGAAGGCCATGGCAATTTTCTGTTCGGCAACTTCACCATCGCCGACGCGATGTACGCCCCGGTCGCGACTCGATTCCGCACCTATCGGATCGACCTCGAACGCGAGGCCGACGCCTATTGCGACACGATCATGACGCTGCCGGCGATGCAGGAATGGATCGCCGCCGCGCGCAACGAGCCGATGATCGTCGAGCAATACGAGTTTTAGGCCGGCAACTCGGCGAGAAGCGCATCGAGCATCCGCGCGAGCCGGGCGAGATCGGCTTCGCTGGATAACCGGTGGTCGCCGTCTTTTACCAGGGTCACGGCAACGTCACGGCTGGTGAGACGCTCGGCCAGGCGCAAGCTCAGCTGCCACGGCA
>Ga0209380_10002431_pt1 | contig 11943 bp, 11 predicted proteins | sample HubBroMetageWFT6_FD_188347 | JGI IMG/M metagenome (GOLD analysis project Ga0209380, IMG submission 188347) | Warmed and freeze-thawed soil microbial communities from the Hubbard Brook experimental Forest, New Hampshire - Hubbard Brook CCASE Soil... | ecosystem: Environmental > Terrestrial >...
CCCGCACGGTGCTACCGGCTCCGGCAGCGTGGGCCTGTATGCCGACACGCTGCCGAAGGCGCTGCTGGCCGCGGCCGTCTTCGCGATCTTGTTCCTCGCGTTCAACTACGTGCTGGTGGCTACCGCCCGCCTGCACGCACGGACCGCCCGCGCCCTGCTCGGCCCGACCGCCGATCCGCTGAGTGAGGCGAAGGATGTCCTGGCCGGGCCAGGGCCGCTCGGCCCCCTGACGCCAGCGGGCGGATGAGCAAACAGCCCCTGCCCGCGAGCTGGCACTCGCGGGCAAGGGCCAGATAACGACAGCTGCACGAATCCCCAGGAGAGGTCACCATGCGCCAATCGCCGAGTTCAGTATTGCCCAAAACGGACCAGGATCGAGCCGGGACCCGCCGCCCGCTAGTCGAGCGGATCGCCGGATGGAGCGCCCGGCACCGCAAGACAGCCGTGCTCGGCTGGCTCGCCGTGGTCGCGATCGTCTTCGTGGCCTGCCAGATGATCGGCTCGGGCAACGTGCCGTCCTATGACACCGGCCAGTCCGGCGTCGCGGAGCGGATGCTCAACCGCCTGGACGTCGGCAGCCAGACACCCGCCGAGGACGTGCTCATCCAGGCCCGGGCCGGCACCGCGCCCTTTGCCGCGAGCCCGCAGCTGCGTCAGGCCACGAGCGACGTCGTGACCGCCCTGTCAGGGCTGCCGCATTCCTCGGCGAGCGACATCCGCTCGCCCCTGACGGCGGGGAACTCCGCCCTGATCTCACCCGACGGCCGCTCGGTCCTCGTTACATTCAAGGTCACCGGGGCTAACGAGGACCAGGCCGTCGTCCCTGATCTGCGGGCCGTCGCGGCCGCGCAGGCGCGGCATCCGGGCCTGGTGATCGCCGAAACCGGCGATGCGAGCCAGGACCGCGCGATCAACTCGGTCCTTTCGAGCAACTTCCGCCGCGCCGAGGCGACCTCGCTGCCGATCACGCTCGTGCTGCTGCTCATCGTCTTCGGGGCGCTGATCGCAGCCGGCATCCCGCTGCTGCTGGCCGGGACCGCGGTCATGACCGCGATCTCGCTGACCTCGCTGATGGGCAAGTGGCTGCCGACGGGGCAGAGCACCTCCGAGGTCGTGCTGCTTATCGGCATGGCGGTTGGCATCGACTACACGCTGTTCTATCTGCGCCGTGAGCGCGAGGAGCGACAGCGTGGCGCCGGCACGGCCGAGGCGCTGCGGGTCGCCGCGCGCACCTCGGGGCGGGCGATCGTGGTGTCGGGCATCACCGTGATGATCGCGCTGGCCGGCCTGTTCCTGACCGGGTACTCGGTCTTCACCGGCATCGGCATCGGGTCGATCGCCGTCGTGGGCGTGGCCGTCGCCGGGTCCCTGACTTTCCTGCCGGGGCTCTTGTCGTGGCTTGGGAGCCGGGCTGACCGCGGGCGGATCCCGTTCCTCGGGAAAAAGCGCACCGAGTCCAGGCCGTCCCGGCTGTGGGCCGCGCTGGTACGGCGGGTGGTGCGCCGTCCGGCCGCCTGGGGCGCGGTCGCCGTCGTCGGGATGATCGCGCTCGCCGCCCCGGCGGCGGGCCTCCGCCTGGGCAGCCCGCCGAACGGCGGGTTCCCGTCGAGCCTCCCGGTCGCCCGCGCCATGACCGAGATCCAGCAGGCATTCCCGCAGGCCCCGTCCCCGGCGCAGGTTGTGATCAGCGGCAACGGGCTGGCGAGCCCGGCGATGCGGACCGAGCTCGGCGCCCTGGATCGCTCGGCCTCGGCGCGCGGCCCGATCCGGCCGCCCGTCACCACAACCGCCGTCGACGGCGGCCGGGGCATCGTGGTGGACGTCCCGCTCGCGGGCAACGGCACCAACGGCACATCCGACTCGGCACTGCTCGACCTGCGCGATCACGTTCTGCCGGGCACGCTCGGCCGGGTGCCGGGCATCAGCTACGCCGTCACGGGCCCGACCGCGAGTAACTACGACGACATCGCTGACCTGCACTCGCGCACGCCGCTCGTGCTGGCCGTGGTGGCGCTGGTCGCGTTCGTCCTGCTGCTGGTCGCGTTCCGGTCGGTGGCGATCCCGCTGATCTCGGTCGGCCTGAACCTGCTCTCGATCGGGGGCGCCTACGGTCTGGTGACGCTGATCTTCCAGGACGGGCACCTGCAGTCGCTGCTCGGCTTCACCAGCTACGGCGCGATCGTGCCGTGGGTCCCGCTGTTCATGTTCGTGTTCCTGTTCGGGCTCAGCATGGACTACCACGTGTTCATCCTGAGCCGGATCCGCGAGCTGCGCTCCGGCGGCGCCAGCGCTAAGGATGCCGTAGTCGGCGGCATCGCCAGCAGCGCGGGCGTGGTCACCAGCGCCGCGGTGATCATGGTGGCGGTCTTCTCCATCCTCGCCACGCTGTCGATCACCGCCACCAAGATGCTGGGCGTCGGTCTGGCGGCCGCGGTCCTGATCGACGCCACCGTGGTCCGGGGCATCCTCGTGCCGGCCGCCCTGGCGCTGCTTGGCGAGCGGGCCTGGAAGGTGCCGCGGTGGCTGGGCTGGCTGCCAGGCGGGAGCACCGCCGCTGGCAGCACCGCTCGGTCGCCGGAGCTGGCAGGCCACCAGCCGTGGGCCGAGCCGGCCCTGCGAGGTGCGCCTCCGGCCTAGCGGGCCAGGCTGCCGGAATCCGGCGCGATCCGCCACTTCACGGGGCGCCGCGCCGGATTCCGGCTCATGGCTGACGCATTGGCGCCGGGCCGCTACAGTTGCGTAACACCCGGCACGCCGCCCCTGGCACTCGGCGCGTGGCGACTATCAGCCGACTTGCCCCGAGCCCAGAGAGCGACCTGTGGGCCTGCTCCCGCATGCTGCCGCGCGTTCGAACGGCCGTCACACCGCCGCCGCCGCGGGCATCCGTAGACCTCTGGTTGAGCGGATCGCCTGCTGGAGCGCCAGATACCGCAAATCCGTCGTCGCCGCCTGGCTGCTGCTGGTCGCGGCGGCCTTTGTCGGCGGGCAGTTCGTGACCTCGGCGGGGGTACAGCAGTATGACCCCGGCCAGGCGGGCCGGGGCGAGCAGGAACTGACCAGCCTCGGGGTCGTGTCACCGCCGGGCGAGAGCGTGCTCATCCAGGCCCGCTCCGGCGAGCGGCGGCTGGCGCACGAGGCGGCCGATCAGGTCAGGCTCGTGGCGACCGAGGTGAAGGTGGCGCTGGAGGCGCTGCCGCAGGCCGCCGCCGATATTCAGGCGCCGATCTTCCGTGCCGCACTCGGGTCGGCCTCGGTCAGGACGCCCGCGGCGCTGGTCACCTTCAAGGTGGCCGGACCTAACGGCGACGCCGACTCGACGGTGCTCAAGGACCTGGCCGCCGTCCGCAAGATCCAGGATGCGCATCCGGATCTCCTGGTCAGGGAAGCCGGCTCGGCGAGCACCGACCGGGTCGCGGACGCCCTGCTGAGCAGTGACTTCCGGCAGTCGGAGTGGACCTCCATCCCGCTCACGCTGGTCCTGCTGCTGGCCGTGTTCGGCGCGCTGATCGCGGCGGGCATACCCGTGCTCCTGGCCGGGACGGCCGTCGTCACCGCCGTGTCGCTGCTCAGCATCGCCTCCCAGTGGCTGCCCGTCGGCACCGGCACGTCGGAGCTCGTGCTTGTCATCGGCATGGCCGTGGCGGTTGACTACTCGCTGTTCTACCTGCGCCGAGAACGGGAGGAACGCTCCCTCGGGCGGTGCGCCGACGCGGTGGTCAAGATCGCCGCGGCCACCTCCGGGCGCGCGATCCTGGTCTCCGGCCTGACCGTCATGATCTCGCTGGCCGGGCTGTTCCTGACCGGCATCGACGTCTTCACCGGCATCGCGGTCGGCACGATCGCCGTGGTCGGCGTCGCCGTGGTCGGCTCGCTGACCTTCCTCCCGGCGCTGCTGTCCTGGCTGGGCCCGTGGGCGGACCGTGGTCATCTGCCCTACCTCGGCCGGCGCCGTCACCGCGCCCGCGAGTGCCGGATGTGGGCCGGCCTGGCCCGGCGGGTGGTGAAGCGCCCGCTTGTCTTCGGCGGCCTCGCCGCGGCGGCCCTGCTCGCGCTCAGCGCGCCCGCGCTCGGCATGCGGATCGGCAGCCCGGCGGTCGACCTGCCTAGCAATCTCGGCGTCGTTCAGGTGCTCTCCGACATCCAGCATGAGTTCCCCGGCAAGCCCGCTCCGGCGGATGTGGTCGTGACCGGCCAGAACATCCATAGCCAGGCGATGGCCACCGAGCTCGCGGCGCTGCGGAAGCACGTCACGGCGACCGGGCCGATCCGCGGGCCCATCCAGGCCACATCGGTCGCGAGCGGCCGGGCCCTGGTGGTCCAGGTCCCGCTCGCCGGCAACGGCTCGAATCAGACCTCGGACCGGGCGCTCCTCACCCTGCAGGACCGGCTGCTGCCGGCCACGATCGGCCAGGTCCACGGCGCGAGCTTCGCGGTGACGGGCAGCACGGCTGCCGGCTACGACTTCTCCTCGACCCTCGACAGCCGGACGCCGCTGGTGTTCGGCGCGGTGGCATTGCTCGCGTTCGTGCTGCTCATGGTCGCGTTCCGGAGTATCAGCGTGCCGATTATGTCCATCGGCCTGAACCTCCTGTCGGTCGGCGGCGCCTACGGTCTGGTGACGCTGATCTTCCAGGACGGGCACCTGCAGTCGCTGCTTGGCTTCACGTCCTTCGGCGCGCTCGTGCCGTGGGTGCCGCTGTTTACGTTCGTGCTGCTCTTTGGGCTCAGCATGGACTACCACGTGTTCATCCTGAGCCGGATCCGCGAGCTGTGGACGGGCGGGGCAAGCGCCTCCGACGCGATCGTGACCGGCATCGGCCGGACCGCCGGCGTGGTGACGAGCGCCGCGGTGATCATGGTCGCGGTGTTCTCGATCTTCGCGACGCTGTCCATGATCGACGTGAAGATGCTGGGCGTCGGCCTCGCGGCCGCCGTCCTCATCGACGCGACGATCGTGCGGGGCGTGATCCTGCCCGCCTGCCTGGCGCTGCTCGGCGACCGGGCCTGGTACCTCCCGAGCTGGCTGTCCTGGCTGCCCGGCCACCGGATGGCCGACGAGCAGCCGCAGCCGCAGCCGCAGCTGCCGGAGCCGGTGCGGCCCGAGCCGCAGCCGGATCCAGTTCCGGCCTAATAGACCGTCAGGGGCCGGGGCAGCGCCTGCGGGCGCATCAGGGGAATACCCCGCTCGTGCAGACCACGTAGGTCAGGCCGTTAGGCGCGGCGCTCTTCAGGTTCGGGACAGCGAACGTCGTCTTGCCGTTCCCGCCGTACCTGGTCCCGTACAGGGAAAACAGCGCCGTGTTCTCGCTGATGGACAGAAGCTGGCCGTCGGCCGGGATCATGTTGGCGCCGATGACGGCGCCCGGCATCAGCTCCGCCTCACCGAGAGTGCACGTCTCGCCGGAGCCCGTGCTGGCCTTGGCCGTGTTCGTCTTGGAGCCGAACGCGGTCGTTCCGGCGGGTCCGCGCGGCCCGGTCTCGTTCCACGACAGCGCCCTGGTGCCGCGGGGGCACCGGGCGTGCGCCTTCAGCTCTACGCTCAGAGCGCCCGTCTTGGTGTTGACGCATCCGTGGATCGTCGGCGAGGTAGCGCTCGACGTGGCCACTGATCCCGCCGCGACCCCGGCGGACACCAGAACAATGGCACCGGCAATCTCGGCAACGGTGCGCAGGCGGCCATTCCGCCTCAGCGACCCGGCCATACGCAGCAGCGAACTCGGCATCTTGCCCCACTCCTTTTATGTCGCGGTAGGCACGGCGCTGCGAGCATAAATCGCGGGATAACGGGGCGCGGGCCGGTCGCCGTTTTGTCGCGAAGGAATCTGGAGCGGGCCGGGTGTCAGTCCGGCAGCGTCAGGATCTCGTACCCGTCGCTGGTGACCACGATGGTGTGCTCAAACTGCGCGGTTCGCTTCCGGTCAGCGGTGAGCACGGTCCAGCCGTCGGGCCAGATGTCGTACTCGATCGTGCCCAGCGTCAGCATCGGCTCGATCGTGAACGTCATGCCCGGCTCCATGATCAGGCGTACCGCCGGGTCATCGAAGTGCGGTACCACCAGACCGGAATGGAACGTGGTGCCGATGCCGTGCCCGGTGAAGTCACGCACGACGCCGTAGCCGAACCGGCGCGCGTAGGACTCGATCACCCGCCCGACCGCGTTGAGCGGCCGGCCGGGAGCCACCGCGCGGATGCCGCGCATCATGGCCTCCCTGGTGCGCTCCACCAGGAGGCGGGATTCCTCGTCGACGTCGCCCGCGAGGAACGTCGCGTTGGTGTCGCCGTGCACGCCGCCGATGAACGCGGTGATGTCGATGTTCACGATGTCGCCGTCGGCGACCACCGTGTCGTCCGGGATGCCGTGGCAGATCACCTCGTTCAGCGAGGTGCAGAGCGACTTGGGGAAGCCCCGGTAGCCCAGGGTGCTGGGATAGGCGTCGTGATCGAGGAGGAACTCGTGGCCGATGCGGTCCAGCTCGTCGGTCGTGACGCCGGGCGCCACGTGCCGGCCCACCTCGACCAGGGCCTGGGCCGCTATCCGCCCGGCGATCCGCATGCGCTCGATCGTCTCGGCGTCCTTCACGTCGGGCTCACCGACTCGGGGGGCCCGCCGGCCGACGTATTCGGGGCGGTCAATGTGTGCTGGGACGCCGCGCTGCGGGGAAATCCGGCCGGGCTGGAGCGTTGCCGTCATGATCTGAAAGTCTAGTGGCCATGGACGATGAGAAGAGCTGGTGGTATTGCCTGAAGCATCACGAAGTCGAGCAGGGCGCCGGCTGCGCGGGAAAGGACCGGCTCGGCCCGTACCCGACCCGGGAGGCCGCGGAGAACTGGCGGGAAACGGTCGAGCGCCGGAACAAGGAATGGGACGCCGAGGACAACTGGGGCACACCAGGCAGCTAACGCATGCCGGGCACTCAGCCCGCCGCGTGCCTGCTGGGGCCGCGTGCGCGCGGTCTTGTAGGGTGAGAGCGGCGGCGGAAGCGCGGCAAGGGGGCGCAAAGTGACCGTGGATCAGCCGGGTGATGGGCTACCGCCTGTGGCTGAGGCCCGCATGACCGAGATCCGCCAGAGCGGTACGTGGAGTTCGGCACTGACCGCCGATGAGTTCGCGGCGATCAGGAGCGTCGGATTCGAGCCGGTCGGCCAGGTGCTTGGCGCCGCCGTCTACAACGTCGGCTACGCGGGGGGATATGCCTGCCCGGCTTACGGCGGCGGGTACGGCTACTCCCGGATGGGCGTTTACGGCGGCGCGCCGTACAACAGCAACACCGCGACCTCGGGCAGTGGCGGGCTGGCCGCGTACGCACCGCTGGTACGGACCATGTACGAGGCCCGCCGCCAGGCGATCGGGCGGATGACCACCGAGTGCAAGGAACTCGGCGGCCAGGGCGTTGTCGGCGTGCGGCTCACGATCGGCTCATTCCCGGCAGGCGGCCTGGAGTTCAAGGCCATCGGGACCGCGGTGCGCGCCCCCGGCAGCGCCCCTTTGCGGGAGCCGTTCACCTCCGACCTGACCGGCCAGGACTTCGCCAAGCTCATTCTCGCGGGATGGGTGCCGGTCGGCCTGGTGCTCGGCATCTCGATCGGCGCCAGGCACGACGACTGGGTGACGATCAACCAGACCCGGTGGGGCAGCGGCAACGTCGAGGTCGCCGGCTACACCGACCTGGTGAACGCGACCCGCCACGATGCCAGGCACCAGCTGGAGAAGGACGTCGTCCGGCACGGCGCCGACGGGGTCGTGCTGCAGGAGATGGAAATGCGGGTCGGCGAGCACGAGTGCCCGGTGCAGGAGGGCCGCCGCGACCATATCGTCGAGGCGACGATCATCGGCACCGCGATCGCGCGCTTCGGCGAGCGGCGCCGTAAGGACAAGCCGCCCCTGGCGATCATGTCGCTGGACCCGCAGCGACGGCAGGCGGCGCGCGTCAGGCTGGGCCCGTGAGGCCCGCCGCAATGATGAATCACGGGCCGGCCCGCGGCGCGGCCGCGATGCGGTGTAAACACAGCAGTAACGGCTGATACCTGAAACCCGCCGAGCTGGCCGATCAGGTACCAGCGGGAGCGGCCCGGCGGCCGAGAATTTCTGAGGAGCGGCGATGACCGACCAGCAGGGCAGCGAGATGCAGGTGCTCGGAGTACCGCAGGATGCGATGCGCAGGCTCGCCGAGCTGCGGCCAGGATCTCCCGGCGCGATCTTCACCTCCGACCTGTCGGTGAACGAGTTCCTCCTCGTCCGCGAGGTCGGCTTCCGCCCGGTCGGCCTGGTGCTCGGCAGCTCGATCTATCACGTCGGCCTGCAGTTCGGCCGCTGGAACCAGAGCCAGGAACTGGACGTCCTGTCCCAGGCCATGTACCACGCTCGCGAGCTCGCGATGACGCGCATGGAAGCCGAGGCGAACGCGCTCGGCGCCGACGGCGTCGTCGGAGTGCGGCTTGAGGTCGAGATGAAGGAGTTCGGGGCCGACATCGCCGAGTTCATCGCCGTCGGCACGGCCGTGGTGGCCGAGCCGGACGCGGGCGGCGGCGGGGTCTCGAACTGGCGCAACAACAAGAACATGCCGTTCACCTCGGATCTGTCCGGCCAGGACTTCTGGACCCTGATCCGGGCCGGCTACGCGCCGCTCGGCATGGTGATGGGCTCGTGTGTGTACCACATCGCGCACCAGCGGCTTGGCAGCAAGATGTCCAACATCGGGCGCAACGTCGAGCTGGAGCAGTTCACCCAGGCGCTGTACGACGCCCGCGAGCTGGCCATGACCCGGATGCAGTCCGAGGCGGAGGAACTGGCCGCCGAGGGCATCGTCGGGGTGCAGCTGCGCCAGCACAGCCACACGTGGGGCTCGCACACCACTGAGTTCTTCGCGATCGGGACCGCGGTGCGGCCGCTACGCGATGATCACGTGATCCAGACGCCGACGATGGTGCTCAGCCTCGACGCCTGATCTGGCCATCCCCCTGGCTCCTCGACGCTGAAGGACGTGCCCGGTGACAGCTGACGCGCCCGGCCAAGGGCTCCCGTCGACCGCTCAGGCGCGCCTGGCCGGCATGTCCAGCCATCGCAGCTGGGGCTCGACGCTGGGAGTCGACGAGTTCGCGACGATCTCGAAGGTCGGTTTCGAGCCCGTCGGTCAGGTTCTCGGCGCGGCCGTCTGGAACGTCGGCGACACCGGCGGCGAGGAGTGCCCCTACGGCCGGCAGGTGTACCGCGGCGAGGGGACGCCGACCGGCACCGGCATGATGCGGCGCGTGCAGGCGCCGCAGGGGGCGGCGGCGATCGGCGCGGCCCGGCCGCTGGTCTCCGCGCTTTACCAGGCGCGGCGGGCCGCGATCAGCCGGATGCTGGGCGAGTGCATTGCACTCGGCGGGCACGGCGTCATCGGCGTGGACCTGACCGTCGGGCAGTTCTCCGAAGACAGCCTGGAATTCCGCGCGCTCGGCACCGCGATCCGCGGGCGCGGCGCCGTGCTGCGCGGCCAGCCATTCGCCTCCGACCTGTCCGGCCAGGACTTCACCAAGCTGATCGGATACGGCTGGGTCCCCGTTGGCCTGGCGATGGGCATCGCGGTCGGCTTCCGTCACGATGACTGGCTGACGCGCGGACAGACCCGCTTTCAGGCCGGGAACGTGGAGGTCTCCGGGTACACGTTCCTTCTTACGCAGATGCGCACCGACGCGCGGAACGAACTCCAGCTGGACCTGCTCCGGATGGGCGCCGAGGGCGTCGTGGTCAGGGAAATGCAGTCCAGGATCACCGAGCGCCGGTGCCCGGTGATGCCGCTGTCGAAGGACCACGTCGTCGAGGCGACGATCCTCGGCACCGCGATCGCCCAGTTCGCGCGCCTGGCGTCGCCGGCCGTCTACGGCATACACAAGATGAATGGCCGGCGCCCGGTACAGCCTCCGGCCCAGCAGATGTCCGTCAGCCTGGAAGGCGAGGCCGAGCCGGCGCCAGAGCCGGCTGCGCAGGCGACGCCGGGCCCCGACGCGCCGCCGGACCAGGGTTAGCGATGCCGACGACTGGTGTAGCGGTGGTGACCGGGGGTGGTTCGGGCCTCGGCCGGCATATCGCCAGGGCGTTGCTGGCGGCCGGCTGGCAGGTCGCCGTCGCCGGCCGGCGCCCGGAGATGCTGGCCGAGACGATCGCGCCGGGCGACTGGGCGGCCACTGCCGGTCTGGCCGTGCGCACCGATGTCAGCGAGCCTGACTCCGTCGCCGCGCTCTTCGGCGCCGTGCGCGAGCAGTGGGGCCGGGTGGACCTGCTGGTGAACAACGCGGGCGTGTTCGGACCCGCCGGCGCGGTGGACGAGATCAGCCCGCGGCAGTGGGAGCAGATCGTCGGCACGAACCTGACCGGCGCGTTCCTGTGCGCCCACCACGCGGTGCAGATCATGAAGGGGCAGGATCCGCGCGGCGGCCGGATCATCAACAACGGCTCGATCTCCGCACACACGCCCCGGCCGAGGAGCGTCGGCTACACCGCGACCAAACACGCGATCACCGGGCTGACCAAGTCAATCTCGCTGGATGGCCGCCAGTTCGGCATCGCGTGCGGGCAGATCGACATCGGCAACGCCGCCACCGAGATGACCAGGGGCATCAGCCACGGCGCGCTGCAGGCCGACGGTTCGGTGCTGCCCGAGCCGACGTTCGATGCCAGTCACGTCGCCGATGCGGTGCTCTACATGGCCGGGCTTCCGCTCGAAGCAAACGTACAATTCATGACGGTCACCGCGACCACAATGCCGTTCATCGGACGGGGCTAGCCGGAGGAGACACCGCAGTGGACGAGCACGACCGGATGCGCGCCTCCGACTCCGAGCGGCAGGAGGTCATCGAGCGCCTGCGCACGGCACTGGATGAAGGCCGCCTCCGGATGGACGAGTACGTCGAGCGGATGGAGCACGCGCTCGAGGCGGCCACCTACGGCGAGCTCGCGAAGCTGCACTCGGACCTGCCCGCGACCGACCTGGCGACACGACGGCAGGCCCCTGCGCCCGCGCGGGCCCCGGCCGCGGTACCAGCCCGGGGCCATGTATTCGCCAATCTGCCGACGCCGCTCAAGGTGCTCTGGACGATCTGGGGCGCGATCGTCTCGATCAACCTGGTCATCTGGGTCCTGGTCAGCGCCACGACCGGACACGTGATCTATCCCTGGCCGATCTGGGTCGCGGGTCCAGACGGGGCCGCGCTCCTGGCGGTCACGGTCGGGGTCACGTCGATCCGGCGCGGCCACAGAGCCCGCCCGGCGCAGATCACCACCAGCACCGACCCGGCGGCCAAGAACTCGTAGTTGGTCCCGGCTGGCTCCGGGTATGCCACGTTAATGACAGGTGCAGGCCTCGACTATGCCGAAGTGTTCCGGCAGCTTCCGATTCCAGTCCTCCTGGTGAATCCGGATCTGACGATCGCCGACGCGAATGCGGCGTATCAGGACGTAACGGGGCGCTCTCGGGAGGATCTGGTGGGCCGGAGCCCGTTCGAGGCATTTCCCGAAAATCCAACGGATCCGGAATCGACCGGCCTGCGCGACGTCCGTGATGCCATGCGCCGGGTCCTGGCCTCAGGTCAGGCGGAGACCACGGCTTTTTTGCGGTATGACGTCGAGGTACCGGACAGGCCGGGCGTGTTCGAACAGCGATACTGGTGCCCGGTGAATGCACCGGTGTTCGGTCCTGATGGCCGGGTGGTGATGATCGCGCAGTGCGTGGAGGAGATCACCGAGCGGGTGCAGCGGTTCGTCGGCGGACTGTCCGCGGACGAACCCGAGTAAGCGGCGCGGCCAGCCCCGCCCATCTTGGGCGCGGTCCAGCCTCGCGCCCGACATCGTGACACTTTGGGTTGCTCAAGACTGGGGCAAACTACGCATAGCTGCAACCCAAAGCGCCACCATGTCGCGGGCGCCGCGGCGCGCGGTGACATCGGGACCGATTGTCAGTGCTA
>Ga0209380_10002432_pt1 | contig 11938 bp, 12 predicted proteins | sample HubBroMetageWFT6_FD_188347 | JGI IMG/M metagenome (GOLD analysis project Ga0209380, IMG submission 188347) | Warmed and freeze-thawed soil microbial communities from the Hubbard Brook experimental Forest, New Hampshire - Hubbard Brook CCASE Soil... | ecosystem: Environmental > Terrestrial >...
GACGCTCGCCGAGCGCTTGGAGGCGCTGAGCGCGGCGCCGCGCGCGACCGCGATCAACGGCACGATCGACCCGGCGTTTCTGCTCGAGGAGAGCCTCGACCTGGCGACGCGGGTCGCGCCCTACGAGCACGATCACGCGCATGCCCATTCGCACGGCATCGACAGCTTCGCCCTGTTTTTCGAGCGGCCGCTGCCCTGGCCGGTGTTCGAGCAGGCGATGGCGGTCTTGACCGGGTTGCGCGGCGCCGATCTGCTGCGCGTCAAAGGGCTCGTCATGGTCGAGGGCTGCCGCGGCCCGGTCGTCGTGCATGCGGTGCAGCACATCGCCCACCGCCCTGTCGAGCTGGAAGACTGGCCCGATCGCGACCGCCGCTCGCGTCTCGTCTTCATCACCCGCAACCTCGGCCGCGAGCCGGTCGAGCAGCTGTTTGCGGCCGTCGGTGCTATTACAGCGAATCCCAAAGCTGGCGGATCTGTTGGCGCTGCTGCGGATTGGGGAGGCGGCCGAAGCCGCCCTTGAGATCGTCCGCCATGTGCTCGGGGCTGGCGGTTGCCGGGATGACGCAGGTCACCGCCGGCTCGGCGATAATGTATTTGAGGAAAAGCTGCGCCCAGCTGGTGCAGTCGAATTCGGCCGCCCATTCCGGCAAGGCACGCCCGCGCACCCGGCTGAACATGCTGCCGGTCTCGAAGGGCTGGTTGACGATCGTCGCGACCCGGCGCGCGGCGGCGACCGGCAGCAGCCGCGTTTCGGCCTCGCGACTGGCCAGCGAATAGCCGAACTGGACAAAATCGATGCCGGGTTCGCTCTCCAGGATGCGTGCCAACTCGGGGAGCGACCCGGTCGTGTAGTGGGTGATGCCGATATAGCGGACCTGGCCCGCCTCTTTCATCTGCCGCAAGGTGGTGAGGTGGGTTTGCCAGTCGAGCAGATTGTGGATCTGGATCAGGTCGAGCACCGGGCTCTTCAGCAGCTCGGCCGAGCGCCGCATCTGCGCGATCCCCTGCTCGCGCCCGCTGGTCCATACCTTGGTGGCGAGAAACACGCGCGGCCGCAGCCCAAGTTTGCGACGAGATCGCCGGTTACTGCCTCGGCGCGGCCGTACATCGGCGAGGTATCGATCATCCGGCCGCCGGCATCGACCAGCTCGCGCAGCACCGTCCGCAGTGGTTGCCGCGCCCGGTCGTCGGCGCCGACATCGAAAACCTGCCAGGTGCCGAGCCCGATGACCGGCATCGCCTCGCCGGAGGACGGTATCGGGCGCGTGATCATCGGTTCAGCAGCCATCGCTCTCGTCGTTCTGGCTAGCTCCAACAGCGCGATTGCGGAAGCGATGCCGGAAAATAAACTTCGCCGAAGCATCAGCTGCGTTTGGCTTACATGAATTTGCACGATCCATCGCACTCGTCGGGGAACAGGCTCACGCCGCAGGCACAACGGCCACGGTGACCCGCGGTCCCGGTGTCGGTTGTCGCGGCGGGTTGCTCGCACAGCCGCTCCCGCTGCAACTCTTCCATCCGGGCGCGGATTGTTTCGAAATCGTCGGCTGCTCGGGATTTTGGCATCAAACCCTCCGCACACTGGACTCGTTCTTGTCCAATCCAAGCATCAGTTCGAGGTTCTGCACCGCCGCACCCGAGGCGCCTTTGCCGAGATTGTCGAGCCGGGCGACCAGCACCGCCTGCCGCTGTTTCTCGTTGGCATACACATAGAGTTCGAGGCGGTTCGTATCGCTGAGCGCTTCCGGCTCGAGCTTGCCATCGGCTGCGGGCTCGGCGATGCGAACATAATCGCAGCCGTCATAATAGGCGGCGAGCGTCTGCCTCAAATCCGCGCCGCTCGGTTTTCCCGGCAGATCGTCGAGGTAGAGCGGGATCGACACCAGCATGCCCTGCCGGAAATGCCCAACCGAGGGCACGAAGATCGGCCGCCGGCTGAGCCCGGCATAAAGCTGCGTCTCCGGCACGTGCTTGTGTTCGAGGCCGAGCGCGTAGAGCTCGAAGGCCGGACCGCCCTCCCTGTCATGCGCCTCGATCAGCGAGCGGCCGCCGCCGGAATAGCCGCTGACCGCGGTGATCGCGATCGGGTAGTCGGCGGGGATCAGCCCGGCCATGACCAGTGGGCGCAACAGACCGATCGCGCCGGTCGGGTAGCAGCCCGGATTGGCGACCTTCTGCGCCGCGGCGATGCGTTCGGCCTGACCGCCGGTCATCTCGGGAAAGCCGTAGGCCCAGTCCGGGTCGATCCGATGCGCGGTGCTGGCGTCGAGCAATTTCGGCGCGTCGCCGCCGAGCCCATCGGCCATCGCCGCCGCCTCGCGGGCGGCGTCGTCAGGCAAACACAGGATCACCGCATCCACCTCGGCCATCAGGTCGCGCCGCGCGGCGGGGTCCTTGCGTAGGTCCGACGGCAGGCTTTTCAGCGCGATGTCGGGCCGGCTTTCGAGCCGCGCGCGGATGCCGAGCCCGGTGGTGCCAGCTTCGCCGTCGATAAACACGCTCGGTTTGTTGCTCGCCATATTCTGCTCCGAGACTTAGGTAGGTAGAGGTGAGCACGAAAAACCCCGCCGGCGGCGGGCAGGGTCTGGCTATTGCCGGAACCGGGTACTGGTCAGCGCGGCATCGCGCCGTTGCGCCGACCGACCCGGCTCGCGCAACGCGCACGAACCCCGCCGTTGCTACGGCGTCGGAATCGTTCAGTGCGGAGGGAGACCGGCAGCATCGCGTGGAGGCTAAGGGCTTTGCCGAGAAGCGTCAACTTTGTCCTAAGCTAACGCCATAGCCAGTAAGCGACGGCGGCGACGACCGCGACAAAAATCACGACGACGACGATTGTGGCAGCGGTGGCCCAGTCCATGCGAATTAGTCGCAAATGTCATGTGGCCAAAACCTTAATGAAACCGCTCCAAAGCTTAACGCGACAACATGCCCCTGTATGAACCCGCCTAGGCGCCGAACTCGGCCATCAACGCGTCGCGCACGGTATCGAGGTCGAGGCGGTGCGCCTCGATCAAAGGCGCGGTCTCGGCGATGATCTCGTCGATATCGCGAATCTGTTTGAGGCGCTTATACAGATCCTGGCTGTCGAGGCCGAGGCCTTCGCCGAGCAGCTCCATGAAATTGACCACCTCAAAGCTGCGGCCGTCTCCGGCGTCGCAGATCTCGCGGTGACACGCATGATAGATCGTTGCCAGCGTCGTCACTCCGGCATCGGCGACGGCGGCCAGCTCGCGCTGCACCAGCCCGCGCTTGAATTCCGGCAGTTGCGCAAGGCTGTTGGCCTGGGTTCCGACGCGCTGCACCTCGATGTCGACGAGCTCGGCGCCCGGGATGATCGAAATGAGCTTTCTGGCCGCCGCGACGATCTCGGGAAACACCGGCCGCTCGTGCAAGGCGATGCGTTTCTCGACCCGGCGCTGCATCAAGGCGGCGAGCTGGTCGGCGCGGTCGGCGAGAAAGGTCAGGAACGGGTTCAGGTCGAAGGGTTTGGTGCCGAACTGCATCTGATAATTTGGCAGCGACACCTCGCCGATCGAGATCTGGCAGCTCGGGCACCAGGACAGGACGGTCGAGGCGCCGGCCGAGGCGAGTCCGTCGATGGTCGCGTAGGCCATTTTGTTGTTGCTGACGAAATCGCCGGCGCGGAATTGATAGACGCCGCAGCACTGTCCGACCCCGCCCATCACCTCGTAATCGACCCCCAGTAGGTCGAGGATATCGAGGCATAAGAGCGCGATGTGCGGCGTCTTCAACACGTTGCAGCCGGTATAGAAGACGATTTCGGGCGGGCTGGCGCGTTCCTGCCGCGGCGGCGCGAAGCGGGCGAGGGTCTCCGGCGGCAATTGCAGACGCGAGAGCACCCGCACGCCGCGGCTCATCGTCTGGAAGTCTTTGCGCCAGCGGGTCGCAAGCGGTGCCGCCCCGCTGTTCCGCCGGGCAAAGCCGCGCGCCAGCTGCACCATGAAGCGCGGGTTGATGCCGTGCTGGCAGGCCGGGATGCAGTAGCCGCTGCCGCTGCAGACCTCGGTCCAGCGGATGGCATCGGCGTTGCCTTCGCCGCCGGTGATCAGATCGACGATGGCGCCGGCAGTCGCGCCCGGATCGGCCTCGCCGATCCCGGCCGGCTCGGTCATCGGGCAGGCGCGAAAGCAGTCGCCGCAGCGGGTGCAGGCCTCGGCGATTTCGCCACTGCGCGCGCGAAACGTGTCGAGAAGCCCCGCCGTCTCGATCGCTTCGCCCATTCCCTGACCTCGCTGGAGCTTCCCGCCGCAATCATAACCGAAGCAGGCGGAAAGTCGCCGGGGCATTGAAACTGCCGTGCCTGGAGGAGGCCCGGCGGGATAACCATGAACGTGAGAATGATGACAGATCGTAACATTAAGGCGCGGGTGGCACAGGTCGATTTGGGCGTTCAACCGGCGTGACCGCCGCAGCAACTCGGATCAGGGGGTGGTTTTGGCCAGTGAAACCGCCATATTCATCCCAAATCTTCGGGCAATTCGTTCCATGCGGTCCTTGCATAGGCGAAATGCATATTCGCATGGGACCCTCGCGTGTTACAAACTGTTAGCGTTTCGTCATCAGTGAGACACCCGGCGTGACCAAATCCGGAGAACCGGGTCCTAATGTGACAAGGAAGTTCAGGAAAAGAGGAACGCGCATCATGAACCTCGCCGTCAGACGCCTTCCGGTGCAGCCGCAAATTCAGTTCTGCTCGACCGACAGCCGCATCCGCGCCTTTCTGGCCGGCGAAACCGATGGCGAGGACGTTCTGCATCAGATCTATGATCACGTTCTTGACGAGCCCGTGCCCGATCGGTTGCTCGCCGTGTTGCGGCGCTGATTCGCCGCCGAGTTCGGTCAAGAGGCCCGACCCTGTGCCGGGCCTTTTGCTTTTTTCCGCCCTATTCCGCAGGCGATTAGCGACCGCCGAGACAGCGGATATTCCGTTTTTATCACAACACTGTAACATCATCCGGGTGCGAGCTAGGCTGAACGGCTTGCTCAAGGGGAGGAAGACCGGATGACGACAACCGCAGGGGTGCATTACCCGGCCGTCGCGCAGCGCCCCAATCTGCCATTCATCATCGGCGCGTCGTCGGTCGGCACGCTGATCGAATGGTACGATTTCTATCTCTACGGCGTCCTTGCCGTGTTCTTCAGCAAGCATTTCTTCTCGCCGACGCTCGACCCCAACCTCGCCCTCATCTTAAGCCTGTTCGTGTTCTGGACCGGGTTTCTGGTACGGCCGTTCGGCGCCATCGTGTTCGGCCATTTGGGCGACCTGATCGGCCGCAAATTCACCTTCATGCTGACGCTCCTGCTGATGGGCGCCTCGACCTTCGTCGTCGGCCTGCTGCCGGGGTATGACGCAATCGGCGTCTTGGCGCCGGTGCTGCTGGTCGCGATGCGGGTTCTGCAGGGGCTGGCGCTCGGTGGCGAATACGGCGGGGCGGCGACCTACATCGCCGAGCATTCGCCCGACGGCAAGCGCGGCTTCTATACCTCCTGGATCCAGACCACGGCGACTCTCGGCATCGTTCTGGCGCTGTTGGTCATCCTGGTCTGCCGGCTCGGCTTTGGCGAGCAGGCGTTCGGCGACTGGGGATGGCGCGTGCCGTTCCTGATCTCGGCGGTGTTGGTCGGCCTGTCGATCTACATCCGGCTCAAGCTCGAGGAGTCGCCGCTGTTCGCGCGTCTCAAGGAGCAGGGCAAGGCGTCGGCCAACCCGGCGCTCGAAAGCTTTTCGAGCGGCAAGAACTGGGGGTTGATCCTGCTGGCGCTGTTCGGCGCCACCGCGCCGGAAGGAGTGGTCTGGTACACTGGCCAGTTTTACGCGCTGTTCTACATGACCACCGTGCTGAAGATTAACTACGTCACCGTCTACGTCATCATGATGGTGGTTCTGACCTTGGCGGCGCCTTTCTTCATCGTGTTCGGCGCGCTGTCGGATCGGATCGGCCGGCGCAACATCATGACTCTCGGCTTCGCGCTGGCGGTCGTCAGCTATTGGCCGGTTTTCACCTGGATGGGCACGTTTAAGGACAACCCGTTCATGCTGGGGGTCCTGGTGTTCTACATGGTCATCCTGGTGACCATGGTGTACGGGCCGATCGCCGCCTTCCTGGTCGAGCTGTTCCCGGCGCGGATCCGCTACACCTCAATGTCGCTGCCCTACCATGTCGGCAATGGCGTCTTTGGCGGCCTCGTGCCGGCAGCCGGGGCCTCGATCGCCGCATTGACCGGGATCCCTCTCGGCGGCTTGTTCTATCCGATGGGGATCGCCGCGCTCGGCGTCGTCGTCAGCCTTGCCGGGCTGCGGCCCCGCACCGACGAGGTGAAGATTTGGGAGGAGGTCGGCGGCGCGCCGCCCTTGGTGCCCGACCAGCCCTGAAACTCATCGCGCGCGGCAACGGGCCGGGCTCCCCGGCCCGTTCGCTTTTCTGAGCTGCGGTGGTCGACTAGCGGGCGCGGCGCAGCATCGGCCCGAGATCCCGGCCGCCGAACAGGTGCACGTGGAAATGCGGCACCTCCTGGTGCGCCGCCGGCCCGTGGTTCGACAGGATGCGATAGCCGCTCTCGCTGACCCCGGCATCGTGGGCGAGGCGCGCGATCGCGCGCATGAAGGCGGCGAGCTCGCCATCCGAGGCCTTCTCGGAAAAATCGTCGACCGAGACGTATTCGCCCTTCGGGATCAGGATTATGTGGACCGGCGCCTGCGGGTGGATGTCGTGAAAGGCGAGAACGTGGTCGTCCTCATACGCCTTGTTGCAGGGCAGCTCGCCGCGCAGGATCAGAGCGAAGACATTGTTGCGGTCGTAGGCCATCGCCCCTCCTGCAGCGGCTTCCCTTGTTGCGGTGTTTCCGGGGCAATAACATCACGCGGGGCGGCGATATCATAGGGGGTATCAAGAGCATCGGGAGCGGGAGCAGCGACCGGAGCGGCCATCTCAACGGAGGGGGCCGCGGCCGGAGGGGCGACACCGCCGCCGGCAACCTGGAACCCGCCATACTCGTTCTTGGCTTCGTTCGAATCGTGGTCGAACGACAGCACGGAAAAATGGCCGCCCTGCCTGATGTTCCAGTCGTCGTAATTGAGCGTGCCGGCCCATGAGGTCGAGCCTGTCAGCCAGGTATACTGCGCCAGCCCGGCGCGCTTGATCGCATCGCAGACGGCACCGGAGCCGTAGACGCCCACCCTGTACTCCGGTCTGCCTCCGCCCGCCGCGGCCAGCCCCGCCGCGACGCCCTGGAAATATTGCTGAATCGGACCGGCGATGTCGCTGCCCGGTGCGTTGTAATCCACCGCGAAATAGATGGCGCTGCCTGGCGGCTGGCCAATCGTCTTCGCCTGAGTGTAGGCGCTGGTCGCGTCGGAATAGCCGGAGTTGTAGGAAAAATACCCCGGGTCATGGGAATGCCATTCCCAGACGGCGACGATCTTCACGCCGAGCGAGGACAGCCGCTGCGCCTCGCCGGCCGAAAGCGTCGGCCAGCGGGATGTCGGGCTGCGATAATAGCGCGCGACAAAGTCGATCTTGCTGTCCCTGATCTCGTTCAGCGCGTCGCTGGCATCGGTCGGCAGATCGATGCCCTGCGCCGAGAGGTTACGCGGCTGAAGGGTCACGGTGGGGGGCGGCGCGCTGTGACATGCCGCCAACAGCAGCACCGGAAGCACAAGCGCCAGTTTCCGCAGCTTCAACGTTCTTGCTCCCCCGCGTGCAATGCCGATGGAATGGATTGAACGGTATATAGGCTAGACGATTGTGCGCCGAGATTTGACAACGCCCGATGCGACAATCTCGCCGGAGCATCAGGCCAGTGTCAATATTGGCGATCGAGCAACCGCCGTTTTATTAAACCTTCAGCCGATCTCGGCCCGCAGCTGCTGGCGGAACTCGTCGATCAGTTTTGGCCGGCCGCCCCGCTCGACATACCAGAAGGCCCAACCGTTGCAGGCCGGCGCGCCTTGCACCTGGGCGCCGACGAAATGAATGGAGCCGCGGTGCTCGGCCGAGATCAGGGTGCCGTCGGCGCGCACCCGCGCACTCCACCGACGGCTGGCGTCGAACAGCACCTCGCCCGGCCGCAGCAACCCGCGCTCCACCAGGCTGCCGAACGGGATGCGCGGCGCCTCGCGCCGCGATTCGACCGCGACCGCCTCCTCCGGCGCCGGCTTGACCGCGGCGATGCGCCGCCCGGCCAGCTTGGCGTAGGCCGAATCGCGCTCGATGCCGATAAAGCGCCGGCCGAGCCGCTTGGCCACGGCGCCGGTGGTGCCGGTGCCGAAAAACGGGTCGAGCACGAGGTCGCCCGGCCGGGTCGAGGCGAGCAATACCCGGTGTAGCAGCGCCTCGGGCTTCTGCGTCGGATGCGCCTTCTTGCCATCCTCCTCGCGTAGCCGCTCCGGCCCGCCGCACAGCGGGATCAGCCAGTCGCTGCGCATTTGCAGATCCTCGTTGAGCGCCTTCATCGCCTCATAATTGAAGGTGTAGCGCGCCTCCCGCGAGTGCGCGCACCACAACAGCGTCTCGTGCGCATTGGTAAACCGACGGCCGCGGAAATTCGGCATCGGGTTGGATTTGCGCCAGACCAGATCGTTGAGGATCCAGAACCCCAGATCCTGCACGATCGCGCCGATGCGGAAGATGTTGTGATAGGTGCCGATCACCCAGAGGCCGCCCGCGGGCTTCAGCACGCGCCGGCAGGCCGCGAGCCAGGCGCGGGTGAAATCGTCGTATTCGGCGAAGCCGGCGAATTTGTCCCAGGCTTCTTCGACCCCGTCGACCCGGCTGTTGTCCGGGCGGTGCAATTCGCCCGAAAGTTGAAGATTGTAGGGTGGATCGGCGAAGACGAGGTCGACCGAGGCCGCCGGCAGCCGCGCCATTTCGGCCAGGCAATCGCCTTCCAGGATCGCGTTTTCTCGTAGTGTTGGCGCCTCGCCCATGGCGAGAACTGTGAGCGCGGTCGCGGAATCCGTCAATTCTGCGCTGGCGACGATCCCTCGACCGGCGCAAAAGCCTCGACCTGAAGCATCGCGAACAAATCGTCCGGGGCCGAAACCGCAAGGCGAACCGGCTCAAACGAGCGGCGGTGATGCGGCGTCACCCCGAGCCGGCGAATCGCCGCGCCGTGCTCGGGGGTCGAATAGCCGACATTGGTCTCCCAGCCGTAGCCCGGATAGCGCTGCGCCAGGCCGCGCATGATTCGGTCGCGGGTGACCTTGGCGACGACCGAGGCGGCGGCGATCGAGAAGCTCAGCGCATCGCCCTGCACGACGGTCCGCACCGGGCAGGGCAGCGCGGGCGCGACATTGCCGTCGACCAGCGCGATGTCCGGCCTCAGCCCGAGCGCCGCCACCGCCCGGCCCATCGCCATGAGGCTCGCGCGCAGGATGTTGATCCGGTCGACCTCGCGCGCACTGGCGGCGCCGACGCCGATGCTGGCCATCCCTGCCCGGGCGAGCGCGAGCAGCGCGTCGTAACAGATTTCGCGCGTCTCGCGCGAGAGCGCCTTCGAATCGTCGAGCTCGCGGCGCAAGGCTCCGCGGAAGCGGCGCCGGTCGATGACCACCGCCGCGGCGACGACCGGGCCGGCGAGCGGGCCCCGCCCAGCCTCGTCGACCCCGCACACCACCCCGTCGCAGCCCCGCTCGATGACAAAATCCGGCATGGCTTCTCCCCCGGCGCTTTTGCCATGTCGGAGGTGGAGTGACAAGCGGCTGAACGGCAGCCCGGGCGGCAACGCGCCCACTGCATACCCAGGATCAAATCAGGAACATCCGGCTTGACCGCTTATGATGTTCATATTATGTTCGGCGCGGATACAGAGGAGGGATCGAATGCGATGGGTACTTCTGGCGGCCTCCGCCATCATCGCCGCGAATCTGTGGCTGCCCGGTCAGGCCGCCGAGCCGGTGGCGCAAGCGGCCGGCGAGGAGGCGATCACCTTCGATCAGTATCGCGACTGGCGTATGCATTTTATCGAACGCCGGCAGACGCGGCTGGCGATACAGCTGTCCGCAACCGATCTGCAAGCCCGACAGAAAACGCGGCTCGAAGAGGTCAAGGCGTATTACGATTGGCTTGCCGGCCTTCCCGAAGCCGACCGCGACCGCCGCTTCCGCGAACGGTTCGACCAGATCGACGCCAATCACGACGGCAAGATCGATCAGGGCGAGCGCGCCGCCTGGCGGCAAAAGCAGCGCGCCTTCTATCGCCGCGACGCGACCGCGCGACAGCCGGCGGAGGCCGAGCCGGAGGCGCATTAGCTCTTAGCCCCACTCGTCGCCACTCCTGTTTGCACCTGCAAAAACAGGCAGAACAGGAGGGGCGGGAGGCCGCCCGCCGGTGTTCTGTGTTATGCTTTGACCCGGCATCGCAGCAGGAGGCAAGGCACATGACCACATTCAAGGATTGGATGCCGCAGGGCGTCATTCCGGCGGTGCTGCTGCCGTTCAAGCCGGATTTTTCGATCGACGAAGCGGCCTATCGCGGGCATCTGCGCGATGTCGCCGCGGTCGCCGGCATCACCGCGCTAACCGTCAACGGCCATTCCTCGGAAGTGCACGCCTGCACTCTCGCCGAGCAGCGCGAGGTGCTGCGGATCAGCCTGGAGGAGGCCGGCGACCGTCTGCCGGTGATCGCCGGGATCTATGCCGATGGCAGCCTTGAAGCCGCCCGCATCGCCCGCGTGGCCGAACAAGATGGCGCCTCCGCGCTCCTCGTGTTTCCGCCGCAGGGCATGAGCATGGGCGGGCAATTGCGCCCCGAGATGGCGCTCGCGCATTTCTCGACGATCGCCGCGGCGACCGACCTGCCGCTCATCTGCTTCAACTATTCGCTCGTCGGCGGCCTCGGCTATCCGCACGACACCTTGCTGCGCCTCGTCGACTCGGTACCGTCGATCCGCGCGATCAAGGACTGGTCCGGCGATCCGATGACGCACGAGCGCAACATCCGCGCGCTGCAAAGCCTGCCGCGGCCGGTCACCGTGCTGACGACGCACAGCGCCTGGCTGATGAGTTCCTTGGTGTTGGGCTGCAACGGGCTCCTTTCCGGGGCCGGCAGCGTCATCGCCGATCTGCAGGTGGCGCTGTTCGAGGCGGTGCGCGCCGACGATCTCGCCCGCGCCCGGAGCATCAACGACCGCATCTATCCGCTGGCCCAGGCCTTCTACGCGCCGCCGTTTCTCGACATGCACAACCGCATGAAGGAGGTGCTGGCGTTGTTGGGCCGGCTGCCGCCCGCGGTGGTCCGCCCGCCGCTCGTCAAGCTGCCGGCGGCGGAGATCGAGCGGCTGAAGCAGGCAATCGCCGCTGCCGGGCTGGATCGGGCCGCACCCGACTGGACCACGCCGGCCGCGATCGCCGCGGAATAGCGCGGCTTCTTCCGCTCGGGGTTTCGCCGCCCCATATGCACGCGTTGAGACTTTCTCCGGCGCGAACGGACTTGGCCATGTCGAGACGATTGCTATCCTGGCACATTCTGCTGTCGCTGTTTTTCTGCCTGGCCTTGGCGCTGGCGCCGAGCCTGGCGGAGGCACGGGCCGGCAGCTCCTATTCCGGCTTTGGCAGATCGGCGCCATCGAGCATGGGCAGCCGCGGCACGCGCACCTTCGAGGACAATGGCGGCACCGCGATCACCCGCAGCGCCAACCCAACCCCGCAATCCACCAGCCCGTTCGGCGGGGTCGGGGCGCCGGCCTTCGGCGGCGGCAGCTTTTTCCAGCGGCACCCGTTCCTGACCGGCCTCGCCGGCGGTTTTCTCGGCTCCTGGCTGTTTCACGGGATGGGCGGCTTCGGGAATATGTTCGGCGGCCTCCTGACGGTCTTGATCATCGGCCTCCTGATCTGGTTCGCGTTCCGCCTCTTTTCCGGGCGCGGTTTTTCGTTTGCCGGGGCGGGCGGCATGCCGCGCTCGATCGGCGCTGCGGCCGC
>Ga0209380_10002433_pt1 | contig 11936 bp, 11 predicted proteins | sample HubBroMetageWFT6_FD_188347 | JGI IMG/M metagenome (GOLD analysis project Ga0209380, IMG submission 188347) | Warmed and freeze-thawed soil microbial communities from the Hubbard Brook experimental Forest, New Hampshire - Hubbard Brook CCASE Soil... | ecosystem: Environmental > Terrestrial >...
CGAGCCGCGCAAAGGCCTCGCGCAGATGGGCGGCGGTGGTCTCGAGGGCCTCCGGCAGCACCTTGACGTCGCCGAGCACGGGCATGAAGTTGGTGTCTCCTGCCCAGCGCGGCACCACGTGGGCATGAACGTGCTCGGCGCTCGCGCCCGCAGCGCTCCCCTGGTTGATGCCGCTGTTGAACCCGTTCGGGTGCATCACCTCCGTCAGTGCGCGGAGAGCGCGTTGCGTTGCCCCGAACATCGCCCCTCCCTCCTCCGGGGTCAGCGCCAGCACTCCCGCCGCGTGACGTACCGGCGCGACCATCACATGGCCGCTGGTGTACGGATACCGGTTCATCAGGATGAAGACGAGATCGCCTCGGTCGACGACGAGCGATGTATCACCGGTCCCACTGGCGGCAGCGCAGAGGAAGCAGCTCTGGCCAGCCTCCTCTTCTGGCGTGTTCGACACATACGCCATCCGCCAGGGAGCCCAGAGATGCTTCACGCCACGTCCTTATCGGAGCGTTTCACGGCGCGGCGCCATGTCACGGTGCGAGCAGGGTCAGGGTCACCACGACGTTGCCGCGAACCGCGTTCGAATACGGGCAGCGCTGTTCCGCCTCGTCGATCAGCGCCAGCGCCTGCTCCCGGTCGGGCAGCGAGGGGAGCGTGATCAGCAATTCGACCGCCAGCCCGAAGCGTCCCGACTCGATCCGTCCGATGCCGACGCGAGCCGTGACTGTCGCATCCTCGATGTCCAGACCCTTGCGACGCGCGATCCCGAGCATGGCGTTCTCCCAGCACGCCGCGAAGCCCAGCGCGAAGAGCTGCTCGGGGTTCGTGCCGCGGGCTCCGTCGCCGCCCATCTCCTTCGGGGAGGTGAAATCGACCTCGACGACCCCGTCTGAGGTGACTCCGTGGCCGCGACGCCCGCCCTTGACGGTCGCCTCGGCGGTGTAGAGGATTCGCGGGCTCGGCTCACTGTCGCTCATGACTTTCTCCGAATCGGCCGGGAACTTGATCAACCCATCTTATGGATGGCGGTCCCCAGGTTGAGCGTTCGACCCCACCAGCACGGTTAGACCGTGACGGCGATCTTGGTGCGCACCTGGTCCGAGAAATGACAGGCGGCGAGATGCCCGGCGGCCTTCAGCTCGAGTGGTGGTTCGACGTCGGCGCACACGCCCGGAACCTGCGCGATGTCCGAAAGCGTTCGCCGAACGAAAGCCGCCAACACGAGCATCGGCCCGAAGTCACGGCTATTCACGCTTGGCGCCGGATACTGAGCGATCAACCAGGGCGACGAGATGTCGCGGTGCGCCACGATTTCGTGCGTAGCGCCGTTCAGTTGCGCCACGCGCACCGTCACCGGCAACGTCGTCCCCGCCGGCAAAGCGGTTCCAAGCACCGTTAGCGCTTCCGGAGCCAGCGAATCGAGCCGGCCCGCGGCGCTCACCAGCGTGCCGCCGCGACGATAGTAGGCGCGATAGAATGCGCGCGCGTCGGGTGCAAAAAACTGCGCGAGCGACGCCGGCGTTCCGAGTTCCGGCAGACCCGCATTCGCCTGGCGCGACGACGCCGCGTTGAGCATGTCGAGGCCCACTTGCAACGCGACCTGTTGAACCTGCGCGATCTGCCGAACGAGCACGGCGCGTGCGTCTCGAACGGTGCCCGGCGAGAAATCCGGCGCCGCAAGTGCGCTGCGGAACAAATCGACGACGGCCGGCGCATCTTCGGGCAGTGCTTCAACGTAAAAACGCACGTCGCTGGGATCCACGGTGAAGTGGACGGAGCCCCCGCGCGCGGCGACGGCGTCCTCGAGGGGCAGCGCCGGAGTGCTACCCTGAGCCACCGGAGTGCGAAGGATGATCTGAGCGACCAGTGCCGCCAAGCCATTTTCTTTCATCGTTTGGCGGTCGAGGCCGGCGCGGACGATGACTGTGATGCCGACGAGTGACGCCGCACTGTCGAGCTGGCGTACGATCATCGCCCCGCCGGAAGTGTTTTCGAGGCTGGGCTCCGGGAGCGCGGCTCCGGCGGCCCGCCCGTTGGCCGGGAGCGCGCCGATCGTGAGCGCCGCCGCGATGCACAGCGCCGGGATGCGTTTCACTGAGATGGCTCCTTTTGCGGCGTGGTCGCGACCAAATCGACGATCACCGGCTTGCGCAGATAGCGGCGGACGACATCGGCTACGTACTGCGGATCCAGCGAGCGCGCCGCCTGTTCGTAGTTTCCGTTCGCAATGCCGGGTGCGTAGTCCAGCGCGCCTTCAGTCGTATACCATCCGAGATTGTCGGCGCGCTGCTGCGGCGTCTGCGTATCGGCGGCGACGTGATAAAGAAACGCTTCGCGCGCGGCATTGAAGGTCTGCACGTCCATTGGCTGCTGCAGCCCATCCAGCGCATCGAGCACGTTCTTCTCGGTTTGTTTCTCGTTACTACCCGCGATCGTCACGACCATCACCCCGGGATCGTGGAGCGTGATGAACTGGCCGAGAACCAATGCATCGCTTTGGGATCGGTCGAGAACTTTGGACACGACGCCGGTTTGTTCCCGAAAAAGGTAATCCGCGATAAAATCCAGCGCCGTCGCGGCCTTTTGATCGGCGATCGGTGGACCGATCCAGGCCAGTCCTACGCCGTCGACCGCACCCGCAACCGTCGCCGAGCTGGGCATTCCGGCGAGCTTGGAGTCGAACGGCGGGTCCATCGCGCCGGAGCCGCTGCCGTCCGTCACCGCCGTGACGCTGGAAGCGTCGACGTTGCCGGTCAGCGTCAATACCGCGTTGTCGGAGCGGAAGGCGCGCTTGGCGAAAGCGCTCACTTGGGTGGTGGTGATGCTCGTGAGCTGCGCGACGGTAGTCGGCAGAGGCGGATAGTGGGCGGGCCCCGCCGCGAAGATTTGCTTGAAGAGCAGGTCGTGCAGCGTCGTATCGGATTCATATCGTTGCTGCACGCCGAGGACCGCTGCGTTCGCTCGCGCCGTCTTCACCGCGGCATCGTTCACCGACGGCGCGAAATACGCGGCCGTCATAGCAGCGACGATTCGCCGCGATGCGGGAGCCGGAACGACGGCGCCGATCCCGATGATGTCCGGGTAGACTTGGATATTGAGTTCGCCGCCGACCGTATGGACCAGCGCGTAGAGCGATTTACCGCTCGCGAGCGGCGCAACCGCGGCCGCCGTCGCGGCCAAGTTCGCGACGCCCGGCACGTCGTCGTCGTATCCGGCCGCGGGCGCCCGGAACCAGAGGCCGATGGCGGCGCTGCCGACCGTCGGATCCGGATAGAGTATGTACGATCCGCCGCGCGGTAAGGCGCCGGTCTGGCGCTGCTCCGCGGCGTCGCTGCGGGCAGCAACCACCGACGATGCCAGGGCGAGCATCGCGACGACCCCCCGGATTCGCCCCGTCATGCAGGTTCCGGTGAAATTTTTGGCGGACGGCGCGACGGTTTTTCGGCGCGCTTCGGTTCGTCGGCGGCGGATCGCTCGGCCGACGTGTCGGTCGAAGCCGCTACCTCGGTGCCCGTCGCTCGATCGTACGGGCGGCCGGCGAGGATGGCTTTGACTTCTTCGGCTTCAACGGTTTCGTATTCGAGTAAGGACGCAACCATGCGTTCCACTTTGTCCCAATTGTTATTGAGAATTTGCTTGCCGTTGGTGTAGCAAGACTCGATGATCTTGCGAACCTCACCGTCGATCTTGCTGGCAACCTCCTCGGAGTAATTTCGTTCTTCGCCGATGTCGCGTCCGAGGAAGACTTGATGGGCTCCGCGCCCGTATTGAATCGGCCCGAGCTCGCTCATTCCGTACTGGGTGACCATGCGGCGCGCGAGTTCGGTGGCCTTTTCGAAGTCGTTGCTGGCACCCGTCGTAACGTCGCCGAACTTGATCTCCTCGGCGAGGCGGCCGCCGAGGGCCATCGTGATCTGGGCAATGATTTCGTCGCGGGTGACTTGATAACGATCGTCCTCGGGAAGCGACCAGGTTAAGCCGAGCGCCATGCCGCGCGGGATGATCGTCACCTTATGGATCGGATCCGACTTGTCGAGCAAGCCGCCGACGACGGCGTGCCCGGACTCGTGGAACGCGGCGATGCTCTTCGACTTCTGCGACATCACGACGGACTTGCGCTCCGGGCCGACCATTACGCGGTCGATCGCTTCGTCGCAATCGATCATTTCGATGACGTTCTTATTGCGGCGTGCGGCCAGCAAGGCGGCCTCGTTCAACAGGTTCTCCAGATCCGCGCCCGAGAATCCGGGGGTGCGCTTGGCGAGCGTTTCGAGAGAAACTTCCTTTCCCAGAGGTTTGTTGCGCGCATGGACTTCGAGAATTTTCTCGCGCCCTTTGAAGTCCGCTCGCCCGACGACGATCTGCCGATCGAAACGGCCGGGCCGCAGCAGCGCGGGATCGAGCACGTCGGCGCGATTCGTGGCCGCGATCAGAATGACGCCCGTGTTTTGATCGAATCCATCCATTTCGACGAGTAGCTGGTTGAGCGTTTGCTCGCGCTCATCGTGGCCGCCGCCCAAGCCCGCACCGCGCTGGCGTCCGACGGCATCGATCTCGTCGATGAAGACGATGCACGGCGCGGATTTCTTGGCTTGATCGAAAAGATCGCGAACGCGCGAGGCACCCACGCCGACGAACATTTCGACGAAGTCGGAGCCGGAGATCGAAAGAAACGGCACGCCGGCTTCTCCCGCGATGGCTCGCGCGAGCAGCGTCTTGCCGGTGCCGGGCGGCCCCAGAAGCAGAACGCCTTTCGGAATACGAGCTCCCAGGGATTGGTACTTCTTGGGGTATTTCAAAAAGTCGACGATTTCCGCCAGCTCTTCTTTGGCCTCGTCGACGCCGGCCACGTCGGCAAACGTTACCTTGGGGCGGTTCTCAGACAGCATCTTGGCGCGCGAGCGCCCAAACGACAGCGCTTGACTGCCGCCGCTTTGGGCTTGTCGCAAAATGAAGAACAGCAGCAGCACCGTGATGGCCAGCGGCCCCAAGGTCAGGAGGCTCGAGAGCAGACCGGTATTTGACTGCTGGTCGAAACTGATCGCCCCGCTTTTGACCCGCTTGTAAACCTCGTCCACGAAGGTCTGGTCTAAGTTGGGGACCGCGACGGTATATTTGGTGCCGTTGGACAAATCGCCGATAGCGTTCAGCCCGGTGGCGTGGAACGACTGGACCTGCGCAGCTTCGAGCTTCTGGTAGAAAGCGCCGTAATCGAGCCGAGTCTCGCCTTCGCTGGGCTGAACGAACCGTTCGACGATGATAAAGACGGCGACCACCGCCATGATGATCAGGATGATCGACTTGAGATGCTTGCTCACGTTTTGGTTAGACCGTTGGACCCTCTTGAAGCTCGGCTAGGTAAGGAAGATTACGGTAACATTCCTTATAGTCTAAACCGTAACCTATAACAAAGGCGTCAGGAATCTGGAGACCCAGGTACTCGATGGGGACGTCAACCTCTCGGCGCACCTCCTTGGAGAACAGTACGCAACTGCGTAAAGTCGCTGGCCGGCGCTCCGCTAGTAACGCCCGCAGGAACGCAAGCGTGAGGCCCCTGTCCACGATATCGTCCACGATGACCAGATTGGCACCCTCCAGGGGCAGGCTGGCGTCCGCCTCGAGCCGCGCGGCGCCGCCCGTCTTGCCCGAACTCCCATACCGCTGAACGAAAATATGGTCCACTAGGATCTCACTGGGACCATCGGCTTTGCCTGCTAGCGCTCGCGCGAGATCGGCGGTTAGGCACAACGCTCCCTTCAACACCCCGAGCAGCACGAGCGGTTGCCGGCGAAAGTCGGCGGCGATTGCGCCGGCAAGACGCTCGACCGAAGCCGCTAGTTCCTGCGCGGAATAGATGCGCGGTCCAATGGCTGCCTTACAATCCAGTGCGGTCACTCTCTCTTGATACCCGAAATGGAACCGCGTTCGATTCTCAGAGCAATCCCAGGCTTCATGTGAAAGGTCCCACTTCTTCCGAGTTCGAGGGCGCGAACCGCGGCCTCGACGTGCGCGAAATCAATGTCGCGCAAACTCTCCTCGGCCGCCAGTTGCTCTCGAATCGAACTCCGAAGCTGCGCGCGACGCGTTCCGTCCTGCTCTTGCGCCGCGAGCTCCGCGGCTCGAGCCACCGCGCGGTCGAGCCCTGGAAAAAGCGGTCGCAACGTTTCCAGCGCCTCGCGAACCGCGTTGCGTCGCAAACTCCGCAACGCGTTTGTCGGATCGACCGCATACGGCAATGCTTTGGCGTGACAATAGGCGCGCAGGGCCTCGGATGAAATTCCGATGCATGGGCGCGCCAGATCGAGCCCCGGCTCCAGGCGCCGGCGGCTCGGCATACCTCGAAGTCCCTGCAGGCCCGCACCCCGCAAAAGCGCGAGCAGAACCGTTTCGCTTTGATCCTCGGCGTGATGCGCCGTCACGACCGCGCTGCAATCTCGCCGCTTTGCCGCTGCGGCAAGTGCCCGATAACGCGCGGTGCGCAGGCGCTGTTCGTCTGCGCCGCGATTTTCCAGCGCGATCACGTCGAGGGGAATCTCGCAATGCGCGGCCAGCGGCAGCGTCACGCATTCGTCCTGCCAGGCGGAACCGCGCACGCCGTGATTGACAAAAGCAAGAAACAGCGTGAGGCGAAGCCGTTTCGCGACCGCGTGCAACGCCGCGGCCAGCGCCACGGAGTCTGGTCCGCCGCTGCACGCCACGAGAGCGCGCTCACCCTCGCACAACGCGCCGCTCTGTACGATCGCGCGTTCGACGTCCCGTTCGGGATGAGCTCGTCTCACGACCGGCGGACGTGCGCGGCGATCTCTCGCTCGACGTCGCGCCGCGCGACGTCGGCGCGCTTATCCCAAAACTTCTTGCCTCGGGCGAGGCCGAGCTGGACCTTCGCGATGCCACGCGTGAAGTAGAGCCGTAGGGGCACGATCGTCAAGCCCTTTTCCGCTACCCGGCTTTGCAGGCGCACGATCTCGGCTTTGTGCAGCAACAGCTTGCGCGGCCGCGTCGGCTCGGAGTTCGAGAAACTCCCCTGCCTATACGGTGGAATGTGCATTCCCAGCAGCCAGGCTTCGCCGTCGCGAAAACGCGCGTAAGCTTCACTCAAACTCGCGCCGCCGCTGCGCACGGACTTCACTTCGGTTCCGGTCAGCGCCAAACCGGCCTCGACCGATTCGAGGATGTGATATTCGTAGCGGGCCCGGCGATTATCGATCGCGGGAGAGTCTTTGCTCATCTTCGCAAGTGGTCTTCGACGGCGTCCAGCCGCCCGCGCGAAACGAAGCTTCCCTCGGCATGTGCCAGCACGTTTCCACGATCGTCGAGCACGCTTGCGTCGACCCCGAGCACGTTGCGCCGCTGCCAGGTTACACGGCCGCGCACTTGGATTACGCACTCGAGCGGAACCGGTTTACGAAAACGCACGTTGACGCTTGCGGTAACGCCGCGGTGTCCTGCAAAGCCGGCGGCATGCGCCATCGCTTCGTCCAGCAACGCCATCACGATGCCGCCGTGTGCGATTCCGCGCCAACCTTGATATTGTGCGGCGAGCTCGAGGCGAGCGTACACGCCCTCCGCATCGGCTGCCGGGTCGAAGTGCACGTGCAGGCCGATGGGATTGGCCGGTCCGCACGCAAAGCAGTTGCCGTCGTCGTAAGGAACGTCGCTCATCACCGTCCCATGCTGAGGCGGTCGATTAGGGCCACAGGGAGGTGCGCGACTCGCATCTTGCGCTGCACTTCCTCGATGGGGTAGTCGTAGCGAATCCAATCGACGCGTTGCTCCTCGGGATCGTACGTGACGAAACAAGCTTGCGGGTTCAAATCGCGCGGCTGGCCGACGCTGCCGACGTCAATGATGTATCGCTTCTGATCTTCCAGCTTTAGCTGGCCGCCGTGTTGCATATGCTTGTGTCCGATCGAGCCGTCCGGGTCGCGCGCCCAGTATTCGGCGATGTGGGTGTGCCCCACGAACACGATCCTTGCATCGGTACGATCGAACGCGCCCGCGGCGGTGACTTTGTCAAGGATGTATTCGAAATAGTTCACCGGCGCGCCGTGAACGAGGAGGAAGTCGGGGAAGCGCAGTTCGTACGGGAGCAGATTGAGCCAGGCGCGAGTCGCCTCGTCGATTACGCCTTGGGTCCAGCCGATCGCAGCGCGAGCGACGTTGTTGAAATGTTCAACGCCAAAATTCTCGGCCGCGGCGAGATCGTGATTGCCCAACACCGCGTGACGCGCCCGTTCCCGCAGGGTAGCGACGCACTCGTTGGGATTCGGACCATAGCCGACAACGTCGCCGAGCGAGACGACAACGTCATCGGCAGCGGCCTTGGCCAGCGCGCACTGGAGCGATTCGAGATTTCCGTGCACGTCGGAGAGAATGGCGTAGCGCACGTCAGATGCGTGCCTCGGCCAGGACCGCGCGGAGTGCCGTTTCGAACGCGCGGCGCATCGGCTCCGTGCCGGCGCTGACCCGGACGTATGCATCCAGCGGCGGCGCACCCGGCTTTCGAATCCAAACCCCACGCGCGAGCAGCTCGTTCATCACGCGCGTCGCGCGTTCCGCGCTGTCGAAATCGATACAGACGAAATTCGTCCGCGACTCGACGTATCGGCGGCTCAGCTCTCGCGCAATCCGATAGTAGTCCTCGCGTGCGCGCGCGGTCTCGGTGACGACGTGCCGCCGAAAATCCTCGTCTTGCAACGAGGCCAAGGCGCCAATCTGCGCGTTGCGGTTGACCCCGTATTGAAGCCGGATCTTCTGAAACGTCGCGGCGTTGCGTTCGGTGGTCAGCGCGTAGCCGATTCGCGCGCCGGCCATGCCGTAGGCCTTTGAGAACGTCCGCAACCGGATGAGGCGGTCCTCGAAAGCCGGCGGCAGGAGATCGCCCTCCTCGATGAAGTCGGCGTAGGCCTCGTCGAGCAGCAGGAGCGCGTCTCCCGGCAGAGCCTCGTAGAAGCGCACCATCTCGTCGCGCGGAACGAAACGCCCGCTCGGATTGTCGGGGTTCGCGAGATAGACGATTCGCGGCGCTTCGCGGCGCGCAATCGCCGACAGTGCTTCGCAGTCGGGCGTTCCATCGTCGAGGTACGCCGCGCCGATCGGCCGGCCACCATATCCGACGACGTGGTAATTGAAGGTGGGATACGTTCCGCGCGTGCTGAGCGCCGGATCCCCCGGAGCGACGAACGCACGCACCGCCAGGCCCATGAGGTCGTCGATGCCGGCGCCGACGACGATCTGTTCGGGCCGGCACCGATGCTTTTGCGAAAGTGCGTCGCGCAGATCCAGCGACTCCGGGTCACCGTACCAGGCGATCCGCGTCAGGTCCGCGCTCATTGCCGCTACCGCATTAGGTGACGGACCGAAAGGGCTTTCGTTTGCGCCTAAGCGCACGAGCTCGCGTTGACCCGATTCGCGCATCAAGTGCTCGGGGCCGACGAAGGGCGTCGTCGCGGGGATCGCTTCGACCGCGCGCGTCGGATGGATCAGATTCAGCCTCCCAAAAAGCGGTGGACCGTGACCGGCGTGCCAGGCGGCCACTCCTCGTCGCGCTCGTCCATGACGATGAATCCATCCGCTCGCGCTAACAGACTCACCGAAAACGACCGCAACGGAAGTGGATGCGCCAAAAGGACTCCTCCATCATCCTGCAGGCGCACCGGAATATACCAGGTCCAATCTTTGCGGCTGCGCGCAGGCGCCGCCAGCCAGGCGCCAACCGTCGACGCAACCGGTGCTGCACCGACGAGCGCCGCGACGATGGGCGCGGCGACCGCTTCTAGCACCAACAAAGCCGATGTCGGATTGCCGGGCAATCCAAGAATCGGCTTGTTGCCGTGCGCGCCGAAGAGCGTCGGCTTGCCCGGCTTCACGCGGATTCCATGCACGACGATCCCCGGCCGAGCAACGCTCGCGACGGCGTCCGGCAAACGATCGCGGTCGCCGACGGACGAACCCCCGGTCACGGCGACGGCGTCACATTCCGCGATCGCGCGGGCGATGGCAGATTCAAACTCGTCGGCTTCGTCCCGCAGGGTCGGATAGTGGCGAGGGACCGCGCCCATTGCGCGCAACGACGCGGCGATTGCGAAACGATTCGAATCTCGAATCTGACCCGGCGCAAGCGCAGCGCCGGGCTCGACCAGCTCGTCGCCGCTCGACAGCACGGCGACCACCGGTTGCCGGTAGACCGGAACCTCCGTCACGCCGAGCGTCGCGAGCACGCCGATCTCCGACGCGCGGACGCGGCGCCCCGCCCCGAGCACCGCCTCGCCGCAACGCATGTCGGCGCCACGCTCGACCACGTTGTCGCCGGCTTGCACCTGCGCTTCAATTATAACGAGGTTCTTTTCCAGCCGGACCTCTTCAAACGGAACGACCGCATCGGCGCCGGCCGGAAGTACGCCGCCCGTCGGGATGCGCGTCGCGGCCGCGCGCGCCGCGGGAGCCCCGGGCGCGGCGCCCATCCGAACCTCACCGCCGATTTCGAACGCCCCCGGCGTCGCCCCGGAGGCCACGGCAAAGCCGTCCATCAACGAGCGCGCGGTGTTGGGATAGTCTTCGTCGGCGAGGATTCTTTCCGCGAGGATCCGGCCGAGTGCGTCATCCAGCGCGACGTGCTCCGTTCCCAATGGCGCGATCGCCACGCGGCTGAGGAATGCCACCACGGCTTGACGCGGTGGAAGCAGCGTTTCGGCGACAAATGCCCGCGCCGGTAGGACTGGATTTGCAGACTGCATAATGGCGCGCTTCTCCATGCTCGACATCGCTCTCGTTCGGCGCGATCCCGACCGCGTACGACGCGGTCTCGCTCGCCGCGGGTTGGATGCCTCGCTCGTGGACGAGCTTCTGCGCTACGACGAGGAGTACCGCTCCGCTCTCACCACCGTCGAGCGAGCTAAGGCCGAGAAGAATCGCCTTTCGGGCGTTGGAGGCGAAGCGCGTGACAGAGCCGCCGCCGCGCGCGAGCTGAAATCGAACATCGAGGAGCTCTCGAAGAAGATCGAGGAGTCCGGCGCGCCGTTGCGCACGCTGCTCGACAACGTTCCCAACTTGCTCGACGATTCCGTGCCCGACGGTGCGGACGAAGACGCGAACGTTGAAGTCCGCACCTGGGGTGAACCACGCGATTTCGGCTTCACACCGAAACCGCACTGGGAGCTCGGCGAACGCCTCGGAATTCTCGATTTTACGCGCGCCGCCAAACTGTCGGGAAGCCGCTTTGCCGTGCTTTCCGGCGCCGGGGCGCGATTGGCGCGCGCGCTCACCGCTTTTTTTCTCGATCGAGCGGCCGCACGCGGCTACGTGGAAGTGGCACCGCCGTTGCTCGTCTCGCGGCACACGATGTGGTCTACGGGACAGCTAAGCAAGTTTGCAGATGCGATGTTCGAAGACCCGCAAGCAGACCTGTTCATGATTCCCACGGCCGAGGTGCCGCTTACCGCATTGCGTTCCGGCGAGATCCTCGACGCCGCCGAGCTGCCGCTGAAGTACGCCGCCGGGACGCCATGCTTTCGCAAAGAAGCCGGCGCAGCGGGTAAGGATACCCGCGGATTGATGCGCCAGCATCAGTTCGACAAAGTGGAGCTGGCCTGGCTGAGCGCGCCCGAAGCTTCGTTCGAAGCGCTCGAAATGCTGACCGAAGACGCAGCCTCACTGCTGCAAGAGCTGGAACTTCCCTATCGGATCGTAGCGCTCTGCGCCGGAGAAACCGGATTCAACGCGGCCAAAACCTACGACATCGAAGTCTGGATACCGAGCAGCAACGCATACCGCGAGATCAGCTCCTGTTCGAACTGCACCGACTTTCAAGCCCGCCGAGCCGGGATTCGCCTGCGTCGCGATGCATCCCACAAACCCGAGCTCGTGCACACGCTCAACGGTTCTGGCCTCGCGGTCGGACGCGCGCTGATCGCGATCCTCGAAAACTATCAGCAATCCGA
>Ga0209380_10002435_pt1 | contig 11923 bp, 12 predicted proteins | sample HubBroMetageWFT6_FD_188347 | JGI IMG/M metagenome (GOLD analysis project Ga0209380, IMG submission 188347) | Warmed and freeze-thawed soil microbial communities from the Hubbard Brook experimental Forest, New Hampshire - Hubbard Brook CCASE Soil... | ecosystem: Environmental > Terrestrial >...
CCAATCTGTTTACCGCCGTATTTGTGTCGCGGCTGATCTTCGACTGGATCCTGAGCCGCAAGGAACGCGGTGAAGCTTTGAGCATATAGCAGTTTTTAGCAGCTCTCTCGTAAGTGGTTTTTGGGAAGGGCACGACTGAAGTCGTGCCGGCCAGAATGAACAAAGACGTGGGCTTTAGCGCCGGAGGGAGTTTTGGCAACACTCGAAACCGGAGACTGATTTCTGGCTGATCGGTCGGATCGAAAAATAAGAGCGCGCAGCAAAACAACGCTAAGTTTTAGAAAGATAAGGGGCTAGAGAATACAGTGGAGTTCTTTCGCAATCCCAACATAGATTTTCTCGGGAAAAAGTGGTATTTTCTCGCCTTTTCCCTCGTATTCAGTGTGGCGGGCGTATTTTCCATGTTGTTCTGGCATCACATCCCGTACGGCGTGGACTTCCGTGGTGGCACCCTGGTTTACGTCAAGTTCTCCCACACTCCCAACGATAACGCCCTGCGCGCCGCTATGGATCACACCGGCTTGCACGATGCCAAAATCCAGCGTTACGGCCCGGTATCTGACAATGAGGTTTTGATCGATCTCGATGTTCAGGAAACCAGCGAAAAGGCTCTCGACCAGGGTAAGCTTCGAATCATCAACACGCTTGAGTCGAACTCTCCAGCCGGCAAACAGGATCTGAACAACTCCAGCGTTCTGACGATCAAGAATTACCTGATGGATAAAGATCCCATGCATCTCGGCTCCGATGCCGATCAGAAATATGGCCAACAGGCCCAGGCCATCGTCGATACTCGGGATAAAGTCTACGGTGGAGTCCTCAGCTCCTTCGATCAGCTCAAGGGACCGGTTGATCCCTCAGCAGTGGCTTCTCTTTCCGATGGGTTTTTTCTCTCAGATTTCGGCGTACGCAACGTGGAAATCGTCGGGCCGCAGGTAGGCGCGCAACTGCGCAAGCAGGCCATGTGGGCGACGGTTTATTCCCTTGCCGGAATGCTGGTGTACCTGGGCTTCCGTTTTGAGTGGATTTACGGTGTCGCCGCCGTAGTCACGGTATTTCACGATACGCTCATCACCGTAGGATTCTTTTCTCTCACCAAAACGGATATCTCCCTTACTGTCATCGCCGCCATCCTCACCCTGATTGGTTACTCTAATAACGACACCATCGTGGTATTTGACCGTATCCGGGAAAACATTAAACTCATGCGGCGGGAGAAACTTTCGGACATCGTCAACCGAAGTATTAATCAGACGTTGAGTCGAACTATCTTGACAGCAGGCCTAACCTTCCTTACCGTACTCGCACTCTTTTTATTCGGTGGCGAGGTGCTTCACGGCTTCAGCCTCGCGCTGGTAATTGGCATCCTAATCGGGACGTATTCGTCGATCGCGATCGCAGCGCCGATTCTAGTGGCTTACCAGGATTGGCGGGTCAGCAAGGGCAAGCGGCCTACCGCGATTCCAGCACGGGCAAGATGAGCTCCCGGTGGCTGGTCTGATTCTTGTTAAGCTTTTGTTTGCAGGCAGTTGGACGTGAGCTGTTCGAACTTCTGCGGGCTGCGTATGCGAACTGGTTGAGCGAGTTTAGTGCGGGAGCAAAGCGGACGCATTCGGTGTCTAAGCTTACGTAGGCTCTGAGTAGGGAGAATATCTATGTTTGAAGACAGCCTTCTTGAATCCGGTGGCAGGTTAAAGACCAAGCGGGGACGGACTACGACATTCGCTATCATCCTTGAGATAGCTCTGGTCGGCTTCATGGTTCTCCTGCCCCTCATCTTTACCGACGCCCTGCCTAAACAGCAGTTGATGACCTTTCTGGTGGCGCCTCCGCCCCCACCACCGCCGCCACCACCGGCCGCTGCGCCGGTGCACGTGGTGAAGCAAGTCCAGACGGACATCGTGAACGGGGAACTTCGCACCCCGACCAAAATTCCTCAGAAAGTTCAGATGATCAAAGAAGATGAAGCCCCGCCGGCAATGGCATCCGCCGGTGTCGTCGGTGGCGTCCCGGGAGGCATTCCTGGTGGCCAAATGGGTGGCGTGATCGGCGGCATCATCAGCTCTACGCCCGTCGCCGTGCCCAAAGTCGCCACTCCGCAGCGCGTGCGGGTTTCCTCTGGCGTCTCCCAAGGTTTGCGGATCAAGTTCCAGCAACCAAACTACCCGCCCCTGGCGCGGCAGGCCCGAATCCAGGGAACTGTGGTCTTACATGCAGTAATCGGCAAGGATGGCGCAATCGAAAACCTCACGCTGGTCAGCGGGCATCCAATGCTGGCCCCGGCGGCCATCGAGGCTGTGAAGCAATGGCGCTACAAGCCTTATCTTTTGAATGGCGAGCCGGTCGAGGTCGATACTGAGATTCAGGTCAACTTTACTCTCGCCGGCGGTTAGTCCGGGCGGGAAGTCGAGAAAGTGTAAGCAGCATGGCCCTCCCCTCCTACCTATGACGGTGGCCGGGAGAGCCCCTGGTTTTAGCGGGCTGCGGTCGCCACACCTTTCATTTTCAGGTGCACGCGACCCAGGAAGCTGGATGCGGACCAGCAATTCTATTTCCTGGCGTCAGGCTTGCAGAGCGTTCAGATCTAGCATCAAAGTCTAGGAAGTTCCGAGGAGGGAAAGCAACTCATGTTAGCTAATGTGGCAACCGCTGTTATCAGTCACGTGCCTAGGGTAGCCGCCTGGATTGTGCAGGAAGGTGGCGCAGTGGGGTGGGATCCGATCTCGCTATGGAAGCAGATGGGTATCATCGCGAAGATCGTGGTCATCATCCTGTTCATTATGTCCGGCTGGTCGATCGGCGTCATGATTGACCGCGCCATGGCATATAACGCAGCCCGCAAGCAGTCTCGCGCCTTCGCTCCCGCTGTTGCTGGAGCCTTGCGCGATGGCCGCATCGACGAGGCCATCAAGGTCGCCGAGCGCAACAAGAAGAGCCATCTGGCCAAGGTTGTTACCGCCGGCCTCATGGAATTCAAGGCCCACCAGGATAGCCCAGGCGCCATCCCCGGCGAGACCATTGAAGCTTCCAAGCGAGCTCTGGAGCGCACCGAGGCTATCGTCCATGCCGAACTCAAGCGCGGACTCGGCGGCTTGGCCACCATCGGTTCGACCGCCCCGTTCGTGGGTCTGTTCGGCACGGTGATGGGCATTCTGAACGCCTTCAAAGGTATTTCGGAACAGAAGGCTACCGGTCTCGGCGCGGTCGCAGGCGGCATTTCGGAGGCATTGGTGACCACGGCTTTCGGGCTGCTGGTGGCCATCCCCGCCGTTATGATGTTCAACTACCTCACCGGCCGCGTGGAAGCGTTCGATGTGGAGATGGACAACTCGTCGAGCGAACTGATCGATTACTTCCTGAAACGGCGCGACGTTCGTCGGTCCTAGGACCGTAAAGGTTTCACCGGTAGTCCGTCCGTGAGTTGCTGTCTGGCGCCGGGAGCATTCCCGGCGCCAGCCTTCCCAACCTGGGCGGCGCAGGGGCAACTGGCCACCGATCATTGGCCACTGCCATACGGAGAAATTATGTCATTAGCGAAACGAAACGAAGGAGCCAATGTCAACTCTGACATCAACGTCACGCCTATGGTGGACGTGATGCTGGTGCTGCTCATCATCTTCATGGTGATCACGCCAATGTTGCAGAAGGGCATCAGCGTTGACATGGCCAAAGTAAACAATCCGACGCCCATGCAGGACGCGGATAAGGAAGACGCTCTGCTGGTTTCGGTGATGCGCGATGGTACGGTCTACTTCGGCGCCGACAAGATCACCGGCGGAGTCGATACTCTGACCGGCAAGGTCAAAGATCGCCTGACCAATCGCACCAACAAAGAGGTCTACCTCAAGGCGGATGCCCGCGCCCACTTCGGCAACGTCGTCCAGGTAGTAGACGCCGTGCGCGCCGCTGGCGTGGATGATCTGGGCTTGCTCACCGACCAGAGGAAGAACACTCCAAACGCTCCGCCCGCCGTTCCGGCGAGTGGACAATGAAGCGAGTGAGATAAGAGGAGATCGACTATGAGTATGGCCGTTGGCCCCAGCGGAGGCCAGAGTGCAAACATTAACGTCACTCCGCTCATTGACGTGCTGCTGGTGCTGCTCATCATCTTTATGGTGATCACGCCTTTGACGCCCAAGGGCTTGGACGCGCTGGTTCCGCAGCCGCCTCCGCCCAATGCGCCCAAGAACAATACGCCCGACCGCACCATCGTCGTGCAGTTGATCGATCGTGGCGCCGGCCAGGACCCCGGCCTGAAGATCAATCAGGAGGATGCCACCTGGGATAACCTGCAGGGGCGTTTGGCCGACATCTACAAAACCCGCGCCGAGAAAGTCATGTTCGTCAAGGGAGACGACGCTGTCCCCTTCGCCGACGTGGCCAATGTGATCGACATCGCGCACGCTGCGGGCGTCGACAAAGTCGGTCTGATTACCGCGAAGATTGAGGCCGGCGGCTAAACCAGTCCGCCCCGCGCGAGCTTTGAAGGGGCGCGGCTGAGGCCGCGCCACGTGCCAACATTGAAGCCGCAATATTCCGTGGCGGCTCTAGCCGCCATGGCTTGCGCTTGTCAATTAGCTGTCTCTGGGCCTAGGATGCTGTCGCAAGGGAGACTTATACAGCAATGAATAAACACATACGCCTCTTAACGCTGGCAGCCGCTACGCTGGCGATTCTCTCCTCCGTGAGTTGCAGCAAGCTGCGCGCCCGCGATCAGCTCAACAAGGGCGTTACCGCTTACAAGAACGCCAAGTATGAAGAGGCGATCGACCATTTCCAGCAGAGCGTCGCATTGGATCCCAGTCTCATTAACGCCAAGATGTACCTGGCCACAGCCTTTGCCCAGCAATACATACCGGGCGCCGACACGCCGGATAATAATCAGATGGCGACTCAGGCGATTGAGCAATACCAGCACGTGCTCGAGATGAATCCCGCGCGCGATCAGAAAGTGAACGCCGCCAAGGGAATCGCGTACCTCTACTTGAACATGAAGAAATTCGACGACGCCAAAAAGTATTACCGCATGGCCGCCGATATCGATCCCAACGATCCCGAACCCTACTACTCCGTCGGCGTCATTGACTGGACAGCCTGCTACCAGCCCCGTATGGAAGAGCGCGCCAAACTTGGCCTGAAGCCGGACGAGAACCTGAATCCCAAGAACAAAGAAGAGAAAAAGGCCTGCGCCGAATTGAAGGAAAAGAATTGGCCCCTGATTCAGGAGGGCATCGAGAGCCTGAACAAGGCCATCCAACTCCGGCCCGACTACGACGACGCCATGGCCTACATGAATCTCATGTACCGCGAAAAGGCCGACGTGGAATGCGACGACCTCGCCGCCCGCCAGGAAGACCTCAAAACCGCCGACCACTGGGTTGATCAGACTCTGCTCACCAAGAAAATCAAGTCCGAAAAACAGCCCGGAGCGCAAGGCATCACGATGGACCAGCCGAAATAGGGTCCGCCAGCTAAGAGTCCGGAAAAACTCGCGGTTCGTATCTGGGTATGCGTTCGGGCATACCGCAAGCGCTGCATTTCAATCACGCCTTCAGGCGCTGTGCCCGCGTGGCTCATCCCTGGCCGCAGGGCACATAATGATACTATTTTGAGTAATGACCGTTGCGTCCGCAGAAACCGCATCGTGTAACGTCATCGCTTCACGGTCCGACGACCGGTGGGCAGGCTGCGTATCTGTAATCGTTCCCGTCTACAACGAGGTCGCGCACGTCGATGAACTTCTCCAGGCCATCCAGTCCTCGCCGGTCAGGAAGGAAATCATCATCGTAGACGATGCTTCGACCGACGGCACCCGCGAGAAGCTCCAATCCATTTCTCTTACGGACGACCTCACCGTCATCTTCCACGAGAAAAATTGCGGCAAGGGCGCAGCCATCCGCACCGCGCTCGCATACGCGCGGGGCGAATATATTCTGATTCAAGACTCCGATCTCGAGTACGATCCACAGGATTACCAAGCCCTGCTGCGCCCGCTCGTCCAAGGCCGCGCCAACGTAGTCTACGGCGTGCGACCCGATCGCCCCGAGCGCGGCCTGCGATTTTTCCTCGGCGCAAAGCTTCTGACTCATCTCACTAACTTGCTCTACCGCGCCGGCATTCACGACGAAGCCACCTGCTACAAAGTCTTCCGCCGCTCTCTTCTTTCGCAAATCGACTTGCAATGCCGCCGCTTCGAGTTCTGCCCCGAAGTGACGGCCAAGCTCTGCCGCATGGGCGAGAAAATCGCTGAAGTCCCAGTCTCTTACACCCCGCGCTCCGCTGGCGAGGGCAAGAAGATTCGCCACTCCGACGGCTGGCTCGCCATCTGGACTCTCATCCGCTATCGCCTCGCCCGCCGCGCGCTCTGGGCGAGGTCTGGCCCCGTCACCGCCGCTCCGTTCGCCGTGAGCTTTTCCCGGGTTCCCCCAGAATAAAAAAGGTGCAGACTCCACTTCCTTAGGACAACAACGTGACCCGCTACACGGACTGCTGAACTGCTTTAGAATTAACGGTTCGCTAGTCTAGTAACCATGTTCAAGAAGATCCTCATAGCCAATCGCGGTGAGATCGCGGTCCGTGTCCTGCGCGCCTGCCACGAAATGGGGATTGCCGCCGCCGTCGTCTACTCCGACGTGGACCGCGCGTCGCTGCACGTCCGCAAAGCTGACGAGGCTTATCCTCTCGGTGCCGCCGCTGCCAGCGAATCCTACCTGAACATCCCTAAGATTCTCGATGTCGCCAGGCGTTCCGGCGCCGAGGCCATCCATCCCGGTTACGGATTCCTCTCCGAGAACGCAACCTTCGCCCAGGCCTGCGCCGATGCGGGAGTGAAGTTCATCGGCCCAACCGCTGCCGCCATGCAAGCCATGGGATCGAAGACTCGCGCCCGCCAGACCATGGAAAAAGCTGGCATTCCCTTCGTGCCCGGCACATCGCGCGGAGTCGACTCGCTCGATGAAGCCGAACAAGTGGCCGCGAGAATCGGCTATCCCGTAATGCTGAAAGCCGCTGCCGGAGGCGGCGGTAAAGGCATGCGGCTGGTGCACGCTTCCGGGGAGCTGAAGTCTTCTCTCGAAGCCGCCCGCAGCGAGGCCGAGCGCTCCTTCGGCGACAGCGAAGTCTATATCGAGAAGGCCATCGTCAACCCGCGGCACATCGAAGTGCAGGTGCTCGCCGACGAGCATGGCAACACAGTCTACCTCGGCGAACGCGAGTGTTCCCTCCAGCGCCGCCATCAGAAAGTTCTCGAAGAGGCCCCGTCACCCATCGTCGACGACGACATGCGCCGCCGCATGGGCGAAGTTGCGGTCCGCGTCGCAAAAGCCGCAGCTTACACCAATGCCGGCACAGTCGAATTCCTGGTCGATCGGAACAAGAGCTTTTATTTCCTGGAGATGAATACCCGATTGCAGGTTGAGCATCCCGTGACCGAACTCATCACCGGCCTCGATCTGGTCCATCTGCAGATTCGCATTGCCGCCGGAGAAAAACTGCCCTTCACGCAGGACGGCGTCCGCCTCCGCGGCCACGCCATCGAATGCCGCATATATGCTGAAGACCCCGACAACAATTATTTTCCCAGCCCTGGCAAGATCACGCTGTTGCTGGGGCCCTCAGGCCCAGGCGTCCGCATCGACAGCGGCATGTACGAGGGCTGGACCGTTCCCATTGACTACGATCCGCTGCTAGCTAAGCTCATCGGCTACGGCGCCGACCGGGAGCAAGCCATCGCGCACTTGACCCGAGCGCTGAACGAATATTTTGTGGGCGGAATCAAGACAAATATTCCCTTATTTCGCCGTATCCTGCGCGATCCAGATTTCCGAGCCGCCAGGCTCGATACCGGATTCCTCGACCGCCTGTTGAAGCGCAACGAGGCCAACCCGGCCGATTCAAGATCAGCAGAAGTGGCAGCAATCGCCGCAGCCATGTTCGCCGCGCTAGGCTCGGCGACCGCAGGTAGCAGCGCAGCCGACGAGTCGCGTGCAGCCAGCAACTCCGATTCAAACTGGAAGAGCGCGAGCCGCCGCGAAGCACAGCGATGACGACGGATCATCCTTTCCGACTGGCCACTGATCACTGACCCCTGGCCACTGGTTCTTATGCTCTACGACGTAACCATCGACGGCAAGCGCTTCCGGCTAGACCTCAACCGGGCCAACGGACGCTGGTCGTGCCTCATCGACGGCCGGGAAATCGAGGTCGACGCCGTGCTCGCTCGCCCCGACGTGCTCTCCTTGCGCATCGGAAACCTGGCCTATGAAGTGAAGTCTGAGCGCGTGGCGAACGAGTTTCACGTGTGGGTCGGAAGCGCGCGCTTCGCCGCCGAAGTTCGCGATCCCCGCTCCTTGCGAGGCCGCGCTCGCTCCGGCGACGATCGCGCTCCCAGAAAGATTGTCGCTCCCATGCCCGGGAAAGTCGTGCGCCTGTTAGTTCGTGAGGGAGATCAGGTAGAAGCTGGGGCCGGCGTAGCCGTAGTGGAGGCGATGAAGATGCAAAACGAGATCAAATCGCCTAAGCGGGGAACCGTCCAGAGAATTCTGGTCGGCGAAAGCGCGGCCGTGAACGCCGGCGACGTCCTCGCGATTGTGGAGTAAACGCCTACTTCGTTAATCCGTTGGTATCTAGAATCTTCTTCGCGTAGTAATTCTCCACCTTGGCGGAGTCGCGCAGCACTTCGTAATATGCCGCCTTCAACAACTGCTCGCGCCGGTCGTGCAGCTGCGAACGAATCGCCTGCTGCACCCGCGGATCAGACAAGTCTCGTTGTCCCGCAGGCTCCTTCGACACCAGCTTCACGATGCGGAAGCCTGTGTGCTTGGTCACGGGATCGACCAGCGGAACGATTGCACTGTATTGTCCGGGCTTGAGCTTCATGACCGCGTCGCGGGTGCCCGGATCAATGTTGCGCAGGGAAGATTCGGGAACCGTCCCCAGGTCGCCGCCGTTGCCGGAAGTGTCGGGATCCTCCGAATAATTCATGGCCAGCGTGGCGAAGTCGTCGCCGCTGTCCAGCCGGTTCGAAATCATCTGGATCTTCTTGCGGGCATCGGCGTCGTTCTGCGCCTTGTTATTTTGATTGTGCACTTGCGCGTTCGGCGCAGGAGTCACAACGATCTGCGCCAGGTGGTACTGCGGCTCGATCAGATTGAATTCCGACTTGTGCGCCGTAAAGTAGTCGATGATGTCCTGGTCGGTTACGTTGATCTTCGAAGACACTTCCTTGTTCATCACCTTGTCCACGGTGATGGATCGCCGTACGTCCCGCTTGAAGTCTTCGAGGGTGATCTTTTTTTCTTTCAGCCGCTGATCGAATTCTTCCTGCGTGTAAGGTGACTTGATCTCGTTCAGCTTGCGGTCGACTTCCTCTTCCGTAGCCAGCAAGCCGAGCTTCTCCGCCCGCCGCATCACCATTTCGTCGTCGATCAACTGCCGCAGGATATTCAGGCGGAGGATGGTTGCTTGTTCCCCAACCGGCGCCTGCTGGGCGCTGGCTACTGAATTATCGTAGTATTTGTCCACGTCGGAACGAAAGATCTTGCGGCCATCCACCGTGGCCATTACGTCACCGCTCACCGGCGACTTACAGCCCAACAGCCCTGCCAGTGCAACAGCAGCAGCCAGCAGTGCAACTGGCCATGCTAATCCTGCGTTTCTTTTCAAGATTTGTCTCCCGCTCTGAAGGACCGCAGCGCGTTGGAATGAACCACGGCTCCAATGACCCATCTCTCCCGCCTCACGGCTCTCACTTGGAAGCCGGTGACGCCACGGCGCCCGGGTGCTGCGGCACGGGTAGATTCGCATCTTTCAAGGCATTGTCCAGCGCGGCGCGCACCTGGCTGATCGGCACCGCGCCGTCAATCTTTTGCCCGTTGACGAACAGGGTGGGCGTGGCATCCACTCCAATGTCATCCCCGTCTTTCAAGGACGCTTTAACCGCCGTCTCATCCTGCGCCTTCACGCAGGATTGCAACTTCGCCGCGTCAAGATTGTGTTTCTGCCCTTGCAGTATCGTCAGCTTGTCCAGCGCTTCCAGACGCGCCCCCGGCGTCTTCTCGTTGTTCACTTCCTGCTGGTTGGTGTGGATGTAATCCGCAAAATCCCAATAAGCGTCGACGTTTTGCGCCGCCAGACAATTCGCGTCCACCGCGGCGTGCATCGCCCACGGATGCATCTCCATGGGGTAATCCTTGTAAATGAAGGTTACGCGATCGCCGTACTCTTTGAGGATCTCCGGAAACAATGTCTGGTGCATACGCGAGCAGAACGGACACTCGAAGTCGTCGAAACTCACCACCACAACCTTGGATGCCTTGGCTCCTCGCGTAGGCCGTCCGGCAACGTCGATCTTTTTCATCGTCTCGGAGAACGGATCCTTGGTCAGATCGAACTTGATGGTCCGCACCAGCGATGAACCGTCCTTGGAAACTACAAACGAAAGGTTCTGCTTTCTCTCACCCTCTTCGACGGTTACGATCACCGACTCGTAGTTGGGGAATTCAGGACTTGGCGACGGTGCGCCCACCAGCACGTGAACATCGGGAGGAATTTTGTAGTACGAACGGACCTGCCGTTCGATCTTCCTGGCTAAATCGGGCGAAGCGGACTGGGCCACACAGCCCAGGCAAACTATAAGCAGGAGAAGAAAAGAACGTCGAATTAGAGTCACCAAAAACCGCCTTAACATCACGCGTTGAAGGTTGATTATCTCACAGCGCCGGACGCCACGCAGGCATGTCCTCTCCGAAAACCGCCGAAGAATGGCGCGTTCGGTCAACAGTTTGATCTCTCGACAGTCGCTTCAGCCCGCGCGCCGAACCAGTTCCTCCGCCGGCAGCAAAGCATTCATCGATCCCGAACGAAAGCCTTCCAGATCGAGCGTCACAAACTTGAACCCGAGTCCTTTGAAAATTCTTGTGAACTCCGCGGCCATCGCGGCATCGAGCGCCCGCTCCAAGTCCTCGCGCGCAATTTCAATGCGAACAATTTCCCCGTGGTGCCGTACCCGGCATTGCCGGAAGCCCAGCTCGCGCAAGGCGTCTTCACCTTTTTCCACGGCCTCAAGCGCCTCTCGCGTAACCGGGCGTCCATATTCAATCCGCGACGACAGGCAAGCGGACGCCGGTTTATCCCAGATGCGCAGCCCGGCGCTGCGTGCCAGCGCGCGAATTTCACCTTTCGTAAGCCCAGCATCCAGCAGAGGAGCCGCAACATGGTGCGCACGCGCCGCTTTCTGTCCCGGACGAAAATCCCCCTGATCATCGAGATTGACTCCATACGCGATAGCATCGAAACTTTGCGCCACGCGCAATTCTTCCATCAGGTTGAACAGTTCGTCTTTGCAGAAGAAGCAGCGTTGTCCATCGTTGCGTACATACTCGGGGCGGCCGAACTCCGCGGTCGCAATCACCTCCAGCGGAATCGATTGCTCCCTTGCAAAAGCAATCGCATCGGCAAGCTGAGTCCGTGCCAGACTGGGAGAATCAGCGATAATCGCCAGCATCTTATCCCCCAGCGCCTGATGCGCGGCCCACGCCAGATACGCCGAATCCACGCCCCCAGAGTAAGCCACAAGAACGCGTCCCAACCTTAGCAGCTGGGCTCGCAGCAATTCGGACTTAACCTCAAGCTCTGTTCCCGCGAACGAGGACATAGACCTAACCATGTTAGCAGCTTCTACTGACCACTGATGACTGTCCACCGGCCGCTGCCTTCAATACAGCCGCTCCTGCGGCCGCATACTTCCCAATCCGCCGATATTGGCCAGCGTAAAGGTGAAGCGAAACAGGTTCTCCGTCTGCACATTCGCCACCGTGTAGCTGCGGTATTCCATGGTCACGCCACAGCAATCCCAGTTGTAAGTGGTCTGTGCAGTGACAAACTGCAGTCGTCTGGTGTCGGCATCAAAGCCGAAACTGCTGGC
>Ga0209380_10002436_pt1 | contig 11914 bp, 13 predicted proteins | sample HubBroMetageWFT6_FD_188347 | JGI IMG/M metagenome (GOLD analysis project Ga0209380, IMG submission 188347) | Warmed and freeze-thawed soil microbial communities from the Hubbard Brook experimental Forest, New Hampshire - Hubbard Brook CCASE Soil... | ecosystem: Environmental > Terrestrial >...
ACGGTCATGTCACCGAAGCCGATGTCGAGGAGATTGTTGAGTCGCACATCCTCGGCGGCAAGCCGGTCGAGCGCCTCCGCCTGGCGGACTCTTGCCTGAACACGGCGACCTGCGAGCACCGCATGCCAAATGGTTAGACTTCGCTAGTCGGCATGGGGGCGATGAGGCGGACAGTCCGGAGGAAGGACCAGAGGTGGTAGGCCCGGCAGGATTCGAACCTGCAACCGCCGGATTAGAAATCCGATGCTCTATCCGTTTGAGCTACGGGCCCCTCAGACTGCAGGGTTTATTCTACCCGCAGACGAGGCGATCCCATACACGGCATGGAAGCCGCACGAACGTTGCCGAGGAATGGACGCCCGAGTCTCGTCAAGTCGTTGAAAAGCGCATACTCACTAGTGTGATCCAGGAGAGCCGTTTCAGGCTGCCGATTTAGGTCTGGCGTTTGAAAAGGCATCCATTGTCTGGGTCAACTGTGCATCCACTTCGTCCGCGATGATCATGACATCCGGCAACAGCAGGTCGACATCCAGCGTGCTGAGATTCGCATGCAGGGTTTCGAAGATGGTCACTTGAAGGATTCGCGATTCATGGATCAGCATGCTGGAAGAATAGCCCTGCTTCTGTCGCAGCTTGCCATGTTCGACAGCGGCGAGGGACGCGACGGCTTCGCTGTCTTTATCGGGCAACCTGGGCCTGTCCAGACGTGCCACCAGATCATCAATCAACCTCGGAAGATGTCCGGTACGCTCGTTATCGCTGAGATGAAGATGGTTGAGCTCCGAAGTCCTCTTACATCGTGCCAACCAGGCTTCGATGAGAGAGGTTTTACAGCGGGTTAAGACTACGGCCACGCTCTCAATAAACAGTTTCATTTCTGGAAAGGATAATTTCCCTGGCGTGGGAATGTCTGTGACATCCGTCACATCCCTGTGAATTTTCTTGTCGATTTTCTTGGCCTAGGGCCTTCGGTTTTGAAGGTTCTGGGCGTGTCGGCCAAGCAGAAACTAGCGCCTTTAGGAGACGTAGACTCCTCAGAGACCTGAGACTGCTCACCAGCAATTCTGTGAATCTAAGCAGTCAAGAATGGTGGGCGCTATAGGATTCGAACCTATGACTTCCACCGTGTGAAGGTGGCACTCTACCGCTGAGTTAAGCGCCCACTTTGTTGCGGTAAGTTCATCATTATACACAAGTTCCCCATCCACCCGATTCTCACTGAATCGTTTTCTGTACCTGCACCTGTACCCGCATTTCTTCGGGAATGAGATGCCGGAGCATTTTTTCCTGCGCCGCACGCTTCGCCTTCCGGCTGCTGTGGCTGTAGTAGAGGGTCATGTCCATCTTGGCATGGCGCATGATCGCCTGAACCACAGCGGGATTCTCCTGCTCGTCCATAAGGAACGTAGCCAGAGAATGCCGCCCGAGGTTGTGGAAGCCGAAACGCTTCACAACTTCCCCGTCCCGGTCGTAGGTGATCCCATTCTCGACTCTGATTGCACCTGCCCACTCGTTGACGTAATAGTGCGCCGCGGTCTCCGTGACGACATGCCGTCTAGAGCCTCCCCCCTCAGCCGGGTCACCTTCGCAGATCGATCGACAAATCGATCTCACCAAACAGGTCCTCTCAAAACATCTGCGCAACGGCTACCTGATGCAGAATCTCGGCGAGGAGTTCGAACGGTTCAGACCCGGTCCCAGCCGCGAAGAACTCAACCATATGCTCAACCTCTCTAAATAAAAAATTCCACCCACCTGTCGATTCCGGTCACCCTCATTCGACGTATTGGTAGAGATCAAGCTGGAACGCATCAGCACTCGCGAGCCAGTTATGCTCTACAAGCGCTTCCTCAAAGTAGCCGGCGACGGCGAAACCGAGATCCGCCAGCTCTACGAGCAGCCCGCAAAGTAACGCGTATCCCACATCCATCTCCAACCCGAAAAGGACAAAAAATGCGATTCATGGTTATCGTCAAAGCCACCAAAGACTCCGAACAAGAAGGCGCACTCCCCGATCCTCAGCTCATGGCCGACATGAACAAATTCAACGATGAGCTCGTAAAAGCCGGAGTCATGCTATCCGGCGAAGGCCTCCACCCCTCTTCCAAAGGCGCTCGCGTCCACTTCTCCGGCAAGAACCGCACGGTCACCGACGGTCCCTTCGCCGAAACCAAGGAACTCGTCGCCGGCTTCTGGCTGTGGCAGGTCAAGTCCCTCGAAGAGGCCATCGAGTGGGTCAAGCGTTGCCCCAACCCCCACGCAGGCGAATCCGAGATCGAGATCCGCCAGGTCTTCGAGCCAGAAGACTTTGCACCCACCTTCTCCGAAGAAGATATTCAGCAGGAAAAAAAATTCCGCGCTCAACTGGCAGATCAGGTAGCAAAGAAATAGCTCCACTTGTACTGACGCGTCCAAAGCTGGTGTGATCGGTAGCAGAGTCCGCTACCGATCTACATCGCACCATCGAAGCCGTCTGGCGCATCGAGTCCGCCCGCGTCATCGCCGCGTCTGCACGCTAACGCGAGTGTCAGCCAGGCTCTCGGGATGCATTCGTTTCCCCCCTTCCCCAGCACCCCATCCTCCAAACCGCAGATTTTCACAGACCGGTTGAGATCACATTGCTGTGGAAATCTACCCTCCAAAATCTCTCGGTCTGAGTAACCGTAAGGTGTTTTTTCGGGTTTGGATACCCTGCCAGGATGCGCGATGTCGCCACCCTTTTGGTTCAACCAAGAGCGCAATGGTCTCGCTAGCGGATCTTCCACTTCGTCGACAGCGCTAGCAGCTTTTCTTCCATAGTGGCCTCAGGCTTGGGAGAGGACTTCTCGGCGGAACGCGGCGCCGGCGTCGAGAGCGCCTTGATCGATAACGCGATACGCTTCGCCTTTGTGTCCACACTTAGCACTTTGACCTTGACGACCTGGCCAGTCTTGACCGCTTCAGATGGGTCCTTGATGTAACGGTCGGACAGTTCGCTGATGTGCACAAGACCATCCTGGTGCACACCGATATCGACGAAGGCGCCAAACTTGGTCACGTTCGTCACCGCACCTTCCAGCACCATACCGGACTGCACATCGGCAAGCGTTCGCACCAGATCATGAAAAACGGGCGCGACGAACTTATCGCGCGGATCGCGGCCGGGCTTGCGCAGCTCAGCCAGAATATCGTTCAGCGTATAGGCGCCCGCCGAAAGCAGGCTGCGGTCCACCTTCTCCAATAGTTGCGGCTGCTGAATGATCTCTGTGACCGATGTTTTCAACGACAGGGCGAGCTGCTCCACCACCGGGTACGACTCGGGATGCACCGCGGTCATGTCCAGTGGATTTTCACCGTTGCGGATGCGGAGGAAGCCCGCCGCCTGCTCAAAGGTCTTAGGGCCGATCCCGGGAACCTCGAGCACCTGCATGCGCGAGCGAAAACTGCCACGCTCGTCACGAAAACTCACAATATTCAGCGCTGTACGCTCGGTAATGCCGGCCACATGGCGCAGTAGCGTCCATGAAGATGTATTCAGATCGACGCCCACACGGTTGACGCAGCTCTCGATCACGCTTTCCAGTGAATCGGCCAACTGGCGTTGATCCACATCGTGCTGGTACTGCCCCACGCCGATCGACTTGGGATCGACCTTCACCAGTTCGGAAAGTGGATCCTGCAGTCGGCGCGCGATGGAGATGGCCCCACGTACCGTCAAGTCAAGATCGGGAAACTCCTGCCGTGCAACGCCCGATGCTGAGTAGACACTGGCGCCCGATTCGCTCACGATTACCGAGAAGATGTCGTGCATTCCTTTATCGCGCAGAAAGTCGCGCACAAACGCGTCTGTCTCGCGCGAGGCGGTGCCGTTGCCGATAGCAATGGCCCGAACCTTGTGCCGACGCAGCAGACCTTCCAGCTTAGGCTCCGATTCGGCGTTTCCATGCTTCGACGTGTGGAGGTAGAGTACATCGTGCGCCAGCAGCTTGCCGGTTTCATCGACCACCGCGATCTTGCAGCCGGTACGCAGTCCGGGATCGATGCCCAGAACAGAGATCGGCCCAGCGGGCGGGGACAGCAGCAGATTGTAGAGATTGTCACGAAAGACCTGTATGGCTTCGGTGTCCGAGCGGCGCTTAACTTCAAGGCGGATTTCGCCCTGAATGGATGAATTCAACAGTCGCTTCCATGCGTCGTCGATAGCAAGTTCAAGTTGCCGCGTCCAGTCACCCTGCTGGCGCAGCACCTGCTTCCGAATGAGGGCGACCGCGCGTTCGGGTTCAACGTCAATGAGAAAGTAAAGTACATTCTCACCTTCGCCGCGCCGGATGGCGAGCATGCGATGCGAGGGGATCGTTTTCACCGGCTCCTTGTAGTCGTAATACATCTTGAACTTTTCCTGCTCATCCACCGCGTCCGTCGCCTTGCGGCTCACCACCACGCCTTCGTCGAAGACGAATTGGCGCAGCATCTTGCGCAGATCGGCGTCCTCGCTCACCCACTCAGCGACGATGTGCCGCGCGCCCTCAAGCGCTTCTTCTACGTTCGCCACTTCCAGCTCAGTATTCAGAAAGCCCGTGACCAGGTTCGCCAGCGGCTCGGCGGCGGGTTGCTGCGCCCAGAGATATGCGGCCAATGGCTCGAGCCCCTTTTCGCGGGCGATGGTGGCCTTCGTGCGCCGCTTGGGGCGATAGGGGAGATAGAGGTCTTCGAGTTCGTTCTTGTCGAGCGTGACCTCGATTCGGGATTTCAAGTCACCGGTCAGCTTCCCCTGCTCCGCAATCGAGGCCAAAATGGTCTCTCGGCGGTCTTGAAGGTCGCGGAAATAGGCCAGCTTCTCCTCGATGGAGCGGATCTGCACCTCATCCAAGTTTCCGGTGGCCTCTTTGCGATACCGTGCGATAAAGGGCACGGTACCGCCGTCGTCGAGGAGTTCGATGACCGAGACAAGCGCACGCATGGGCAGGCTCAAAGTTTTCGCGATGTGAAGAAGGATTTCAGGGGAGAGATTTTTCGTGTCGGTCATGAGGGGCTCTTGTTCATGGTACATGGAGCCGCCGAAGAAAATTCCTCGTTCGAATTGTGCAAAAAATGCTACCTGCCGGCTTGTCCATGGCGAATTACTGATGGGCCAAAACAGGTGTTTTTTCCGGTCTTGATGCAATGCCAGAATCCGCGATGTCGTCATCGTTTTGGTCCGTTTGATCGTCACCGCCTCAGGGTCACCGTCGTCCGGCGGGCGCGGCAGGGTGGCCTCCGTTCCGTCATTGCCGAGTCGATGCTCGTCAAACATCGATCTACGCCTAGGGCGATTCCGGAACGAAACTGGCCGCATCGTTTGGATCTCCCGAGCCCTTGTATTTTGCACGCAGAGGATAGGGGTAGACGGGACGGGTGAATTTGATGTTCTTCGGATCGTTTCGCTCTTCATCGAGATGCTTACCTATCATCGCGTCGGGCGCGTGATCCTTCTCGACCCAGGCTTCCAGGTAGCTCAGGTAATCAATATCAAGGGCACCTTCCCCCCCTCCACAATGACCCATGCCGGGAATCATAAATAGGCGAAAGAAATCTTGCGTCGCCGCAGGTCCACCCATGGTTTTCTCTACGGTCTCGTAATAATCAACCGTCTTCAGGGGCGGGATTCCCCCAGGACCCGCATCGGACCAACCGTGATAAAGGATGATCTTGCCACCAGCTGCCTTAAATTTGCGCAGATCGGGATTGGTGCCCGCGTAGAGAGACTCCATCATCCCAAAGCGTTTGTAATCGCGATCAAAATTTAAGTCACTTGGCTGCCAATTTGGGCCTGGATCCGGAACGAAAGCCATGTACCGGAGAAAATTCACATCGAAAGAGGAAAACTTGGATTCGAAATACCCGCCAAAGGCAAGTTCAGCCCCCGGCATTAATGCGCCGTCTGTATAGATCTCCTTGCCTTTCGATGTCATCGGCCCCGTATATATTTTCTTCAAGGCGTCTGCTTGCTCCATTGACAAGCATTCTGTACTTGACTGTCCCTTGCAAACCAAATTCAGTGGATCAAAGTGGCAAGCGCGTGGATCTCCAATCAGGCCGTCTTTAACGCCATCATTCATGTCGCACGCATCAACGACCGCGGCATGCACAAGTTGAAGATCAGTAAAACTCAAGATTGACTTTCCATCCTTGTCTCTCATCGCGAGAGCCGCCCAAAATCGGATCATTATTGTGCCCGACTGATCGGAGGCCGGCGCCCCCGCAATGATCCCATCGAAATCCCAGGGGAAACGCTGGGCCTCGACCATGCCCTGCCGGCCGCCCGTCGAACATCCCACGAAATAGGCTTTACTGGGTGTTTTTCTGTAGTACTGCTCGGTGATGGCCTTACCCGCGATCGCTGTCACATGAGTGGCGCGAAAACCCCAATCGATTTCTTCCTGTGGACTATTGTAGGCCCACAGGCCGCCCCCACTTCGATCTTCATGGCCCATGTCGGTCGTGATGCACGCATAGCCTTTTTGCAATGGGCCTGGACAAAGCCAATCGATAGTGATGACACCGCAACTCCCTCCACATCCCGTTTCCATAAACTTTCCATTCCAATTGTCTACGGGCAGGCGAATCTCAAATCCGACTTGCGGAGTAACATAGCCCTTCACCTGGCAATGGGCTGGTAGATCGTCCTTTCTCTTTATCAAAATCGCTTCCGTGATCTGCGTCGGCGCGTCTTGAATACGAGAGAAGTCAGTGCTGGCCAAAGCCTCACATTGCTTTACCTCAACAGATTCCGTCGCCGAAGGCGCTGCTTCTGCCAAGCCACTTATAGCGGCTAGAGCCATCATCGCCAGAACAACTGATTTCATGCCCATATCCTCCTGATACCAACCACCTAACCACATCAACAGCCACATCCGAAGTCTCTAATCGTTACGCGCGGCGCGGGCGCGGCTCCTCGCCTGGAACCTGGAACAACATGTCGAGCGTGATCTTGCGCTGTAGTTCGTCAAAACGTTCCGCGCACAATCAAGGAGTCACTTGCGTTGCGATAAACTTTCCTTCGAAGTGCCTTTTGATCTGCTGGTTGATGTATTGATGGGTCGATCGCAACACATGCACCAAGGGAAGACAAACTCGGGCTCTGATCGACAGTGGAGTTCATCGCAGCAAGGCAGCTTGCCGATCTATGCAGCCGCTGCGTAACGATGGCGCAGTCCGCCGAGGCGTGGGAAGGATTGAATCCTACTTCCAACGGCAGAGGGGATCGCGACCGGGCGACCTGCGGGCGTGTCCTTCGCCAACCCCAGGTGGGTTCTCGGCCACCAGATATTCGTTCCGCAACAGCAGTTCCTGATCCACCGTCCCAGTGATGTACGCCAACAAGTGAGCCCACTCCATTTGCTTCTGTCGCTCCTTGATTATCGGACCGCGGAAGCTGCATTGTAGAGCTTTACGGAGCTTCAGGAAAGATCATTCCAGCAGAGAGGACCGCACTGCAACTCACGTTCGCACAGGGCAATCACCCGCTCGCGTTCAACCGGAGTCATCTTTCGGCCTCCGTGGAAACGGTATTTTTGCGTTTTATCGCAAACGGGAACCTGTTTGTCAACTCAGGAAATCCCTGATTTTGCCGCGTTCAAAATCGTGCATCGGGTGTGGTTGTTTTCCGATGGAACGGGCTCGTTCGGGAAGAAAAAAACCTTGCGCTCAGTTAGCGTCATCGCCCTGCCGAAGACTTTCTTAAGCCGTTTTACGATTTCTTCGGGATCAAGGGCAGCGGGATGAGGTTTCGCGGAATCCGCCATTGATCGACTGTAAACCGTTCTTGACCTGCAAACTGCTCACCTGTGCACACCGCGTAGCCAACACGGTTCAGGAAAGGTCCATTCCTTTGTGAAAGACAATTTCACAATGCAGCGCTCCATTGTGCATACACTTAGTCTGGGCGACGACGATGGTCTGGTTGAAGCGTTTTGCCACACCTTTGGCGATGCCAATTGCAAGCGCACACAGTTTACGTGGAGAACCGTAAATCAGCACTACTTCATCTTTGCTCTTGCGGATGGTGCGCAGCACAGGAGGTTTCGCTCCCGGATTTTGCGCCCGCACCACGTTATGGATGGTTTCCTCGGTCTTTTCAATCACGTCGAGTGTCTTCCAGTGTACCGGAATCAAGTGGCTGTACATTTTCATCAACGCGGGAGCGATGAACACACCGAAATCTTCGAGCACAACTGCGCGGGGTTGGCCCGACATTTTACTGATTGCCAAGACCAAAGCTTCCATTTCGTCATCCGGGTATTCGCCCACGACGAAGTAAACCCTGCTTTCGAGTCGTGCATGCTTGAGGAGGGCGTTCCAGCCCACGCTACCCTTTTTCGTCTCTACGTATTTCTGTAATTGAGAAAAGACTATCCCGTGCATTGTACAACCCCATTGACATCATCCCAGCGAGGCGGTTGTCCGTCAATAGAGAGTCCCGGAAGAGTTAGAGGGGCACGAAAGTGTGCAACTTTGCACAGACTTAGTCGGGACTGTTACTTAATCTGACACAATCCAATCGCTTCAAACTCGTATCGTTGAGCGTTTGGTCGGCTTCTTCACTAACACCGGTCATCTGACCTTGCAGATGCGGGCGCTGTCGGCACAAAGATTGCTTCTTAGTTGATCGAGACCGCGATACAAAGGCACAAATGATCGGGTTATCGGTTGCGCGTTCTTCGTATCAGCTTCGAAGGTGCTCCGATTTCGCGCAGAAGTAAGTGGGGTAGGGTGATGCTTGCCAAATGCAGTAATCTCTTTTGTTGTGCTCGATTTCGCTTTCTGCGAGGCGACAAACTCTTTCGCCTAGAGAGCGATCCGGTAGTTTGCACAGACCAACCCAACCAACCGAAGTATTTCTGCCTTTGCCATCGCTGTTCGTCCACGATGTCCCTACGCCTCCTGGAAGACGGAACTGTTGTGGCAACGCTGTTGCCGGAACCGGTTGGCCGTGACCGTGACGATGTGGTTCTCAGGTTGGTAGACCGAAAAAACGGTTTGATTCTCCTTCGTAGTAGCCTTCCGCTGTCGGAGCACTTCGGGAATCGCGTGAGAACCAGACTGAAGGGTGTAGATCCTGTGGCGTGACTCGGGCGATTGCGAGGATATTGTAAGTGCAGGCACGCTCTCCGAACACCAGATTGGTGCTGAATCAGGAATCGTGTCGGTCAGCGCACCTTAGCCGAGCTAGTCCCGTAGTTGGTGTCCAACTCTCGATTCTTGGCGAAACGTCAGGCCGCATAGGTCGGGGCAGAAGTCGTCAAACAAGGGAGTGCGAATTATCCACCAACGGGTGACTGCTTTCGAGACTATCAGCATTCCCGATAGTCAGATTGGAAGTCCTTCGATGGACAAGAAGTAAGTGGGGCTACTGATGCTCGCAAAATGTACCAACACGTTGTGCTGTGCTGAGTTTCGTTACCTTCACGAGGGGACGCTCTTCCGACTGGAACTCGATACGACTGTTAGACCGCCCGAAAACAAGGCTACGGAGTATTTTTGGCTGTGTGGCGGCTGTTCGGCAAAGATGACCCTGCGCCTTGGAGAGGAAGGAACGGTAATTGCAGTTCCCCTCCCGCACTCCGTGGGCGATGACTCTGAGGAGAAAGCGTTCGTCGTGGCTGACCGCAAGAATGGATTGATGCTTCATAAAACAAGGTTTCTGCTGTCAGGGCAATTCGGCTACCGCGTGGGAGCGCGGCTGAAAGATGGAAATCGAATCGCATGAGCCGCAGGAACGCGATGACGAAATGGCGGCGGGAGCGATTTGCCCGCAGCCCAACTGCGGTGCCTTGACGATTGCGTTTCACTCAGCCGACCGCATTGGGCAAGATGAAGCCGAGCCGTGGGGGTTTACGTGTTCGCGCTGCGGCATCGAGTTCACCGTTCTAGGGTCCGACCTAGTTCTGCAATCGGTAGGCTACCGCTGGCCTTTCGGCGAGATATCACGCCGCATAGCAGGGTAGGCATTGAACCAGAAAGGTGTCTCGCCGCACCGAGGCATTCACTGCATCCACTCACTTAATAATAGTACCGCTGATGCGAAAGCGGCCGCTTCAAGCTGCACAGTCAGAGACTTCGTTAGGGTGGCTACACCTTTTGGCGAAGCAACCCGCACGAATGCGAACTTCCGCTTCGTCGTTCTTGGCGATGGCCTCCAGTAGAGCATCCAATGCATTGCGCTCCCGCTGGCTCTCTGCCTCGTTAATCGTTGTGCACACCTTGCGGATTAGCTCAAGATCGTACAAGAATCAAATCTTCTCGTACCAGATACCTTGATGGCAGTAAGGCGTAAAAATCTCATCTGTTCAACATTGGGCTCAGTGCGAAGAGCTGACTTCGAAGAGTCGGGAGCATTCGGCGGCGGCGTTCGCAACTGCATTGAATGGTCGGCGCTCCACGGACGACCCACTTGACTGGCGTTGCTGGAACCCACGACGCGACCCACCGAGAATGGGCATGAGAGGCGAGGCTAATTCATCTAGGAAAGCAGTACTTCGGTGCGGCCAGTGAAAGAGGAAGCATGACGCTTTCTCCACCCACTTGCTGGATTCGGGTGGCCTCTGCGTCAATCTCGTAACTTGTTGCTTCGATGGGTCGCAGAGCGCGTCGGGCACCCCAGAATTGGGTTCGGTCGCACATCTTTGGCGGAAAGCGAGCACAAAACGGAAACTGGAATGAAGTCCATTCTCGGTCCTCGCTTAGTCTCGATCTTTGCGAATCTTTTTCAGGGCACGCTTTCGCGCCAATGCTTGCTTCACTCTGCGCTTCGCCCCCGGCTTTAAGTAAAAGGAGTGGCGCTTCACTTCCTTAATGATGTCTTCCGTCTGAACCTTGCGCTTGAATCGGCGGAGGGCACTTTCGATGCCCTCACCTTCTTGAAGTCTAACTTCTGCCATGATGACACCCCCAGATGATGAGTTCCAACACAATGAACCTACCCCGCTCCAAGGATACCAAATGGCTCTGGTGGTCTGGCAAAAGCAGCAGTTCAACGCGCTGAATCAGAACGGGCAACAACGATGCACGCGAAACGCCAGACGCATGTGAAGAAAATGAGGAGTTTGCGGCTTAATTCCCGTGGGCATCCGCACACAGTGTTCCCGCGTTCAGGACGGAAGGAGAACTAGATCGCTCGACTGGATAACAATCGGAGCGGCGCTGGAGTCAACAAGGCCGGGAGCCTCCGGTGTGGAGCCGTACGCTGAAGTCCGGCGCCTTTCACGGCGCACTGTTTCGCCAACTATCGATGTGAGACGCTTCCGCATATGTGGTCGCGCTTAGTTCTCGCTGTGGTGATGACCGGCATCTCGGCCCAGCGACGAACTTTCCGCAACGGAAGAGCTGCCGAAGAGTTGCTCTCAAGCGGATGTCGAAAAGTACGGACGGCCAGTGATGTTCGAGCGCCAAAGAGGGATCGTTTTCGGAGTGTCGGCTCGCAAGACTGAATTTGCGACGAATGCAGGTGCCTCCGCTTACATCTGGCTGTCAAATGAATCGGACGCGCCTCAGCACTACGGTGTGTGCTGAGAACTTACCTTTCTCCAGAAAATACAGGTTTTCAATTCTTCCGGACTACCACTTGAGAGGGCGGCTCACAAGAGACTTCGAGATGAGGGAAAGAGCGCTCTACACGAGAATCTGACGAGGCCCTCAATTTTACCGGGGTTTGGCTTTTGGGGTTTTGGGGTTCGGTTTTGGGTTAAGCGTAATCCAGACGTCGTCGTCGCTGTGGGAATGTGGAAATCCCGCGTTTTTTTGCGGGATTTCCAAGAGCGGGGGGAACGGTGGAAAAGGCGGGGTAGGGCCTTTTCCACGGTTTCCCCCGCGCGTCATTTCCACAGCGAACTGGCTTTGAGCACCGCTCCGGTCAAGGTTGCCGAGAGGACACTGTTTCCCTACTCTGGGAGATATG
>Ga0209380_10002440_pt1 | contig 11900 bp, 11 predicted proteins | sample HubBroMetageWFT6_FD_188347 | JGI IMG/M metagenome (GOLD analysis project Ga0209380, IMG submission 188347) | Warmed and freeze-thawed soil microbial communities from the Hubbard Brook experimental Forest, New Hampshire - Hubbard Brook CCASE Soil... | ecosystem: Environmental > Terrestrial >...
GCCATTGGTCGTTAGCTGTTGGTCACCTCGGAGGCATGGGCTAAATGCTGGTGCTGCCCCTCGCATCCATCCAGCTTTGCAGGATCAGAACCGCCGCCATCTGGTCGACGACTTGTCCCCGACGTTTGATTGACATCTCGGTCTCGCGCAGGAGGCGGTTGGCTTGGGCCGAACTCAGGCGTTCATCCCAGAGGTGAACGGGCAACGGGAAACGCTGGCGCAGTTCCTCGGCGAAGCGTTGCATCTTCTCCGCCTGGATGCCTTCCGCGCCGCTCATGCGCAGCGGATAGCCCACCACGATCTCTGTCACCTCATAGTCGTGGATCACCTTTTCCAGTTGGCCGAAATCGAGCCGCTTGTTTTGCCGGTGGATGGTTTCGATTCCCTGAGCGGTTATGCCGAGCAGGTCAGAGACGGCAAGGCCAATTCTCTTGGAACCGACGTCCAAACCTAGAACCCGGCCGGGATTCCGTTGGGGCGACGAGCTCTGGGAACGGGTTGGCTCGGAGGACACCTGCGGATTATAAGTCCCACCGGAAAAACCAGGAAATGGATTACGATGCTGAAATGGCGACGGGCGAAGCACAGGTGCAAGCCTCGACAACACCAGTTCCGGCTCCGGTCGCGCCCACTGCGAAGGTGCGTCCCCACTGGTCGATGAACATCATCGGCATCGCGGGAATCCTCACGCTCTGCTACTTCGGCGAATCCGTGCTGGCAGTGATGATGGTTTCCGTGTTGCTGGCATTCATTCTGGCTCCGGTGGTTGACCTGCTCACCTATCTTCGTTTGCCGCGCAGCTTGGCAGCGGCCATCGCAATTCTACTGTTACTGGGGGCGCTCTGCGGAATTGTTTACACCTCCTACAATCAGGCGGCCACGCTGTTACAGGATCTGCCGAAATACACTTCTAGGATTCGCGATGAGACTCTTCAGTTCCGCAAGAGCGCCGAGCGCCTTGAGGTTCTGCCTCCGGAGCATGAAAAGGGCGTGGTGAGCGTCCGCCCTGCGACTGACTGGACGGATATTCTGACGCGTGGCTTTGGTTCGGCGAGCGCGGCCATTCTGGCTGTATCGTTCGTACCTTTTCTTGTGTTCTTCATGTTGACCTGGCAACAGCACGTGCGCTCGGCCACGGTCATGCTCTTCCCCTTGCATAACCGTCACACCGCCTACGTTACCCTGGGTCAGATTTCAGCCATGGTTCGCAGCTTCATGGTAGGAAATCTGTTGATTGGGCTATTCGTGGGCGCGGTGAGCACAGTCATCTTCTGGATGATTCACCTGCCATTCTTCTACTTCGCGGGATTCGCCAGCGGCTTCTTGAGCCTGATTCCTTATATGGGTTTGCTGCTCGCCTTGATCCCCCCGATATTTGTCGGGCTAGGGCATGCAGACTCCCAGGACGTCGTGGTCGTAGTCGTCTGCGTGCTTGTCCTGCACCTGATCGCTCTGAATCTCCTCTACCCGCGATTCCTCGGCAAGCGCCTGCAACTCAATCCCTTAGCCGTGACCATGGCGCTGTTAGTCTGGGGTGCATTGTGGGGAGCGATGGGTCTTCTGCTCGCTATTCCGATCACTGCTGCGATCCGGATCATCTTTGCTCACGTGGAGTCCTTGAAGCCTTACGGGGCTTGGCTCGGCGAATAAGCAACACCCCAAGCGGCAAGCATTTGATATCCGCGTTTTCGGCTCTTAGGAACCTAATCCCCTAGGTTGCAAAGAGTTACAGAAGTTATAGGCCTGGTATCTCAATCCACAATTCTAGCCGGTGCCGAGGAAGTATGAGGAAGTATCCTCCAAATTGCCTTTCGGTTCCGATTCGGGTAAAATAAGCCTGTGTTGTTCCTCGCGTTCCCTCCGCCCGTGGGTGGCTTTTCATGTTAAATGGCGACGGCAATTTCCACATAGGCGACAAGGTCGTCTATCCCAATCATGGAGTTGGAATTATTGAGCAGATCAGCAGCCGGACCATTGGCGAGAGTGTGGAAAACTTCTACCTGCTCAAGATCAAATCCAGCAGCCTCAAAGTGATGGTGCCTTTCCACAACGTCGGCACCGTGGGTCTGCGGCGGGTGGTGAAGAATGGAGAAATCCAGAAGATCGTCGATTTTCTTGAAGATGGAGCGTGCGACAACAACGCCGACTGGAAATACCGCTTCAAGGAAAATTCAGAGCGCATGCGGACCGGCTCCTTGTTAGAAGTCGCCAATGTCTTGAAAGCGCTGCTGATCCTGAACCAGTCCAAGTCCCTCTCTTTTCGAGAAAAGAAGATGCTGGAGCGCGCCCGCTACCTTCTGGTTAGTGAGTTGGCGATGGCGAAAAACTGCGAAGAACCGCATATCGAGGAGTTGCTGACGAAGGCCTTGTCCAAGTCAAACCTACGATTCCCCGAAGCCTCGGAATTTCAAGCATAGCCTGACTTCGTCACACCAGCGCTTCCTTCCCAATGCCGATAAAAGTGGGCTGCAGGAGCGGTCTGATCGCTCGTCGTAGGTTTATAATACGGTGAGGCGATGACTGAGCAAATCAAGAGAAAACTGCAGGACGAAATGAATCAGCTCGAACATGAGCTGGTGCATGATCTGCCCAAAGAAATCAAGAAGGCCGCTGCGCTGGGAGACCTCAGCGAAAATGCTGAATACCACATGGCGAAGCAGCGCCAGGAATTCGTCAAGGCGCGCCTGCGCCAACTTGGCAAACGGATCGCCGATCTTTCCCTCATCAACATGGACAATATTCCCAGAGACAAAGTGGGGCTGGGATCGACTGTCCGCGTATACGACAACGACAAAAACGAAGAAGTCGAGTACAAGCTGGTGACCAGTGAAGAATCCGACTTTCCTTCGGGAAAGATTTCTACCAGCTCTCCGATCGGGCGGGCGCTGCTGAACAAGAAAGTGGGCGACACCGCCATCGTGGTTACGCCCAACGGCAAGCGCGAAATGGAAATCCTGCGCCTGAGCACGATTCACGACGAGGCGACGGCCGGGTGACGGACGCTGCCAGAACTGGGCCACCAACTTGGACCAGCGCTTTCGGACGAGCCTGCGGCGTCCTGCTGGATGCCATCGTGCGGCGGCTGGCCCTGGCCCGCGTCAACCCAAACGTCCTCACCTTCCTGGGTCTGGTCGTCAATATCATCGCCGCTTTTCTATTCGGATACGCCAACGGTGACAACCAGGCTCGCATGTTTCGCTACGCCGGGATCGTCATTATCGCCTCCGGTTTTTTTGACTTGGTGGATGGGGCCGTGGCTCGAGCCAGCAACCGCGTGACTCGCTTTGGCGGGTTTTTCGACTCGGTGGTCGACCGCTACAGCGATGCTTCCCAGTTCCTCGGCTTGCTGGTTTTTTACGCCCGCGGCGATCGGTTTTTCTACGTGGTGCTCACCGCGATTGTAATGATCAGCGCGATCATGGTCAGCTACACCCGCGCCCGTGCCGAGTCTCTCATTGGTTCCTGCCGAGTAGGTTTCATGGAACGCCCCGAGCGCCTGGTGCTGGTCATCATCGGAGCCCTGTTCAACCGCATGGCCCCGGTCCTGTGGATCATCGCCGTCCTGTCCACGATCACAGTAGTCCATCGCATCCGCTACACCTGGACCCGCACCGAACTGGTGGACAGAGCCGCTGCAAATCCTGGCCAAGCCGCCTAAGTCGTGTAGTGCGGAGACTCCGGGCCGCTGCTCTTGACGTTATCCAGTCTTCAACCAGAACCCCGAGGAAATACGGTAGACTGCCAGCAACCGGCGTTTCAACGACGATGATGTAGCTCCATGACAGCCACGAGGCGGCGCATGAACTCCTGTCCGCAATGCGATAAGAGATCAGCAACCAACATTCCGGTTCACCCGTGACAAAGCCGAACCCGAGCGTTAGCGTGTTGTTCCTGCTGGCTTTGCTGGCCGGAGCCCTGCTCGTCGGCTTCTGGCTTTTCCGTCCCTTCCTTCAACCACTCGCCTTCGCCACGGTCCTCGGCATCGGATTCTATCCTCTCCACATCGCTATCAGTCGCATCGCCCACGGTCCGAACAAATCCGCCTTGCTGACGACCTTAGCCGTGGTTCTCATCATCGTGCTACCGGCCGTGCTCGTAGCGTCCTCGGCTGGCGGAGAGCTGATCAAAGCCGCTCGATACTTGAGCGACCGAAGCACCCGGGAAGGCGGAGCCGTCGTCTACTTGAGCCATACGCAGCAAAAAGCTCTACGCTGGTTGGGAAAATATGTAGACGTGGAAGCCCTGCGTCTGGAGGATAGCCTTGCCAAGCTTCCCAGCCTGGCAAGCAAGTTCTTGTTGGCGGCCGGAACCGGTTTAGCGGCAGGACTGGCCGGCTTTGCCGGGGACGCAATCCTCACATTCCTGATCCTGTTCTTCGTATTCCGTGATGGCCCGTCCGCAATCGAAAACCTCGCTGCAATGCTCCCGCTCACCTCGGAGCAGGCCGTGCGTTTGTTGAGCGGAATTCGCGACAGCATCGTCGCCAACCTGTACGGCATTCTCGCCGTCGGCTTCGCCCAGGGCCTGCTCACCGGAATCGCCTGCGCCGTCCTCCACGTGCCGTCGGCCTTGCTGCTCGGGGTCGCTGCTGCAGTTTGTTCTCTCGTCCCCATCGTGGGAACCATGCTGGTCTGGCTGCCCTCTGCCTTGTACCTCATGGGCACCGGCCATCTGTGGAAGGGAATTATCCTGATCTTGTGGGGCACGCTCGTAGTAGGCACGATTGACAACATCATTCGGCCGCTGGTCGTTGGCAGCAAGGTCGAACTCCATCCCCTGCTGCTGTTATTCGCGCTGCTGGGCGGGCTTCAAGTTTTTGGATTCATCGGGATTTTTGTCGGCCCAGTGGTTATTTCCGTGATCGCCGCCCTGATCAATATCCTGCGGGAAGAACTGGCAGCCTCGCCTAAGGATGCCCCACCTATTGTTGCGTCTGTGTCCTGAACACGCACGAATCTCCCGCGTACCAGCAACTTACGGTTTCGCTCCGGCCCGCGTTAAAGCCCGCTTGATCGTTCCTTCGAGAGCCTGCTTTGCCGAATCGTACTCTTCCCCGGAGATGGTACCGTGCAAGCGGTCGATTTCTAGCCGGAAAAGCTCGTCCTTAAGAACCTCGGACGAAGACGCCGATCCTTGTCCAGTTTGCTCCGCGACCGGGCCCGGGTTAACGAATAGCCGCTCACGCCACAGCAAGAATCCGCCAGCCCCAAGCAGGAGAAAACCACCGACGCCCAGAACCCACCACTTTCGGCGTGAAGCAGGCGCAGAGCGCCCGGCCACCGTACCCGAAGCGTTCGCGCGTTGAGTTGGCGCCTGGGAACTACTCGGAGCCGAAGGCGCAGGAGTAGCGACAGTAGTCGGGGCCCTCGGCGGAGGTTGCGCCTGAGCCCGCAGAGCGGGAAGCGCGCCCACTCCCGAGATTTCAAACTCTGGCCCCTCTCCTGCATTCACCCGGTTGGCCGCCTGAACCTGATAATTGCTGTTGCCCGTTCGAAGGACCTGAAAAGCCGGGGACCGTGAGCTGAATTTCATCGTCGGCGGAATCATGACCGCCAACTGCTGCACCGGATACAGCCTCCGTGTACGAAAAGTGACCCGGCCATCGTACGGCAGGTCGTAGTTGAAGCCGAACTTGGTGGCTCCCGGACGCAAGGGGAAGTTCACCGCGAAATGTCCGGGCTCGCCGGCCACGGGCTTCGCGGAAATTATCACTCCCATCTTTCCCGAGCTGGCGGCCAGCACCGAATCGATCTTCGCGTGCGCGGGCAGGTAGACTTCAAAAGTGCGTTCGCCCGCCTGGGTCCGCGGCGGGCTGGAATCATTTCTGATCTCGATCATATCGGAGACGTGAAGCATGTTCTCCTTGGTGCCGGTGCGAATGATCTCAATGCTGCCGGCCAGGCCCTGCACCTTGGTCGCCGCATCGAACACGTCGATTGAAACAGCATCTCCCGCCGAAACCTGCTGATCGTAGTTAACCCCCTGATGAAGCACGCGCAGCAGGTGCAACTTATCGATGAACCGCAGTTTCAGGGTAAAGGACCCTTGCGAGTCGGTCTTGGTGCGTGCTTCCTCCTGCATGCCCTGGTCCAGACCAAGCAGAATCACTTCGTCTCCGATCGCGAACTGGCCGCGGGTCCGGTTACGGGCTACACCAGTGACTGTGTCCGCTGCCAGCGCCGCCACCGAGAAACCAGCGATTAGGGCGAGGCCCAGGATTATCTTCCGTGGGCGAATTTTGCTGCCGCAGATGCGGATCACGACCCCTCCATATCATTATCATTCGCCGACCGCGAATCAATCGGTCGAAGCACTTTCTGTCGCCGTCGTCGCCCGCGACGAGCGTCCAAACATGACTCCCGTCTCCACTTCAACCGGCTTCCCGCCTTGCAGGTATGGCTTGAACTTCCACTGTTTGAAGGCGTCCGTAATGGCTTTCGCCTGATCGGGAAATGCGCTGAGGAAGTGAATGTGCTTTACCTTGCCCTCTTTGTCGATAATGATTCGGACGGGAACGGAGTTGAACCGACGCTCGGTGAAGACCGGAGCAACCCGCGTAATCACGTGTTCGTCGCTCGCATAGTCTTTAATGCACACCGGAACCTCGTTCCCGCCCGTGCCCGCCGGGGGTGTGCCTTCTGCGGGCAATTCCATTCTGTTCAGGTCGAGCATCAGGCTCTCCAGCAGCTTCGTATCGCGGCTGGTCAGGACGACCTCGACCGCGTGGCAGCGGATTTGCGTGGCCAGAACGTACCAATGCAACTCCGCGATCGGAGACCAATAAGCAAAGAAAGTAAACGAGCGGCCTGCGACCTTGGATTGGGTAGGCGGCAGCTCCAACTTGTAATCGGCCTGCAGATTGTCTTTTTCGTAGTTGATCAGCTGCACCGCGTTGGTTGCAGGCAGAGCGGTGAAGAACATGTCCTCGGCGGTGATTAAGATCGTGCCGCGGGCCGGTCCTTTGAATGTATCGGCGGGCCTGATCTGGGCCAGCACGTAACGACCGGTGTCCGACGGCGGCGGGCCTTTGTATTTTTCCGTCCAATCGTTGGGGAGGGGGTAGCTCATTCCGAAATACGCATCGCGGAAAACGTTGTTGGCCACGCTCCCGCCTTCTGGCACGGGAGTGACGGAATCGCTGGCACTCGACCATGCGCCCTTTACCAGAATGACATTCGCGGGAACCTTGGTGGCGGGCTGCAGGTTGTTCGAAAAATCACCACCGTTTTTCGGCGCGTTTTGCGGCGAGACGCTTTGACCCCAAGCCAGCAACGACAGAAACAAGCTGGCAATGGCAGAGCGAGACAAAAATCGCGGAAGCATATCTCTCCTTGGGATCCCAAGCCAAATGTAGGCGCGGGCGTTCCCGCCCGTGCGGCTCAGGGAAAAACCTGGCGAGACGCTTTTGTATCTCGCCATTAACAAACAAACCCATTTTCCTGTCATTCCGAGCGGCGAAGCCGACGAGGAATCCGGGTTTCCCCAGTCCCGCGAAAAACCCAGATTCCCTCGCCGTGCTCGGATCACAACAACAACGGACTTTGTCAGAAAAACAGCTGGCGAGACACCTCGCGTCTCGCCAGCAAGCCGTTACAGCGAGCGCAGGAAGTTCAAAAGGTCCTGCTTATTTTGGGGACTGAGGTTATCGAAATTCTCCTCGACGTTGGTAGCTTCGCTGCCATTGCTCTCGTGGGCCTGGATCGCTGCGTTCAGGTCCGTGGTGCGGCCATCGTGCAGCAGGAAGATTCGCTGTCCCAGGCCCCACAAGGGAGCCGTGCGGAATTGGTCGCCGCCGGCACCGCCCTGCGAGACGTTGTCCGCCAAGCCGGTGCCCATGTGATGGATCTCAATATCCGAGAACGCAGAAACCTGGATATTGCTCAGCGCGGGAACGAAGTTCGACACCTGCGTCGTACCGGGCGTCGGGTTGTGGCAGGTGGCGCAGCCGACAGCCGTAAACTGGGCGAGGCCATTGGCGATCGAGCTTGCGGGGACCGTATTTCCGTTCAGCATAACCGAACCGGGGGGCGGCGGAGCTAGGAACCGCATGAAGTTGGCAAACGCCGAGACGTCATCCAGAACCGCTGCGTTCGGCGTTAACGTTGGGTTGGACGTGTCTTCCGGATAGCCGTTCCCGGAAAGGTTCAGACAGGTCGCCGGCAACCCCGTGAGGCCGCTACCGCCGCTGCCGTCCTCCCCGGGCAGCGGACGATCTTGGGGAAACAGTTCGTTGCTAATCCCCATCTCCACGTTGTAGGCTTCACCGGCAAAGATGTGCAGCGATTTATTCTGTGCCTTCCAGCCGAAACGGCTGATCGTGCCATCGTTGCCGTTGTGGTTGAAGGTGCCGGAAATGCCTAAACGGTTGTTATTATTGGCCGCTGCGTTTTTCAACAAGGTTGAGTCGTCCAGGTTCTCGATCAGGCCGGCGCCAAACACCGGCGTGGGAATCCGGAAGATAATGTTGTTGGCCTCCTGCGCAGCATTGAAGCTGGGCTGCGGCAGGGCCCTGCTGCTGTTGCAGGTGCCGGCATCGGAGCGGCCTGTAACCGTGAACAGGTCTTCTACTCCGCCATTGGGATTGCTGGTGTTGGCCGTGCCGTTGGCGTTAAAGAAAAACGGGAACCTGGCTTCCCGGGTCGGGCCATTGGCGGTAATGAAATACGGGATGGTGTTGCCGGGCGCGACCCCGTTGCTGGCGAACTGGAATTGGGGATTGACGGCAGCACCCGTCCCGCCGACTGCTGGTTGCGCGTGACATGAACTGCACTGATTCGAGTTAAACCGCGGTCCTAGGCCGACGTTGTTGCCGCCGGAAACCGCCTCCACGTCCTGGAAGCGAGTGAGACCGTCCTGGAAAAAGAGTGTGAAGCCGTGCGGATCATTCGCCGGATCAATGATTGTCGCGCCGGTGCCGCGGCCGGCGCTCTGCACTCCAGGGTCGGTCTGAGCAAATACCATTCCGGCGAGGAACAGCAATGTCAAAGTTAAAACTGACGCAAGCTTAGCTGTCTTGATCACGATTCCTCCTTGATTGTCTGTGTTCCACTAAATCCCCCGGGGGATCTCCGTCACGCAGACCAGAAAACGGGGTCTGCAAAAACGTGGCGGGTGAAGGGTTTTCGGTGGGCAGCTTCAGACACACGAATAGCGCCTGAGGCTGCATCCAGTCATGGAGCACACTCCAGTGAAGTCGTCTTGACTTTCAAAACGCGGAGGTTACCCAACGCAATTTTGCCGGTGCGCAGCGCGACGCACAGCCAACGAGAGGGACGCGGAAACAATTCGACCGAGTGGCGGCAGCCGAAGTGGGCGCGAGAGTAGTACAGTCAATAGTCGGAGTCAATAGCAAAGTGCACGCTTATGCACTTTCTATTCATCGTCGAACCAATCCCGTGCAAAATGTTTACGGTAGGTCCTTCTTGTTTTGGGAAAGCTCCCAAAGGGAAGTCCAGATGCTAGACTATTCCGACATTAGAGGCTCGAACCATGGGCGAACCGCTTAGCGCAACCATTCAGAAGACAATCGAACTGGCGTCCCGCTGTGCCCAGGCTGAAACCAGCGACAACTACGGCGCTTTGGCTGACCAGGTCGAAGAACTCGAAAGTCAGGCGCGTGAGGCTGTTCAATCCCATATCGACTTCGCCTCCCTGCTGCCAAAACTGAAGGCAGGAAAACCCTTGACCCCGGCCGATTTGCAAGCGTTGGAGTTGCTAATCGTCGGAGACGCCGAGTCCTTCTTGAAATACGAAACTGAATTCGATCACTGGAAAAGCGAGATCAAGCAACTGGTCGGGGAAATATCCAAATTGCAGTCTTCCGATCAGGAGGTCGACGGCTTGATGCATTTGCGCGCCCTCTGCGACGAAGTTCGCCGCGTCCTGCCGTCTGTCGTCTACTACCTCGACAAAAAAGAGCGCACAAAAAAATTCCAGGAAGCCACCCGAGAGCAGATTGATCCCGAAGGCTATAGAGTCCTCACGGAGATCGTCGAACAAATGCTGCTGTCCGACAAAACATAAACACACGTAGCCCCGGGGCGCCTCCGTCAGGGGAGACGAGCGAAGCTCGGCAAGGTTCGCGCTCCGCTTTCGGGTGTGGCGCAGCGCTTCCAGCGCTGCGATAACCGCCCTCAAACGAACAAGAGGTTTTAACCCCGAAGCAGCAACGATGCATTTGTCTTCGCAGACCCCTTTCAGGCAAATCACATTGGATTCCTATCAGGATATGGCTTCCGCCATATCGTAAGCCAACCCATATAAATCCGGCTTCAGCCGCTGGCTGCCCACACTTTATGGGTGGCCCATGCTTAGCCGAAACCCTCCGCAATGCTAGACTGATCCTTCAGGAGGACTTCTCTTGCCTATTGATCCTGTTCTGGTTGTCCACGGAGGCGCCTGGGCCATTCCGGATGACATGGTCGAGGCTCATCTCAACGGTGTCCGCAACGCCGCTGCAGCCGGCTGGCAAGTGCTCAGCCGAGGCGGCTCAGCGCTCGACGCTGTCGAGGAAGCGGTCGTGGTCATGGAAGATGACGATACCTTCGATGCTGGCCGCGGCAGCTTCCTCAACCGCGATGGGAAAGTGCAACTCGACGCTCTCATCATGGAGGGCGCCACGCTGCGCGCCGGAGGCGTGGGTTGCGTGGAGCATTTGCGGAACCCAGTGCGCGCCGCTCGCAAGATCCTGAGCGAAAGCCTGCACGTATATTTCGTCGCCGAAGGCGCGGAGCGCTTCGCCGCCGAGCATGGCATTCCGCTGTGCAAGAACGAAGACCTCATCATTCCGCGCGAGGTTGAGCGCTTGCGCGAGTTCCAGGCGCACGCCTCTGAAGAGAAGCCTGACCTGTTTGCCGCCACGCTTTCGCACGACACTGTGGGCGCCGTCGCACTCGACGCCAGAGGCGACATCGCTGCCGCCACTTCGACCGGAGGCACACTCAACAAAGCTCCCGGCCGCCTGGGAGACTCATCCTTGATCGGCTGCGGATGCTACGCCGACAACAAGACCGCGGCCGCGTCGACCACGGGGTGGGGTGAGCCCATCATGAAACTGGTGCTGGCCAAGTGGGCAGCGGACCGCGTGGCCTCAGGTAGTCTGCCGGAGTGGGTGGCGGCGGAGGCGATCAACTATTTGCAGGCGCGCGTGAACGGGCACGGCGGCATGATTTTGCTCGACCCGCGCGGGCGTCTTGGCATCGCCCACAATACGCCCCGGATGGCTTGGGCACTCAAGACCATGCGGGAAGAGAGCTCAGGCATCAGCCGCCAGGAGTGAGAAGTGTTCCATGTGGAACACTGTTAGTACCAAAATATATGTATGGCTATGCATGTACAGAGATTGGAAACGGCGTGATCTCAACCGAGATCAGGGCGCAAGAAGAGTTTTCATGTTGGGTCTTCCCGGCTGACATTGAAGCTTGTACGATATTCCATGCGACTTCTCGTATCACTGTTCGGTGTGCTAGCCGTTTCTGGCTCCGCCTGTGCTCAGTCCTTGCCGTCCCAACAGTCTTCGACTGGCCTGCAGCATCCTGACCTCGCGCAGCAATCCGCCATCTACGTTAAGGTGCAACTGGGGAAGCCCGTAAAAGTTTCCGCTTTAAGGCCTGGCGACGTAATTGAGGGGAAGCTTGCGCAGGACGTATATTCCGGAGACCGTGAACTTTTTGCCGCCGGCAGCCAAGTACATTTGACCGTGGACAAGCTGGGGCGGCGACGAAGAGTGCCCAACGATCATTGGCCCGGGTGATCAAGGCTTTCATCTGCTTGGGCGTGAGGTTCTGGGCCTCATCCAGGATGATGAAACGATTCAGAAAGGTTCGGCCGCGCATGAAGTTGAGCGAGCGGATCTTGATGCGGTTGCGCAGCAGGTCATTGGTGGCCGCGCGGCCCCAGTT
>Ga0209380_10002442_pt1 | contig 11893 bp, 5 predicted proteins | sample HubBroMetageWFT6_FD_188347 | JGI IMG/M metagenome (GOLD analysis project Ga0209380, IMG submission 188347) | Warmed and freeze-thawed soil microbial communities from the Hubbard Brook experimental Forest, New Hampshire - Hubbard Brook CCASE Soil... | ecosystem: Environmental > Terrestrial > Soil...
CACGGACGGTCTGGATATGAAGAGTGCCGCCATCCGCATTCATGACCTCGCCAAGTCGCTCGGCGTGCAAAAAGCTGAGGTCGTGGGACACGACATCGGTCTGATGGTCGCTTATGCTTATGCCGCTCAGTTCCCGGCGGAAGTGTCAAAACTTGTTCTGATGGATGCCTTCCTCCCGGGCGTGCTGGGCTGGGAAGCCGTCTACAACAACCCGCACATCTGGCACTTTCGCTTCAACGGACCGACCCCTGAGGCTCTGGTGCAAGGCCGCGAGCGCACCTACTTCGATTATTTCTGGGATGACTTCGCAGCCGACAAGAATCATTCGATTCCCGAGGAGGCTCGTCAGTCCTACGCGGCAGCTTACGCACGGCCGGGACGCATGCGTGCTGGATGGGCCTACTTCGTTTCGTTCATGCAGGCCGCCAGGGAGTTCGCTGAACTCTCTCAGAGCAAGCTGACCATGCCGGTGCTGGCCATCGGCGGCGAGAGGGCAAACGGAGAGGTGCTGGGAAAACAAGCTAAGTTGGTTGCGATCGATGTTACGGTGGTCGTGCTGAAGAATACCGGACACTGGGTGATGGAGGAGAATCCTAAGGAGACGACCGAAGCATTAGAAAATTTTCTCTGACCTTCACGGAGTAGCAAAACCTGAATCGTGGAAACGAAAGGAGTCTTTGCGTCTCTCGAGAGACGCTGTGTTACAGTTTTCTCCGCATGGCGACACGTCCTGAGAATCCCCCAATGGAACCCAACCCCGGCTCGCTCTACTGCCCGAATTGTGCTGTGGAGGTGAACGATCCACTGACCTGTGGCGATTGTTCCTCCATCATCTGCCGGCGTTGTGGCACGCCGCTCGAATCTTCCGACGAACTTGGAATTGGCTGACGGAGTTGATACCGCCCTCCGACCCCTGGGCAGCAGGATATACTTCTCAGTGAAGGTGAGGCCGACCTTCTTCAGGCTCTGATTTCAAAGCACACCTCCGCCCCCAGGAGAATTCTGTATGGCTACCACCGAAGTCGCCACGCCGCTGTCGTCACCCCTGTCGCCGGAAGAGCTGCGAAGAATAAATGCATACTGGCAGGCCTGCAATTATCTCGCGGCCGGCATGATCTATCTTCGCGCCAATGCCCTGCTGCGCGAGCCTCTGAAGCCCGAGCACTTCAAGCATCGGCTGCTGGGTCACTGGGGCTCGGATCCCGGCCAGTCGCTGGTTTGGGTTCACCTGAATCGTCTCATCAAGAAGTACGACTTGAATGTGATGTACGTCTCAGGGCCCGGCCACGGCGCTCCGGCTACGCTCGCCAACTGCTATCTCGAAGGCTACTACTCAGAGATTTATCCGGACAAGAGCCGCGACGAAGCGGGCATGTTGAAGTTTTTCCAGCAATTTTCTTTTCCTGGAGGCATTGGCTCGCACTGCACGCCGGAGACGCCGGGGTCGATTCACGAAGGCGGTGAGCTTGGGTATTCCATCTCGCACGGCTATGGCGCAGCGTTTGATAATCCTGATCTCATCGTCACTGTGGTGGTTGGTGACGGCGAGGCCGAGACTGGTCCGCTTGCGACATCCTGGCATTCGAACAAGTTCCTGAATCCGATTCGCGATGGCGCGGTTTTGCCTGTGTTGCACCTCAATGGCTACAAGATCGCAAATCCGACCGTTCTTGCGCGCATCCCACATGATGAGTTGGAGGCGTTGCTGACCGGCTACGGGCACAAAGCTTATTTCGTGGAAGGCAGCGACCCGCTCACCATGCATCAGAAAATGGCGGCGACTCTGGAGCAGTGCATTCTTGAGATTCGCGCAATCCAGCAACACGCCCGTTCAACCGGCGATACGGCGCGGCCGCGCTGGCCCATGATCGTGCTTCGTTCTCCCAAGGGATGGACATGCCCAAAAGAAGTGGACGGCCACAAGGTGGAAGATTTCTGGCGCGCGCACCAGGTTCCCGTGGTCGACCCGGCCACGAACAAGCCTCATCTCAAAATCGTCGAAGACTGGATGCGCAGCTACAAGCCGGAAGAACTCTTCGACGCCAAGGGAACGCTCGTGCCGCAACTTCAGGAACTTGCGCCCTCAGGCTCGCGGCGCATCTCGGCCAATCCACATGCGAACGGGGGATTGCTGCGTAAGGAACTGGAACTGCCGGATTTCCGCGACTACGCCGTCAAGGTAAAAACGCCGGGCGGGAGTTATGCTGAGCCCACCGACGTGCTCGCACACTTTCTTGCCGAGGTGATGCGCCGCAACATGAATTCATTCCGCGTCTTCGGTCCGGATGAAACGGCGTCCAACCGGCTCACCGCGATCTACGCGGCTTCGAAGAAGACATGGCTTGCCGAATACAAACCGGAAGATGCCGATGGCGGCGAGCTCGATGTTTCCGGCCGCGTCATGGAGATGCTCAGCGAGCACACCCTAGAAGGCTGGTTCGAAGGCTACGTTCTCACCGGCCGCCACGGGTTTTTCTCAACTTATGAAGCCTTTGTACATGTGATCGATTCAATGTTCAACCAGCACGCCAAATGGCTGGAGAAATCGAAGAAAGAGATTTCCTGGCGCGCTCCCGTTCCTTCGATCAATATCCTGATTACATCGCTGGTATGGCGGCAGGATCACAATGGCTTCACGCATCAGGATCCCGGATTCCTTGACGTGGTCACGAACAAGAGCAAGGATGTTGTCCGCATTTATCTGCCGCCGGACGCGAACTGCCTGCTGAGTGTGACCGATCATTGCTTGCGCTCCCGGAATTACTTCAACGTCATCGTCGCCGACAAACAGGATCACCTTCAGTACCTCACCATGGATGACGCCGTAAACCACTGCACGAAGGGCATCGGTATCTGGGATTGGGCCTCGACCGATGATGGCGCGGAGCCCGATGTGGTGATGGCTTGCGCCGGTGACATCGCGACCATGGAAGCGGTGGCCGCGGTTGCGATCCTGAAGGAGCACTTTTCTGATTTGAAGATCCGGTTCGTCAACGTGGTCGATCTTTTCCGGCTTATGCCGGAGAGCGAACATCCGCATGGACTCTCTGACCGCGACTTCGATTCGCTGTTCACCACTGACAAACCGGTCATTTTCAACTTCCACGCTTATCCGGCGCTGATCCACAAACTCACATACCGCCGCACGAATCATGACAACATTCACGTTCGCGGATACAAGGAAAAAGGAAACATAAACACGCCACTCGAACTCGCCATTCTCAACCAGATCGACCGCTTTGACCTGGCGATTGATGTGATCGACCGGGTGCCGCGCATTAGCTCCGTCGGTGCGCACGTGAAGGAATGGCTGAAAGACCAGATCATCGACAGCGTCCAGTACGCGCACGCTGAAGGTATCGACAAGGAAGAGATCCGCAACTGGAAGTGGCCGGGATAGCCATGGCGCAAGACCCGGCTGCAAAAGACGCTCTTATTCTCGTTCTCAACAGCGGTTCTTCTTCGCTGAAGTTCGGCATCTACCGCCGCGGCGTGAGCGATGAAGAACCTGTGCTGACGGGAAGCGCTGAGGGCATTGGACGCAACAACGGAACGTTAAGTATTCGTTCTTCCCACGGAACAGCTTTGGTTGAGAAAGGGAGAATTCACGAATCGCAGAGCGATGCCCTCACTGCTCTGGCCGCAGCAATCCAGGAGCATATTCACGCCGCGCCTGTGGCCGTGGGGCATCGTGTAGTGCACGGTGGTCCGCGCCTGCTCACGCACCAACTCATCACCCCGCAGGTTCTCGACCAACTCCGCGCCGCCGTGCATTTCGCGCCGCTGCATATCCCCCAGGCGCTTGCGATTATCACGGAGGCACAGGCGATTTTTTCTTCGGCGGCCCACTACGCCTGTTTCGACGACGCTTTTCATCGAACCATGCCGGAAGTGGCATCGCATCTGCCGATTCCCCAGGGCTATTTCGACGCAGGGATTCGACGTTATGGTTTCCACGGACTCTCCTACGAGTCGCTGGTGCGTCGGCTGGGCTCGCGGCTTCCCGAGCGAGCTATTTTCGCGCACCTCGGCAACGGAGCCAGCCTCTGCGCTCTGCGCAACGGACGCTCCATCGACACGACCATGGGGCTTACGCCAACGGGCGGCATCCCGATGGGCACACGCTCCGGCGATCTCGATCCCGGCGTTTTTCTCTACCTCATGCGCAATGGGAAGCTCGATGCCGACGAGCTTGAGGATTTGCTGAACCATCAGAGCGGGCTCTACGCCCTCTCAGCCGGTGAGAGCGACGTAGAGGCACTGGAAGAACGCGCCGTGCGCAAAGATCCGCTTGCTGTTCTTGCACTGGATGTTTTCGCGACTTCGATACGCAAAGCAATCGGCGCCTACGTTGCATTGCTGGGCGGAATCGACCTTCTAGTCTTTACCGGTGGCATTGGAGAACACAGCGAACACATTCGCTCCGCAGCTACTGCTGGCCTGGAAGTCCTTGGCCTCACGGCAGACAAGATTCAAGCTGTGCCCACGGAAGAGGAGAAGCAGATCGCTTTTCACTGTCGCGCGCTAATGAGGCAACCGACCTAGTCGGCGGCGATGGGCAGGTCCAGTTCTTCTTCCTGCTGGGGAAGGCGCGGAGCGCGGTTCGAGGGCAGGCCGGCGTCGCGGATCTTGTAGAGCAACGCGCGGTAGCTGATGCCCAAAGCGCGGGCGGCCTGTTTGCGGTTCCAGTGGTGGTGTTGCAGAACTTTGAGGATGATCTTGCGTTCCAGTTCCCGCACGGCCTGACGTGTAATCTTCTTCAGCGAAATAGGACCGTCGACGGAAATATCGGCGGTGAAGAAATCCTCGGGCTGCGGGCGCAGATCGCCGGAGATGGATTCCTCCGTGCCCAGGATGACGTAACGCTTCATCAGATTTTCCAGCTCGCGGACATTGCCTGGCCAGTGGTATTTCTTCAACGCGTTCATCAGGTCGGCGGAGAGCGGATTGGCGCGCGAGTTGAATTTGTGGTTGTAGTATTCGAGGAAATAGCTGACCAGTTGCGGAATGTCGGAGACACGCTCGCGCAGCGGCGGCATGTGCAGGTTCACAACATTGATGCGGTAGAAAAGATCGGCGCGGAAAGCGCCGGCGGCGATTTCCTCTTCCAGCTTGCGATTGGTGGCGCAAACCACGCGCACTTCAACTTTCTTGTCTTCCTGGGCGCCAATCCGGCAGAACTGACCGTCCTGCAATAATTGTAGCAGCTTCGACTGCAGGCCCATGTCGAGTTCTGAAATCTCATCAAGAAACAAAGTGCCGCGGTGCGCCATCTCGACACGCCCGGGCTTGGTGCCGTAGGCGCCAGTGAAAGCTCCCTTCTCATAGCCGAACAGTTCGCTTTCGAGAAGTGTGCCGGGAATCGCCGGGCAATTTACCTTTACCCACGGGCCGGTCTTCCACGGCGAAGCGGCATGGATCATGCGCGCGATAATGTCTTTGCCCGTGCCGCTCTCTCCCTGGATCAATACCGGGACGTTGGCGCCGGCAATTTTGGCCAGCCGCTCCCGCAGAGCCCGCATGGCTTCGGTGCCGCCGAACACGACGGAATCGGGGGGCATCTCGCCCAAGGGCTGGATTAGCGCGCTGACTGGATTTGAAGTGCTCATAAGTGTTCCAAGCTGCATTGGGGGCTATTGCACGACAGGCTTACGGGGTAGTGTGCACCCCGAGAACCAAACGCAGAGGGCACCGATACCTATCCGCAAGGGTACTCTATGTGATTGATGAAAAGCAACTTACTAAAGATTGGGAGGCGAAATGGTGGGTAACCAGCAGGCGTCGAGCACGGCGGAGAACGGGCGATGGACGAGGGAAAAGATTTTCACACCGTAGAAGCCAGCTTCCGTCGGAGCGGTCTGGCGGGAGCGTGAGAATTGAGCAGCGGTCGGGAGAATTTAAGGCCAACGAGGTTGTAGCCCTCTCCATGCTGCATGCGCAACACCTTCGCGCGGAGGCTTCGCGCAACTCGCGGGAGGGCCGCTAAGGCAGCGAGCGGAGCGCTGGGGATCTCGAGCAAAACCTGGGCTGTGGAAGGGATTGAGCGGCGCACCGCGACCAGCATGCCCCCAGCGGAAACGTTGAGGGCGGTGGCAAACTCCAAGAATTCCTTTCCCGTTTCTGCCCCGCTTCTGACGAAGACCGGGATCGCCAAAGGCAGGCGAGGCCACCGCCGACGCTCTGCCGCTGAAGTCCTACCGTTCACGCACACCCTTTCCTACTTCGTTTAACCCAGCATTTCCAGCATCTTAGGGGCCAAATTCTGAGTTATGAGCCAAATCCAAGAAGCAACTGGGATGAAACCCGAAGCCACCCGGTCAACTTCCGGTGCCGGGAGGGCTAACGCGGTCAAACTGGGGTGGTTGTACCTGGTTCCAGCATCCCTTGACCTCGGCCCAGTAATAGCGTGCTTACGATCCTAGCGGGTCGTTAAGTGCAAGGTTTTGCCACACTTGGGTAATCAGGTTGCATTTTTCGTTGACAGGGAAAAGTGGCCTAGCATACGATTTTTGTACAGGGTTTTGTGTTAACAAGTCGCGTCTCTCCTCCCTCAGTGTTAGACCGTCCTTTATGGCTATGGCCACCGCGCAAAAGAATATTTCTGTCTCCGGGCCCGGCGAAGCAAAGACGGGCGCACCCCTGCCCGCTGTAACCGGGGAAGTAATTCTCGATGCAGCTGAGTTGCAACAAGCGCACTCCGAGTTGCAGGAGCGATTCCAGCGCACCACGAATGCTCTTGGATCCGCGGCCCACGATCTTAAAACGCCGCTCGCGATTCTGAATGGTTATGTCGAATTACTGCAAAGCGAAAAGCTGGGATCGTTAAATGACCGGCAGCGTGAAGTGCTGTGCGATATGCAGTCGAGCGGCAAAAGACTGCAACAGTTCATTCAGGATTTCCTGACCTTCAGCGCTCTCGAAACCGGCGGCCTCAAGATGCAGTTTGCCGCGGGCAATATCAACGAATGCCTCTCCGACGTTTGCCGGTTGTGGTCAACCCGCTTTCAGGAAAAAGGATTGGCTCTTTACTTTCTGGCAAACGACAAGCTTCCGGTTTTTCCTTTTGATTCTCCGAAGCTGGAGCGCGTAATCTCGAACTTATTGGAGAACTCTTTCAAATTCGTACCGCGGGGCGGCACGGTTTGGCTGCATGCGGAACCTCACATGTGGGAGCGTCGCGCGGCGGCCCAGCCTGCGTCCGCTGGCGAGCGGCGCCGGCAGGATACTTCGCAACCGAATGCCGTTAAGGTCAGCGTGTCCGATACTGGACCAGGAATTCCAGCGGAGTATCAGCAGGAAGTTTTTGATGACTTCTTCCGCCTGCCGGGCACCGAAAACCAGGAGGGCATGGGTCTCGGCTTAGCGATCGTGCGCCGCCTGGTGCAGGGCATGGGCGGAAAAATCTGGGTGGAAAGCGATCCTGGGGCAGGCTGCAAATTCTCCTTCCTCATTCCCTTCAAACCGGCCCCGAGCGCAGCGGGCAAAGGAAAGACTCGATGAGCGGGAAGGCGATGAGCGATACGGCCAAGATTCTGCTGGTGGATGACGAACCGGCCATGCTGCGCTATATCAAGACACTGCTTGAGGTCGACGACTACAAGGTAGAAACCGCGTCGACCGGCGAAGAAGCTCTGCAGCGCGTGGACAAGGGCATGGAGCCCGATCTTGTGCTGTTGGATGTCCTGATGCCCGGCATCGACGGCCTGGAGACACTCGAGCAGCTGCGGCAGAAGCGGCCGGGCGTAAAAGTTGTGATGCTTTCCTGCGTCAACGATACCAAGAAAGTTGTTCAGGCCATGCGCCTGGGGGCACAGGATTACCTCACCAAGCCCTTCCAGAAAGCGGAATTGGATGCGGTGGTCAACCAGTGCCTGGGTCAGGGCAAGATGCCGGTCGGAGGCGAAGTTGAGGAGGTCGGCGAAGACACATTCTTCATTGCGGCCAGCCCCGTGATGCGGAAGATCCGCTCGCAAGCCGCGCTGGTCGCCAATGTGGATATTCCCGTATTGCTTTTGGGCGAGAGCGGCACCGGCAAGGAAGTGCTGGCTCGCCTGGTTCACAAGCTGTCACCGCGTGCCCACCGCACATTTCTGAAAGTGAATTGCGCGGCCGTCCCCGCCGATCTGCTGGAGAGCGAACTCTTTGGCTATGAGCCGGGAGCATTTACCGGGGCAACGCACGCCAAGCCAGGCAAGTTCGAATTGTGCAACAAGGGAACGATTCTGCTCGACGAAATCGGCGAGATGCCGCCGGCGTTGCAAGCCAAGCTGCTCCACGTATTGCAAGATCAACAATTCTCGCGGCTGGGCAGCCGGTCTGTCGTCAAAGTGGATGTGCGCATTCTCGCCGCCACCAACATCGACATTCCGCAGGCTCTGGCTGCAAAACGGCTGCGCGAGGATCTTTACTATCGCCTCAACGCCTTCACGCTGTCACTCCCGCCGCTGCGCGACCGCAAGGAAGAGATTCCAATTCTGCTGAAGCATTTCATGACGCGCATGGCCGAGCGTTACGCGCGGCCGCAGCTGCCGCTTTCTCCCGCAATGCTCGAGGCTTGCCAGGCACACTCCTGGCCGGGCAATCTGCGCGAGCTGAACAACTTTCTGAAGCGCTACCTAATCCTGGGTGACGAAAATCTGGCAGTTGCGGAATTGCAACCGCGCAACGACGGCACCGGCGGGGCGCGCGGAGACTCTGCAACGAAGGGCGAAGCGAGTGGTGGATTGAAATCTCTGGCGCGCAGTGCCAAAGACGAAGCCGAGGGGGAAGCCATCCGGCAGGCGCTTGAGCAGACCAACTGGAACCGCAAACAGGCTGCGGCCCTTCTGCAGATCAGCTACAAAGCTCTGCTTTACAAGATCCGGCAGTACGGAATCGCCGAGGCCAAGAGCCACCACAAGCTTTCCGCTGGGGCCTAGAGCCACAGCGGGCAATCCTACGTCTTCCCGAATGGCTCGTGCTGCAGCTTACGGGACCACCGTCAGGCTGAACGGCACGCTTTCCGTGAACGTACCTGACGTGGCCGTGATGGTGAGAGCGTAGGTACCTGAGGGAGTTCCGCTCACCGTCGGCTGGGTTTTGCCGGTGCTGCAAGAGGGCTGCAGCAGAACCGCGGCAAAAAGCACCGAGAGCGCCAGTAATCCCCATAAACGATTCATCTTCTTCCCACCCGCTTTGCCGCCGGAACCCAGCCCCAACAGAGCCATCCCGGGAACCATCAGCCAGAAGGCGTAAATTGGGTGACGCCATCCGGTTGAACTGACGGTGGTCTCGGGCTGCGCCGTCGTGGTGAGGCTCAAGCCGACCGAAGCAGCGCCGCTGCCGTTACCGCTAAGCGTGACCGTGCTTGAGGTAAAGCTGCAACCCGCCCCGGTGGGGAGAACACTGCAACTGAGATTGACCTGAGCCGGGAACGACCCCTGGGATGGAGTCAGACTCACGGTATATAGCGCAGGCAAGCCAGCGGCCACTGTCGCAGACGGTGGGCTGATGGATGCGTTATAACCGCCCGCCGTGAACGAGGCCGTGGCCGAGTTGCTGGTATTCGTATCATTGGCGCTGGAGACCATTCCCGTAACCGAACAGTTGCTGCAGGTACCATTCGGCGTCACGACAAAGGTGACGGTCGCGAGGGCACCTGATTGCAGCGTGGGGATTTGGCAAACTACGCCGTTGCTGCTCGGCGCGCTGCAGGTGCCCGAATTCACGGTGGCGGAATTGAAGGTCACGCCCTCGGAAATCGGCACGTTGCCGCTCACCTGGATGAAGGTGGCCGGGTCCGGCCCTTCATTCGCCACGGTAAAGGTTATCGTGACTTGATTGCCTGCGCTCACGATGGGCGCGTTCGGGGAGACGCATTGCCCCAGACAGGCGATGCTCAAGCTGGCCGCCGTCCCCAGTTCGACCACGAACGCGTTGCGCGTTCCGTTGAGCGTAGTCTGCAGAGCATTCTTGGTTTCGAAAGTGCCCAGGCCGTTGACATTGCCGGAGGTCGTATCTCCGACAAAATAAGAATTCAGATTGGCGTCCACCGCGATGCCGGTGCCGCGATCCACGCCATTGCCGCCGAGATAAGTGGAGAAAGAACCAGTCTGATTTTGGCTCACGTCCGTGGTGGTATTAATCTGCGAAAAGAAAGCGTTCTGCGCTCCGTTGAGCGCGGTCTGGAACGCGCCGATGGTGGTGGGGAAGTTGGTCGACGCAGTCGTTCCGGTGAGAACCACATCGTTAAGCGTAGTGCTCTGCGAATCCAACACGGCGATGGCTGAGGCACTGTCGTTTCCTCCTCCACCCAAGTAAGTGAAATAGGTGAGGGCCACGTCAACTGGAGTGCCAGACTGGTTCTGCGTGGGATTAGTCATCCGCGTCACATAGGCGTCGAAGGGCGCTGGAGACGCAATGGTCGGACATGGCGAAACGTTGGGCGGAGGAGTATCCAGGCATTGCTGGAAGGGTGCTATACCGGTAGGCAGGTTGAAGAGGGTGGTGCTGGTCGCTCCTGAGTTGGTTTCTCCGGTCAAATAAATGTTGGCCGCGCCGGAATCAATCGCAATGCCGGGCCCAGTTTCGTTACCAACGCCGCCGAAATAAGTCGAGAACAGCAACTGCGCGCCTACGGCTCCGAGAGGATTAATCTTCGCCATGAAGGCATCAGTGGGATACGGCGTGGTGCCGGTGGTCGGAGGCGCACATGGGCTGGAGCTAGGGAGGATCAGCGGCGGAACCGTATCCAGGCAGGGCTGATAAGCGTTGACGATGGGGAAATCATTCCCCACGCTGTCGCCGAATTGCCCCTCGCCGCTATTGAAGAAATTCGTCGTGCCGCTGAAATACATGTTGCCGGTTGCATCGACTGCCACGCCCCCCCCGACGTTGCAAGGCGGTGCGCCGCAGTTGGCGGCAATGGGAGCCGGAGTTCCTCCGCCGAAGTAGGTGGAATACTGAATGCCACCCACGCTGTTCGGGTTCCTGGTGTCCACCTCGGTGACGAAGAATTGCAGGCTCGTCTTCGGCGTCTGCTGGTACGGCACCGGGAAGAAGGTCGCGGGAAAAGCAACGGCAAGGGACGGCGCGTCTTGCGGGGTCGTAGAGGTCGTAGTGCCAGTGAGGAACACGTCGCCTTTGGTATCGATCGTCATCCCGCTCGCCTGGTCGTCGCCATGGCCGGAGAGATAGGAGGAATAGATCAGGGCGGACCCCGTCGGGTTGAGCACGCTGACAAACACCGACGTGCAAGTGGGCAAACCCGCGCAATTGAGCTTGGTGTCAGGCGCAGTCTGATAAGGAATGCCGAAGGTAGGAAAGTCGGCGGAACTGGTGTTGCCGACGAGGTAGGCATTGCCGCCGGGATCGACGCCGATGCCGACGCTGGTATCGGCGCCTGGGCCTCCACTGCCGCCGAGAAATGTCGCGTAAACGACGGACGGCGGTTGCGAAGGATTGATCTTCGCGACGAAAACGTTTGGCGCGGTCCCGATTTGTATCGGAGTCGTTGTTCCCAGCGGAAAACTGGTGGATGGAGACGTGGTCGAACCGACGATATAGATATTGCCGTCGCCGTTGACCGCGACCGAAGGCGAAGTTTCCGTCCCAGTGCCGCCGAAGTACGTGGAGAAATCAAGCAGCGGGTCGATGATCAACTCGCGGCTGCGATCATACGGCCCAATCTCGAAACCAACGCGGTTCGCAGCGCGCAGAACAAAGCGTCCGGTGACCGGCACATGGCGGTCTCCGTCGCGCTGGTACACCTGAGGCGCCCGCAGGCGCAGGCCGCCATCGTCGTTGCCCGTGAGGATCAGGTCTCCGCCGCTAACTTTTAGTTTCAGCTTGCTCGTCCCATCAAATTCCAGTTCTGCTTGCGACGCGTCGGCGCCGGGAGCGACCCGGAAGTCAT
>Ga0209380_10002443_pt1 | contig 11892 bp, 7 predicted proteins | sample HubBroMetageWFT6_FD_188347 | JGI IMG/M metagenome (GOLD analysis project Ga0209380, IMG submission 188347) | Warmed and freeze-thawed soil microbial communities from the Hubbard Brook experimental Forest, New Hampshire - Hubbard Brook CCASE Soil... | ecosystem: Environmental > Terrestrial > Soil...
TAGCTTGCGGACGATTGTCGACGAGCAAGGCGGGCATTTCTGGGGATTTATTCCGCGCTGGAATATCTTTCACGGGCAGCTTATCGGCTTCTTTATTTATTTGATCGCCGCGTATGCGGAGACCAATCGCATTCCATTCGACCTGCCGGAAGCCGAGACTGAGTTAGTAGCGGGATATCACACCGAATACAGCGCCATGAAGTTTGCCATGTTCTTTATGGCCGAGTACGCGAATATGATCACGGTCGCCTGCGTGGCCACGCTTCTGTTTTTCGGAGGGTGGCACGGACCGCTGTTTGGGCCTCGATTGCTGGAGGCGCTTTTGCCGCTGTTCTGGTTTGGCGCAAAGATTTTCTGTTTTATCTTTCTTTATATCTGGGTGCGCGGGACATTGCCGCGCTTCCGCTACGACCAACTGATGGCTTTCGGCTGGAAGTTTCTGCTGCCGCTGGCAATTGCGAATCTCGTGGCGACTGCGATTGCCGTGGCCTGGTGACAAGAGCAAGTTCTCGGTTCTCAGTTCTCAGTGACGGCGCCCCAGAGTGCCGGCTGAGAGGTGGCCTTCCAAGGCTCTTGCTGAGAACTGAGAACTGAGAACTGAGAACTGATTCATGCATCTGATTTTATTTCTGGCGTTCGGAGCGGTTTGCGTAGGCGGGGCGATTAACCTGCTGGCGCAGCGGCATCCCATCAACAGCGCGCTGTCGCTGATCGCGGTGATGGCAGCTCTGGCTGGCGAATATCTCTTGCTGGGCGCGGAGTTCGTCGCGGCGGTGCAGGTGATCGTGTATGCGGGCGCGGTGATGGTGCTGTTCGTGTTTGTGATCATGCTGCTGAATGCGGGCGAAGAAGAAGAGACGAAGGGTAGCCGGGTTGCGATTCTGTTGGGCGTGCCAGGAATGCTGACCGGCAGTGTGCTGGTAGCGTGGGTGGTACTGCGGCAGTCGGGGAACGAAGCCGTTGCGATCGGCGCGTTGCCGGGGTCTCCGCAAGACATTGCCCAACTTCTGTTTCATGATTTTCTGCTGCCGTTTGAGGTCACGTCTGTTTTGATCCTGATCGCGATCATGGGCGCGGTGGTTCTGGCCAGCAAGCCGGAAACGCCGGCGGGGAAGGCGGACTGATGGTTCCCTCGTACGTACCGCTCTCGTATTACCTGATGCTGGGAGGATTTCTGTTTGCCTGCGGCGTGGTGGGATTTCTCATCAAGCGCAACATCATCACCATCTTCATGTCGATTGAGCTGATGCTGAACGGCGTGAATCTTTCGTTTGTGGCCTTCGCCGCCCATTGGCATGCGCTCGCCGGGCAAGTATTTGTTTTCTTCGTGATGGTAGTGGCGGCTGCGGAGGCGGCGGTTGGGCTGGCGATCATCATTGCCGTGTATCGCACGCGCGAGACTTTGAACGTGGATCAGGTGAACCTGCTCAAACTATGAACCCGAACCTCAACCTTTGGCTGATACCGATTCTGCCGCTGGCGGGAGCGGCCATCAATGGCTTTCTCGGGAAGAAGTCGTCGCGGCGAGCGGTAACGACGATCGCACTCTTTTTCAGCGGCGCCGCTTTCGCCTGGGCTTTGTGGGTCGCGTTACGTTTCTCGTCGTTATCGCTTCCCTACCAGGAATATCTTGCGCACTGGATCCGCTCGGACAGCTTCAGCGCGGATTTTGCCTTCTATCTCGATCAGCTCTCGCTGGTGATGTTGCTGGTCGTCACCGGCGTGGGTTTCCTGATCCACATTTATTCCGTCGGCTACATGTGGGACGACCCCAGCTACTACCGCTTCTTCAGCTATCTGAACCTGTTCATGTTTTTTATGCTGACGCTGGTGCTGGCCAACAACTACCTGGTGATGTTTATCGGGTGGGAGGGAGTGGGACTGGCGTCGTATCTGCTGATCGGATTCTGGTTTACGAAAGACTCGGCGGCATCGGCGGGCAAAAAGGCGTTCATCGTCAACCGTATCGGGGATTTCGGATTCCTGATCGCGCTGTTTTTGCTGATCAAACATTTCGGATCGTTGAATTTCGAGCAGGTATTCCAAGGCATCGCTCCTCTAGGCGTGGAAACGGCCGGGGCCGGTTTGCTGACCGCGATCGGAATTCTGCTAATGGTGGGGGCTTGCGGCAAGTCGGCGCAGATCCCGCTTTACGTCTGGCTTCCCGACGCGATGGAAGGTCCCACACCGGTTTCGGCGTTGATTCATGCCGCGACCATGGTGACGGCAGGCGTATACATGGTCTCGCGCTCGCACACGATCTTTGAGCGCGCGCCGACGGCGCTGACTGTGGTTGCGATTATCGGCACGCTTACCGCGTTTTTCGCCGCGACGATCGGGATCGCGCAGACCGATATTAAGAAGGTGCTTGCTTATTCCACGATCTCACAGCTCGGCTACATGTTTATGGCGTGCGGCGTGGGCGCGTTTTCCGCAGGCATCTTTCATCTGATGACGCATGCGTTCTTCAAGGGCTTGTTGTTCCTTGGTGCTGGATCGGTACTGCACGCCTGCGGCGGCGAACAGGACATGCGCAAGATGGGCGGGCTGAAGTCTTTCATCCCGTGGACGTTTCTTACGATGGGGATTGCGACGCTCGCGATTGCCGGAATTCCGCCGCTGGCGGGCTTTTGGAGCAAAGACGAAATTCTCTGGAAGGCTTATCAGGTCAGCTGGGTGTACTGGGCAATCGGCGTGGTGACAGCGTTTCTGACTTCTTTCTACATGTTCCGCCTGCTGTTCATGACGTTCTTCGGCGAATATCGTGGGGCTTCCGTGGAAGCGCATGGCTCACACGGCCATGACCCTCATGGACATGACGCCGATGGACACGGCGGGCCGCACGAGAGCCCGATGGTGATGCTGGTCCCGCTGATGATTCTTGCGCTGCTTTCGCTGGTTGGAGGTTTTGTGGGCTGGGGCCATCATTTCGAACATTTTCTGGCGCCGGTCTTCGGCTCAGTTGAAGCTGCCGAGGTAGCGAGCCACGGCACCGAACTTCTGCTGATGGGCGTGTCAGTGGCTCTCGCGTTCCTGGGCGCGTGGCTCGCGTACGTGCTTTATTGCTCTCGGCCGGAGTTGCCGCAGAGGATTGCGGCCTCGCTGGGTGGACTTTATCAAACGGTGGTGCACAAGTATTACATCGATGAGCTGTACGGAGCCCTGTTCGTCAAGCCGCTGATTGATGGCTCGACTCGAATCCTGTGGCAGGATGTGGACCGCAAGGTGATTGATGCGGCGGTGAATGACGCGGGCGACGGCGCGCGCCACGTTTCCGATGAGGCCCGGCATATGCAGTCCGGCAATATTCGCTCGTACGCGGGCTGGATCGCCGTGGGATCCGCAGTAGTGATTGCGTTCATGATCTGGATGGCGGTGGGGCGATGAGGACTGACGATCTCAGTTCCATCATTCTTACGCTGGTAACTTTTGCGCCGCTGGCGGGCGCGTTGCTGCTGACGCTGCTGCCTCGGCGCGACCGCGACATTCGCATCTTTGCCCTGGTGGTCTCGTTGCTTACCTTTGTTCTGTCATTGCATCTCCCGGTCTATTTTCATCGCGCGCAGGCGGGATTTCAGTACGAAATCGACAAGCCCTGGGTCTCGACTCCAAACATCCACTACCACATGGGGGTTGACGGCTTTTCCATGTGGCTGGTGGTGCTTACAACTTTTCTCACGCCGCTGTGCGTGCTGATTTCGTGGAAGTCGGTGCACGACCGGGTGAAAGAGTTCTTCATTCTGCTTTTGATTCTGGAGACTGCGCTGATCGGCGTGTTTACTTCGCTCGATTTGTTCCTCTTTTATTTTTTCTGGGAATCGACGCTGATTCCTATGGCGTTGCTGATCGGCATTTTCGGCCACGAGCGCAAAGTTTATGCCGCGGTGAAATTCTTTATGTACACCATGATCGGGTCGGTGTTCATGCTGGCGGCGATCCTCTGGCTGTACGCGCATACCGGCAGCTTTGATTTCGTCACGATTCGCGATCAGATCGCGAGCGGTGCTGTGCCGCAATTTCCGGCGGCGGCGCAATGGCTCTTTCTGGGATTCTTCCTGGCGTTCGCGGTAAAGGTTCCGTTGTTTCCTTTTCATACATGGCTGCCCGACGCGCACGTGGAAGCGCCGACGGCTGGGTCGGTGCTGCTGGCGGGCGTTCTGCTCAAGATGGGAACCTACGGAATGCTGCGCTTTAACCTCGGGTTGTTTCCTGAGCAAGCGCGGCGGAACGCTCCTTGGATCATGGTGCTGGCTTTGATTGGCATCATCTATGGCGCGCTGGTGGCGATGGTGCAGCCCAACATGAAGAAACTGGTTGCGTACTCGTCGGTGAGCCACCTCGGATTTGTCGTGTTGGGAATCTTCAGCTTTACGCAGGCCGGGCTGAACGGAGCGATGTTCGTCATGCTGGCGCACGGAATTTCTACGGGCGGCCTTTTCATGCTGACGGGCATTCTCCACGAGCGCCGTCACACCTATGAGATCAGCGAGTTTGGCGGACTGGCTGGGCCGATGCCGGTTTATGCCGCGTCGTATCTGGTGATCGTGCTGGCGTCGGCGGGGCTGCCGCTGCTGAACGGCTTCATTGGTGAATTTCTGGTGATGAGCGGCGCGTTTCAGGACAAAGCGGTTTACGGAGTACTTGCGGCCACGGGTGTCATTTGGAGCGCGGTTTACCTGCTTTGGATGTACCAGCGCGTTTTCTACGGGGAAGTCACGCACCCGGTCAACAATTCGCTCGGCGATTTATCCCTATTCGAAAAGGTGGCGATCTGGCCCTGTGCGGCGGCGGCGCTGGTGATGGGCGTGGCTCCCATTCTGTGGCTGGGAGCAATCGATCCGGCAGCCCACGCCGCGCTGACTTCCTTCGCTCAGGTCGCGAGCCGGGCGGTGGGACGATGATGGTGAGTTTCACCCCGGCGTTTTCGCAGGCTCTTCCGCAAAGTGACGACTACGTCCGGGTGCTGCCGGAGATTGTTCTATCGATCTTCGGGATCATTGTGATGGTGCTCGAACCTCTGCTCGACGAAGAAAAGAGTCAGAAGGTTCTGGGACTGATCGCGTTTATAGGCGCGATGGCCGGACTTGGGGCGACATGGCTGATGTCACAAACTCCGGGGCTGGCCTTCTGGAATACGGTGCGGGTCGATGGCTTCAGCATTTTCTTCCATGTGCTTGTGATTGCGATTGCGGCCGTCGTGATTCTGAGTTCGTACGAATACATGGCTGTGCAGCGGATTCGCGCGGGGGAATATTACGCGCTGATTCTTTTCGGCATGGTGGGCGTGGCGCTGATGTCGTCGGCAATCGAACTGGTTTTGATTTTCATTGCGCTGGAGATTTCTTCGATCTCCTCTTATGTGCTGGCGGGATTCCGGCGGCACGAGGCCGCCAGCGCCGAAGCGTCGCTGAAATATTTTCTGTTGGGGTCCTTCGCAACGGTGTTTTTCCTGTACGGCGTGGCGTTGATGTTCGGCGCCACCGGCTCGACGAATATTGACCAGATCAGCGGGATCCTGGGGGCTGGGCCCATCCCAGTGCTCGCCTATGTGGCCGTGGCGCTGATGTTTGTGGGACTGGGGTTCAAGGTTGCCGCAGTGCCGTTTCACGTGTGGACTCCCGATGTGTACGAGGGAGCGCCGGCGCCGGTCGTGGGCTTCATGTCGACGGCGCCCAAGGCGGCGGCTTTCGCGGTTTTGTTGCGGGTAGTTTTTGTCATCGATGTGCACGCCATCTTCTGGGTCATCTGGGTTTCGGCGGCGCTCTCCATGACGTTGGGCAACGTGAGCGCGCTGGTGCAAAACAATGTGAAGCGGCTGCTGGCTTATTCTTCGATTGCCCACGCGGGCTATCTGCTGGTGGCGTTCGCCGCTGCGCCGGCTCTGGGCGCTTCGGCGGCCATGTTTTATGCGGCAACTTACGCCGCCATGAACGTGGGCGCGTTTGCCGTGGTGAGCCACTTTGCCAATGCCGGCGAAAAGTATGTGACGCTCGAAGACTATGAAGGTCTGGGCCGCAGCTCCCCGCTACTTGCGGCTACGCTTACTATTTTTCTGCTGTCGCTGATCGGCATCCCGCTGACCGGCGGTTTTTTTGCCAAGTTTTATGTGTTTAGCGCAGCCGTAAAGGCGAACTTGATCTGGCTTACAGTCGTCGGCGTGCTCAACAGCGGCATCGGCGCTTACTACTATTTGCGCATCATCGTGGTGATGTACATGCGCGAAGCGCGGAAGGATGTTCCGGTGACTCCGATCCCCTGGACTCTTGGCCTGGCGCTGGCATCCTGCATGGCTGTGACCATCTATCTCGGTGTCGTTCCCGGCAGCGTGCTGCAGTATGCTCAGGATTCGGCGCAGCAACTGGTTCGGCAGTACGCTCAGCCCACACTCCTCATTCCGAAGCAGGTTCAAGGGTCTCCGCAATAGTCGTGGGAAGCTCCTGATTCGTAAGGGAGCGCGAAACGCCAAGAAACCGGATTACGGAACCGGCTTGCGAGCCCGTAGCTGCATTTGGCTAACTTTCAGAATTCTGGATTCGAAGCAATACCAGGAGATCGCCGAGATGGCAACGGTGATGGCGAAAGCCAAGGCGGCCACCGGAATCGTTGAGTGTACGTACCGTTCCACCTGGAGCAATACGGCTACGTGATACAGGTAAAACGTGTAGCTGATCAGACCGAGGTACCGTACCGGCTGGGCCGTCAAAGTGTTATACAAGAGGCCTTGCCGCAAGCTGAGCGCATAAGCGAGCGTGCCACCGAAGAGGATGACGCTGAGCGAGTATCCTATTGAGTTAAACAGAATGCTGTTGGCTCCGGTGCGGAAACTGGAGAACAGCGAAAGTATGCCAAACATAAGCCCGGCCAGTACAGCGCTCAGCAGAGCATCGCGCCGGCGCCTCCCGATCCAATGAGCATCACCAATCTCGGAGACGGCAATGAACGCGCCTGCGGCCAGCGTATCGCAGCGAAAGACGGTCAAGCTATAGATGGGAAAATGACTGGCGAAGGCAGGAGTGAATATGGCGCGCAGGATCGGAGAAAGAACGATTACCGCGAAGGCTATTTTTCTCAGTGCTTCCCTGCTGCACAGAAGCACGATCCACGGCCAGACGAGATAAAACTGTTCCTCCACAGCCAGCGACCATAACGGAGCCATTGCGGCCAACGTGACCTTGCCGAACGCGAGGGCGAAATTCGCGCCGAAAAATGCATACCAGTACCAGAGACGCGCCCAGGGGACTCGGAAGAACAGACTGAGAAGAACGAGAAACCCAAGATAGGGAGGAATGATTCTTCGGATGCGACGAAAATAGAAAGGCTTCCAGTATCCTTCTGTGCTACGTCGTTCTTTCAGGCGAAGCAGTATCCCTGTAATCAGGTATCCACTCAGGACGAAAAAGAGATCTACTCCCATCCAAAGCACGGGGACGGAAAGTGCATGCGTGGCAAACACCATCAGTATAGCGATGGCGCGAAGGCCATCTAGTTGGGGGATGCGCCGCATGATCTATGGAAGCGCAAGCACCCATAGGTACGACTCATCCGTTTCCACCCAGGCAGCCGAAGTTCTCCGCACTAAAGACACAAATCCGATGACCCGACGCCAAACCTCGCTGATTCTCGACCGTTTGGGCTTACTTCCCAGCATGACGTTCATTGCCTTGTATCACGTCTTTCGGGGAAGGCGCAACCTTGGGGGTAGTGGGCAGTGTCCTAACATTCCGATTAGGATACTACCGGATAGTGACTCAGTTTCGACGTGGATTGAGCGGGTTAATTCTGATTGTGGATCAGCGGGACGAATCGCACGAGCTCCCGACGCTGGACTACGGGCTCACCGTTGATCATGCGGATGAAATGGAGTTGTTGATCGTCGCTGTAACCAACGGGGATGATCATGCGCCCGCCTTCGCGGAGCTGAGTGAGCAGCGCGGAAGGCACAGCAGGAGCCGCGGCGGAGACAAGGATGGCATCAAAAGGAGCATGGGCAGGAAGGCCGAGTGTGCCATCTCCCGTAAAGACTTCGATGTTCGCATAGCCGAGGGCTGCAAGAGCATCGCGCGCTCTATCGGCAAGAGCGGAGTGGCGTTCGATTGAAAACACTTTCGCTGCAAGTTCGGCGAGCAGGGCGGTGACGTAGCCGGAGCCGGTGCCCACTTCGAGAACCTTGTCGGTTGCGGTGAGTTGAAGCGATTCGAGCATAAGCGCAACCACATAAGGCTGAGAGATGGTCTGGCCGTCGCCGATGGGGAGAGGATGATCCTCATAGGCGCCGGCGCGCTGCGCCTCCGGAACGAACTGGTGGCGGGGAACGCGGAGCATGGCGTCGAGAACGCGCGAATCAGAGATGCCGCGGGCGCGCAGTTGGGAGTCGACCATGACTTGGCGGGCGATGGTGGGATCAAGCGTTTGATCGGACATTCGTTTGGAGATCGAATCGGCTTCCGGCGCCCGGCTTCCGGCAGCCGATTTTATTTCTTGCGCTGGCGAATGCGCACGTCGAAGCTGACGACGCCATTCTGGTCGCGGTTACCGACGAGGGAAACGTTGCGATTGATATAGTACTCGCCCTGGATGATCTGCTCCGAACTCTGGGAGACGTTGGTCGAGTAGGTGAGGGAGAGATTATTCGCAAATTGCTGCTCGATGGTGATCTGGGGTCCGTTACTGATGGGGTTGGTTTCGGTGGTTAGTCCCTGCGGATCGATTTTGATATTGCTGGCCCCGAACACGCGCTGGAAGCGGCTGGTCGTGGTGTCATTGAGAGCCTGGTTGAGAATGAGCGCGCTGGCCTCGTCAGAGAAGAGGCTCTGGCCAGACTGCAACTGAGCGGACTCACCGTTCGTGCGGCCGAGCGCGAGCAGGGCGATGATATCGGATTTAGGCAGCGGAGGCTCGGAACGGTAGTTGATGTTGAGGCCATGGTCCGGTGAGCCAGTGACCGTGATGTTGAGATCGTAGCTACGGACGTGGCTGGAAGCCTGAAGGTTGAGTTGAGGTTCGATGGCAACGGGATTGGCGAAGGTAATGTCGCCACGTTCGAGGGTAAAACGAATGCCGTGGAAGGTAGCCTTGCCCTCGAGGACGTCGACGCGGCCGAGAACCGCGGGACGGGCAACGGAGCCGCGAATGCGGAGATCGGCGTCGCCGGAGAGGCGCGCGATTGCGGTGCGCATCTGGAGTTCCGGCGCGGTGACGACATGGATATCGAGTTTGATGTTGTTGAGCGGGGAGTTGGCTACAGTGATGGTAGAGAACTGGCGGCTGCGTTCGAGGTACGCGCCGAAATCGAAGCCCGGAGTGACGGCAATTTTTGTAATCCCGATATCACCTGAGACAGTGGAAGACGAGCGAGTGCCGATCCAATGCAATTCCGTGTCGGCAGTGGAGCTGACGCCGGGAGGATAACGCAAGCGGACATCTTTGCCGATCGCGGTGAGATTGAAGTTGAGCTGCTGATTAAAGTAAGTAGCGTCGCCTTTGAGGTCAAGCGTGCCGCCGCCGGTGCGCGCGGCAAGCGTATCGATGTGGACGCGATCGCGAGTGAAGAGAAGCGAACCGTTGAGATCGCTCAAACCGCTGGGCAATCCAGCGTAGGAGATGGAGCCCTCGGACACCTGGAAACGGCCTTGCGGCAGAGGGTCGGCGATCGTTCCGCCCAGGGTTAAATTCATGGTGACCAGGCCGGACGAGGTGAAGTCCGGGTCGAAACCGGAGAGCAGTTTGAGGTCAAGGCGGCCGTCGGCCGTGAGATCGAGGACGTGGGCGCCGGAGAGCTGGACGGAGCCGTGCGCAGTGAGGTCAGTTCCCTCCCCCAGGAGATGGAACTGCTGGATGTCGAGGGACTGGTTCGCCAGCGCGAAGCGAATCGGCTCCTGAGTATGAAGCTGAACGTTGTCGACGTTGAGAGAGAGCGCGGTGAGGGCGCCGTCGAGCGTCCAGTGCTCAGGCTGGAAGAGCGGACCGCGCAGGCCGAGAGAGCCGGCCACCGCGGAGTGTCCAGTGAGTTGACCGCGGAAATAAGATTCCCAGAGCGCATCGACATCGAACTGGGTCATTTGAAAGGAGAGGTTGGCCGGATAATCATCGCGCAACTGAACATTGCCACTTACCAGGAGAGACCCGCGCTGAAAACGGGAAGCGCCAGTGAGATGCAACTCGTTGCCTTCAGTAACGCCGTGCAGGTCAAGATCGCCTTCCAGTTCCTTATCGAGAGTTAGGTCTCGAAGGTGGAGATCCGCATTAATGGACGGAGCGTCGGGAGTGCCTGAGCCTTTGAGAATGAAGTCGGCGCGACCCTCCACGGAGACGCGGTTGGGGTGGAGCTGCTGGAGTTGCGCGAGGTCGAAATTGTTGCCTGCAAGATCAAGATGGAAGGCGCGGCTAGAAGGATTGTAGGCGGCGCTGCCGGTAATGGTGGCGTCGTCGTGGATGAGATGGAGGTTATCGAAGGCGATTTCCCCCTGACCGATGCGAAAACTGGAATCGAATTGCTGAATATTCTCACCATAGGCAACAGCGTGGGTGAGACGAATCTGCCCGCTTCCGTGAGGATCGGCGATGGTGCCCGAAGCTTGCAGAACAAGATCGGCCTGACCGGAGACAGGATAGTTGTATCCCGCGAGCGCCTGGAGGCCGGCGATTTCGGTATTGTGGGCGTCGACGCGAAGATTGAAAACGCTTTGTCCCGTCAGATGGCCATGCTCGAGGATAGCGGAGACGTCGAACCCGGCGGATGTGTCGTCGCGGCGCAATGTTGCATTGTGAAAAGCTATGCCATCGAAAGAAAGCTGGACCGATGCCGAAAGAAAATCCCAGTGCGTTTGGAGGACACGCGTGCTAGCCGTAGCGGGAAGGTTGACATCGAAATCGTCAGCTTCCAGGTTGCCTGCCAGTTGAGGGTTGGAGAAGGAACCGCTCATGCTGCCTTTGAAAGTGGCGGAGCCGTTCAGCGTGACTGGAAACATCTCCGGGCCGCGAACCGCAGCGAGAAATGGCATCCAGTCGGCAACGCTGGTAGTTGAGATAGAAAGGCGAACTGCGGATTTGGAGGACAGCGTGCCGGAGGCCTGGACACGGGACGTGGGCGAGCTCAGAGTGAAGTGCGGAAGATCAAGCGCGCCGCTGGAGGCGTGGTAAAGACCTTCGGCGTGGGCTGTAAGCGGGAGTTGCCGCGGCGCAGTGCGCGCCGGAGGGGCGACATCCAGATTGAATTGGATTTCGGCATCGTCGCGAGTTCCCTTCCAGCGAGTTTCCAAGCTGCCCGAAGCTAATCCGGCGGGATGGATGCGCGAGAGCTGGTTGGCGGGAGCGCCCAGCGCCGCGACGAAATCTTCCAAAGAAATCTCGTGCAGATGAAGTGCAACCAGCGTGCTTTGGATTGCCGGCGGTTTGGGAGCGGAAAGAATTCGAGGGGCTTTTCGGCCGGATTTGTTCAGCGGCGGAGCGGAGGAAATAACAGCCGTCTCTACTATCTTTCTCGCCGAGGCCGAGAGGTGCACAGAAGGCGCGAGCCACTGGTCGAGCTCGGCCTCGCCCGTAAATCCGCCGCCAAAGACCTTTCCCTGCAACTTGGAGAGTTTGAGTTGCTTATCTGTGGCCGAATAATCGGTGCTGAATGAGGCCTTGGAAAAGGCGATGCGATCGTCCTGCCAGCCGAGGTCGCGGATGGTTAACAAGCCAGAGGCGGCAAACTCGTCGAGCGACCAGTCGCCGTGGCCGTGAAGTTCAAGCGTGCCGTCGCGAAGATCGCGGAGGCGGGCTATGGACGCGAGTTCGATCAGGTCGAGCTGGCCATCGTAGGAACCATGGAGCTGCGGCCGGCGGAAGTCTGTGATTTGACCAGTGGCCGAGAAATGAGAGTGGCCGGAGTTCCACTTAATAGACGGAATA
>Ga0209380_10002444_pt1 | contig 11890 bp, 9 predicted proteins | sample HubBroMetageWFT6_FD_188347 | JGI IMG/M metagenome (GOLD analysis project Ga0209380, IMG submission 188347) | Warmed and freeze-thawed soil microbial communities from the Hubbard Brook experimental Forest, New Hampshire - Hubbard Brook CCASE Soil... | ecosystem: Environmental > Terrestrial > Soil...
GAAAGCGCCAGCTTGCGCGCGAACGGTTTTGTAAAACGGTATGGAGAAGGAGCAATCGCCGATGCCAGTTTGATCCGCGCAGTCGCCATATTCGCTATGCCCTTGGAGTTTCGGCTTTGCACGGGCGCTCCAGTTGAAGACAACGAGTTGTTGCGGATCTTTCACTGGTATGGAGCGCAAGAGTACGGCGTCGATGAAGCTGAAGATGGCGGTGTTGGCGCCGACGCCGAGGGCGATGGTGAGGACGGCGACGGCGGTGAAGCCCGGCGATTTGCGCAGCATGCGAAGGCCGTAACAGAAGTCCTGCCAGATCGAATCAACAAACATGTGCGCGTCGGCTGCTGTCACGCGTTCCTTCAAGACGGCTCGATTGCCGAAGCGCAGAAGCGCATCGCGTCGCGCCTCCTCCGGCGACATCCCGGCCGCAATGTTATCTGCCGTGCGCATTGCGATATGCGAGCACAGTTCCGCCTCGATCTCTTGGTCCAGCTGCGAACGGTGAAATAAATTCGTGATTCGGCGAAGAACGGACATGGCTCACCCCTGCGCGTACCGCAACACGGCACGCACGCCTTTCACTAGCTGTTCGAAACTTTCTTCGGCCTTGCGGAATTCCTTCTGCCCCGCAGCGGTCATTCGGTAGTATTTCGCTTTGCGATTCGTGTCCGTCAGCTTCCACTCCGAGCGAATCCATCCGCTCTGCTCCATCCGGTGCAACGCGGGATAGAGCGAACCCTCCTCGACCGACAACAGCTCGTCCGGCGCCCGCTGGATGTGCAGCACGATTCCGTAACCGTGCAGCTCCCCCATCTGCGAAAGGGTTTTCAGTATCAGTAGGTCCAGACTTCCCTGAAGATCCTTTCTCGCCATTCTCCGGCACCCCTAGACAACTCAGCTTGATTTACAATTAGCCTAGAATTCTAGGTATGTCAAAGACATTCTGCTCGCCGCTGGCTTCGCGAGAGGAATCCGAGCCAGAGAGGCTTTCGCCCTCTGACTCGGCCAGGTGGATGCGGCACCGGTCATTCGGCAGCTTCGGGCAAGAACCCTCGATGGTCCTCTATCCGTTGTTACCCGGACCGACTTTCAGCAAGCGGGAAAGATGGGGGGTGCGAAGATAGGGGATTGTGAGCATTAGAAATCGTCCGGTCTGTCCCCGATTTCCCAACTGGAGAATTGCAGGTTACTTAGGCGGGTCTTGAATCTGATAATCGGCGGGCACCTGGAAGAGAGTTGGAGAAGGCTCTCCAAGCTGGATGTTGGTAAGGCGCTCAGTTGTTTCGCCGGAACGCGGGTCTGACTTTTTTGAGAGCACTCTGAGTTGTGGCGCTTTCGATGTCCAAATTTCGAGGGTCACTACGATGGGACGGTCGTTACCTTGCGAACCCACCGGATAAGTCGTGGTTTCTCTCTTTCCTTCGACAAGGAGTCCCTCGATAGTATCGGTACCAAGCCGCTCGGTCGAAGTCTCATGCCGCAATTCGTTGGGTGTGGCGTGCGTCAGTTGCTTCACGGCATTTGACAGCTCCGCTGGGGTCATTTCGTTCGGCGGATAAGTGTGGCGCAGGGCGACACGCGTCGAAGCGTCAAGACTGTATGTGACGCAGTCTACAGGGTCGGTAATGAAAATGCTGACCAGGAACTCTACCTGTGCACCTGTGGGGTCAAAATAATGCTGTTTAAACTCGGTTCTCTGGCGGCCTTGAGAATCGCGGTAAAACTGGTAGGTCTGCTGTCTACTTTCGATGTGCGTTCCGTCTGCGAGAGTTTGCGATTGGGTGTTTTCTTGTAGCGCGGAATAGGGAGCGCCCGCAGTGGTGCGGCTTGCGAGACGGCAGCCCCCCGCGGTTCGAGCTACCGGCGCAGATGTTGTCTGACCGGCGGTTGGAATGGCAATGAGGAGGAGCAGAGAGGAGACAGTTGCTACTCTTAATCTAGCGTTCATGACTTTGGCTACTTAGGCGCGTCTTGAATCTGGTAATCGGAGGGCACCTGGAAGAGAGTCGGAGAAGGCTCCCCAAGCTGGATGTTGGTAAGGCGCACAGTTGTTTCGCCGGAGCGCGGATCTGAAGTCTTGGAGAGGATGCTTGAGCGCGTGAGAAGTTTTGGATCTACCGACGTCCAAACCTCATGAGTCACGACGAAGGGACGGTCGTTACCTTGCGAACCCGCCGGATAAGTTGTCGTTACTCTCTTCCCTTGGACGGCGAGTCCCTCGATCGTATCGGTACCAAGCCGCTCGGTTGACGTCTTAGGTCTCAATTCTTCCGGTATGGCGGGGGGCGCCGGTTGCTTCACCGCATTGGACTGCTCCATGGTAGGTCCCGCCGGTGTGATTCCGTTCGGCGCAAAAGTTGTGCGCCGAGCGACATGCGTCGAAACGTCCAGGCTATATCGGACGCAGTCTACCGGATCGCTAATCCTAATGTTCCTCAGGGACTCTTCTTGCGCTCCTGTGGGGCCAAAAAAATGCGCTTTAAACTCCTCTCGGAGGCGGCCGTGTGAGTCGCGGTAAATCTGGATGCTCTGCTGTTTACTTTCGATGTGCGTTCCGTCTGCGAGAGTTTGCGACAGGGTCATTTCCTGTAGTGCGGAGTAGGGAGCGCCCGCAGAGGTGAGGTTTGCGAGCGGGCAGCCCCCTTCGGTTCGAGCTACCAGTGCAGATGTTGTCTGACCGACGGTTGGAATGGCAATCAGGAGTAGCAGAGAGGAGACAGTTGCTGCTCTTAATCTAGCGTTCATGACTTTGGCCCTTTCCGGCGGCCTGGAGCCAGGGAATTCGCTGGGTAAGATGCTATGTCCTGCACGACCGGGTGTCAATCAACCATCTGGTAAACCATCTGGTAAATGGAAGCTGCACGACCGGAGCTTGACAGGCCCGACATTCGTTAGAGATGTGTGGAGTCGCTGTCTCTCGGGCCTCCTGTAGGTAAGCCGGATCGCCGAGCTCTTTGGCTGCGACTACAAACGTCTCGATCCGACCCATTGTGCCGCCGCACAGTGTGTCCAACCCTCGTGTCCCAGCCAGCCGCGTGGCCCGCAAGCCCGAAATATTCTCACGGATCTGCGGAGTATCGAGAATTGGAAGCGCGCCCAAGCGGCTCAAAGCTATCCCAGGGGCGCAGTGGCACCAGGCCTTCGATCCGGAAAAAATCTCTTCCTTAGGCCGTTCTGGGGAGTGGACCGATTCTGCTTGCGCACTGCGTTCCGTGGAGAAGCGGATTTTCTCAATCGGCTGCCAAATTGTCGCGCGCGACTGCCTCTCCATGAACCCAAATCGTGGCGATGCTGTCGTATGCGTCCAGGCTTTGAAGCGGCGATTTCTTCAGCAGGACGAGATTGGCAGTTTTCCCCGGCTCGATGGTTCCCAACTGCGAATCGATTTTGAACTCTCGTGCATTGGAGATCGTGGCAGCCTCGAAAATCTGCGCGAGAGACAATCCGGCCTTTTGAAGCTGCTGCATTTCCAGATAGCCATTCAAGCCAGGAAGATTTCCGTAGGTCGGAGCCGACGGAGTATCCGTGCCAAAGAGAAAGTTGGCATTTTTCTTGGCCAGATAAGCAACAACCTGGCGCACACGGCGAAAAGGACCCTTTTCATACGCTTCGCTCATGGCCGCGTCTGATGTGTCGTCCTGAGCCAATTCTTTTTTGAACCACTTACCTTCGTGAGAGTCAAACCACTCCAACATCTCCTTAGGAATGACCTTGGGGATGGCCTCGGTCTTTAGATATTCGGGATCAAAATACGCGCGCAGGCCCTGCAGGACCTCGATCGTTGGTTGATAGCCAATCTTCTCCTCCACGATTTGGTCGAGGACTTGTCTGATTTCGAGGGGAAGAACGGTCTGCTTGCCAAGGTCTCCCCAGTTCCACATTCCATGCGCGATAACGTCAACGCCGCCCTCGGCGGCAAACTTCTGAGCTTCAAACGCGTTGGCATGCATCATGAGCACCAAGCCGGCCTTATTCGCGGCTTTGCGGATTTCTGCAAGGACCTCAGGGCCCATTACGGGCAGGTTGCGGTCTCGCCCAAAGCCGCGCTCGAAGAAGGTTTTGACGCAAATTCCGCCGGAATCCTTGACCCGCTCCACATCCGACTGAGGGGTATGATCTTCCGGCTTATATTCAGATGGGATAGCGGCAGCTTGCTTGGGGTCGTACAAAAAATTCGGAAAGAGCTTGAAACGTATTGTTGGCGGAGCAAATGACATTGGGTAGCCGTTTGCGAAAACCAGAGCGTCACCGCAGCTGTATAAGTCCGGATGCAGAGGTGCCTGCCTCATAGCCTCCAAGACTGGGCGATCGACCGCTACTCCCAGGTCAACAAGGGTTGTGTAGCCGTAATAGAGGTAGGACCGTGGGACTTGCTTAAAATACTTTTTGTTGATCTCTAGATTGGTTTTTGCTTGCTCGGGGCTAATACCGGGAAGCGAAGTGACATGGACGTGCGAGTCGATGAGGCCCGGAATAAGAAACTGTCCTATTCCGGAAACTACCGTTGCGCCGGTGGGGGTCTTCGCTCCTTTTCTTCGCTCGACGCGGACGATGCGGCCGTTTTCGATTAGCACGCTCCCTATCTCGATGTGATCGAGCTTCTCGGGAGAGACGATGGTGACGCCCGTGATCCATGTTCGGCTCGCCGCCTGATTCGAGTCGCGACCAGCAACGGCAACAACTGAGAAAGGCCACGCAAAAAATACGATGGCCAATATTCTCACCACAAGAAACGCTACGTAGCACCAGCACTCATATGCGGATGCCATGGACGTACCTCCTAAAGGAGCGGTCGTAGAGGGCCCGGAATTCAGTGGGAGTTCCGCCCATGCGCTCACCAAAATACAGCATGATGAGTCCGTGAGACAGAGCGCCCATCGCAAAAACGATCTCCCAAGGATCGTCTTTGCGAAGGTGGCCGCTCTCAATGCCTTCCTGTACCACCTTGGCCAGCATGTTAGCGGTTGGGGAGCGGCCAGCTTTGAAGTCTCGCGGGTACCGGCGGGCTCCCGTGCGCGGCTTGAGGAACATGAGCTCAAATAGTCGTGGGTTTTGGAGTGCGTGATCCAAGTAAACCTCTGCCAACTTTATGAGACGCTCCTGAATGTCGCCGGAGCAGCGTTTTCCCGCCAAACGCGCAGCCAACTCTGCGAAACCGTCGTCAGCTAGCGCGTTCAAGAGCGCCGCACGATTCGGGTAGTGGCGATAAATGGCCATGGGCGTAATACCGACTGCCACCGCGACGCGACGCATGGTCACGGCCTCCGCCCCCTCTTTGTCCAGCAGGCGTCGGGCGGCCTTGGCGATTTTGTCGGCGGTCGGACAAGCGGGCAAGTATACACCGTATACTCATGAATCGACGGACGCAACCAATCCTTGTAGCGGATCCGGAATCTTCATGTTTCGCCGACGGAACGTCCTTCCGGACAGAGACCTGGGCCGGTAAACATTGGCGTGTATGCTGGTGCAGTACGGGACCATCAGGCTCTCATGTTTCGAAAAGTCCTCTTTGCGTTTTGTGTGCTGGCGACACCCTGTGTAGCTGCGCTGATTGCTGCCAGGGTCGTAATTGCGCACGCCTCTAAGGGCAAGACCTACTCCAACGTATCATTACTTCCTCACCGGCGCGTCGGGTTGATTCTTGGATGCCCCAAGCGCACCTTCGGAGGCTGGTCTAATCCCTATTTCGAAAACCGAATCGCAGCGGCAGCGGAGCTCTATTACCACAGGAAGATCGACTATTTCGTTGTGAGCGGCGACAACCACGTCCAAAGCTACGATGAGCCAACCGACATGAAGAACGCCTTAATCGACAAGGGCGTCCCGGCTGACCGAGTCTATTTGGATTATGCAGGATTCCGAACATTGGATTCGGTGGTCCGGGTGAAGGAAATATTTGGTCAAGAAAGGGTAACAATTATCTCTCAGAAGTTCCAAAACCAGCGAGCCATTTTCCTGGCCGATCACCGTGGGATCGATGCTATCGGCTTCAATGCACCGGAAGTGTCCTTACGTTACGGCCTCAAGACCATGTCTCGCGAGCAATTCGCCAAAGTGAAAGCTGCGTTGGACGTTTACTTGTTCCACAAGCAACCTCATTTCTTGGGGCAAAAGATTCCTATCGGTTATCCGACCGTGATCCTCGATGCCAAACAGGCGCCGCAGCTTGGGGAACTCATGTGTCGCCAGTTGCCGAATGTCGGGACCTTCTTGGAATATCGCGAAATCGTAGAGGCCAAAGTTGAGCCCGGTGAGAAGCCGCCCGATGCCGATGAAGTTTACGACGCGATCGTCACGGACGATGCTTACGACGCACTCGACCGGCTCGGCGCATACTCTCTGCCCTGCTTGGTGAATCGACTGACCGACACTCGATGGATGCCCGACCCGCGCTCAGAGCCACTACTGGGAGTACCGGTGGTTGGAGACGTTGCATACATGATCCTTCGAGAGAAGGGCGTGCCGGACGTGTTGCCCGCGCTCGCTCACAAAAACGCTAGTGAACTAAGGATGGACGATTATTTCCTGTGGCCGAGTGTTGGCGATCACCGGCAACGATTGCAGAACGCAGTCGAAGCTTGGTTGCGTAGTCATCCGGATTGCTGTGGTGTGTCGCCAATTGCTCTCAAGAGCGCTCCCGCACAAGCGCGATTTCGCATGTCGGATTCGGATCTGAGCAAAGCTCGCACACACTTTTCCCAGTTGCGGCCAGGAATGAGTTCCGACGAAATCCTAAAGATTGCCGGTAAGCCCGATGCAATAGACGCGGGAGTTGACTCACCTGAACACTATCGTGTCAATTTGCTTGGCCTGTGTTCGGGCCACCACAACGAGACCTTGGCCTATATCTATTTTGTCGAAAGATGGGGGGAGGAAATTGCGCGCCGTGATCCGCTGCACGACCAATACGTTATTCTGTATTTTTCTGGCGAGGGTAAGTTCACGCGAATGTTTTCCAACGTTGCGGACATTTCCCCCATCTTCCCGCAATCCACGGCGTCCTGGCAGCGCTTGATGTGGGGAGAAGGCAGCAAGGCACAATAATCTGATTCAGCGGCCTCCGCTCCCGGCAAAGCAACTCGCCTATTGTGGCCAAGAGGCTCGACATCTGGTAAAGACAGACCGTGATCAGAATGATGAGCAGAAAGGCGACCCGGAACGCACGGTTGCCGATATAGAAAGCGCCAAACATAAAACCAGGCAGGAATCTCATCGCATCCACCTCCCAGCCCATCCCCTCCCTGTATCGCAGTATGCCGAACGTGAAATGCCCGCAGCGTGGAGTGCGTGCGCCTGCTCGCTCGAGACAGGAGCGAGTGTGAATGCACGCGATAACGAGGGGAATTCACCGCTACACGATACTTTCCTCACTGATGTGGAAGAAGAGTTGTTGAAGCTTGCCGCGAATTGAATGCGCGCAGCAAGGACGGTGAAACACTGATCTCTACGACCGTCGATCCCATTTCTCCTCTTTTTTGGAGGCGGAGTATATTTTTTTCGGCGACACAGTCGAACAGTTCCAGACGGCGCTGCGACGAGATTGGTGTTTTTACCTTGATTCCGCTCAACATCCTGCTCATCGTCCTGTACTTTGTCCTTGGTCGGAACTAACCCTGCTTGCTAATCGGTTGTCCGATGGTCCCTCTTGTAGCCCGTGACTCCACACCTGCTAGGGAAATTCCAGTGATACATCATGCGGGTGCGGAGGTTTGTATCGTTCGGGAGGACACCCGATAGCCCTAACTCGTGCTTGGTCGCGCGATCGGAAACTTAAAATCCGCGGACGGTAACGGCGTAGACAGCACCTGACCAGCACAGCTCGCATATTCGCCGCGTCTCGGATGTCTTTTTGGAGTTGCCTCAGTTATGCTTCTCGGTCGTGAGGCTTGGCAAAATGAGGCCAAATTGCAGGCTCAGCTCTGCCGACGATGCGGAAACACGATGTAAGCACAGTCGAACTTGCTCACTGATAACCGGTGCAAGAATCGTTCTCTTCTCATTTCTTAGGCGGCGAACGGAGAGATTCCTCTGCGGATTATTGGTCTTCACAATAGCTCAGGGCATATCAGTGGCCCAATCCAAGCCTGAGGAAGTTGTGTTTCCAATCAGCGGACGGGAGCTGCACGGGTTTGTTTGGAAGCCCGAGGGTACTGGCCCTTTTCCGGCAATCTTGTGGAACCATGGCAGCGAGAAATTGCCGGGCTCTCAACCAGCCTTAGCCAAGTTCTACACCGCGCATTCGTACGTCTTCTTTGTTCCGCATCGCCGAGGGCAAGGCCGTTCGCCAGGTGATTATATTCAAGACCTGGTCGCCCAAGCACCTCCGAGCGAGCGTGCTCGACGCATGGTCGAACTTCAGCAAGCTGAAGTTGACGACGTGATCTCCGCCCTGAACTATTTGAGGTCTCAGCCCTTCGTTGACCCAGACCATATTGCCATTTCAGGGTGCTCTTACGGTGGCATCCAAACCCTGCTTACCGGTGAGCATGACCTGGGCATAAAGGCGCTGGTGCCGTTTGCTCCCGGTGCAATGTCGTGGGAGCAAAATGTGCCGCTTCAAGATCGCCTAGTTCGTGCAGTGGATCTCGCCAAGGCGCCGGTCTTTCTGATCCAGGCAGAGAACGACTATAGCTTGGCTCCCAGCCGGGTTTTGAGCAAGGAAGCAAACAAAAAGAAGAAGGACTTTCAATCAAAGGTATATCCGGCTTTCGGCAGCACCCATCAGGACGGACACTGGGGATTTTGTTCTTCGGGAACCGACGTCTGGGGAAACGATGTACTGGCCTTTCTTGAGACGCGGATGCGGGCGACTCACTAAGATTTGCAGTGCCCGCCCTTCAGTTTTCCGGTAACCACGTTTGGACTTACGCCATTACTTCTGGGTGGCCGACAACCTACAAAGGAATCACCTAGAATCCGCCGTTCTGAGTGCAATGGCGATATTTTTGCAAGTGTTGCGACTTGGGTTATCTCGTTCAGGGTGCTCTTATAATGAAGTACTCAGCCTTATGTCTCTGCCTTCTTTTCTCTGGACTCTGTCCAGCGCAAGCTGCGCCCCAATCGTCACCCAGAAGCGGTTGCATCGAGGGATAATCCTACATTCCCGTGTAGACCTCGACCGCTTCAGTTTCCCATCAGCGTCGCGCGAGAGGCGATGATTCAGCCATCCGTCTAGACAGCGGAGGTTGGCTGATCCCCGACCTCTGTTGGATTAGTCCTGTGAAGTCGGCTTCTCGCTACCGATTGGTCGGTCAGCGCTGGCGCGTTTATCGGGAGCAATTTGCCAATTCAGAGGCATTACTTGCGGTTCGACGCAGTCGGGAGGCCAAGAAGATAAGATCGTTTTTCATATGCCTAAGCGGAGTGAAAAAAGTCATTCCGCCCGGAGGGCGCGCATCGGATCGGTTCGCGTTGCGCGCCAAGCGGGCAAGAAACACGCTGCAGTCGACGCAACGGTCATCACCGCGAATGCCGCGGCGAAAGCCAGCGGGTCTCGTGGGCTTTCCTGATACAGGAGGTCGCCGAGCAGGCGCGTTAGAAGGAGTGCTAAGGCGATCCCGATCATTAGGCCAGTCGTTGTCAGTAGCAAACCGCGGGACAGCACGAGACGCAGCACGTTCGATGCTCCGGCGCCGAGGGCCATACGCAGCCCCAACTCTCGGGTGCTCTGCGAAACGGCGCACGACATCACGCCATAAAGACCGATGCTGGCCAGTAGCAGCGCCAAGCCTCCGAACAGGGCGACCAAAGTTACGGCCACCAGTTCATGGGACGTAGAACGATTCACTTGTTCCTCCAGCGTCATCATTTCGGATAAAGCGAGGTTAGGATCGAGCGCACGCACTTCTCGAATCAGAGCCGTTTGGACGGTTTGCAGAGGTTGCGTCGTACGAATGTGGATGTTAGGTTCTATCGCGAAAAACTGGCGGAGCGGGACGTAGAAAAATGGCTCGCCATTCTCGCGCAGGCTCGAATATTTGGAATCCGCGGCGATACCGACCACTTGCACCCAATTGCCTTTCACTTGCAGACGCTGGCCGATGGGGCTCTGCCCGCGCCAATACCGCGCGACCATGGTTTGGTTTACGACGGCCACGCGCGGCGCGTTTTCGTCGTCCGCGAGGGTGAATTCGCGCCCGGAGATGAGCGGAATGCCCAGCGTGGCGAAGTACTCGGGACTGACCTCGTTGTATTCGGCGGTGGGCTGTTCGTTGGGTTGCCGTTCGTAGGCGTCGACGGCAATCGGCGTCGAAGAATACGACTCATAGCTGAGCGGAACAACGCGGGCGTAAGCGGCCCCTTCGACACCGGGCAGCGCGCGGACACGCTGAATCAATTCATCCTGAAAAGCTCTGGCGCGCGGCGCGTCATAGCCGGCGGCGACCAAAGGTATCCAGGTGTCCTGCACTCGCGTTGTGGAGAAGCCCGGGCTGGCGGTTCGAATCTTGCGCAGGCTTTGCATCAGCAAGGTCGCGCCCACCAATAAGATGAAGCTGAGTGTGACTTGCAGGACCACCAGGCTCGAGCGGAACCATGCTCGGCCGCGGGCACCCATAACCGCGGATGCCTCGGTTTTGAGCGTGTTGGCGAGAGCCAGGTGGTGCGTCTGGAACGCGGGGACCAACCCAACAGCAAGCGTAACGACGAGGCAAATGCCCGCACTCAGCCCAAGCACGCGGCCGTCGATTTGTCCGGGCAGGTACATCACATCTCCTCCACCGACTTGCAAAAGTAGAACGAGTGCGTGACGGCACCAGTACGCTACTAACATGCCGCCCGCTGCCCCGCAGGCTGACAACAGCAAGCCTTCCGTAACGAGTTGCCTCAATAAGCGGCCCCGGCTGGCGCCCATGGCTAGGCGAACCGTCATCTCGTGCCGGCGCGCGAAGGACCGGACCAGAAGCAAGTTGCCGACGTTGGCGCAGACGATGAGCAGAACAAACATCGCGACAACCACCATGATAACCAGGGTCGGAAGCAGATGACCGGCGTGATTGAAAGGCGTTTCCCATAGCGGCCAGACCCTGATGCCGCGTCCTCGGTTGGTGGCCGGATATTCAGCTTCGAGCCGCGCGGCTATGGCGGAAATTTCTTGCTGAGCTTGATTGCGGGTCACGTCAGGCTTGAGTCGCACATACGCTTCACACCAGCGCGCGCCGCGGTCTTCCAGTTTGTCACCGCCGCCGTAGAAAACTTCCTGCATCGAGGCAGGCACCCAATACTCCATGGCCCGGCCGACGAAAGTCCCGTAAAATCCTTCGGGCGCGACCCCGATGATGGTGTGCACGACGTTATCGAAGCGCTGAGTCTTGCCGATGATTTCTGGATCGCTCTTGAAGCGGGTCTGCCAAAGACGGTAGCTGATCACCACGACCGGATGCGCGTTGCGACCACTGTCTTCGCCTCGCTCAAAGCCGCGGCCCAATATGGGATGGACTCCAATGGCGTCAAAATAATTTGCTGAGACGATGCTTCCAGTGGTGACCTCGGCGCGCTCGCCAATGCTCAGAGTCGCGCCGGTGATGTTGCTAACAAAGAGGGTCTCACAGAGGGTGCAGCTTCCTTGCACGTCGAGGAGATCGGGCCACGACGTTTCATCTCTCTCTCCACGCACCGTTCCGGACAGTGCCACCAGGCGCTCCTGGTGAGAGACGAGCGGATAAGGCCGGATAAGAATGCCTTCAACCCAGCTGAACACCGCGGCGTTGGCGCCGATGCCGAGCGTAAGACACAGAGTCGCCAGGACGCTGAATCCCGGATTGCGCCGCAGCATGCGCAGCCCCAAGCGTACGTCCCGCACGAAATTCTCGATAAGATTCATCTTGCGCGCCTCCCTGCATTCCTCTTTCACTTGCTCGACGCCTCCGAGCGACCGCAAAGCGGCATAACGAGC
>Ga0209380_10002451_pt1 | contig 11867 bp, 8 predicted proteins | sample HubBroMetageWFT6_FD_188347 | JGI IMG/M metagenome (GOLD analysis project Ga0209380, IMG submission 188347) | Warmed and freeze-thawed soil microbial communities from the Hubbard Brook experimental Forest, New Hampshire - Hubbard Brook CCASE Soil... | ecosystem: Environmental > Terrestrial > Soil...
GAACATGAACGTGTTTCCCGAGCGGATGCGGCGGAATCTCGATGCGACGAAAGGTCTGGTGTTCTCGGGGCAGCTTTTGCAGGACCTTGTGGAGCATGGCGCGCCGCGTGAAGACGCTTACAAATGGGTGCAGAGCCACGCGATGGCGGCTTGGGAATCGGAGACGAGTTTCAGGGATCGCGTCGCGTCCGATGCGAATATCCGGAAGTATCTCGATGGAAAGGCACTGGCGCACACGTTTGACTTGCAGCGGCAGCTGCGTGCCGTGGATGCAATTTTCCTGCGCGTGTTCGGGACGAAAGCTTCTGTCGCGATGTGACGGCGCGGTGCGCGTGGCCCGCTCGCGAGAATTGCGCTAGGCCACCGCGAGGTAGATGTAGCGCAGGATGAAGAGTGTGGTGAGGATCCAGAGCAGCAAGCTGATTTCGCGAAATTTGCCTGCGCCGATTTTCACCACTGTGTAGGAAATCACGCCGAGGCTCAGGCCTGTCGCGATGCTGAAGGTAAGCGGCGTGGCGAGCACCGTGACAAACGCCGGAAAAGCGTCAGTGAAATCGTCCCAATTCACGCGCGCCACCGACTGAATCATCAGCGCGCCAACTAAAATCAGCACCGGAGCCGTGGCGAAAGCGGGAATCGCCGTCGCAACGGGCGAGAAAAACACTGCGGCGAGGAAAAGCGCGGCCACAAGAACGTTACTCAACCCTGTGCGCGCACCTGCGGACACTCCCGCGGCGCTTTCGATATAACTTGTGACCGTGGATGTGCCGGTCATCGAGCCAAAAACTGTTCCAACCGCATCAGCGAGCAGGGCGCGCCCCACGCGCGGAATTTTTCCGTCCTTGACGAAGCCTGCCTGCTCGCAAACGGCGACGAGCGTGCCAACGTTGTCCAGCAGATCGACGAAAAGAAATATGAACATGATCTCGAAAAGCCCCAGGTGCAGCGCGCCGCGAAGATCGAACTTCAAAAATGTGAGCGACGGATGCGGAATCGAAACCAGCGCGGTGGGCCACTGCGACATTCCGCGAAAAATCCCCAGCAGCGTGGTGCCCAGAATGCCAATGAGCATCGCGCCTTTCACTTTTCGTACGATTAAAATCAACATCAGCACCAAGCCGAAGCACGCGGCCTGCACTTCGCGGTCGGAAAAACTTCCTATACTCACCAGCGTGGCCGGATTGGCGACGACGAGCTTCGCGTTCTTCAAGCCCACAAACGCGATAAACATGCCGATACCCGCAGCTGTGGAATGTTTCAGCGAATCGGGAATGCCGTTGACGATCTGCTCGCGAATCCCGGACGCGGTGAGAAGGATGAACAGCACGCCGGAGAAAAACACGACGCCGAGAGCCGTTTGCCAGGGAATGTGCATGCCCAGGCAAACGGAATAGGTGAAGTAAGCGTTGAGCGACATGCCGGGCGCCAGCGCGATGGGGTAATTGGCGTAAAGTCCCATCACCAGCGTGGCGGCCGCAGAAGCAATGCACGTCGCGAAAAGAACGCCTTCGGGCGGCATCCCGGCTTGCGCGAGAATTTGCGGATTCACGACGATGACGTACGCCATCGTCATGAACGTGGTGAGCCCGCCGAGCATTTCCTGGCGAACGGTGGTCTGATGTTCCGCCAGCTTGAAATACCGCTCGAGCACCCGGCCTCCGCAATTCGTCAAAAGAATTGCCACTCTAGAGTGGCCCCACGGCAGTGTCAATGTGTGGCGCATCGGCCACCATCGAAATCGGCTACGGCTTTGGAGGCGTTTCTGGGGTCGGCGGCTGGGGAAGGTCTTCTACCGGCGTCGAGGGGCCGATTTTGGTTTCGACGCGGAATTTTTTGTAGTCGCTGTAGCGATCGATTTCATTTTGGCGGACTCTGACGAAAACCACGCGGGCGGCGGCGTGAACTTCGGCATAAGACGGCAGCCAGACTTCGCCGTTGATCTTGGTTTGCTCGAAGACAAGGTTCGTTCCCTTGTCGAGTGAGGCGAGTAAACCACCGCCGATTTTTGCCGTCTCGCTGAAGCGAGCTTCAAGCCGGGCCACGTCGCGAGCCTCTTCGTCAATCCACACCACGCCAACCAGTTTTTGGACGATGGACTCAACCAGCTTGCGCGGCTTGTAGTCGGGATTCGGGCCGAAATCGAAGACGATCACATCCTGTCCGCGAAATCGCTCGCGGCGCGGATTCGTAAAGCTTTCGGCGCGAAGGAAATCGGAAATCTGCGCTTGCTGGCGCTCGTCTTCTTTTTCCTGCTTCTTGGGATCGTTCGCCAATTCCGTCTGCTTCTTCTGGAACTCGCTGAACTCCTTATTGAATCGCTCATCCTCCTTGTGCTTCTGTTCGGCTGTGAGCGGCTTTGAGTCGTCCTTCACCAGGTGCCGAATTTCATCGCCACCGCAATTAAATACGTCGTATTCCTTCACCTCGCGCGAAGTGACCTGTCCCTTCGAATCAAACTTCTCTTCTTCGGCTACGAGATGACAGGTGTATTGCTTCTGCAGTTCCTCGATCGCTTTCTGGTTTTTGGCCACATCGACAAGCAACAATTGAATATCCGGAAGCGGACGGCCTTTGCTATTCGGAAAATCGAAAACGGAATCGTTCACAGGCGCGTTCCACTCGATGCGCGAGACGGCGACGGCGTAAGTGCGGCCTGCGCGACGGAGCGTGATTCGGTAGGGCGCTTCGATGCCATCGACCAGGCGATAGTCAGCATAGTCGAGCTCTTCTGCGGCAGCGTTCTTCGATCCCGGCTGCTGTTGTGCTGCGGCAGGAATGATTTCGCGAACCAGCAAGTGAGTTTGCGCGTCGAAAAATAGTTCGCGGGAAACGCGAGGAGAAAGCGCGATGCGAACGTGATACGCCTTGCGCCCGCCCACATCCTCCGTATCAACCAGCTGCAAGCCGAATTTGGACTTCTTCGCGTCGGCCAGCCTGCTATTCAAGTAACGCCCTGCTGCTTCCCACTCCGAAGCGACAGCGCCGGTGAGAGTGTGCGGAGGGCCCATTGAGTCGGAAGAGGCATCGGCACCCGTGTCCTGGCCCCAAGCTGATTTTCCGTTGTAGGCCTCGATCATGCGACGCGGCTCGATGATGATTTCCGAATAAAACTTGTCGGGCGCCTTGGTGATCAGGGAATAAGTGCCGGACTGCCCGGTTGCATCGTCGGTCAGGCTTCCGGTGCTGCTGGCGGTTTGAATTCTAGCGAGAGCCTTCGCGCCGCCTTCGGCGTGAACGTATTCGTCCACAATCTTCTGCGCGGATTGCGCGAAGCACGGGCTGCCGCCAGCATTCAGGAGAACAAACCAAAAAGGCAGCAGACGCTTTCGGGTGGCCGCGATTTTCACCAAACGAGCGTAGCACGTTGCGGGCGACCTACTAACGCGATGTAGGTCGGATTGACTTGTAGCACGACCGGAGCCTAACATCACCCAAACGTTCCCATAGGGCGGCAAATTTCGACGTTCCCGACAATCTCGATGTAACGCCGGCCGGCCATCGAGCACTATTTAAAATGCCACGCGAAGCAGTTGCGGCGTTGCCACTCACGGACGCCGCGCGTCTGACCCCGACTCAATGGCTTGTCTGCGCTGTCGCAGCCCTCGGTTTCTTGTTTGATCTCTACGAATTTCTGGTGATGCCGCTGATCGTGCGGCCGCTGCTCGCAGATCTGGGCCACTTGAAGCCCGGTACTCCGGCGTTCAACCTTTGGGTGGGCCTGCTGTTTTTCATTCCCACCGCGACCGGAGGCGTGTTCGGCCTTCTCGGCGGCTATTTGATTGATCTTCTCGGGCGCCGCCGCGTGCTGGTCTGGAGCATACTTCTTTACGCTTTCTCCGCGTTGGCAGCGAGTTACGCCACTTCGCTGCATCAGGTCATGTTTTTTCGTTGCACGACGGTGATCGGTGTTTGCGTGGAGTATGTGGCATCGGTCACGTGGCTGGCGGAACTTTTCTCGAATCCAAAGCAAAGAGAGTCCGTGCTAGGCTACGCGCAAGCTTTCTATCCCCTAGGCGGCTTCGTGGCCGCCGGCGCCTACTTTGCGGCCGTCACTTGGTCAGCGCACCTTCCGGCGATCCATGGAGTTCACGAAGCCTGGCGGTACACGTTGCTCGCAGGGCTTATTCCTGCGGTCCCGCTCATTGTAGTTCGACCGTTTTTACCCGAGTCGCCCGTATGGCGTGAGAAGAAATCGCTTGGGAAATTGGAACGCCCCAGCTTTCGGGAACTATTCCGGCCAGCTTTGCGACGGACCACTCTGGTGACAACGCTCTTGATGGGCGCAACGTCGGCGCTCGCGTTCGGAGCCATCCAGCACACGGCCCGGATCGTTCCCGGGCTCGCCGACGTTCGTAAGCTGCCTCCAAAACAAATCGAACAGACCGTGAGCCACGTACAAGTGCTTCAAGAACTGGGTGGCGTAGTCGGGCGCGTGATATTTGCGGTACTGGTTATCCGCATCGCGTCGGAACGGCGCCGTATGCGGATTTTCCTGGTGCCCGCGTTTATTGTGTTCGCGTGGCTCTATTTCTTCGCCGCAACGCGGACGCTGGCCCAACTTGGCTTCGGCATCTTTCTTGCGACGCTGTTGTTTAACGGACTGCACAGCTTTTGGGGCAACTACATGCCTCGCGTCTATCCCACGCACCTGAGAGGCACCGGCGGAAGTTTCGCGATGAATCTTGGGGGCAGAACAATTGGCGCCTCTGCTGCGCTCGCGACAACTCAACTCGCCAATGTGATGCCAGGCTCGGGACCCTCGGTGCAACTGTCCTACTCAGCTGGAGCAGTCGCCTTGGTGGCGTGCGCGCTGGCTTTGGCCGGGAGTGCTTGGCTAGGCGAGCCCGCGAGCGAACAGCTTCCCGACTGACAGCTCGCGGCTTGACTTGCACTGCGACCGCAGCCTAACATCGCGCCCACTTAACTAGCCGTACTTCCGGAAAAATGATCGGTAAAACCCTTTCGCACTACGTCATTCTCGAAAAACTCGGCGGCGGCGGCATGGGTGTGGTCTACAAGGCCGAAGATACCAAGCTCGGCCGCCAGGTGGCGCTCAAGTTCTTGCCTGAAGGATTCTCGAAAGATCGCGCGACGCTCGAACGATTTCAGCGCGAAGCCCGCGCGGCCTCGGCGCTGAATCACCCGAACATCTGCACGATTTATGAAATTGATGTGGTAAATGACGGCGGGGAGACTGTTCCCTTCATCGCCATGGAGCTGCTCGAAGGCCAAACGCTGAAGCACCGCATCGGCGAGAAGCCGCTCGCGTTTGACCAGGTGCTCGACCTGGGGATTCAGATTTCCGACGCGCTCGATGCCGCCCATGCAAAGGGCATCATTCATCGCGACATCAAGCCAGCCAATATTTTTGTAACGCGCCGCGGCCAAGCCAAGGTACTCGATTTCGGCCTGGCCAAACTCGCACCGGAGCACGTCGGCGTTGGCGCAGGCACTTCGGCATTACCCACGATCGGAAGCGAAATGCTGCTGACAAGTCCGGGAACAGCGGTGGGCACAGTTGCTTACATGTCGCCCGAGCAGGTGCGCGGCGAAGAACTCGATGCGCGTTCGGATCTCTTCAGCTTTGGCGCAGTGCTCTACGAGATGGCGACGGGCCGCCAGGCGTTTACGGGGAATACGGCGGGCGTGATCACCGAAGCGATTTTGAATCGCGCGCCTGCACCGCCCACGCGCGTGAATCCCGATCTACCGGGCGAATTTGAAATCATCCTGGCGAAAACACTCGAAAAAGATCGCGAGCTCCGTTGCCAGACAGCGGCAGAGCTGCGCGCCGATCTGAAGCGCCTGAAACGCGAAACGGAATCAAGCCGCTCGGGAATTGGCTCCGGCTTTTCAAGTGGCACGGCTAAAGCCTCACCTGCCGCCACCCCGCCTTCCGCCAAGCGTACGTGGATCGCCGCGGCACTCGCCGGCACAATTGCGCTTGTTGCCGGGTTGGCTGCAGGCGCATTTCTTGCAACACGCGCGAAACCCGTATCGCAACCGCTCTATCACCAGGTGACATTCCGGAGAGGTACCGTCTTCGGCGGTCGCTTCGGTCCGGATGGCCAGACGGTCTATTACAGCGCAGCTTGGGATGGAAAACCCGCTGAAATCTATTCCGCCCGCGCTGGTAGTCCGGAGTCTGCGTCGCTCGGTCACTCGGGAACGCAACTGCTGGGAGTCTCGTCAACCGCCGAGATGATTTTATTGCTGAACAGCAGCACCGGTGAGTTTCAACAGTTTGGTACTTTGGCGCGGATGCCGATTGGCGGCGGAGCGCCGCGCGAGCTGCTCAACGACGTGAACTGGGCAGATTGGCCGAGCGACGGATCGAAGGTGGCCATTGTTCGGGTACAAGGCGGGTTCAGCCAGTTAGAGTTTCCGATTGGCAAAGTGCTCTACAAAGCCCCCGCGGGGTGGATCGGTGACCCAAGAATTTCTCCGAAGGGCGACCGAATCGCTTTCCTGGAACATCCGTTATTGGCGGATGACGGAGGAAGCGTTGCGATTGTGGACCTGGCCGGCACTCACAAGACTTTGGCAAGAAACTGGATCAGTCAAGATGGGTTGGCATGGTCTCCCAACGGAGAGGAAATCTGGTTCACCGCCACTCACGAAGGCCTCGGGCGAGCTTTGTATGCCGTCGATATGTCCGGGAAACAACGGCTGCTTGCGCGCGTTCCCGGCACGCTGACGCTACTTGATACGACTTCAGACGGACGCGTACTGCTACGCCGCGAAGCGGGACGTCAAGAAATAAAGGCCTTTATTGATGGCGCCACTCAGCTGCGGGAGCTGTCATGGTTTGATTTTTCGCTGCCCGCGGACTTGTCGGCTGACGGAAAAACTTTGTTATTCGGCGAGGTGGGCGAAGCGGGCGGTGCCACCTACGGAATTTACACTCGAGGGACAGACGGCTCTCCGGCCGTCCGGCTCGGCGATGGCAACCCGCAAGCCCTTTCGCCGGATGGCAATTGGGTGCTGGCAATCACTCACGAAACACCCGAGCAGCTATTTTTGTTACCGATCAAGGCCGGAGCGCCACGCGTGATAACGAATGACGCGATCGACCATTTCACAGCGCGATGGATGCCGGATGGAAAACAGGTGGTCTTTACGGGAAGCGAACCCGGGCATGGCCCACGGCTCTACGTGCAGGATCTGGAAGGCGGAAAGCCACGCGCGATCAGTGCGGAAGGCTCAGCGGTGTCGTTCTTCGAAGTTTCGCTGGACGGAAATTTTGTGGTATCTCTCGGCGTGGACGGGAACCGTTGGCTTTACCCAGTGGGCGGAGGCGAGCCGAAACCAATGCCCGGTATTCAAGCCATCGAACGCATAGCAGGATTTACGGCGGACGGAAAATCGGTCTTCGCGTACAACACTGCTGGATTGCCTTGTGTGATTACGCGAATCGATCTCGCAACGGGCAAGCGGACGGTATGGAAACAGATTGTGCCCGCCGACGCCGCTGGAGTGGACGCGATTGGCGGCGTCATCATCACGCCCGACGCAAAATCCTTCGTGTATTCCTACCCGCGAGTGCTTTCGGATCTCTACGTGGTGGAAGGGTTGAAATAGCTGCAGGCGATTCGACCCGCTATTGCACTCGCTGGATGTAGCGAGCCTCCGAAGTATCCACTTTCACCTTGTCGCCGGTTCCCACAAACGGCGGCACGTTGATCACAAGCCCTGTCTCAAGCTTCGCGGGTTTCATCACGGAACTGGCCGTCGCCTTCTGAATGCTGGGCTCAGTGTCGACGACCGTCAGATCAACGGTGTCCGGAATCAACACGCCGATCGGCTTCTCATCGTAATATTCGATTTTCACGGGCATATTCGCGATCAGGTAATCCTTCGTGTCGCCCACGATGTCGTTCTGCAGCGCCAGTTGCTCGTAGTTCTCCGTGTTCATGAAGTGGTGGCCATCGCCGTCGCTATAAAGGTATTGGAATTCGATCTCATCCACGATCACTTTTTCGACGAATTCCTCGGCGCGGAACCGGTAGTCGGTCATTGACCCCGTGCGCAGGTTGCGCATCTTCGTCTGCATGGCGGCGCGCTTGTTGCCGGGCGTGCGGTGATCCACGCTGTATACGTGATACAGGTCGCCCTCGTGCTGAATGATCATGCCTGCGCGCAGTTGGGTAGCTTTCAAGGCGCTCATCGGATGCTCCTGAATTTCGCTGGGTGTTTCCTGCAGAGTCGCAAGCAGCGGCGCCTGCCAAGCAAGAAATTCACGCTATGACGAAACATCAATTATAGCGGCCCTTCGCGCATCGGGTCAAACATCTAGAAAACGCTTCAGGCCACAATCGCAGGAATCCAACGCTCGCGGCTCGCGTCAAACCAAATGGCGGCTTGGCGTGGGCGGCGGGATCATAGCCCGGCAAATCCCGCTCAACTCCAAAGAGGCATCAATAACCATGGCTCGCAGAAACCATCTCAATGCAATCCTGGCAGTCGCGCTTGTACTTACGTCGGCCGGCTTCCTGAAAAATGCCGTACACCGCGCCGCGGCCTTCGCAAATCCCAACGCTCACTCCGAAATCTCGCGCCTCGCCGAAGAGATGCAATGGAAGCCGGGCATGACCATCGCGGACATCGGCGCCGGAGACGGAAGCTACAGCTTCGCCGCCGAGAAGATTGTAGGCGCATCAGGACACGTCTACGCCACTGAAATTGACGCCGCAAAGCTGGCCACACTTCGCGATGAAGTCGCCAAGCAAAAACTCGCCAATGTCACGGTCGTGGAAAGCGCAGCCGACGACACCAAGCTCCCCTCCGGCTGCTGCGACGCAATTTTTCTGCGCCGCGTCTACCACCACATCACCGCCCCAGAGACCTTCGACAAAAATCTGCTGCGTTCGCTAAAACCCGGCGCGCGTCTCGCCATCATCGACTTCGCGCCGGACAACAGCCTCCCGCCAGTCGAAGGCGTCCCCGCCAATCGCGGAGGCCACGGCATCCCGCAACCAATAATGGTCGATGAAATAACCGCGGCAGGCTTGCGCGCCGAGAAAACGATCAATCACTGGTCAGGCAACGACTACTGCGTAATTTTCACAAAGCCAAATCAATAAAAAAGCGGCGCCGTGGGATTCGCAAAAACTATTGGAGCGCTGTGAGCCGCTGCCAACCCGGTCCTGGGCTCGTATCGGAATTAACCACGGTCCCGGTTCCGTTGATCCAGTAATTGTGGTGCGGCCCCGTCCAAACATCACGCTGGTTACCGAGCGGGTCGACGGTTGGTGTGATGCCCACAAGCACATTGTCGAACGACTGCACCTGTGCTGCTTGCGCCGCCTGCCTGCGCTCAAACGCGCTAACCTGGTTCTGCATCGCGCGCATTTTCGCTTCAAACTGCTGCACCTGTGCGCTCAGCGCCGCCATCCGCTGCTGCTGCCTCGCTCTCTGATACTGCAGGCCCTCGGCGTCCATCTGCTTCTGATATTCCTTCCACTTCGCGCTGATCGTGAAAGTTTCCGATACATGCAGAAGAATCGCGCGTGCCTCTGCCACTTCGGACGCCGGAGCAATAAAACTTCCCAGCCCATCTGCGACCCAAAGCCCCTGCAACAGAGTCGTGTGCGCGTACGCATACGCGATCCGCGACGCGCCGCCTTCCTCGCAGCGGTACGTGATCTGCCCCTCGGTTGCCTCCACCGGAGTCGTCTCCGATGGAATGTAATTTTTCACCGCCGGCGTGGAATCGCTCGGCTGCGGCTCGAGTTTCTGGCAAAGCTCCCTGAATCGCGCAAACGCGTAAAGCCGCGCAAAATCCCGCCCCGAACGATAGCGCGCAACCGTCAGCTGTGCCTGAGCTCCCAGGTCGACCGTTTCTCCCTCGCGCGGATGATTTTGCGTCGGGAGCGAATACGGCGGAATCGCCACGTCGCCTAGGCGAATATTGATTTTTTCGTCCGGCGACTTCAAATCCAGCATCGCGCGCGCATCCGAAAACCCCAGCCGGTAGACGCCGCCCTTTGCTTCCCATCCCTCCGGCACCTCGGCGGTAAAAGCGTGCTCGAGCGAATCCTCAAATTTCACATACGTGACTTTAGGAAGTGGCGCTGCGGAGTTTGCTGAAGAAATCGCCGAGCCAAAAGCAGCCGCGCCTAAGACCGCGAAGCACACGACCAGAAATAACCGTGCACGCATTTTGCCCCTTTCCGCCTCATCCCGGTGCGGCGTGCGCGCTGGGTAAGACGTTGCAATGAAACCACGAAAGCGGCAGAAAATCTCGCCGCAAATTCTAGGGCTGCGGATGCGCCCGGCCCTCCGCCATCACTTTTTCCACTTCGTCCGGATTCCGCGGCAACTTCTCCGTCATCACCCGGTGCCCGTCGCCTGTCACCAGCACATCATCCTCAATCCGCACGCCAAGGTTCTCGTCGCGAATATAAATCCCCGGCTCGATCGTGATTGTCATCCCAGCCTTCAGCGGCTGCCGAAAATCCGTCGGGTCGTGAACGTTCAACCCCAAGCCGTGCCCCAACCCATGCACAAAATATTTTCCAAGCGGCTTGCCGTCCTTATCCTTCCCGTGCGTGTTGATGTAATCAGCCGCGATGGTATGCAAACTACCCGGCCTGCCATACATGAATACGCCCGGCTTCACCGCCGCAATCGCCGCATTCTGCGCGCCCAGCACGATGTCGTAAATTTCGCGCTGCCTCGCCGTGAATTTTCCATTCGCCGGCACCGTACGCGTAATGTCAGCGTCGTAGCCTCCATACTCACCCGCCACGTCCATCACCACCACGTCTCCATCCTTAATCTGATTATCGAGCGCATCGTAGTGCAGCACCGTGGAGAAAAATCCCGCTCCAACAATCGGCGCATAAGCTTCGCGCGAGCACCCTTCCCATTTGTGAATTTCTTCCATCTTCGCGCCCACTTGATATTCCATCAGCCCCGGCTTCATCAGTTTCATCGCCGCGAGTTGCGCGTCCACGGAAGCATCCACCGCCTTTTGCAGCAATTCCACCTCTCCCGGCGATTTCACCATCCGCATTTCGGTCAAAATCGATTGAGCATCCTCGATTTCCGACTGCGGTGGAAGCGCATCCTTCAACCAATCGTGCCAGGTGTGAAGCTGCGGATACCCATTCTCCGGTCCTTTCGGCAACAGCGCATAGAATTTCGGATTCGTCTTCGCCAGCGCAGCGAGATCGCCGCGCAATTCCGCAAAAGGTCTCACCGCCTGAAAACCCGTCTTCTCCGCAACGCCCGGATCATTCGGTCCCAGGTGCGCGCCGCCCCAAATCGCTTCGCGCGGATCGCGCGGCGGCAGATACAGAATCTCCATGGGCGCCCCAGAAGTTTTCGCAGCAGCCGAATCAGGAATCAGAACGAGCGCCGCGTCCGGTTCGCTATAGCCGGTGAGGTAATAAAAATCTTCGTCCTGAAAAAACACCGCGACCTCTCCCGCATCATTCCGGCTCGTATAACCAAAAAGCACCACGGGCCCGTCCGCTTCCGCGCGCAATTTTGCGCGCCGCCCCTGATATTCCGCCGCCGGCTGCGGAAATCGTGCCTGCACCAGCACCGCCACAAATAGCAATGCCAGCGCCGCGATCGTCCCGCGAAGCACGAGCGTCCGAAATTTCATACGAGTTCCTCCGATGCTAGTAGACGAACCGCGATGATAAAAGGGTAGGAAGAATAACGCTACAAAGTTAAAACCCCGGCGCGCCCGTCGATGCCGGCCGCACTTCCCCAGCTTCCACGCCAAACCGCCACCGGTCAATATATGTCTGTCCGAGCGACATCAACCCGGTATACAAATACCCCCACACAAACAGCACCAGAAACGGAACGGTTGCGTAATTTTCCATCTCGATCGCGTACACCACCGCCGCCGC
>Ga0209380_10002455_pt1 | contig 11845 bp, 8 predicted proteins | sample HubBroMetageWFT6_FD_188347 | JGI IMG/M metagenome (GOLD analysis project Ga0209380, IMG submission 188347) | Warmed and freeze-thawed soil microbial communities from the Hubbard Brook experimental Forest, New Hampshire - Hubbard Brook CCASE Soil... | ecosystem: Environmental > Terrestrial > Soil...
CAGATCGATCTGGGTGAACTCCGGCTGGCGGTCGGCGCGCAGGTCTTCGTCGCGGAAGCAGCGCACGATCTGAAAATATTTGTCGAAGCCGGAGATCATGAGGATCTGCTTGAACAGCTGCGGCGACTGCGGCAGCGCATAGAACGTGCCGGGCTGCACACGGCTCGGCACCAGGTAATCGCGCGCGCCCTCGGGCGTAGAGCGGGTCATGAAGGGGGTTTCGATTTCGAAGAATCCCTGCGCGGATAGATAATCGCGGATGGCCTTCGCCACTTTGTGGCGCAGCTCGATGTTGAACTGCATGACCTCGCGGCGGAGATCGATGTAGCGATATTTCAGGCGCGTCTCTTCGTTGGTGAGCGCGGTGTCGGAGGGCAGGAACGGGGGCAGCTTCGACTCGTTCAGAATGCGCAGCTCTTCGGCAACGAGTTCGACTTCGCCGGTTGCGATGTTTTTGTTCACGGTGCTGGCATCGCGCAGCTTCACTGTACCAGTGACGGCGATCACATATTCGTTGCGCAGAGCCTCGGTCTTGGCGTGGATGGCGGCGTCGCGCTCGGCGTTGATCACCACCTGGGTGACGCCGGTGCGGTCGCGGAGATCGACGAAAATAAGGCTGCCCAGGTCGCGCCGCTTGTTGACCCAGCCCATCAGGACGGCCTTTTTGCCGGCATCGGAGGGGCGGAGGGCGCCGCACATATGAGTTCGTCGCAGATCGCCTAAAAAATCGAGCAAGATGTGTCCTTAGGGTGAGAATTACGGCGGAAAGCCGAATCAAGGATTATAAAGGGAAGCGAGCCAGACGCGCGATTAACGTGTCGCAAAGAACCCTTCGGCGCGCTTCGCTTGCTCAGGGCAGGCAGCGACACTTCGTGCGGCTCGCCCGGATTCCCTTTGGCAAGCTCAGGGCAGGCTCTCACCGCGCAAAGGACGCTTGTTCGGAATGACAATGCTATCTCGCAACAGCGGCATTTACCAGTCTCCCCAGTGTGCTGCCGTAGCTTGATGAAACTTGAGCTTCCATGCGCCTTCCTGCTTCACCCAGACTGAACTGAAATGCTGGTAGCGCGGGGGAGGGCCTTGATCTTCCTGAGGCGCTTCGCGCACGATCGCGTCGTAGGTGACGATGGCAGCATCCTCACCTACGATTACGACTTTCAGATCGTAGGGCGTCAGTTCAAGCAGATCGGAATCGCCCAGGTTGTCCGCGGCTTCCTGACCCTCGAGCAACTTTCCATCCACGCCGACCAGCGAGAAATCTGGGCTCAGGGTGCGCTTGAAGAATACTCCGTCATCTTTCTTCTTGGCCTCGATCAGACTTTTTTCGTTGGCGATCAGGGTCTGGTCGAGCGGACTTAGAGCCTTCTCTGGCTGCTGGGCCGGAGAGACTCCGGCCACGACAACCACCAGAGTGAAAAGGACGGCGCATGTCAGCATGGAACGAGTTTTACTCATAGCTATTCTCGAATCTGGGCTACGCTCGAATCTTTGTTACTCTTGAATCTTCCGCGCCAGGTCTCCACGCGGAACTGAGATCTGTTCTCCGGTGGCAAGATTTTTCAGGGCGAAGGCGTCCGCCTTCACTTCGTTTTCGCCGACGATCAAAATGTATTTTGCTCCGGCTTTCGTGGCCGTCTCGAAGGATTTTTTCAGGCGGAAGGTCTCGTCTCCCAAATCCACGACGAGATCGTGGCGGCGCATTTCCCGCGCCAGGCGCGCTGCCTCGGCGTTCATTCCCGTGCCCAGCGGAGCGACGTATACATCCGGCTTGCGCACTACGCTCTCGGCGGGAGTTGATTCCTGCAGCGACAGGACCAGCCGGTCTTCGCCGATGGCAAAGCCAATTCCCGGAGCGGCGGGCCCGCCGAGAGCTTCGGAGAGTCCGTCGTAGCGGCCGCCGCCGAGGATGGCGTTTTGCGCGCCCAGGGCTCCGTGGGTAAATTCAAAGGCGGTACGGGTGTAGTAATCGAGGCCGCGCACGAGGCGGTCGTTTATTTGAAACTCGACCCCGACAGCTCGCAGAATCTGTTGCACAGCGTCAAAATGTTTACGGCATGCTTCGTCAAGAAATTGGCTGATGCGGGGCAGCGTCGCGATGATGGGCTGATCCTCGGGCACTTTGCAGTCGAAGACGCGCAGGGGATTGGTGACCGCGCGACGCTGGCAATCCACGCACATCTTGTCTTTAACTGGATCGAGAGCCTGGCGCAGGGCTTCGTTAAAGGCAGCGCGATCATTGGAGCAGCCGACGGAATTCAGTTCGAGATTCCAGTTTGCAATTCCCAGACGATCGAGCAGAGTGGCCAGCATCTCGAGCAACTCGGCATCGCGCGCGGGAGAATCGCTGCCCGCCGATGCCGGGCCGATGACTTCGGCGTCGATCTGATAAAACTGGCGATAGCGGCCTTTTTGCGGGCGTTCGCGGCGGAACATGGGGCCGATGCAGTAGAGCTTGTTCAGGCCGCGGTCCCAAAGTTTGTGCTCGATGTAGGCGCGAACGATACCGGCTGTGGCCTCGGGGCGAAGGGTGAGGGACTGTCCTTTGTCGCTTTCGGCGCGGCCACGATCTTCCCACGTGTACATCTCTTTCGCGACGATATCGGTTTCTTCGCCTACGCCACGGGCGAATAGTTCTGTCGACTCAAAGATCGGCGTGCGAATTTCCTGGAAGTTGTAGGCGCGGAAGACATCGCGCACCGCCGACTCGACAAAATTCCACAGCGCGGTTTCGGGCGGCAACAGGTCTCGCGTTCCTCGGACGGCTTTGATCATTGGAAACCAGCTCTTAGCTCTCAGCTCTTAGCTCTTAGCTCTCAGCTTTCAGCTAATACAATCGAGTAGATGCTCCGGTTTTGCTGACGGCTGAGAGCTGACGACTATCTTTCCCGCAAATATTCTTCTGTATACCCCAAATAGTTCCGGGCGTAGCGCATGATCGATTCCTGATCTTTCTCATCCAATTTGCGGCGGAACTTTCCGGGAGAGCCCATCCATAACGATCCTGGCTCGACCACCGTGCGCTCGGGAATCAGCGTTCCGGCTGCGATGATCGAGCCGGCTCCGATCTTTGCGCCGTTCAGAATGATCGATCCCATGCCGATCAGGCAGCGGTCTTCAACGATGCAGCCATGCAGTGTAACCGAATGGCCTACGGTGACGTACTCGCCCAGGGTCACGCCATACTGATTCTTCATGCCGTGGAGCACGCTGCAATCCTGGACATTCGAGTGCGCGCCGATGCGGATGGCGTAAACATCGCCGCGCAGCACGGCGTTCATCCACACTGAGGCATGTTCGCCGAGCACAACGTCGCCGATGATCTGGGCCGACTCATCCACATAACAGGTTGCTGGAATCACCGGCTTCATACCTTTAAAGGATCGAATCATGGTTCAGACCATACCGTCACGACGCCGCGGCTGAGGAAATTGAACATAGCACGATTTGAGGTAATGGTGCAGTTTGGCGCTTTTTTTGGGGTGGTGGTGAAGTTTGACCCGAGCGAGGGCGTGGTGGCGGGAGATCCCTCGGCCCGCTGGTGAAAGCGCGGGCCTTCGGGATGACGCCGGAAGAGATGGAGCCGCCGGATTTTTCAAACCGACACATTACCCTCTTTAACCCCAGCACATCTTTTTACATCCCGCCGACATGGTCGTGACACTCAGGTCCGCCGGCGTGGCTAATCTCCAAATTGTAAGCGGATTGCAGTGCGCGACCGGCTGAACCTCAACCACGAGAGCGACTGTTCGGAACCCGGTCCCGGAATGATTCGCAATAACTTTAAGGAGAACAACATGAAGAAAACATTCTTATTATTCGGGTTGCTGATGTCGCTAGCCATTCCTTCGGGATTGTGGGCGCAGGGCTACTCCCAGACCAACCTGGTCTCCAATGTCGCCGGCGTAGCCACCACGACAGACCCTCAACTGTTGAACCCCTGGGGAATTTCCGTTCTCCCCGGACAAGATTTCTGGATCGCCGACAACAACAGCGGCGTCTCCACGCTCTATGACCAAAATGGCAACAAAGACAATGGGCTGATCGTGACCATACCAGGGGCGTCAAGCAATCCAAACGGTAATTGCAGCCCTGGTTGCCCGACGGGAACCGTGGCCAATGTCAATGGCACGTACTTCGCCGGCGGCTCGTTCATTTTCGACACGGAGGACGGCCTCGTCGTCTACTGGAACGGCGCCAGCAACACCGCAATCGTCGGTAAAGACAATTCTGCCAGCGGTGCGGTTTACAAAGGTCTCGCCTTGCTTGGCACCAACCTGCTGGCGGCCAACTTCAACAGCGGCAAGGTAGACGTCTACGATTCGAACTACACCCTCACTTCGTTGGGCGGAACGTTCACCGATCCAAACCTTCCCGCGGGTTTCGCTCCGCATGGCATCCACGTTATCGGTAACCAGGTCTATGTCGCCTACGCGATGCAGGATACGCCCAAGCACGATGCGGTCCCGGGCGCTGGCGCTGGGCAAGTGGATATCTTCGACACAAACGGCAACTTCGTGAGCACCTTCGTCGCCGCCGGCGCCACAAACAACCTGAACGCACCCTGGGGCGTGGTGGCAACTCCGGCCAGCTTCGGAACCTTCGCCAACGATATCCTCGTCGGGAATTTCGGCGACGGCACTATTAGTGCATTCGACACCACCGGGAAATTTCTCGGGCAACTCACCAACTCTGCAGGCAACGTACTGGTAAATCCAGGCTTGTGGGACATGGTGTTTGGCGGAGGTGGTGGTGCCAATAACGATCCAGGCACTCTTGGCACTCTCTATATCACTGCTGGCGGCAGCGCCGGCCAACCCAATTTCCCGGCCGGAGGAAGCGCAACGGCTGTGTTCGCCAGCCTTGTCCCGGCGTCCGCGGTTAACGCGCCGGGGTTCTCTCTGAGTCTTTCGGCCCAGACCACAACCGTCGCGCCGGGCGGTTCGGCTAACCTGATGATCAGCGCGGCTGCGGTTGGAGGATTCAACAGTCAGATTTCGCTTACCTGTACCGCGCCCGCTGGTTTGACCTGTTCTTTCAACCCCACGACGATCTCTGCCGGCGGCACTTCGTCCTCTACGTTAACCATCGCTGCCGCCGCGACAGCGCCGGGTAGTGGTGGATACAGCGTACCCGGCATGGGGTTCCTGTTGCCTGGTCTGGGCCTATTCGGGAGCGTTCTCACCACTCGCAAACGGAAACCGCTTACCCGCAAGAGCACTCGGTGGATGAGTCTGCTGGGTCTGCTGCTTTTCGTGTCACTGTTTGCCCTCGGATGCGGAAGCAGTAACAGTTCAAGCACTCCGCCCCCGCCAACAAACCAGCAGGCCACTGTGATGGTGACGGGCACGTCCGGCTCGCTGAGCCAGTCCGCCACCGTAAGTGTCACCGTCAACTAAAACAAACCGGATCGATGTCAGGCCTGGGCAAGGGCGCAGTCTGTGCGTCCTTGCCCAAGGCCGGACCTGCCGTCGCATTCCCACTCCGGCACTGGTCCCAAAAGAAACGCTCGCGGCGGCGGCACTTCACGCCTCTTCATGCTACAAAAGAATCTGGTTTCCCCATCCGAGCGTTTCCGGTGCGCGCGGGATTCGACCCTCTGAGCCTCATCTCGACCACAGGTGGGCTCTATGCAGCGTGCGGCGCCCGTTCGTGCCAGCATTCTGGCTTTCTGTTTACTATCCCTTGCAGCCCTGGCTTGCGCCCAGGATGGCGCTACTGGCGCCATTCGTGGCACGGTCGTCGATCCGCATGGCTTGCGCATTGCGGGCGCCGGCATTGCTGTCGTGAGTATCGCTACCGGCTCCCACTATTCCGCCACCTCCGATGCAGAAGGCCGATTTTCTATCGACCTGCTGCCGCCAGGCGATTACTCCGCCCGAGTGGTGGCCGAGGGCATGTCGCCCCAGATTACGCCGCAGATCCATGTTGATGTAGGGGCTGCCGCAGAACTTGAATTTCATCTTACGATCGCCGGCAAGGAGGAAAAGGTGACCGTCTCAGGCGCCCCCGCACTGGTGGAGACTCAACCGAATGGCGTTTCGACTTTGCTTGACGAGCGAGCCATCGGCGATATCCCGCTGAACGGACGCCGCTTCAGCGATCTGATGCTGCTCTCGGGCGGAGTGACGCAAGACCCGCGCAGCCTGACCTCGGCCACCAACGGCGATCTTTCTTTTGGCGGCCTGCGAGGGTTCCAGAATAGTTTTCTGGTCGACGGCGGCGATTTTAATAATGCTTTTTTCGCCCAGGCGCGCGGGCTGTATCGCACGCCTTACCAGTTCTCGAACGAAGTGGTGCAGGAGTTCCGCGTCTCGTCGAATTCCTACGGGGCCGAACAGGGGCGCGCGGGCGGTGCGGTGGTGAACGTGGTCACGAAATCCGGCTCCAATCACTGGCACGGCACGGGGCTGTATTACATTCGCGACAGCGGATTCGGCGGGGCAGCCGATCCGTTTGTTGGCTTTAAGCCTCACAGCCGGCAGCAGCAAGGAGGAGGCACGCTGGGCGGTCCGATCAAGAGGAATAAAATCTTTTTCTTCGCGGGATTCGATCAGCATTACTTCCACGTTCCCGATGTCGTTGAATTTCTCGATGGATCCATGCAGGTGGTGCCGCAAGCCGGCACCGGACCATATTCGCCTGGCGATTATGAGGCGAGCGACCAGGCGCTGGTGTTCGCGGCCGCCGCACAGCTGACGGCACTCGCGGGATCCTATCCCGCGGCGCAAATCGGCAACGCGTTCTACAGCAAGCTGGACATCAATCTCACGCCGCGCAATCAGTTGGCGCTGCGCTACAACTCGTCACGCTATTGGGGATCGAACAACGTCTTTCTCGATCCCGCGAGCCCGGTTACGTACGATTCCATCTCCAACAACGGAGAAGAGATGGTGTCTACCGATACGGGTTCGGCGGCGCTGATTTCAGGCATCTCGCCGCGCGTGATAAGCCATCTCCGCGCTCAGTTCTCCCGCGATCTGCGCCAGTCTTTTACGAATACCAGCAATACGCTGATCAAGGTGACCGACATCATCGATGGCATTGGACGCTCCGACCAGCTGCCGCGGGCTACGCGCGAGCACCGCGCCCAGCTTGCCGAAACGCTCAGCCTCGATACGAGCCGACATTCTCTCAAGTTCGGCGGCGATTCTCTCATCACCTGGCTTTACGATTACTTTCCCAGCCAGCAAAGCGGCGAATATATCTTCGATATCATCAAGGTCGATCCCTTTACGTTTGAGCCCATGGAAGCCGGGCTGCCGCTCACGCCGCTTCGGGCTTATGCACATGCGATGCCGAAGTATTATCTGCAAAACTTCGGCGCGGATTCTTCGAATCCCAACAGCAACGATTATGCGGCGTTCGCCCAGGACACGATTCGCACGACCAGCCATTTAGCTCTGAACCTGGGCGTGCGCTGGGATTTGCAAACTTTCACGACGGCGGGACTGATCTCGAATCCGCTGTTTCCGCCGGCGGGCAAGGTTCCGTTCAATCCGCACAACTTCGCTCCGCGGGCGGGGCTTGCGTATTCCATTGGCAAGACTCACCCGTTGGTTATCCGCGCGGGTTACGGATTGTTCTATGTTCGCATTCCGCAGATTTACAATTCGGCGATTGCCACGGAAAACGGCGTCACCGACGCGCAAGTCTTTCTCAACAACTCCAACTATTACGACCATCAGGTCTTTCCCGTGTATCCGAACCCGCTTGTGACGTGTGGGCTGACACCGGTGTCATGCAACCTTCCCGCCGGATTCACCGAGGGCGTCACCAACGACGTTTCGGCCTTCGCGCCTAACTTCGTGACACCACGCGTGCAACAAACTAGTCTTACGCTTGAGCGCGAAATAGCCAGCCACACCACGGTTGCGGTCTCTTATCTTTATGTGCACGGCGAACATCTCATCCGAGCGCTGGATGTGAATCTTCCGCCGCCACTCGCGCTGACTTATCCCCTTTTCGATTCGACTGGGACGATTTTTCAGGGTGGGTTTTATACTGTCGATTCCTTCGCCACCTGGCAGTACACTTCATCGCTGACCTGCCCGTTCCCGCCGTGCATCAATGCACTCGGGAGGCCCATCGCGCAACTCGGATCGATTGACGAATTTCAAAGCGCGGCTTCGAGTGTGTACAACGGCGCGACGCTTACCATCAACCGGCGCATGGCGCACGGAGCGTATCTGCGTCTTTCCTATACGTACGCGCGCGCCATCGATGATGGCCAGGACGCACTCGTGGCCGGCGAGCCTGCGGAGGTGCAGAATTCCTACAACCCGAACGGCGAGCGCGGCCCCAGTGTAACTGACCAGCGCAATCGTTTCGTTGCAGCTTTCTCGGTTGAGCCTCGCCCCTTCCACCGCGAGCACGAACTGCTGGGCCACATGTTGAACAACTGGAAAATCGCCGGCGTCGTGACTGCCGGCAGCGGACGCCCCGTCAACGCCACCGTTGACGGCGACCCTAACCAGGACGGGAACTACGACAACGACCGGCTGCCGGGCTACAGCCGAAACGGATTTACCGGACCCGACTATTCTTCGACCGACCTGCGCTTAGTGCGCAAGATTCACATTGCGCACGGCGACCGCCTGGAGTTCACCGCCGATTCTTTCAATCTTTTCAACCGCGATAACCAGCGTGTTGAGATCACATCCAGCGGACTCACTGTTGAAGCCACGACCTTCACGCAATACTCGGCTTATGTGGACGGGATTTTCTATCCCGCGTACTACCAGCAACCGCAGAATTTTTTGAAGCCCAACGCGGCTTTTGCCCCACGGCAAATCCAGCTCGGAATGAAATTTATCTTCTGAAAAACGGTGATCGGTGGTCAGTGGCCAGTGGTCAGTGGTCAGTGATGCAAGGATTCACGGATCGGCCAAACCTCAATAAACACTAAACGTTGCCCGCTAATCGCTGCACTCCCAATTGCGCCTACCCACCAGCCCGCACTAGAATCCTCACGGGGCGCTCGGAGAAAGAACAAACATGAAGAAACTTATTGGATTGCTGGCAGTATGCTTCCTGTTTTCTTACGCAGCCTTGGGTCAACATCGCGGCGGCGTTGGCGGCGGAGCGGCAAACATCCCCGCCCATGGGCCAGCCCCGGTACACACGGAGCATCCGGCCCCGGCTCACTTCAACGACAAGGCCGGCCATCCCGACGCGCCTCACGTGCATGCCGACGGCAAGTGGGTCGGGCATGATACGGGCCCCAACGATCCTCACTATCATCTCGATCATCCCTGGGAACATGGGCGCTTTAGCGGCGGATTCGGTCCCGGCCACGTCTGGCATTTGGCGGGCGGCGGGCCCAACCGCTTCTGGTTTGGTGGTTTCTATTTCAGCGTAGCTCCATATGACATCGGCTTCTGCGGCGACTGGCTCTGGGACAGCGACGACATCGTCATCTACGAAGATCCGGACCATCCGGGCTGGTACCTGGCTTACAACGTAAGGTTAGGAACTTACGTCCACGTGATGTACCTGGGAGCGTAGCATCGCCTAGCGGAAATTAGTGGAGACGGGACTGTAGTGCGGCTGAAGCCGCGCCTTTCAAAACGGTTGAATAATTATTCCGCGAACTTGCGCAATACGACCCGGACCGCTTAAGAAACGAGCGCCCGATACTGTTACCGGACGCATCGTATCTTAGTGTGCAGGCATCTACTGCTCATGGAATTTCGAACGTTGGGATGTTCTGGTTTGAAGGTACCTGTGTTGAGTTACGGCACGGGGACATTTGGCGGGGGCAACGAATTTTTTAAAGCGTGGGGCGCGAGCGACGTGGCCGAGGCGACGCGGCTGGTCGATATATGTCTGGACGCCGGCGTAAATCTTTTCGATACGGCCGATATTTACTCCGACGGACTTTCGGAAACAATTCTTGGCAAGGCTGTTGCCGGCCGGCGCGACGATGTTTTGATCTCCACCAAAGCGACGTTTCGCATGGGAGGCCGCAGCGGGCCGAACGATCTGGGATCGTCGCGCTACCACCTCATCAAGGCTTGCGAAGCCAGTTTGCGCAGACTGGGTACCGACTACATTGACATTTATCATCTGCACGGATTTGACGCGCTGACTCCGGTCGAAGAGGTTCTCAGCACGCTCAATCAACTGGTGGTGAGCGGGAAGGTGAGATACATAGCGTGCTCGAATTTTTCGGGCTGGCATTTGATGAAGTCGCTCGGCGTTTCTGACAGGTATGGCTGGGCGCGCTATGTCGGGCACCAGGTTTATTACTCGCTTGTCGGACGGGAGTATGAATGGGAGCTGATGCCGCTCGCGCTCGATCAGGGAGTTGGGGCGCTGGTGTGGAGTCCGCTGGGATGGGGGCGCTTGACGGGAGAAATCCGGCGCGGAATGCCGCTACCCGCAGAGAGCCGGTTGCATAAAACCGCCGCGTACGGTCCGCAGGTGGAGGAGGAGTATTTGTACAAGGTCGTCGATGCGCTGGATGAGGTTGCGAAGGAGACCGGAAAGACGGTGCCGCAAGTGGCGCTCAACTGGGTGGTGCAGCGTCCGTCGATTTCGACCGTGATATTTGGTGCACGGAATGAGGAGCAGTTGCGGCAGAACCTCGACGCAGTGGGATGGAATTTATCGGCGGAGCAGGTTGCGAAGCTCGATGCCGCGAGCGATGTGACGCCGGTATATCCGTACTGGCACCAGCGGCAGTTTCAGGAAAGGAATCCGGCGCCGGTGGTGCTAGCGGAAAATATCAGATAGGGAACCGGTAGCGAGCCAAACGCGGCGTCGCAAAAGGCGCGACACAACGCGCGGCTCGTCCAGATCCCTCACTGCGCAAAGAACGCTTGTTCAGGATGACAAATCAGAATGGCGCGCGTATTCATTACAGGTTCTTCCGATGGGCTGGGACTGATGGCCGCACAGCTCCTGATCGAGCAAGGGCACGGCGTGGTCTTACATGCCCGGAACCAGCCGCGCGGGCAGGAAGCATTGTCAGCCGTCCCTGGGGCGGAGGGAGTTGTGATCGGCGATCTGACCACCATCGCGCATACCCTCAAAGTGGCGGAACAGGTGAACGGGTTCGGCGCATTCGATGCAGTGATTCATAACGCGGGAATCGGTTACAGGGAGTCCCAGCGCATCGAGACCGAGGATGGATTGCCGCATGTGTTCGCGGTGAATACGCTCGCGCCATATATTCTGACCGCGCTCATCAAGAAGCCAAAGCGCCTGGTCTACTTGAGTTCCGGCCTGCACAAGGGCGGCGATGCGAGCCTGGAGGATTTAGCGTGGCGGCAGCGCGCGTGGCAAGGACAGCAGGCTTACTCCGACACGAAGTTCCATGATGTGCTGCTGGCATTTGCTCTGGGAAGGCGCTGGCCTGATGTCTTCTCGAATGCGGTTGAACCCGGCTGGGTGGCCACGAAGATGGGAGGCGCGGGAGCGACCGACGATCTGGATCAGGGGCATCGCACCCAGGTGTGGCTTGCGGTGAGCGACGATCCGGCGGCGAAGGTTACGGGCGAGTACTTCTATCACATGAAGCAGCGCACGCCCAACCCGGCCACGCGGGATATCGAGCGGCAGGAGAAGTTGATCGAGGCTTGCAGGGGATTCTCTGGGGTGGAGTGGCCCGACCTCAGCGGCTAAAGCCGGAATGAAAAGACTCGGCCTATCGCAGCCCTGAGGCGCTGCGCCACCCAAAAATCGAGCGCAAAAGCAAGAGCGCACCTCAGGCGCCGAAGCGCTGATGCATTTTCACCGCTTGATCGCACGAGTAAAACTCGTGCCCTGCGCGATCCGATTTCAACACGGGCAAATCTCGCGCTAGATTTTCTCCGCGACCGACTTCGCTTGCGTGAACAGATAC
>Ga0209380_10002456_pt1 | contig 11840 bp, 10 predicted proteins | sample HubBroMetageWFT6_FD_188347 | JGI IMG/M metagenome (GOLD analysis project Ga0209380, IMG submission 188347) | Warmed and freeze-thawed soil microbial communities from the Hubbard Brook experimental Forest, New Hampshire - Hubbard Brook CCASE Soil... | ecosystem: Environmental > Terrestrial >...
GACCTCCACCAATGCCAATGTATCGTCCCTTCTGGGACTCCAGAGCCTGCTCAGCCTGTTCTATTACAACAGCGCGATCGGGCTGGGCGCCGACATTCAGGCTCTCATCGACAAGCAGGTCATTCAAATTCTCGCTGAGCCAACGCTCTCGGCAGTCAGCGGGCAGAAGGCATCGTTCCTCTCCGGCGGCGAGTTTCCTTTCCCTGTCGTCCAGGGCGGGACCGGTGGATTCACCTCGGTGACGATTCAGTTTCGTCCTTACGGCGTAAAGCTCGAATTCACGCCGAACGTTCTTCCTGACGGAACGATTCAGCTCAAGGTCTCACCGGAAGTGAGCGCGCTCGACTACACCAACGAGGTCGTAATCTCCGGTTACACGATTCCCGCCATCGACACGCGCCGCGCCGATACCGAAGTCGAGCTGCGCAGCGGGCAAAGCTTCGTCATCTCCGGATTGCTCGATAACCGCACCAGCGACCAGCTCTCGAAGATTCCGGGAATCGGCGACGTGCCGATCCTGGGCAAGCTCTTTCAGTCCCGGACCTCGACCCACTCCGTCGTGGAGCTGGCAGTGGTTGTCACCCCGACGCTGGTCGACCCATTGTCGGATAATCCGCAAGCGATGCAGCCGAAGATGGTCGTGCCGTTCATCGACCCTCCGAAGTTTGACAAGGAAATGGCGCCCAAAACACCGCCAGCTCAGCCGCAGCCTCAGCCCACACCGCAGGATGTGCCGGTGGTTGAACCGAAGGATTAACTCATGATCCAACAGGCTGGAAATTCGCAAACTCTGACGGTAGCCCTGGTGACTGTGGGCGTCGACCGGGATCTTACCGAGAGGATCGTCCAGGCGGCGTCGCAGTTGCCATGGACCCTCTCCCACGAGACGTTCGAGGAGTATCTCTCGGCTACCCGGCGCGCGGCGATCTCCCAGGAGACCAAAGGCGCGGACGCCGTTTTCGTCGTCATCGATTTCGATCGCGACCCGCGCGGCGCCATTGAATCCGCCGGTTATCTGCATCAGTTATTCTTCGGAAGAGTTTTTGTCGCGGCGCTTTCCGGGCGCAACGATCCCGATCTGCTGCTGGCTGCCATGCGCGCCGGCTGCAACGAGTTCCTGCGCAAGCCACTCGATCCGCGCCAGCTGGCGGACGCGTTCGATCGCCAGGAGCGGCACTGGTCGGCGACGATGGGCCGGACGCGTTCGACAGGCCATATTATTTCTTTCTTTGGATCCAAGGGCGGTGTAGGCACCACAACCATCGCCGTAAATCTGGCGTTCTTCCTGGTCACGCAGCACAGCAAGCGCGTTCTGCTCATCGATAATCATGCAGAATTCGGCCATGTGTGCCTCTACCTCGGGCTGGACGGCGCGCGCTACCACTTCGATGAGCTCATCCGCAATGTGAACCGCCTCGACTCTGCTCTGCTGCGCGGTTTCATCGCCAAGCATGCCAGCGGTCTGGAAGTGCTGGCGTCTCCTGAAACGCACGACCCCTCCCGCAGCGTCGATCCGGACGCTCTGGAGCGGACGCTGGAATTCCTGCGCGGCGAGTACGACTACGTGATCCTCGATTGCCAGACATCTCTGGAAGAAGCAAGTCTGGCGGTGATGGATCGCTCCGATCAGATTTATCTTGTTGCGACGCCGGACATCGGCGCCATTCGCGATCTTTCCCGCTACATTGACGGCCTGAGCCGCAACGAATCGACCTCCGCGAGACTGCACGTGATCATCAATCGATACTCCTCCCACGGCGCGATCGCAATCGAGCAAATCGAGAAGGCAATTCGAGTCCCGGTCGAAGTCCGGCTCTGCAATGCCTATTTTGAATGCCTCCGCGCCATCAACGTTGGCGAACCCGTCTCCCCCGACAAGAAGTCCGAGTACGCATCGCAGTTCCTTCGCTGGACCGGCGTCCTGACCGGCACCGGCGATATGAAGCAGGTGCAGCAGGAAAAAAAGGGCTTCTCGTTGTTTGGGAAGAAGAAGGACTGATAACCCATGGCTGACCTGAGCCTCAATATCGTAAACCGGCCTGACACCGGCGGCCCTCTGCGCCAGGGTTCCGGGCTCCGCAGTGGCGGACCGAATACCCGTCCGCTCCGGGAGAAGGAACAGCAGGAGCTAAAATCCGCTGTTCACCAGGAACTGATCAACCGGCTGGATCTGGAAAAGCTTGGCGAGGCCCAGGAAACGCGCGCCGGACAACAGCAGCTTTTTGCCGTCATTCAGCAGGTCATTGCCGAGCAGGGCGTGCCGCTGAGCTCGACCGAACGCGATCGCGTCGCGCACGAAGTTCTGGACGAACTGTTTGGACTGGGACCGCTCGAGCCGCTGCTGCAGGACGACACCATCAGCGACATTTTGGTGAACACGTGCAACAACGTCTACGTGGAGCGGCGCGGCCAGCTGCAGCGCACCAACGTGACCTTCAAGGACAATCGCCACCTGCTGCAGATCATCGACAAGATCGTTTCGGCCGTGGGCCGGCGCGTCGATGAATCCACGCCTATGGTGGATGCCCGCCTGAAAGACGGATCCCGCGTCAACGCTATCATTCCTCCGCTTGCCATCGACGGCCCCATTCTCTCTATCCGCCGTTTTGGATCGTCCCCTCTTACCGCCGAGCGACTGCTGCAGAGTAAGGCCCTGACGCAACCCATGCTGGAAGTGCTCCGCGCCGCGGTGCAAACCCGGATGAATATCGTGATCTCCGGCGGAACCGGCGCCGGCAAGACGACGCTGCTCAATATGCTCTCCAGCTTCATTTCGGAGAAAGAGCGCATCGTCACCATCGAAGACTCGGCCGAACTCCAGCTTCGCCAGGAACACGTAGTGCGTCTGGAAACGCGGCCTCCGAACGTCGAAGGCAAGGGCGCCATTCGCCAGCGCGAACTGGTCATCAACGCCCTCCGTATGCGTCCCGACCGCATCGTCCTCGGTGAGTGCCGCGGCGAAGAAGCGATGGACATGCTGCAGGCGATGAACACCGGCCACGAAGGCTCCATTACCACGGTCCACGCCAACACGCCGCGCGACGCTCTGGCCCGCATGGAAACCATGTGCATGATGGGCGATCTCCGGCTTCCGGAGAAAGCCATACGTCTGCAGATCGCAGCCGCCATTCACCTGATCGTGCAGGTGGCGCGTATGAGCGATGGATCGCGCCGCATCACGCACATCTCGGAACTGACCGGAGCCTACAGCGACGTCATCAGCATGCAGGACCTGTTTGTTTTCGAGAAGGATGGCATCGGCGAAAATGGCAAGGTGCGGGGGCGTTTCCGCGCTACGGGCATCCAGCCGAAATTCGGAGATCGCGTCAAAGCTGCCGGCTTAACCCTGCCGGCAGGATTGATGGATCACGTCATGGAAGTTTGAGGGAGGCGACTCGTCATGTATCTTCTGGCTACCGTCTTTTTCCTCATTATGGCGATGACCTTCGGGGTTATCGTCTTTGCAACGGCTCCGGCCAAGGACCAGAAAACAATTGAGCAGCGCATGACTGCGCTGGCCGTGCACGCGCCTGGTTCCGGCGAAATCCCCGTTGAAGCCGCGCAATTGCTGCGCAAGGCACCGACCAGCCGCTTTGGCTGGATCGAAGGGACGCTGACCGATTACAGGCCGGCGCAGAGAATCAGCAAATGGGTCGTGCAATCCGGAGTGAAGACAACTTCTTCGGTCGTCTTTGTTCAGTCACTGGTGGCAGCCGCGATTGGATTCGGCATTGTCGCCGTCATTTACCCGTGGCTTCTGGTTGAGGCCGCCGGCGCTTTGGCGCTCGGTTTTCTTCCCTGGATTCGAATCTGGTGGATGCGCCAGCGCCGCATGAAGGCGTTCGATACCGCCCTGGCGCATGCCATCGATATGATGGCCCGCGCTTTGCGCGCAGGGCACTCGGTCTCTGGATCGATTGAGATTTGCGCGCAGGGCACGCCGGAACCGGCCGGCGCCGAATTTGCCGAGGTCTTCCGCCAGCAGAACTTCGGACTTCCCCTCCGGGATGCCTTCATGCAGATGCTCGACCGCGTGCCCTCGCAGGATCTCCGCGTGCTGGTTACGGCGATCCTGGTGCAGCGCGAGACGGGCGGCAATCTGGTGGAAATTCTCGACCGCACCGTCAACGTCATTCGCGAGCGGCAGCGCATCTACGGCGAAATCCGCGTGCAAACGGCGCAGGGCCGGCTCACCGGCTGGATTCTTACTGCCCTTCCCGTGGTCATGCTGGTTCTCATCAACCTGGTCGATCCGGGCTATTCCAAAATCCTGTTTACCGACCCCACCGGACGCAAGATGATCTACATCGGCATTTGCCTAATTGCGCTCGGGGCATTTTTCATCCGCCAGATCATCAACAGCATTGAAGTGTAGCGGGAGCCGCCTATGAATCTGACTATCTTCTTCGTCGCCCTCTCGCTCGCGATCTTCTGTGTCGTCCTGCTGATTGGCGCACCATTCTTCCTGCGTCCCTCGGTGGAAGCCCGCCGGATCCTCGACGTTGTGCAGAGCGAGCGCCCGGACAAGAGAACGATCCGCCCCAAAGAGATCGCGCGCGATCAGATGCTGGCCGTTGCCCGCGCCTTCCGCGCGCGTCTCGGCCTTTCCGAGGATGAGAAACTGCGCCAGCGCTTCGTCAGCGCGGGTATGCGCGGCACCAATAACAAAATGGATGTTTATTTCGTGGCCCGTTTCGTCGGGCCGCTTGTCGGCATACTGGGAGGAAGCTTCATCAACCACAACACCTTCTTCTGGTGTTTGTGTCTGGCGGCCGGGGGCTATCTTCTGCCGGACATCTGGCTCACCCAGGCGGTGCGCCGCAGAAAGAAACACATTCAGAAGGGCATCCCTGACGCCATCGATCTGCTGGTTATCTGCGTGGAAGCCGGTCTGGGCCTCGATCAGGCCATGCTGCGAGTGGGTCAGGAACTGGCAGTCAGTTATCCGGAACTCAATGAGGAGTTCAACCAGATCGGTCTCGAGCAGCGCGCAGGAAAGCCCCGTTTGGAAGCATGGCAGGGCCTTGCTGACCGCACCAAACTGCAGGAGTTCATCGCCCTGGTCGCGATGCTGCAGCAGACGGATCGTTTCGGCACGCCGATCGTCCGTGCTCTCAGCCGCTACGCTGAGGAGGTTCGCACGGCGCGCCGTCAGCGGGCGGAAGAAGCTGCCGCCAAGACCAAGATCAAGATTCTTTTCCCGCTGGTATTTTTCATTTTTCCCTGTATTTTTATCGTGTTGCTCGGACCTGCCGTACTTAGTCTGAGCACCGCGTTTCACTAAGGAATAAGCCGGCGGCGGAGTTAAGAACGGGTAACTCCGCGCTGTCGGTTGCACCGGAAAGGAGAACCGTATATGTCAACAACGATTGTGATTCGGGTCATTGCCGGTGCGCTGGCGATTTTGGTCCTCGGATTTATTGTCATGCGTAGAAAAAAGTCTACTTAATCCGGCTACTTTCGTGGCTTTCTAGTTCCTAGTTTCTAATTTCGGCAAGATGCCGGGAAAGGAGAATGGCGATGGGTTCTGCTTTGATGATTCGTGTCTTCGCGGGTGTGCTGGCAGTTGTTGTGCTCGGCATCATCATCTTCCGTAGAAAGAAGACCGCCTAGTTCCGGCTGGTCTCGCATTCTGGTTTGCGGATCGCAACGTTCGTAACATTCGATTCGCGTGGCTTTCTGGTCCGCGGAAAGGGTGCGGTTTGCTCCGCAAAACGCCCCAAACCAAATGAATGACTCCGTCTGAGACAAGGCAGGCGGCGCCGCATGAAACTCATCACCGTCTCCATTCCTGGGAAGGCCGTAACTATCGGGTCGCGAATCGGTCTCGCCGACACCTCCCTGTCGCGATTGTTCGGCCTTCTTGGTAAGCGCGGAATTGATCCGGGCTGCGGCATCCTGATTCGTCCCTCTTCCGGCGTACATACCTTCTTCATGCTCTTCTCCATCGACGTGGTCGCCCTCGATCGTAATCTATGCGTCCAAAAGGTCTGGCGGCGCCTGCGTCCCTTTCGCGTCACCAGTGTCAGTCTGAAAACCCACAGCGTCCTTGAGCTTGCGCCTGGCCAGATCGACGCCTGCGGCATCGAACCAGGCGATCAACTCGCCATCGAAGCGTAAATTTCCCAGGCGGATCCGGAAACCTCCCCTGCTCCGGAGTTACATCCGTCGCCCTGCATTCACCGGCACGCCCGGTTATAGTCCCTTCCTGTGCCTCACGCTGTTCCAGTCCGCGTCAGCCCCTGGGGTCTTCGGAGACAACTCGGCCATCCTGCTCCCAAACCGCTGGAAAATGCTGTTTCTCTCCTCCCAGCCTGCCGGGACGGCAAAGCCAGGCAGAGCCAGGCAGTTTTTCACATTTATTTGTTGCAACGACTTTATTTTTGGGGAATCGAACGAAAAGGAGGAATCCAGACCTATGAGCACCCCGGCTCCCGCAGCCATTGGCACCAGCACCTGGACAATCGACCCGGTGCATTCCATCGCCGAGTTTCGCGTCCGCCACCTGATGATCTCGAATGTTCGCGGCCAGTTCACCGGCGTCAGCGGCACGCTGACGTTCGACGAGAGCGACCCTGCTAAGTCGCACGTCAGCGCGTCCATCGACGTCGCCACCATCGACACCCGCGATCCCCAGCGCGACACCCACCTCAAGAGCGCAGACTTCTTCAACGTCGAGCAGTTCCCTACCCTCACCTTCCAGTCTTCGCATGTCACGCGCAAGGCGCACGGGAACCTGGTCGTCTCCGGACCCATCACCATTCACGGCGTCACCAAAGAGGTGGAATTCGTCGTGGAAGGGCCGACCCCGCCGGTGAAGGATCCCTGGGGCAATACGCGCATCGGCGTCCAGGCTTCTACCAAAATCAACCGTGCTGATTTCGGTCTAACCTTCAATGCCCCGCTTGAAACGGGTGGTGTGATGGTTGGCGAGGAAGTTTCTATCACGCTCGAGCTGGAATTTGTGAAGGGGTAAAACGGCGAGAGCCGCGCTCGCCAGCCGGGCCGGCCTCGAAAATCGGTGGGATGTGAGGTTTCAGCCTTCTCGCCGCTCAAGCCGTCATCGATAATGGTCGGCGGGCATCGTTCCCAGGAAGGCACGCCGACCTAATCCCCGCCAACGACACAATTCGCGTGCAGCTCCGCATCCGCGGCGTCGTGCAGGGAGTCGGATTCCGTCCCTGGATCTATAATCTGGCGCGCCGCCATGGTCTCGCTGGCTTTGTCCTGAACTCGCCGCGCGGCGTCTTCATCGAAGCCGAAGGTTCGCCGAAATCGCTCGAAGCGTTTCTGTCTGCGATGCGAACAGAAGCGCCCCCGCTGGTCCGCATTGCCGCGATCGATCGCGCGGAGATCACTCCGCTGGGCGAAATCGACTTCGTCATCCGGCACAGTGAGGCAGGCGAGTCGGCGTTCGCGCTCATTCCTCCTGACATTTGCGTCTGCGAAGCCTGTCTCGCCGACACGCGCGACCCCGGCAACCGCCGCTTCGACTATCCCTTCACCAACTGCACTAATTGCGGCCCCCGCTACAGCATCATCCTCGACGTTCCCTATGACCGGCCCATGACCACCATGGCCGAATTCGCGATGTGCGACGCATGCCGCGTGGAATATGAGAACCCTGAAGACCGCCGCTTCCACGCGCAGCCGAACGCCTGCCCGGTCTGCGGACCTCGGCTGTCGCTTCGTCTCCCGGCCGATCCCGCACAGCAAACCTCGTCGGCCCGCGCGATTCTCGAACGCGTTGGAGAGGTCCTGCGCGGCGGCGGCATCGTCGCGTGGAAAGGTCTGGGCGGCTATCAACTCGCCTGCGATGCGCGCCAGTCCGCAGCCGTGGATGAGTTGCGCCGCAGAAAACGCCGCAGCGAAAAACCCTTCGCGATCATGGTCGGCGATCTCGCAACCGCCGAATCCCTGTGCTTCGTTGCGGACGAAGAACGCAAAGCGCTGCTGAGCCCGGAGCGGCCGATCGTGCTGTTGCACCGTCGCCCCGGAGCCGATCTCGCTGAGGGCGTGTCACCTGGGAATCCGGCAACGGGCGTGATGCTCCCCTGCACGCCGATGCACGATCTGCTCTTCCGCATCCTGGGCGAACAGTGGGGCGCGGCGCCCGCGCTCATCATGACCAGCGGCAACGTCAGCGAAGAGCCCATCGTCATCGACAATGCGGAAGCAGAAGAGCACCTCGCCGGCATCGCTGACCTTTTTGCGCATCACGACCGGCGCATTCACACGCGCGTCGACGACTCGGTGGTGCGCGTGGCCGCCGGATCGGTTATGCTCATGCGCCGCGCCCGCGGGTACGCTCCACAGCCCGTGTTTTTGGGGCGCGGCGAGGCCGAAGTGCTGGCGTGCGGCGCACAGCAGAAAAACACGCTGTGCCTCACGCGCGCGGGATTTGCGATTCCCAGCCAGCACCTGGGTGATCTCGAAAATTTCGAGACGCTGCGTTTTTTTGAGGAAACGCTGGAGCGCATGCGCCGGCTCTTCCATGTCACGCCCACGGCGGTCGCGCACGATCTGCACCCTGGATACCTAAGTACGCAGCTCGCGCTCAAAATGGAGGGTGTGCGGCACATGGGCGTGCAGCATCACCTCGCGCACATCGCCAGTTGCATGGCGGAGCACGGCCTCGACGGGCGTGTGATTGGAGTGGCCTGGGACGGCACCGGCTTCGGAACGGACGGCACCATCTGGGGTGGCGAATTTCTGTCTGCGGAATATGCCGGCTTCGAACGCTACGCGCGTCTTCGGCCCGTGCTGCTGGCAGGCGGCGACTCCGGCGTGCGCGAGCCGTGGCGCGTGGCGCGCAGCTATCTCATCGAGACGTTCGGCTCTGTTCCCAACGCCTCGCCCTGGGATCAGATGGCTGCTCCCGATCGCATCCGCATCGTCGACGCGATGCTGCAGCGCCGCGTCAGTACGATTCCAACGTCCTCTGCCGGCCGGCTCTTCGACGCGGTCGCTTCGCTGATTGGCTTGCGCCACAGCGTATCGTTTGAAGGACAGGCGGCAATGATGCTCGAAGCCGCCGCGGATGCATGGGCCGGTCCCCCCGATCCGCCGTATGACTTCGCCATCACCGTGGCAACGCCCATCGACGTCGATCTGCGTCCCACCATCCGCGCGATCGTCGAGGACGTGCGGCGCGGCGAACCGCAGCCGCGCATCTCCGCGCGCTTCCATACCACGCTGGTCGCAATCATCGCCGCAATCTGCCGCCGCATGCGCGCCGATCTCACCCTCGACCGAGTCTGCCTGAGCGGCGGCTGTTTCCAGAATGCGCGGCTGCTCGAAGGTTGCGTGCAGTCGCTCCGCGACGACGGCTTCACGGTTTACTTCCAGCAGGCCGTCCCCGCCAACGATGGCGGCATCGCGCTTGGCCAGGCCGCCATCGCCTGCGAGATTCTGCGCGGCGGCGCATAGCCGAGCCGGACCGCGATCCGGCTCGGCCACGCGCCGCCGCGTTTTACGCTGTCTTCGCGTGCTGCTCCTTCAGGTTCTTCAGAAGCGCGTCAATCTGCTCCTCGCGCTCCAGCACTGCGAACCGGTCGTCCAGCGAGTCGCCCTCCGCTAGTTCGCGCGACGCCGCGTTGCGGGCCTCAGCTCCCGCGATCTTCGACTTCATGCGGTCGATGCTCGTGGACCGGTCGGTTTTGTCGATGGCCTGCCGCGCGTCCTGTGCGCGGCCCACTACGCGCGCGCGCCGATGCTCTGCAATCATCAACTCACAGCGGCTGCGCGTCTCCTGCAGTTTTTGCTGCAGGTGGCGCAGCGCGGTCTTCAGCGTTTCCACTTCGGTCTTCTGGTCTTCAGACTGCTGCAGGAATCCCGCCGCCATCTGTTTGTGACTGAGCGACCGCTCGAGCGCCGCGCGCGCCAGGCCGTCGTCGCCTTTGCGCACCGCCAGCTCCGCCTTGCGCTGCCATTCCGCTTCGGAGTCTTCGTGCTCCCTGCGCTTCTTCTCGAGCAGATGCTCGTCGGCAATGGCGATGGCTACCTGTGTCTTTACCTGCATCAGTTGATTCTCCATGTCGAGCACCAGCTGCTTCAGCAGTTTTTCCGGATCTTCGGCCTTATCGATGAGGTCGTTCAGGTTGGCTCGAAGCAATGTGCCTACACGTTCGAGGAGTGCCATACAAGTTTCCTCCTTTGGGGGAAATGAAATGGGGCGGAGGCCCGAAGCTCTCCGCCCCGATGCGTTACTTGCCGTCGACAACTGGTGCGACCACCGCTGCGCCGTTTCCGTTCCCGTCTCCGCGCCGCCGGATGCCCTGGATGTTCGACATCAGCTCGCGAATATCCATCCCCGACAACGCTTCGAAGAGAGCCGGCACCTGCGCCGCCATCTTCGCCATGTCGCCGGTGATCTTGTGCGCACCCGCCGCATCGCCGCCGGTGGAAACGACCGTAATCCGGTCCACCTTCGAAAGCGGTTCGGACATAGCGCGCACCACCTCCGGCATGTTCGAAATCAGGCGATCGACTACAGCCGCCTGGTTCCAGTCCTGATAGGCCTCCGCCTTCACGTTCATGGCCTTTGCCTCGGCCTCGCCCTTCTGGAAGATGATGGCGGCTTCGGCTTCGCCCTGGGTGCGAATGGCCGATGCGCGGCCCTCGGCTTCCATGGTGAGACGCGTCTTCTCCGCAGCGGCCATGGTTTCGATGCGCTGGCGATTGATCTCCGCTTCCTTGAGGATGGTGGCGATGAGTTCCTTCTCATGGCGCAGAATTTCTGCTTCCTGCACCTTGATCTGCTGCTCTTTCTCCACCTGCTGCACCTTCACTTGCTCAACGACTACCTGCTGCTGAGTAATGTTGGTTTGCAGCTCGTAGGCTTTGTCGGCCGAAGCTTGCTGTTTGCGGCTCTGCTCGGCATACTGGGCTTTTGAGATGTCGAGATCGCGTTGCGCCTGCGCCTGCTTCGCCAGCGAAGCGGTCTCCGCAATGACTCGGTCCTGATCTGCAGCGGCCTTTGCCACAGCAGCTTCGCGTGTGGCGTTAGCGCGACGAATCGCGGTGTCGCGCTCGGCCTCAGCCGATGCAATATCGGCGTCCCGCTTAATGCGCACAATGTCCGGACGACCCATGCTGGTGATGTATTCGTTCTTGTCGCGCACCTCTTTGATGGTGAACGAGACAACTTCGAGCCCCATCTTGCTCATGTCATCCGCGCAGGTGCCGCGCATGCGGTCGGCCACCATTTCCGGTTCTTTCACGATCTGCTCCACCGTGAGCTGGCCGATGATGCCGCGCAGGTGGCCTTCCATCACGAGGCGGATGAGGCCTTCGCGCTGAGGCGGCGTCTTGCTGAGGAACTGCTCGGCTGCGGTCAGGATGGATTCCTGATCGCTGCGGACTTTGATTTGCGCAACGGCTTCGACGGTGACGGCGACGCCCTGCTTGGTGTAAAGGTCCTGTTGCGGGGCCACATCGAACGACATCAGCTCCAGCGACAGCTCGCGGCAGTTTTCCACCATGGGGAAGATGAAGGTGCCGTGGCCCTTGATGACGCGGGGACCGCGGAAGCCGTATACGATCAGAGCCTCATTGGGGCCGGCCTTGCGAAACATTCTGGCCATCGAGCCGGCCAGAATGATCAGTAACAGCAGCAGGAGTCCAGCGCCTACAAAGTAATAAGTGGGGTTCATAACGCCTGATCCTTTCCATCAGGACCGTTACTTGGGTTGAGAGGTTTCCAGGTTCGCGACCGGGGACGATGCCTCGCCGGCAACTTCGTCCCACGTCCGCACGTATGCAATGCCCTGCTCGTACCGCATCACAACAACTTCGGTTCCGTGCGCCAGCGTGGTGCCTGTTTCGCTGCGCGCGGCTGC